>Ga0214472_10005538_pt1 | contig 13271 bp, 15 predicted proteins | sample RVTome_6_FD_207662 | JGI IMG/M metagenome (GOLD analysis project Ga0214472, IMG submission 207662) | Soil microbial communities from uranium-contaminated site in the Upper Colorado River Basin, Wyoming, United States - RVT140D175 | ecosystem: Environmental > Terrestrial > Soil > Contaminated >... | reverse complement strand
GACCTGGCCGCACCTGCTGCGTGCCGAGTTCCTGATGGCGCTCCTGATCGGCGTGGTGCTGGTGGTGGCGTCGGTGTTCATCTCGGCGCCGCTGGAGGAGATGGCCAACGCAGGGGTGACGCCGCACGTGGCCAAGGCCCCGTGGTACTTCCTCGGCCTCCAGGAGTTGCTGAGCTACTTCAACGCCACCATCGGCGGTTTCTTCCTGCCGGCCATGTACCTGGTCGGCCTGGCGCTGGTGCCATACATCGACCGCTCCCCGTACAAGGCAGCTCGCGACCGCAAGACCTTCTGGGTCTTCTTCCTGTCCCTCATGGTGGGCGGGCTGATCATCACCTTCATCGGATCGTTCTTCCGCGGCCCCGGCTGGAACTGGGTCTGGCCCTGGGATGGGATCTACTTCACCCTATGAGCCAGTTGCCCGCGTACGGCGAGGTCCCCGGGCGTCCGATCGGCGAGATGAGCCGGCGCGGCTTCATGCGTCGCATGCTCGGCGTGGGCGTGGCCATCCTTTCGGTCGAGTTCCTGGCGGGGACTGTCAACTTCCTCTGGCCGAACGTGCGGAGCGGCCTCGGAGGCAAGCTGACCATCGGTAGCCCGGCCGACATCATCGCCAACGACCCTGCCTGGGCGACCGGCACCCCGTATGCGTTCAATCGGGCGCGCGTCTTCTTCGTTAACGTCCCCGCTGCGAAGGGCCTGATCGACGGCACCGGCGCATCGATCGCCGATCCCGGTGTGCAGGTTGCTGCCCTCTATCGCAAGTGCCCGCACCTGGGCTGCCAGGTGCCGCCGCTGTGCGACCAGAGCAAGTGGTTCGAGTGCCTCTGCCACGGCAGCAAGTACACGATCCTGGGGGAAAAGCGCGACGGCCCTGCTCCACGTGGCATGGACAGCTTCACGGTCGAGGTCGTCGAAGGCGCGTACGTGATCGACACCAGCCGGATCGTGGGCGGACCGCCCATCGGCACGGTCACCTTTGACGACCGCGATCCCGCCGCAATTCCGCACTGCGCGGGCTGATCAATGCGATTCAAAGCGATCGCGGTCTTCCTGATGGGAGGCATGGCGCTCTTCACCGCCTTCTACTGGTTGACCGATGGCGTCCGCCGAGAGTCCGAGTTCCAGGCCCAACAGGCTGAGCTGCTCGAGCTCGGGATGCTCTACTTCGGCCCAGACGAGATCATCCACACCGTGACGGTGTCCTCGGCCGGATTCGAGCCCGCCGTCATCGAGATCGAGATCAATGCCTCGATCAACTTCACCAACACGCTCGGCTCCGAGATCACGCTGCACGGAACCGGAGCCCACCCCTTCCAGGCGGGGGTCAAGGCCGGGAAGCAGGCCAAGTCGCGCTTCCAGTCCGACGGCGTCACCGTGGTGACAGCCGATGGTGTGGCGGGCACGCTCGAGGTGACATCGGGGCCTGAGTTCCTCAGTCCGCTGGGCGCCAACTGCGCTCGCTGCCATGGAGCCGACGGCACCGGCGGCGTCACGCCGCAGGGCAACCAGGCCCCCAATCTGCATTCTCGCGCGCTGGCCAACAAGTGGAAGGCGACCGGTGGCGAGGTGGCCAACATCGAAGATGGCGCGCCACCCATCCTGAACAACTACGTGAATTGGGCGATCCGCAACGGTGGCATCGTGGTCAGCGGCAACGCGAAGTCGGAGATGCCCGCCTGGGGTGCCGAAGGCGGGCTTACCCTGCACCAGATCGACGCGCTCACTGCCCTGATCGGTACCTGGGCCAACGAGACGCTCCAACAGCCGGTCGAGGGGGTCCCCGACACCGTAGAGGCCGGAAAGCAGGTCTACGTCGAGATTGGCTGCGTCAATTGCCACGGAGCCGACTACTCGGGTGTAGCGGGTACGTTCCCATCCCTGCTGAACATCGGCAACGAGCCAGTGATCGACCTGCCCACGCCGCTCAGCGGCATCGACAAGCTCCAGGCCGACTATGCCGCCAATGCCCGGACCTTCCTCGAGCAATGGATCCGCGACTCGGCGACCAACTACAACGACGGCGCCGCGACTGGCATGTTCCCGTACCCGGAGGGGACGCTCAGCGCGGATGCCCTTCGGGCGCTGATCACCTTCCTCCTGAGCCTGAAGCAGTAGCCGAACGATGACAAGCTACACCGTCCCTCCGCGCCGCGACCTCACCTCGCGGGTGGTCCGCGAGGTCGATGATTTCGCAAGCTGGCTCCTCTACGGCAGCGAGACATGGCTGGTGGCCCTGCTGAAGGGCGTGCCGCTGCTCCTCTTCATCTACTTCGTGCTCGGCTACATCCCCAACTACGCCAACACCATCACCACCCTGTACCTGGGCTTCAGCAAGGACGTTGGCTACCTCGTGGCCGTAGTGCTGGTCGGCGGCCCGACCTTCACGCTGTTACTCGTCCTCGCGCTCTGGACGCAGGCCGCTCGGGGCCGGCGCGGCTTCGCCTGGTCGCTGATCCGCTTCCTGGACGTCATGCAGTACGCCGCCACCGTGCTTGCGATCATCCCGTTCATGCTCTTCAACCTCGCGGGCGGCAGTCTCATCCCGCTGCGGTTCCCGCTCCTGGCCCTGGGGCTCGGCGCCATGGCCGCCGGCGGCGGCGCGACGGGGATCCTCTACCTGTGGTTCGAGTACCGCCGCGTGAGCCGCCGCGAGGCGGAGGCGGCCGCGGCTGCCGGAGCGGCCTGGTCTGCCGGCGGCTGAGGGCCGCCCCACGAGCAACTCCCGCTGGCTCGCCCTCCACTTCGCCTGGTCGGCGACGATCCTGGCCGCCACCACCGGCCTGATCCTGCTGGAGCTCGGTGCTCCCTGCCCACCCGGTGGCCCGTTGAGCATCGGGGACTGCGCCGCCGTGCGTCCCCTCGCGGTCGGTGTCGCGGGCCTGTCGGCGGCCCTGTACGTGACCGGGCTGAGTGGCGTGCTTGCCTGGGTGACCGGGCTGCGGCGGCGCGGTGTCGCCGACTCCCGAGCTGCCCGCGATTGGTACCTGCTCGCCGCGCTGGTCGGCCTGCCGGTGGCGCCCCTGCTGGCGTTCACCCTCGTCTCGGCCCTCCGCTAGGATGGCTGTATGACCACGACGAGTGCCTCCGAGCTGCACGACAGCCTCGCCGGCATCGCCACCATCAGCGGCGAGCGCCTGCAGATCACCGACGAATCCCGATTCCGCAACGAACTGGTTGACAGCCTCGTCTTCGACGCGGTCTTCAACCCCGATGAGCCGCTGCGCGACGCCGCGCGCTGGCTGATCTGGAGCGCGTCACAGGCGCTCGGCTGCGGATCGGCCAGCATTCATGACCTGTACATGGCTCGCGGCCGCGGCGAGTTCGGAGCCACCGACTTCACCGTGCCGGCGATCAACCTCCGCGCAGCGGCGTACCTGACCGCGCGACAGGCCTTCGCCGCCGCCATGGAGCGCGACGCCGGGGCGGTGATCTTTGAGATCGCCAAGAGCGAGATGGCCTACACCGACCAGCGCCCCGCTGAGTACACCGCGGTGGTCCTGGCCGCGGCCCTGCGCACCGGCTGGCGCGGCCCGGTCTTCCTCCAGGGCGACCATTTCCAGTTCAACGCCACCAAGTGGGCCGCCGACCCGGACGCGGAGATGGCGGGGCTCCACGAGCTCACCCGAGAGGCGGTGGCGGCCGGCTTCTACAACATCGACATCGACAGCAGCACCCTGGTCGACCTGTCCCTGCCGACGGTGGCGGCCCAACAGCGGGTGAACGCCGAGAACACCCTCAGCCTGACCGCGCTCATCCGTGAGGTCGAGCCGGCCGGCGTGACCACCAGCATCGGCGGCGAGATCGGCGAGGTCGGCAAGGTGAACAGCACCGAGGCGGAGCTGCGCGCCTACCTCGACGGCTACTACGGCATGCTCCACGGCACCGGCCTGCCGGGCGTGAGCAAGGTGAGCATCCAGACCGGCACCAGCCACGGTGGCGTGGTGCTGCCCGATGGCAGCGTGGCGCAGGTCGCGATCGACTTCGACACCATGCGCCGCCTCTCCAGCGTGGCCCGCGACGAGTACGGGCTGGCGGGCTGCGTCCAGCACGGCGCCAGCACGCTGCCCGAGGACGCCTTCGGGCACTTCCCCGTCAACGGCACCGCCGAGATCCACCTCGCCACCGGCTTCCAGAACATCCTGTACGACGATGGCGGCCTGCCCGACGAGCTTCGTTCCGAGATGCTCGACTGGTGCGTGGCCAGCTGCGCCGACGAGCGCAAGCCAGGCGAGACCGACGAGCAGTTCCTGTACAAGACGCGCAAGAAGGCGATCGGCCCGTTCAAGCGCGACCTCTGGACCCTGCCCGCGGAGGCGGAGGCGCAGGTCGCCGCAAACCTGCGCGGCAAGTTCGGGCACCTCTTCGACCTGCTCAAGATCGCGGGCACCCGCGCACTGGTGGACCGATACGTGACGCCGCCAGACCTCGCGCGCCCCCTGCCGGCCGCCCTGGGCGGTGACGCGCCAGAGGCCGTCGTGGCCGGCGCATCGGTCTTCGAAGACGACGGCTCAGGCGAGTGACCGCGAGATGATGGCGAGTCGGAGCGGCCGTTCCGCCTGGCTGGTGGGCCTGCTCGACGGCGCCCTGCTCGGGATACCCGGACTCATCTTCGGTCTTCTGGGCGTGATAGCCGTCGTGCTGGTCATCGTCGTGGCCGGCGCGGTGTTCCGCTCCGCTCCGCTCGTGTCGGGGTTGCTCGTCGGCGCCGGCGGCCTGTGGTCGGTTCTCCTCGTGCGCCAGATCGTGCTCATCTGCACCGAGATCGATCGTCAGCCCGGCGACTGCGGCTCAGGCGGATTGCTGGCATTCGCCGGGGTGGCTGTGGGCATCACGGTGCTGGGTGTGGTGCTTGGCGCCGTTGCGATGCGTGGCAGAGGCTAGCCACACCTCCGCATTACCACGCATGGTGGTTCATGGACGCCCGGGATGGAGGAAACGTCCTGTGGCACCACGGTGCGTAGTGAGAACCGACCAGAAGGCGGCTGCGGGCCTGCCCAGCGGCCTCGAACAGGCGGATTTGTGCCCTTGAACCACCATGCGTGGTACGCGAGCAGCGCGAGCGGCGCGAGCAGCAGGTGCGGCGTGGGTAGCGTGGGTAGCGTGGGTAGCGTGGTACGCGAGCAGCGCGGGTAGCGCGGGTAGCGCGGGCGGCGTCCGGACACGAAGAAGCCCCGGCGGCGGGCCGGGGCTTCGAGTCGGTCGCGGACCAGGGAGGTCTAGTGGCAGCCGCCCGCCTTGGCGGGGGAGCCATCGGTGTTGAACGAGGAGCCGCAGGCGCAACTGCTCACCGCGTTGGGGTTGTTGATCGCGAAGCCCGAGCCCATCAACGAGTCGACATAGTCGATCTCGGCGCCTGCCACGTGCTGGACGCTGAAGGCGTCGATCACGATCGGCACGCCGGCGTGGGTCTCGACCCGATCGTCATCGGCGATCTTGTCGTCGAACGCCAGGCCGTAGCTGAAGCCGGAACATCCGCCGCTCTTGACGAAGAGACGCAGGGCGGCATCGGCCTTGCCCTCGCGGGCACGCAGTTCCTGGACCTTGACGGCGGCCGCCTCGGTCATGCTGACCAGCAGCTCGGCGGCGGGTGCGGGGGCAGCCGGCGGGGCCGTCTGCCGCGTCGATTCGGTCATCGTCATGAGATCGGTCTTCTCCTCTGGCGCTCGGGGAGCCCCGTCGCTCGGATGGGTCGCGAGATTAGTTGCTGCGGGATTGGTTGCTGCGAGATTAGTTGCTGCGAGATTAGTTGCCGCGGAAAGTATAGCAGCGGCACGTTTGCGCACGGCAATGACCCGATCGGGTTACCGATGCCGGCGGCGTCGCGGGCAGAGGAGTGCCACCCGGTCGCACCATCGGTACACTCAGGGCTGACCTCCAGCATACGAGGCACCAACAGTGAAGCTCGCCAACCGGATGGGGCTGATCGGGACCGAGACCGCCTTCGAGGCTGCCGCCCGCGCGCGAGCGCTTGAGGCGACCGGCCGCGACGTGATCCACCTGGAGCTCGGCGAGCCCGACTTCGATACCCCTGCGCACATCAGCGACGCGGCGTCGCGGGCACTGCTCGACGACAAGATGACGCACTACACCGCGGCGACCGGAATCGCCCCGCTGAAGGCCGCACTGGTAGCGGACGTGAAGCGCTGGAAGGGGATCGATACGACCCCGGATCAGGTGGTCGTCACGCCCGGCGCAAAGCCGATCATGTTCTACGCGATGCTGGCCCTCATCAACGAGGGTGAGGAGGTCATCTACCCGAATCCTGGCTTCCCGATCTACGAGAGCATGGCCCGATACGTTGGCGGCACGCCGGTGGCGGCACCCCTGCGGGAGGCGAACGACTTCCGGATGGATGTCGCCGAGGTGGCCTCTCTCGTCACCGATAAGACCCGCATGATCGTCACCAACTCGCCGCACAACCCGACCGGCTCGATCCTCACCGAGGAGGACGTGCGCGAGATCGCACGGATCGCCGTCGAGCACGACCTGGTCGTCCTGGCCGATGAGATCTACGGCCGCCTGCAGTACGAAGGGGAGCCGCTCTCCATTGCGACCCTGCCCGGCATGGCCGAGCGCACCATCACGCTCGACGGCTTCTCCAAGACGTTTGCCATGACCGGCTGGCGGCTCGGCTACGGGATCGTCCCGGAGTGGTTGGCGCCGTCGTTCTCACGGCTGGTGATCAACAGCGTCAGCTGCACCAACGCCTTCACCCAGGTCGGCGCGATCGCGGCGCTCACCGGACCGCAGGACGCGGCGCAGGCGATGCGTACCGAGTTCATCGCGCGGCGCTCGCTGATCGTTGAAGGGCTCAACGCGATCCCCGGCGTAAGCTGCGTCATGCCGCACGGCGCCTTCTATGCCTTCCCGAACTTCAGCTCCTTCGGACGGACCAGCAACCAGATTGCCGACCATCTCCTCTACGACGCCGGGGTGTGCGGCCTCTCCGGTACCGCGTTCGGCACGTACGGGGAGGGCTACCTGCGCTTCTCCTACGCCAATTCGCGCCAGAAGCTGAGCGCCGCGCTGGGGCGGATCGCCGACTCGCTGGCCAAGCTGGAGCGCACCGGGCAGCTTGTCAGCGCATGACCACCATGCAGCAGCGGAGCGTGGACCATCTGTACGACAAGGCGGCCGGCTCGTTCGACGACTGGGACCTCGTCCGCGAGGTGATCGACGAGGCGATCGACCTGGCGCTCAACTATCGCCAGTCCGGGCACCCCGGCGGCTCGCGCTCCAAGGTGCACCTCTTCCTGTCGCTGCTGCTGTCGGGCGCGATGCGCTGGGACATTCGCCGGCCCTGGCGCCCCTTCGCCGACCGCTTCGTCCTGTCGGCGGGCCACACCGTGCCGCTCGTCTATGTCACGCTCGCCATCCTCAACGAGACGCTGCGCGCCCGCGCCGAGCGCGATCCGGACCCCGCCTTCGCGTTCCCCGATGATGGCCGCTGGGCGCTCACCTGGGAGGACCTGCTCATGTTGCGACGCCGTGGCGGCCTCGCAGGCCACGCCGAGATGGAGGGCAAGACCCTCTTCCTCAAGTTCAACACCGGGCCGTCGGGCCACGGCATGCCGCCCGCCGCCGGTGAGGCGGTGGCGCTCAAGCTGGCCGGGGCCGAAGAGGTCAAGGTCTTCGTGGTCGAGGGCGAGGGGGGCCTGACCCCCGGCGCCAGCCACGAGACGCGCAACACGGCCTGGGGGCTGGGGCTCAACAACCTGGTCTTCCTCGTCGACTGGAATGACTACGGGATCGACGACACCCCCATCCACGAGGTGGTGCCCGGCACGCCGGAGAGCTGGTTCGGTGCCTACGACTGGCGCGTCACCGGCACCATGGAGGGGTCGGAGTGGGCCCCGGTCACCCGTGCCGTGCTCGAGGCGGCGCGCGGCGAGAACCCCGAGCGCCGGCCATCGGTCGCCTGGTTCAAGACCCGCAAAGGGCGCGGCTACGGCAAGTACGACAACAAGAGCCACGGTTCGCCCCACGCCATGAACTCGCCCGAGTTCTGGGCGGTGCGCAGGGCGTTCATGGAACGCCACGGAGTCTCATACGAAGGCGTGGATCAGCCCGCCCCGACCGATGAAGCCGAGCGCGAGGCGCAGGCGCGTCGCAACTTCGAGGTCGCCATCGGCGTCCTGCGCCGCAACACCGCCGTGGTGGACGCGATCAGCGACCGGCTGATCGAGGTGGCGAACTCCGTTCCCGATCGGGTCGAGGGGTTCAACCTCGACGACCGCGAGGCGAAGATCTTCGACGATCCACGGATCACCGACGTGACCGCCTACCCCGCGGAGATGTGGAAGCAGCCCGGCGAGAAGGCTCCCAACCGCGCCGCGCTGGCCGCCTGGGGGTCGTGGATCAATGCCTTCGCCAAGGCCGAGTACGGGCGGCCCCTGGTGATCGCCTGCTCAGCCGACCTGGCCGACTCGACCAACATCGCCGGCTTCGCCAAGGATTTCGGCGAGATGCCCGGCTGGGGCTGGTACCAGCGTGACACGAACCCCCGCGGCGCACTGCTGCCCCAGCAGATCACCGAGTTCACCAACGCGGGGCTGATGGTCGGCCTGGCCACCGTCAACCTGGCGTCGGACCCGATGCAGTCGTTCAACGGGTTCTGGGGCGCCTGCTCGACCTACGGCTCGTTTTCGTACCTCAAGTACGGACCGATGCGCCTCTTCTCCCAGCTCGCCCAGGACACACAACTGAAGCTCGGCAAGGTGATCTGGGTCGCCGGGCACTCCGGCCCCGAGACGGCGGAGGACTCGCGCACGCACTTCGGCATCTTCGCCACCGGCGTCACTCAGCTCTTCCCCGAGGGTCATGTCATCGACCTGCACCCGTGGGAGTACAACGAGGTGCCGGTCGTGCTGGCGGCCGCACTGGCGACCGATGTCCCGATCGTGGCGCTGCATCTCACCCGTCCCACCGTCGAGATCCCCGACCGCGCCGCGCTCGGGATGGCCTCGCATTTCGACGCGGCCCGCGGCGCCTACCTGATCCGCGACGCGCGGCCCGGCTCGCCATCGGCCGGAACGGTGTACGTCCAGGGCACGGTGACCACCGCCAACGTGGTGAAGATCCTGCCGGAGCTGGATAGGGCGGGGATCAACGTGCGGATCGTGGCGGCCATCAGCCCGCAGCTCCTCCGCCGCCAGGATGCCACCTACCGTGATCGCATCTGCTCCGCGTCGGACCGATGGGACGGGATGGCCATCACAAACCGCGCCTTCAAGCTGATGACCGACTTCGTGGATGGACCGATCGCCAAGGAGTACTCGCTCTCGTCGGACTGGGACGACCGCTGGCGGACCGGTGGCACCGTTGACGAGGTGATGGACGAGGCGCACCTGGGACCCGGCCATCTCCTCGCCGCGATCGAGCGTTACGCCGCTGAGCGCGAGGCGCGCCACGCGCGGCTGCGCGCGATCCTGGGCGGCGTCGAGCGCCCGGGCTAGCCCGCGCATGCCCAACCTCCACCCGCACCCCTATGAGCATCGACCGCCGCGGCGCCCGTCGCGGCTCGCGCGGAGAACGACACCGCCGCCGGAACACCCCGAACCGCCGAACCTGCGTTACCTGGGGTACGTGGGCCTGCTGCTGACCGCGGTGGTGGTTGCGCTGGCGGTGCCGTACATCGTCGGCTACCTGGTCCAGCTGGTCGGCGGCTAGGGGCGGGGACGAAGCGGGGCCAGGAGCGCCGCGATCTCCTCCAGGAAGTTGGCATCGGTCTGGTCGTAGGCGGCCAGGTCCGACCCGTCGATGTCGATCTCGCCCACAACGCTCCCCTCGGCAAAGATCGGCACCACGATCTCGCTGCGGGTGGTGGCGAAGCAGGCAAGATAGCGCGGGTCGGCGTTGACGTCGTCGACGATCTCGGTCTGGCCCGATGCAGCCGCCGCGCCGCAGATGCCGACCCCGATCGGGATCCGGGTGTGCTCGGTCGCTTCGGGACCCGTCCACGGGCCGAGCACCAGATCGGTCCCGTTGGCATCGACCCAGTAGATGCCGATCCAGTCGTAGTGACTGAAGCGCTCGTGGAGCAGGTCCACCGCCTTCTGCGCGGCCGCCCCGGGACCCGGCGCTTCGGCGATGGCCGAGCGGATCAGGTTGAGCGCGTCGCCATGCTCAACCGGACGGTCCTCGGCGACGGGGTGGCTCATGCGGCCTCCATGGGCGGCGGACGATAGCACCGCTCCAGAAGGCGGTCAATCGATGCCCGGCCCCTACTCGACGTGGACGGCAGCCTGCATGCTGGGGTGGATCTTGCAGGTGATCTGGAAGTCGCCCGGCTCGGTGAAGGTGACGATCACACTTCGTCCGCCGCCGATCGACTCGTCCACGCAGGCGCTGTCCGCGGCCTCCCCGCCGGTCCCCTCGGTAACCGTGTGGCCGGCGCCGTCCTGATTGGTGAAAGCCACGGCCTGGCCCGCAGAGACCGTCACGTCGTCGCCGAACGCAAAGTTGGCGATCTGCACGGTGGCGCTCGGTGATCCATCCGGCGTGAACGCGCAGCGTGCCGCAGACGCGGACCCGGAGGCAGGCTCGGACCCGGAGGCCGACGCGGACGGGTCGGCGCCGCCGCACGCCGCGAGCGCCACCGCCAGCGTGGCGCCGACGACGATCATCGGTCGGCCTCGGCGGGAATGCATGAGATGGGTATCGAACATCGGGGTCAACTCCTGATCGGACGGATGGGGCCTGGCTGTCGTATACCGGTTCGGGCGCGTCAAATGCGCGCCGTCCAGACCAGGACCTGCTCGCCCTTCACCTTCACGGCGGGGCGGATCAGCGGAGGCAGTTCGATCGGGTACGCCTGCGCGTCGCCGCGGTACGGGCCGGTGGCCTGCCAGGCGGCGCGGCTGTTGGCGAGCTCGCCGGCGAGGTTGAAGCTGGCCGCGTGGCAGGGGCAGCGGAGGTCGCGCCACTCAGCTCGATACTGGAGCGTGCACCCCATGTGGGTGCAGACCGAGCTCAGCGCGCGAATCTCACCCTCGTCATTCACCACGTACCCGTTGAACGCCGGCGTGGTGAACGAAACGGCCGCCCCACGCGGCAATTCGGCGAGGGTGGCAACCGGCACCCAGATGCCCTCGCCGGCCACCAGCGCGATGCCGTCGTCCCAGATCGGATCCTGAGGCGTCGGCTCGCCGCGCAGGATGCTGGTCCCCAGTACCCCGGCGGCGACGCCGGCCGCCGCGCCGAGCCCGGTCTGCAGGACCTGGCGCCGCGTCACGCGCACCCGGCCGATGGGCGTCTCCGGCGTCACCGGACGGATGGGCAGCGGCTCGGTCACGGATGCGATCCCGCGGTCCGCGTCGCGAACCTTGCGGCGCAGCTGGTTCACAAACGCAGGATCCGGTGCGCCGCCTGCCGGATCGGCTGCGGCGGCCATCTCGGCGGCGACGTGGGCCATCTCGGCCTCGTCACGGTTCCCGACGTCGTCGGGTGAGGGACGCGTACCGCCGAGCAGGGCGTCAAGGTACCGGTCGAATCGCTCGGCGCCAGGCTCGTCTCCGGTCTCGTTCGGCGCGGTCGGCGCTCGATCGTCAGTCATGAGACTCGTCCAGGAGCGCCGCCATGCGCAGTGCCCGGTACTGCAGCACCTTGGCGTTGCCGTTGCTGACCCCCATCCTGGTCGCGGTCTCCGCCACGCTCAGCCGCTCGAGGAATCGCAGTTCGAGCACCTGCGCGTACCGCTCCGGCAGGCTCCGCAGCAGTGATCGGACCCTGGCTGCGGCGGTGTCCTGGCCCGCTTCGCCGTGCGCGCTTGGCGTGGCATCCGGCGCGGCCGGCTCCCAGCCGGGAGCGACCTGCTCCGTGCCGATCACCGGCAGCCGGTAGAGGGCGCGCCAGTAGTCGGCGATCAGGTTCTGGCTTACCCGGTACAGCCAGGCGGTCACCTGGCCGCGGTCGCGGCTCGTGTCGAGTTGCTCGACGGCGCGCATGAACACCTGTGCGGTGAGATCCTCCGCGTCGGGACGGTTGCCGACCCTGGCATGGATGAAGCGGTAGATGGGCACGACGTGCTCGTCGTAGATTGCCTCGAAGGCGCCTGTCGCCGGTGGATCCTGCGGCGGAGGATCGCCCCTCATGGGGTACGCCGCCGGTTACGTCGATCGAGGAGCGGGCCGACCGTCACGCCGCGGCCTGACCGATGCCGGTTCGCCGACGCCGCCGTGACCGATCGCTGAGCGCGGCGTTCATCAGGCGCCGGACGATAGCACCGGCCTCCGGGAGGGTCAACCGCATCGGCTTCCGTAACTGCCAGCGTACGAACCGGTGCGAGCGCGATCCGCCTCTCTCTGTGCTCGACTGCCTACCGCGCATGGACCAGCAAGTGCATGGAAGGGTGGAACTGACAGGTGATGTGGTAGTCGCCGGGCTCCGCGAAGGTGATCACGATCGTGGCGTCCGAGTCGATCACCTCGTCGAACCGGGCGCCCGCTGAAGCCGCTCCATTCTCGCCCTCCGTCACGGTGTGGGGAAGGCTGTCGGCGTTCGTGAATGTCACCTCGCCGATCGCCACCGTGATCTCGGCCGGCCCAAAGGAGCGACCGCGGATGGTGACGACGGTCACATCGACGCTCGGAGGGTCGGTCGCGGCGGTGGACGGCGGATCGGTTGCCTCCGGGGGCGCGCTGACCGCCGGAGCAGGAGAGGCGGTCGGCGAGGAGGTCAGCGAACCCCCGTTGCCCGCCGTGCAGGCGGTTGCCAGCAGGGCGAGCGCCGTAACCAGCGTCATCGCCATCCAGGGTCGAGGGTGCAGCCGGGGGTTCATGATGCGATCGCTCCTTGGTGACGGTCGCGCCGTGTGCCGGGCGCAATTCACTGGTACATACGCGACCGGTTTCGAGTGTCGCTCGGCGGATTTGACGCGACCGTGCATCGGCCGCACACTCGGCCCCGTCCATCATCGCCGCCCGTCGAGCATGCCGCAGACCACCATCTACGTCGCGCCCCGCCTCGGCGGAGCGCACGGATCCCCACCACCTGCCGTCGACACCGATGGGCTTGCGCGCCTGTTCGGACGCAGCGCCGCGCTCGCGGGCGTGTCCCTGCGCATCGAGGCCGGGCGCACGGTGGCGCTGCTGGGCCCGAACGGCGCCGGCAAGACGACCCTGCTGCGGATCCTGGCCACCGCCATCCGACCGTCATTCGGAGGGCTGTTCATCGACGGGGTGGATGCGCTGCGCCATCCGGAGATCATCCGCACCCGCGTCGCGTACCTTTCGCACGCCTCGGGCATGTACGACGACCTGACCGCGTCC
>Ga0214472_10005533_pt1 | contig 13274 bp, 10 predicted proteins | sample RVTome_6_FD_207662 | JGI IMG/M metagenome (GOLD analysis project Ga0214472, IMG submission 207662) | Soil microbial communities from uranium-contaminated site in the Upper Colorado River Basin, Wyoming, United States - RVT140D175 | ecosystem: Environmental > Terrestrial > Soil > Contaminated >... | reverse complement strand
CGGGGAGAAGGGGGATTCAGGCGCGTATCCAAATTTCTATTGCAGTGGTGGTCAGCTGCTTGAAACGTGACATGAACGAAAAAATTTCATTGAAACTTGTGCATTAGTTTTCTCTAAGTTTGTCGGCGGTTCAAAGATGTGCCGCGCAAGCAAGGATCATAATTACCTTTATGTCCAAAAATTCGAAACGGGAGAGTTCACCTCTGACCTTCGATTTGAAGGAAGACCTTCTTGCCAAACTTGACTCGCTTCAGGCGAAACTCGGTGCGGCGTCAAAGAGCCAGGTGATTCGTCACGCGATCTCGGTTTTCGACTATGCCTCCTTCAGTCCGGAGACTACGGGGCACCGGCAAATCTCAGTGCGATTGCCGGAAAAACAAAAAGCCACCCTTCTGAAGTTTTCCCGACAGAAAGGTGTCAGTGTCGGAGAGCTCCTGAGAGTGGCTTTGGAAGGACTTCCTGCCAACACGGCAGGACTCGGAACAAAAACAAAAACTGGAATAGTCGAAGCTATGAAGAAAGCGTCCAAAAAGAAGGCCGTGAAGAAAGCAGCGCCCGCAAAGAAGGAGCCCGCAAAAAAGGCGCCCGCAAAGAAGGCCAAGAAAAAGTAGCGGCCACGCTTGCATCGCCGGCCAGGAACCCATTCCTGGCTGCGTGGCAATTCCTTCGGGGCGGCTCTCGAGAAATCGGGGGTCTGCCCCGTTTTCGTATCCAGATGCTGCTGATGGACGGCCAGGCTGGATTTCCGTTTCAAATGACCAGCCACCCGAAGGTCTGATCTTCCAGCCCGCATGGATCTCTGAACGGATCGCCCGGGATCGCTGGCGCCAACCGCCCGGCCAATCAGCGCGGAACCGCTGAGGGATTTTTTGCGGATTCCTTGCTGTTCAAACGGGTGTGGGGTGATCAATATGACACTGCTTCGCGCCCGTTGGTGAAACCGTGATCCAGGTTTGACGTCCTCCCCTGCGTTTTCCTTCCCCCACCATGAGAAACTTTGTCTTCCTGCTCTGCCTTGTGCTTGCGGCGCCGCTCGCAGGCGTGCCCTTGAAGATCGCGGTGATTCCCAAGGGAACCACGCATTCGTTCTGGAAATCCGTGGAGGCCGGCGCCCGCGAGGCGGGGGCGGAGTTGGGCGCGGAGATCGTCTACAAGGGGCCTCTCAAGGAAGACGACCGAGCGCAGCAGATCGCCCTGGTGCAGCAGTTCCTGGTCGGCGCGGTTGATGGCATCGTGCTCGCGCCCCTGGACGACAACGCCCTGCGCGGGCCCGTGCGCAGCGCGAAGAGCCGCGGCATGCCCGTCGTGATCATCGACTCGGCGCTGAAGGGCGAGCCGGGGAAGGATTTCGCGAGCTTCGTCGCCACCGACAATCACCGCGGTGGCGTCCTTGGGGGCGAGGAACTCGCCCGGTTGCTCGGAGGCAAGGGACGCGTCGTCCTTCTCCGCTATGCGGAGGGTTCGGCCAGCACGCTGGAGCGCGAGGCGGGTTTTCTCGAGGCTGTGGCGCGGCATCCCGACATGACAGTGACGGTTCAAAACCGCTATGGCGGCGCCACCGTCAGCTCGTCCCAGGACGCCGCGCTCAATCTCATCGATCGCATCCGCGAGGCCGACGGCATCTTCTGTCCCAACGAATCAACGACACACGGAATGCTCCTCGCCCTCCGCCAGCAGGGAATCGCTGGAAAGAAGGCCTTCGTGGGTTTCGACGCCTCGCCGGCGTTGCTCGAGGCTGTCGATCAGGGCGATATTCAGGCGCTCGTCGCGCAGAACCCGCGCCGCATGGGTTATATGGGAGTGAAGACGTGCGTCGCCGTGCTGCGGGGCGAGAAAGTGGAATCACGCATCGACACCGGGTGTGAGTTGATCACGGCTGCCAATCGCGACACTCCGGCGGTCCGCGCAATCCTGGGGAACTGATCCGAGGCCCGCGCTCGAGCAGATCCGCATGGCCGACTCCGCACAACCCGTGCCGCGTCTCGAAATGCGGGGCATTGCCAAGCGTTTTGGCGCCACCATCGCGCTCGACGGAGTCGATCTCGAGGTCCATGCCGGCGAAGTGATGGCGCTGGTCGGGGAGAACGGCGCGGGGAAAAGCACCCTCATGAAGATTTTGAGCGGTGCCCTTGTGCCGGACGACGGCCACATCCTTCTCGAAGGCAAGCCCTACGCGCCGCATGATCCGCTCGAGGGCCGCCGGGCCGGGGTTGCGATGATCTACCAGGAGCTCGCCGTCGCGCCCGATCTGACGGTGGCGGAGAACATTGTCCTCGGCGCCGAACCCGTGCGCGCGGGCTTTGTGCGCGGCGCGGAAGTCGAGCGGACGGCCCGGGCAGCGCTCGCCGAGGTGGGTCTATCGCACCTGCCCACCGGGATTCGCGCCGGCGGCCTTCCCATCGCCACGCGACAACTGATCGAGGTGGCGCGGGCGGTCGCCGTCGGTGCCAGGGTCATCGTCCTCGATGAGCCGACGAGCAGCCTGACCCAGCGCGACGTCGATCGACTGTTCGATCTCGTCCGCCGTCTCCGCAAACAGGGGCAGTCGATTGTCTACATCTCGCATTTCCTCGAGGAAGTGAAGGCCATGTGCGACCGGTTCACGGTCCTCCGGGATGGAAAAAGCGTGGCTCACGGCCGCGTGGCCGAGACAAGTGCCGCGGAGATCGTCGGGCACATGGTCGGACGGGATGTCGAGGATCTCTACCCGCGCTCGGTTCGCAAGCCGGGCGAGGCCGCGCTGGTCGTTTCGGGGCTCTCCGGCCCCATCAAGCCGGTGTCGGCCTCGATCACCCTCCACCGCGGAGAGGTCGTCGGCATCGCCGGCCTGGTCGGAGCCGGTCGCACGGAGTTCCTGCGCGCCATCTTCGGTCTCGATGCCGTGCGTGCCGGACACGTGAAGGTTGCCACCGCGACGGGCCGCGCCACGCCGGCCGGGCGCTGGTCGCAGGGCGTCGGCCTGCTCAGCGAGGACCGCAAGGTCGAGGGTCTGGCGTTGGAGCGCAGCGTGGCCGACAACCTCACGCTCACCCGGTTGACCCGCCTGGTGCAACCCTCCGCGCTCGAGCGGGCGGCGCAGGAGTGGATCGACAAACTGGGCATTCGCTGCCGCGGGCCTGCGCAGCCGGCCGGCGAGCTTTCCGGGGGAAACCAGCAGAAGATCGCATTCGCGCGCCTGCTTCATCACAAGGTCGATGTCCTCCTGCTCGACGAGCCCACCCGCGGGGTCGACGTCGGCGCCAAGGCCGAGATCTATCGCCTCATCGATGAACTCGCCGCCGGCGGCCGGGCCGTGCTCATGGTGAGCAGTTATCTGCCCGAGCTCCTCGGCGTGTGTGACCGCATCGCCGTGATGTGCCGGGGCCGGCTCGGGCCGGCGCGCCCTGTCGGAGAAACGGATGAGCACCGCATCATGCTCGAAGCCACCGGTACCGAATCCGAATCATGACCCAAACCTCTCTCACCGGCTCCGGTGCGGCCCTGGCCCGCACCTGGCTTACAAAACTCGGGCCGTTCCTCGCCCTTGCCGTGGTCTATGCCTTGTTTGCCGCGCTGCGATTCGAGAGCTTCACCTCCTGGGGCAACCTCACGATCATGCTCCAGCAAACCGCCGTGACCGGCGTGGCCGCGCTGGGAATGACGCTCGTGATTGTTTCCGGCGGAATCGACCTCTCCGTGGGCTCGATCGTCGCGCTCTGTTCGGTGGTGGTGGCCCGCTTGCTCGAGACCGGCTGGCCGCCAGTCGCGGCGGCGCTCGCGGGCGTGACGGTCGGTTCGGCCTGCGGGGTGTTTTCCGGCCTGTTGATCACGCGGCTGAGGTTAATGCCCTTCATCGTCACGCTCGGCGTCATGGGCGCGCTGCGTGGCGCGGCGAAGGGAATCGCCCGCGAGCAGCCCATCTACCCGGACGAAACGTGGCTCAACGAACTCATGCAACTCGGACGCACCGGGTTCCCTGCCGGCGTTTGGCTGATGCTGGGACTTTCGGTGGTGGTTGCCGTGGTCATGCGCCACACGCGCTACGGCCGGCATGTGGTTGCCGTCGGTTCCAACGAGCTCACCGCCCGCCTCTGCGGCGTGCGGGTCGAGCGAACCAAGCTTCTCGTCTACACCCTCGGCGCGGGCTTTGCCGGGCTATCCGGAGTGCTGCAGTTTGCCTACCTCACCGGCGGCGATCCCACCACGGCTGTGGGGCTGGAATTGAACATCATCGCCGCCGTGGTCATCGGCGGCGCGAGCCTCGCCGGCGGCCAGGGCACGATTGCCGGCACCCTTGCCGGCGCGCTCCTCATGACGATGGTTGCCAACGGCTGCACCAAGCTCGAACTGGCCAACTGGGTGCAGGAAATCGTCACGGGCTGCATCATCGTCGCCGCCGTCCTGCTCGACCGTCTGCGCCGCAGCAAGGCTGAGTGAAGCCGGCGCGGAGGGCGCTGCGCCCCCGCATGCTGACGCTCGTGCGCCGGGGCAGGGCAGGTTCAACCGATATGAAGCACTTTCAGTTTGTAATGCAGTGCGCGGCGGCTGAGGCCGAGCAGCTTGGCGGCTTCAGCACGATTCGTGGTGACGCGTTCAAGCGTCGCGCGAATCAGCCGGGATTCGACTTCGGCAAGCGACATGCCGGGTCGCACGGACAGAAGGACGCTGGCGTCGGTGGCTCCGGAGTGCGCCTCGCGCGTTGTCGGGGTGGGAGCGTGGGGGGCTTCGAGGCGGGTTTCGCGCACGGTGACGACAAGACGTTCAATGAGATTGCGCAGTTCACGCACGTTGCCGGGCCAGGGGCGTGTGGCCAGCGCGGCGAGGAATTCGGGCGTGACAGCCTTGGGCCGGCGGTGATGGCGGGCCGAGAAGTGACGGTTGAACGAGTCGACTAACGCGGGGATGTCTTCGGTGCGCTCCCGCAGGGCGGGCAGGTGCAGTTCGACCACGTTGAGCCGGTAGAGCAGGTCCTCGCGAAAACGTCCGGTGGACACGAACGCGTGCAGATCGCGATTCGTCGCGGCGATCACGCGCACCTCGGCGTGCCTGGGGCGCATGCTGCCGACGGGCCGGTAGAAGCCATCCTCCAGCACGCGCAACAGGTCGCCCTGGCCTTTCAGGCTGAGGTCGCCGATCTCGTCGAGGAAGAGCGTGCCGCGTGCCGCCATTTCGAAGGCGCCGGGCCGGTCGTGAAATGCGCCGGTGAACGCTCCGCGGACGTGGCCGAAAAGCTCGGCCTCAATGAGCGTGTCGGTGAGGCCGGCACAGTTGAGTGCCACGAACGGACCTTCGTGTCGCGGGCTTTTCTCATGCAGTCCGCGGGCGACGAGTTCCTTGCCGGTGCCGCTCTCGCCGGAGATGAGCACCGGCACGTGAGCGGGGCCGACTTGCGCCACCATTTCGGAAACGGCCCGCATGGCCGGGCTGGAGCCGATGAAGAAATCGGGTTCGTGCTGGCGTCTGAGGCTGCGGCGCAAGCCCGGGTCGGATGCGACGAGCGCCTGCCGTTCGAGGGCCTTGCGAACGGCCTCGAGCAGCAGGGGCGCGTCGATCGGCTTCGGCAGGTAGTCAGCCGCACCCTTTTGGATGGCCTGAACGGCCTCATGGATCGTGCCTTCGCCGCCGCAGAGCAGGCATTCAGTGTCGGGCGACGCGGCGCGAATACGTTCCATGAACGGCAATGGGTCGACCTTTCTCGCGTCAAAACCCTTTACGACGAGATTGACCGGCTGACTGGCCACGAACCGCTCGATGTGCGCCTGAGTGGTGGCGGGCAGCACGCGATACCCGGCGTCATCAAGATGGGAGGTCAGCGTCTGCAGGTCCTCTGGATTGCGGTCGAGAATCGCGATGGTGATGTTGGCCGGATTCATGGCGTCAGCGCGGGCAAGGATTGCACAGCTTCTGCATGTATTGCGCGCTTTTTCGAGGCTGGCCAGTGCGTGTCGAGGCCGGTGAAAAGATTGAAAATCCAATCTTAGTTGTTCCATGCGAACAAGTTGCGTTCGACCGGGTGCGGAATGGCAGGCGTCATGCGATTAGGGCGGCATGATCCCACATGATTTCCTTGATCAACTCCGGGGATTGAATGACACGGTGCGCGAGTCGAAGCGCGCCGGTTTGACCGAACGCCAGCGCGAGAAATGCGACGCGCGAATTGCCGAGCTGCGGGCGAAGCTGCCGACCGCGCTGCTGTCCCAGCATGACCGGATCGCACGGACCGGGAATGAAAGCGTCGCCGCGGTCTCCGGTTCCAGTTGCGGTGCCTGTCATATGAGACTCCCGGCTGGCCTGCTGGCTGAGCTGGGCCAGCCCGGCCGGATCGCGGTCTGCCCCCACTGTGGAGTGTTTGTCTACAAGGAGAAGGTCGAGGTCGGGCGTGTGCGTGAGGAGACACGACCGGACATAAGTGGGGCGCCGCGTCATGGATAATAGGCTTGTTTACCGGGACTCCGCCGGATTTCGGGCGCGCAGCCTGCAGGACTGGGAGTACTCCGATCTGGCGGAGCGGCTGGTCGCCCGATTGAGCCCCTCGGGTGGGCACGACTTGGTCGTGCGGCTTGCCACCGCACTCAGTATCGCCTCTGACGGACTTTTTGGGGATCGGGTGTTCTGGCTGATCGAAGATCCGACGAGTGTTGCGATTGCGCTGGCACACAGTTCGCCGGAGATTTCAAGTGTACCGCATTTCGACGGGCTCGTGTGGCTTTGGCCGGAGGAAGCGACCAGACCGGCGCCGTTCGATATTGCTGCAGTGGCTATGTGCTCGATCGCCGGGTTTTGCGCGCGTTTTCTCGGCTATCCGGTCTCGCCCGGTGCACAGACGGCTTAACAGTCACATCGATGAACGACCATTCCACCCTCGGGTCGACGCACCTCTGGCGCGCGCCAGCCGCACGAATTGACGTGCAACCCGAACCCCAAGGACGGCGTTGACGGGCTGAATCGTCGAGTCCGACAGATTCCATCATGCAAGCGAAACGTCAGGAATTGATCAAGGGGATCGCGGTATCACCGGGCATCGTGCGCGCAGAGGCGTTTGTGGTCGGCGATGCGGCCAGCCTCGCGGTGCCGCGCCGCGCGATCGCGGAAGCGGACGTCGGCGCTGAACTGGCGAAATTCGAAGCCGCCCTGCGCGAGGCGGAGGCGACGCTCGATGCGTTGCGCGCCGAGGTCAGCGCCAAGATCGGGCCGCGCGAGTCCGAGATCTTCGCTGCGCAGATGCTGCTGCTGCGCGATCCGATGTTCGTCAACGAGGTCACGGGTCATATCCAGACCGACCTGCGCAACGTCGAGGCGGTCGTGGCCGCGGTGGTCGACCGTTTCTCGCAGATGTTCGAGGGCATCGCCGACCCGTTGCTTCGCGAGCGAGCCGGGGACATGCGCGACGTCGGCCGCCGCGTCCTCGACAGCCTGCTCAAGCGGCCGGAGACCTTGCCCTTCACTTTTCCGCCGGGCGTGATTCTGGTCGTGCCGGAACTGGCGCCCTCGACCACCGCGCGGTTGGATCTGCGCGGCGTGCGGGCCGTCGTGACGGAACGGGGCGGAAAGACCTCGCACGCGTCGATCCTGATGCGCTCCCTGCGCATCCCGGCCGTCGTGGCCGTGAAGGACGCCACCCACCGCATCCATTCCGGAGATCCCCTGATTCTCGATGGCTTGAGTGGCGCGTTATTCCTCCATCCGGGGTCAGCGGTCATCGAGGAATACGCACGACTCGAAGCGGATTTCCACATCCAGGAAAACGCGCTCAAGGCTTACCTCGATCGACCGGCGCAAACGCAGGACGGTGCCACCATCCGGGTGTTCGCCAACATCGGCAAGTCGGCGGATGTCGAGGCGGCGGTGCTCTTCAATGCCGACGGCATTGGGCTCTTTCGCACCGAGTTCAGTTTTCTCGTGCGCGACCACTTTCCGACCGTGGAGGAACACTTCGAAATCTACGCCTACCTCGCCAAGCGCATGCATCCGCGCGAGGTGGTCATCCGCGTGCTCGACATCGGCAGCGACAAGACGCCCGTGTATTTCCAACTCACCCGGGAGGAAAACCCCTCGCTCGGTCTGCGCGGCACGCGCCTGCTCCTCAAGCATCCCGACATACTGGAGGCGCAATTGCGCGCGATCCTGCGCGTCAGCGTTGGGCATCCCGTGGCGGTCCTGTTTCCGGGCATCGCCGGCCGGGAGGAGATTATGGGGGCGAAGGAGATTCTCGAACGGGCGAAGCGCCGGTTGGGTCGCGAGGGAATCGCCTTCAACGGCGCCCTGCGGGTCGGCGCAATGATCGAGTTGCCTTCCGCCGCAATATTGGTGACGCGCATCCTGCGCGAAGTGGATTTCGTCAGCCTGGGCACCAACGATCTCACCCAGTACATCCTGGCCGCCGACCGGAGCAGTTCCGAGATGGCCGAACATTACCGGGCGATCCACCCCGCCGTCCTGCAGACCATCAAGCACGTAATCGCTTGCGCGCGCAGCGCCGGAAAGGATGTGACGATTTGCGGCGCGATGGCCGGCGATCCTGCCCGCACCGCGCTCCTGGTCGGTCTCGGCGCGCGCCAGTTGAGCGTCTCGCCGGGAGACATCCTCGAAATCAAGCGCGCGCTTGGCAGGATCACGTTGGCGGAGGCCGAACGGCTGGCGGCGGACGTGCTCGAGCTGGACACCGTGAATGAGATTGAAGCTCGGCTGCACCAATTGGTGCGGTCGCCGCAATCCCGGCTTTCCGGCTCCAGCGCTATTGCGGACGGGCCGAAACCCGCTTCCGGATGAGCTCCCGCTCCAATACTTTCGTTCGCCTTTGGCAGCGCCAGTTTGGCCAAAACGTCCTGTCTTGTCCGTCCACGCCACAGATTTCGCCGGCGCAGCGTCTGCGAACAACATTTCGTCGGGCCCGTGTCGCCTGGCCGGCGAAGGAAACGGCGCTCACGAGATGACCTCCGGTCTTTCGCTGCTTGTTGCGGCGGTTGCGATGCTCGCGAGCCTCCTCGTGGGGCGCGCGGCGCCGCGCGTGTGGCTGGCGACGACCATCGCGTCGCTGACTGCGGGGTTGCTGGCGGCGGCGGAGGTGCTGGCCTGGGGCGGCGAATGGGTGTGGCGCAGCGGTTTCACCGTCGGCGGCGAGTTTGTGTCACTGCGGCTCGATGCGGTGAGCGCGCTGTTTCTGGTGGTGCTGTGCGTTGTGGGCGGCGCCGCGTCGGTTTATGGTCGCGAGTACTGGACCGACGAGGCACATCCGCGCTCCGCCCGCGCGGGCCGCGTCTGGTGGAGCCTGCTGCTGCTCAGCCTGGGGCTCGTGCTGCTTGTCGCGAATGGCCTGCATTTTCTCATCGCGTGGGAACTGTTCGCGATGAGCGCGTACTTCCTGATCACACTCGACCGCCAGCGGCCGGAGGTGCGTGCGGCTGGCTGGCTTTATCTCGGAGCGTCGCATGTGGCGGTGCTCGCGCTCTTCGCGTTCTTCTCCGCGCTTGCGTCGCGCACCGGAAGCTGGGAACTCGGGCCGATGCTCGACCGCCCTGAACTGGCGTCGCTATTCTGGCTCGCGCTGGCGGGCTTCGGGCTGAAGGCGGGCATGTTTCCGCTGCACATCTGGCTGCCTTCGGCCCATGCCAACGCGCCCAGCCATGTGTCGGCGATTCTCTCCGGCGTCACGATCAAGATGGGCATTTATGGTCTCTTGCGGTTCAGCGGCTGGCTGCCGATGCCGGTGGGCGCGGGCTGGATGATCGCGGTGCTGGGCGTGGTGAGCGCCGTCCTCGGCGTTGCCTTCGCTCTCGGGCAGCATGATCTCAAGCGTTTGCTCGCGTATCACAGCGTGGAAAACATCGGCATCATCCTCATCGGCCTCGGCTTCGCCGTGGTTGCGGCGGCGCAATCCGACGGGGCGAGGTCGTGGGGCCGGCTCGCGCTGGCGGGCGGGCTGTTGCACGTGTGGAATCACGGACTGTTCAAGGCGCTGCTGTTTCTCGGCGCCGGGTCGGTGCTGCATGCGACCGGCACGCGCGAAATGAGCCGGCTGGGCGGACTCTGGCGCGCGATGCCATGGACGGCCTCGTTGTTCGCGCTCGGTGCGGCGGCGATTTCCGGACTGCCGCCGCTCAACGGTTTTGTGAGCGAGTGGCTGGTCTATCTCGGATTGTTCGACGCCACGCTCTCGCACGGGCCTTCGGCCTGGGCCGCGATCCCGGCGGCGATTCTCCTCGGGGCGACCGGTGCCCTCGCGCTCGCCTGCTTTGTGAAAGTGTGCGGCGTTGTTTTTCTCGGCGCGCCGCGCTCTGAGGCCGCCGCCCATGCGCACGAGAGTGGACCGGCCATGCGCGGCGCGATGCTCACGCTGGCTGCATGTTGCGTGGTGATCGGGCTCGCGCCGTGGGTTTTCTGGCCGGCGGTCGAGCGCGCGATGAATGTCTGGCGGCCCGACTGGGCGGGCGTCACGAGGGAGGTGCCGCTGCTCTCGTTGAGCGTGCTGCACATCGCGCTGGCGTTGATCGCGGTGGCCGCGGCGTGGATCTTGTGGCGGCGCGCGCACCATCGCGGCGTGCCACGCGCGCTGACCTGGGACTGCGGTTACGCCGCACCGACGGCGCGCATGCAATACACCGCCGGTTCGTTTGCCGGCATCATCACCGGGTGGTTCGCCTGGATCCTGCGACCGGAGCGGCACGAACATTTGCCGGAGGGGGCATTTCCCGCGCAGGCGCGTTTCTCTGAACACACGCCGGAGACGGTTCTCGAACACGTCGTCGAGCCGTCCGCCGCTGTGGTCATGCGCGTGTCGACGGCCGCGCGCCGCCTGCAACACGGGCGCGTGCAGGCCTACGTGTTCTATCTCGTCGTCGGCCTCGCGGCCTTGGTGCTGATCGCATTCGTGGGAGGCGCGCGATGACGGCAAAAGTTCCTCCTGCAACCCTGGGCCGTTTCCCGACGCCCCAACCATGTATCTGAATCTTGTCCAGATTGCCGAGTCCTTCGGCGTTTCGGAGAAAGTCGTGGAAGGCTGGATCCGCGACGAGGGTCTGCCGCACACGCCGGACCGCGGCCGGTTGATGTTTGATCGCGCGCAGGTCGCGCAATGGGCCGCCGCGCGAGGCCTCGCCGCGCACGCCGGTTTTCTCGCGCCGGACACACCGGCCTTCGCGACTGGCTGCCAGCTGGCGCCCCTCTTGCGGGCTGGCGGAATCTGGCGGGACATTCCCGCGGGCGAACTGCCCGGCGTGCTTGATCAGATTGTTGCCGCGCTGCCGGCGGCGACACCGCCCGTTCGCCAGCTCCTTTCGCAGCGTTTGCGCGCAAAGGGCGGCGTGAACTGGGCGCCGATCGGGGGTGGTTTCGCCCTGCCGCATCCTGGAACGCGAATCGCGCTCGGTCGTGGTTCTGGCACTCTGGCGTTGGTGCTTTTGCGCGATGCACTGCCGCTGGCCGAACCTCCGGCCGACGGTGTGCCGGTAACACGGATGTTTTTCTGCATCGCGCCGTCGCCGCGCGCTCATCTCGATCTGCTCGGGCGGCTCAGCCGCCTGTTGTCCCGCGGGCCGCTCCGCGAGTTGGTGACGAGCGGTGGGAGCAATGACGCGATCGTGCAGGCGCTCGCGACCAGCGACGCTTCGGGCAACGGGGCGACCAACCCGGAGGCGAAACGATGAGCCCCGGAGTGCTTTTGACGCTTGCCGCAGCGGGCCTCGCGACGGGCATTGTGGCTGGTCCGTGGCTGCGGCGGACGTGGCTCGTGCTCACGATCGCGAGCACCGTGGCCGCGCTGGGCGCGGCGCTGCTCGTGCTGTTCGGCCCTCCGGCCAATGGTTGGGAATGGCGCGGCGCATTCCCCCTGGGCGGCGAACCATTGCATCTGCGGCTCGACGGCGTGAGCGCGCTGATCCTCGCGCTGCTTGCGGTGATCGGTGGAACCGGCTCGGTATATGCGAGCGAGTATTGGCCGGACCGGCACTACCCTGTGTCGGCGCCGCCTGGACGCGCGTGGTGGTGCGGGCTGGTGCTGAGCATGGGGCTCGTGCTCGTATCCTCGAACGGGTTGCACTTTCTCATCGCGTGGGAGGCATTCGCGGTCTGTGCCTATTACCTCATCACGCTGGACCGGGCACGGCGCGAGGTGCGGCGCGCGGGCTGGCTCTATCTCGTGGCGTCCCACGCCGGCACGGTCTGCCTGTTCGCGTTCTTCAGCACGCTGGCGGCGCGGACGGGAAGCTGGGATCTCGGTCCGATGCGCGAGCAGGCAGGCGTTGCGCCGCTGTTCTGGCTGATGCTGGTCGGGTTCAGCGTGAAGGCCGGTGCGTTTCCGCTCCACGTCTGGCTGCCTTCGGCGCATGCCAATGCACCCAGTCACGTCTCTGCCATCATGTCCGGCGTGGCGATCAAGATGGGCGTTTACGGGATCGTGCGCTTCAGCGGTTGGTTGCCGATTCCGGACCTGGCGGGGTGGATCGTGCTCGGCGCCGGCGCGGTGGGTGCGCTGTTCGGCATCGCGTTCGCGCTCGCGCAAAATGATCTCAAGCGGCTGCTGGCGTACTGCTCGGTGGAGAACATCGGCGTGATCTGGATCGGTCTCGGCGCGGCGTTGCTGGCGGCCACGCACGGCGATGCAGCCTGGGGCCGGCTCGCGCTGGCGGGGGCGCTGTTGCACGTGTGGAATCACGGTCTCTTCAAGGCGCTGCTGTTTCTCGGCGCGGGCTCGGTGTTGCACGCCACGGGCACCCGCGAGATGAGCCGGCTCGGCGGGCTGTGGCGCGCGATGCCGTGGACCGCGACGTGTTTCGCGCTGGGTTCGGTGGCCGTGGCGGGACTGCCGCCGCTCAATGGTTTCGTGAGCGAGTGGCTGATATACCTCGGCCTGTTCGAAGGAGCGTCGAATCACGGTCCGCCGGCATGGGCGGCAATGCCAGCCGCGATCATGATGGCCATGGCGGGCGCGCTGGCGCTGGCGAGTTTCGCCAAGGCGGCGGCAGTGGTTTTCCTCGGTGCGGCGCGCACGCAGGCGGCGACGCACGCCCACGAGTGTGGCCCGGCGATGCGCGGGGCGATGCTCGCGCTCGCGGTGGTCTGCCTCGCGATCGGGCTGGCGCCCGTCGTGTTCTGGCCGGTGGTGTCGTGCGCGGCGAGCGTGTGGCATCCGGCCTGGAATTTTGCCACGCCGTCTGCACCGCTGGCCACGTTGGGATCTTTGCACCTTGTGCTGGCGATCGCCGGAGTCGCGGCGGCGGCGTGGCTGTGGTGGATGGCGCGGGTGCGCGGATTGCGCCGCGCGTTGACCTGGGATTGCGGCTACGTAGCGCCCACGCCGC
>Ga0214472_10005532_pt1 | contig 13276 bp, 12 predicted proteins | sample RVTome_6_FD_207662 | JGI IMG/M metagenome (GOLD analysis project Ga0214472, IMG submission 207662) | Soil microbial communities from uranium-contaminated site in the Upper Colorado River Basin, Wyoming, United States - RVT140D175 | ecosystem: Environmental > Terrestrial > Soil > Contaminated >... | reverse complement strand
TTCAATCCGGAGTTCATACGTCCGCTTTCGTCGACGCAATGCCGAATGGCTTGAGAGGGACGCCCTTTATGAAGTCCTTCGACAAAACTACAACGGCAACAGTTGGCAAAACTGGGGGGACAGCGAAGCTGCCCGACTCGATCAACAGCTGTTTTCTCCGTTGCCAGGAAGCGAAGCGGCGGTGCGGATGCGGATCAGATCCCTGCATCGCCGCTGCGAAAGATCCGTGGAAGACTACTGCATTACGCAGTACCTGCTGGCCGAGCAGCACAGGCAATTGAGGAGCCACTGCAGCAGCCTTGACCTGAAGATGTTTGGCGACTGCCAGGTCGGCTTCTCCGAACGGGATTCCTGGGCTGCACAATCCTTTCTACTCTCTGGCTACTTGCTGGGGGCGCCGCCGAGCCGAACAAATCGGGCTGGTCAGCCATGGAACTATCCAGTCCTGGATCCGAACCAGTATTATCTGGACGACGGGGAAGGTAGCCTTCAACCCGGGCCTGCGGTCCGTTTCTTTCGGGCACGGATCGACAAGTTATTTGAAGAATTCGACGGTCTGCGCATCGATCACCCCCATGGCCTGATCTGTCCGTGGGTCTACCTGGCCGGTCAGGGGGATCCGCTGCGCGCCGTGCAGACCGGGGCCCGCCTGTTCGATTCGCCAAACCTTGCCGATCATCCCGGTCTGGCCCGGTTTGCGATAGTCTGTGCCGACCAGATCAATGAACAGGTCGCGCCTTATGACGACGATCGGGTGACCGGCCTGGATCCCGGGCAGGTCCGCAAATATGGAATACTTTTCGAGGTGCTTATGGCTGCGGCCAGGGAAAAGGGTCGCGATATCAGTAAAATAGCTTGTGAAGTCCTCAGTACTCAGCCCTATCCCAGCAAACGCGTCATGGAATTGTATGGTCTGGGCCGTTTCCGGGTGACCCAGAAGGTGGATCTCGACAACCCCCGCGATGTCTACCGCAGCGAAAATGCCCGCCCGGAAGATTGGCTGATGCTGGGCAACCATGATACTCCCTCTGTCTGGAAACTGGTGGAGCCCTGGTTCGATAAGGGAACGGCAAATAAACAGGCCGTCTACCTCGCAAACCGGTTGCGCATTCCTGAAGCCGACCGGTTGAAATGGCTAGACAAGGTCTCTTCAGATCCCGGTGCTTTTGTCCAGGCTAAATTTGCCGACCTGTTCGTTGGCCCGGCCACGAATGTCATGGTTTTCTTTACCGACCTGTTAGGTATGTCGCAGACCTACAACCAACCGGGGACAATCAGTGATGAGAACTGGTCCTTGCGCATACATCCTGATTATCGAGGGATTTACAAGGCAAAAGCAGCGCAAAATCTTGCCTTGAATATTCCCGGGGCTCTTGCCATGGCGTTGCGTTCGCAAGGCAGTGCCTGTGTCGCAAAGCATCGGGCTCTGATCGCCGATCTGGAAGGAAAAGAGAAGGATGCCGCTGTACGTTCATCCAGATTCATCTGATAATCGCAATCGTGGCACATAACGGAACAAATCATGAGACAACCAGCCCGCAGACTGTCCTCCCGCAACGTGCTTCTGCTCATGTGCGGGGCAGAACTCCTCAGCATGACCGGATTCGCCACCTATCCGGCGTTGCTGCCGGTGCTACGCGCTGAATGGGTGCTCAGCAACTCGCAGGCGGGGTTGATCAGCGGCATCTTCTTTGCCGGTTACATGGCGGCAACGCCGCTGCTGGTCGGTTTGACCGACCGCATCGATGCGCGGCGCATTTACCTGCTGGCAACGGCACTGGCCTTTGCGGGCAGTCTCGGTTTCGCCCTGTTTGCCCGTGATCTGTTGTCCGCCATGGTTTTTCAGGCCATGGTCGGAGCCGGGTTGGCCGGCACCTACATGCCGGGATTGCGGCTGCTGACCGATCACTTCCATGGGGCCACGCCAAGTCGCGCGGTGGCGTTCTATACTGCGACCTTCGGCCTGGGTACGACCGGCTCTCTGTTGCTGGCTGGTGCATTTGAACCTCTCGGCTGGACGTGGGCATTTGCCGCTGCTTCCATTGGCCCCTTTGTTGCCGGACTTCTGGTTCTTTTCAGCTTTCCCGCGCGCCCGGTGCAATCGAGCGGGGCAACCCCCGCAATGATTTTTGATTTTCGCCCGGTGGTTCGCAATCGCGAGGCCATGGGTTATATCCTCGGCTACACCGTACACTGCTGGGAGCTCTTCGGACTGCGCTCCTGGCTTCCCGCTTTTTTTGCTTTCAGCATGGGATTAACCGCGACACAGGGCGGTTTCTGGTTCGGAGCATCGGCCCTGGCGGCCTGGGTCAACATGATCGGACCCCTGGCGAGCATCTTCGGCAACGAAGTCGCGGTACGCCGTGGCCGCAAGTCCGTGGTGCTGGCAGTTATGGCGGCATCGGGGATCCTCGCCTGTTTGGTCGGCTTCAGTGCATCGCTGCCCATTATTGTCGTCTTTATCCTGATGGCCCTCTATTTTCTGCTGGTTATGGGGGACTCAGCTGCACTCACTGCCGGACTGGTCGCTGCCGCTGAACCCGGCCGCAAAGGCGTCTCCATGGCTCTGCATTCACTTATGGGGTTCGGCGCCGGTTTTCTCGCTCCGCTTGCTTTCGGTGCGGTGCTCGATGCGACCGGCGGCAATGAATCGGTGACTGCCTGGGGATTTGCTTTTGCGGCTCTTGGCGCATGGTCTCTATTGGTTGTGTTCTTTGCTCTGCTGCGCCGTAGAAACAAATCGGAATCCGCATGACGCAAACCAGGATATCGGTTGTCTACCCTTGACGGTCTGCATCTTAGCGGGTAGCGTTAATAGGTATCGAACTGTCAAATAATTCTGGATTGCTATTGATTGTGAGAATCCAAGCGCAAAGACCAAAAGACGGAACTTCATGCGTCAACTCCATCTGAAAAACCTTTGTGCCGTGGCCCTGGTGACGGCGCTTCTGATAATGACAGGTTGTATCCCCGACCTGTCGCACCAAAATCTCTCGGACCTGGAACAGCTGCCTCAGGAACCACTCGCCTATCTTGATCCGGCCACCGCCCATCAGCCTCTCATCCCCCCCGAGCGCCAGCTGGCACAGTCTGCCCAATTCCTGGAACGGTTCTTCGCTGCCTGGTACACTGACCAGCCGCTCGAGAGCACCCAGAGCCCCTTCTGGGCTATCGATTGGGTTGGTGAACGTGAGGTTTATGGCGAGAACCTGCGCCCGGTGGGAACTGAGCGGCTGCAGGCGTTGATCGATCTGGCCGACTTAGGATCCTACCCGAGCCTCAACCGGCGGGCTATTACGGTGCGCCGGTCGAACCTGCGGGCGCTGCCTACGCACAGTCCCTTCTTCAACGACCCGCGCAAGGCCGGGCAGGGCTTCCCCTTCGACAATCTGCAGCATGCCGCACTTCAAGCCAACACACCTCTGCATGTGACGCACATTTCCAGAGACGGAACCTGGGTTTTCGCAGAAACGTCACTGGTCTACGGTTGGATGCCGCTGACCGACCTCGCCTGGATTGATGATGAATTTGCACATGCCTTTCAAACCGGTCGTTACCTGACCCTCACGAGCGACGCAGTGCCGCTGTTTGACCATGAAGGGATTTATCGCGTCCGCGCCGGGATCGGCACGCTACTGCCCTTGACCGGAACCGGGCCATCAGGGCACCAGGTTCTGCTCGCTGTAGCGGATCAGGACAGACGGGCTTTTCTGACAGAAGCGCCTGTTTTCATCGGTCATGGCGAGGTTTTTCCTCTGCCATTGACCTCATGGCGGCTTGCAAGCCTGGCAGGCAGCATGATGGGGCAGCCTTACACCTGGGGTGAGAGCTTTAGCGGCCGGGACTGTTCGGCCACGGTGCGTGACCTGTTCGCTCCTTTCGGTCTGTGGCTACCACGCAATTCTTCAAAACAGGCGCGCGCAGGGAGGGTGATTCCCTTGTCAGAATTGACTTCTCCCCAGCGTGAAAAGCACCTGCTCGCTCAAGGGATTCCGTTTTTGACGCTGGTGCGGGTTCCCGGCCACATTATGCTTTATATCGGCGAGCACGAAGGACGTGCAGTCTTGCTGCACACGATCTGGGGCGTGCGCACGCAAACTCTCTGGGGCCGGGAAGGGCGATGGCTTATCGGTAAGACTGTTATTACGACTCTTGAACCAGGTGTTGAACAGGCCGGGTTTTTTCTTGATATCAGTAGTCTGCGCGACCGGGTAGAAAGCATGAACATCCTGGCGCCTGGCGACAGCCCGCAGAACCTCGGAACAGGCAAAATGGACAATCAACCCTGAGTGCCAACGGAAACAACTTATTGTCACATCCTGCACAGACAGGTAAGGTCAAGATTCGATTATGTAATCGATTTACTAGCAGCCTGTCGGACTATCCATGAGCCGGCTGCAAATCCGGCTGTTTGGCCCATATTTCAGCTCCTTTTTGGTCCATAGCTACGGCTATGAACCTGCAAACGAGCTAAAATCTGTTCTCAAACATCCAAATTTTCGCTTCGGCCCGTATAGTCCGACAGGTTGCTAGTGAAAAGTAGATGTAACTATTCAGCACATAAGCGAGCGCATGTGGTCTGCAGCCATTGCCTGCGTCCAACGTTGTCACTTAACTTCCCGCAAGCAACAGCTGCAGCCCACATGCTGTGCCGTTGAGTAAGGGAGCTGAATAGTTACAAGTAGATAAGCAACATGCAGTTCAGGCGCAGATTGTAACATCCCGCTCCTGCGCCAGAATGACTTATCAGTTTTCAAGACACGAATGGGGGTTCGAATGACAGGTCTTTTGCTCAGATGGCTAATTCTCACCGCTGCAATCATGGTGGCTGCCTATCTCTTCTCCGGAATTCATGTGAGCGGTTTCGGCTCCGCGCTTTTTGCCGCATTGATCCTGGGGATTCTTAATGCGTTTTTCCGGCCGATACTGTTCATTCTGACTCTTCCGATTAATGTGTTGACCTTGGGTTTATTCACTTTTGTGATCAATGCTCTGCTGTTGATGATGACTTCGGGCGTCATCGGCGGTCTCGTTGTGGACGGATTCGGCTCCGCCCTGTTCGGTTCACTGATCATCAGCCTGGTGAGCTGGCTGCTAAGTTCGTTTATCAACGACCGGGGACAGGTCGAATCGATCGACATCGAATTGCAGCGGCGGCGTGGCGATCACTGGGAATAGGTGAATACAAACAAGGGCTTACAGATGGAAAGGTAATGCCGTTCGGCAGGCATCTGCCCCGAATGCAGAGAAGAGAAGTCTCTTCATGAAACAAGCAGCGTTCTCAATATTTGAGGCGTTTCGATGTCCAGATTTCCGGACCGACTTCTGAACTGAAGTGTTCGACAAATTCCTCAGCCTGACGTTCTGTCAGCAGGACCTGACCGTCAGGAAGTTGAATATTGCGTTTTTTCTGAACAATAACTTCCTGATAGAGCCTTTCAGCCATCTCTTTGTCCTGGTGACAATGTTTGATCAAACGGGAGATGGTATCGTCATTGGTTTCAACGCGTTCTTCCATGATGTGCCTCCTTGCGCTCTCGTCACTCCCTGACATAGGTATCGATGTCGGTTTCGTGCACCATACCCATCAGGCGGGCATATTCGGATTCGATCAGTTCATAATGGTGATGAGTCGACCTGGCGTTTAACAGAAAGACCTCGCGGACTTTCGAATCGGTGATTTTGTCGGACATCTGGCGCAGCGCCTCCTCAAGTTTCAACTCCTTTTCCATGGCCAGTTCCATTGCCCTGCGAATGTTAAATCCCGCCATCAGCTGCTTCTCAAGATCACTCAGCCAATCCGAATCAGGGCTTGGATCGACTGCCATGAAAGCATCAAAATCAGGGATATCGCTTCCCTCGTAGATATCGTAGAACCACTTGGCGTGCTCAGCTTCTTCGCGGGCCAGCAATTCGAATGTTTTCCTGGCCTGAGCATCTATCATGTGACTGGCCCCCAGGCGATAGAAGTCCCGTGCATTCTTTTCAACTTGTATTGATCGCTTAACCGCTTCCTGCACATCGGTTTTCTCGAACATGACAACTCTCCTTGGCGACAGGCATATTCCATAAGATTGTTCCGATTGTCTTGAAACATATGAGACAGATCGTGTGTACCTGTATTCTAGCAGCAGGGGAGGGTTCCGCAACTCTCAGCGCCCTATTTGGAAAGGTATGTATCTGACTCCAGAAACAGCAAGAGCCCGCCAAGTGCCTGGCAGGCTCATTTCATACTCTATACTCAAACATTCATTAAACGTTACACTTTGATAATCGGACTTGAGTTGCAGAGATTTTTAGCGTGCTTGGCGACTGCATTGCAGTTGTGACAGGTATGGCCAGGATCATCCATCAGGGCTTTCACTTCCTCCTGCCGGCCCTGTTTTCTCAATTCACATATATGCAGCCAATGTCCTGCCGGATCTTTACAGTCGACTTTTACGGATTCTGACATATAACCTCCGAATCAAATGGTCTGTTGGTAGTGATGGATTATAGCATCTTTCGGTTGGCATGCAGCAACAGAAAAACCACAACAGAGAAACCGCCATTGGATTCAGGGCCGTCCAGAAGTGAGGATCTTCGATTGCCGTCGTTGTTCCGTCACTTGCAAGCCAGGAGGAGAGGGGACAGTCACCTGCAAATGGACTGCATTTCTTGCGTTTATCCTGCCTCGTGCTTTGCGGCTGCATCGCGGGGCATGGTGAAGCTGACCTGTGTTCCGCGGTGTGGTTCACTGTCCACCTGAATTTTACCGCCGTGAGCTTCCACGATGTGCTTGACGATGCTCATGCCGATGCCGACACCTGCGATGGCCGTTGGGAATGTGTCGACCCGATAGAACTTGTCGAAGACCCTGGCAACCTGCTCCGGGGTCATGCCGATGCCCTGGTCGGTCACGCTGATGCGGTAAAATTCGCCTTCCGGTTCTCCCCGGATTTGCACCAGGCTCCCCTCATCTGAATACTTGAGGGCATTGCTGACAACATTCTCCAGAACCTGTTCAGTCTTAGCCTTGTCGACCATCAGCCTGGCATCTTCCTCTGTGAAAGTGATTTCCATTCGATGCCCCGAGGCACTGGTTTCCAGAAAAGGACCCAATTGATCGAAGATCTCCTTTACGCGGTACGATTCCTTGATCAAAGGCAGCTCTTGCCCTTTGCTGATGCGGGTGATATTCAAGATGTTCAACACGGCTCTGCCGAGGGCGACGGACCTTTCGTGGATGTTGTTCAGAAACTCTCTGCGCTGTTCATCGGAGAGATCTTCCCGGTTCAACAGATGCTCGGTTAATCCCTGGATGGAGTTCAGGGGCGTGCGGAATTCGTGAGCCACCGCCTGGACAAATTCGGTTTGCATCCGGTTGTTCTCCAGCAACGCCTCCTCGGCACGCTTGCGTTCGGTGATATCGCGGTTGACGCCTCGATAGCCGAGCAGGATTCCCGCTTCATCGAAAAACGGCGCGGCACTGGTTTCGAGGATGACCAGATGGCCGTCCTTGTGGCGATTGATGTTTTCCAGGGCATCAAAGGCCCTGGCCTTCTCTTTCTGCTCGCGGAAGAAGGCTCTCACACGTTTCGCTTCGGACTCCGGCATGAGGTCGAATGGCGTCTTGCCGACCACTTCCTTACGTTCGTACCCCAAGAGTTCGTTGACCCGCGGACTGACATAGGTATAGACCGCATTGCAGTCGATTTCCCAGACCCAGTCATTGATTCTCTCCACCAGATCGCGAAACAGTTTTCGGTTTTCCAGAAGCGCCTTTTCCGCCTGCTTGCGGGGCGTGATGTCCTCGACGAAGGCGATGAAGCGGTAGGCGTCGCGCCGTCGAATCGGCGCAACCGCCAACTTGATGGTGAACTCGTGTCCGTCCCGATGCAGTGCCGTGACTTCAATGCGCCGATTCAGAATCGGTCCTTCGCCCGATTCCAGAAAGTGACTCAACCCTTTCTCATGGTCTGAACGAAAGCGTTCCGGTATGATTAATTCGTAGAACCGCCAACCCACGGCCTCATTGGCTGACCAGCCGAAAATCTCCTCTGCAGTAGAATTCCAGCCGGAGATTATTCCTTTGCCGTCCATCTCGACGATGGCGTCGAGGGCTGCATCGAGGTTGGCCTGCGCCCGATCCCGACTCTCCCGCAGTTCCTCCTCCTCACGCTTGCGCAGGGTGATGTCGGAGCAGATACCGAGCACGCCGATCACTTCTCCCGATTCGCCCTTCAGGGGGACCCTGCTTGTCAAAAAGGTTGCAACCACGCCATCGGTCTGTACGTGGGTTTCTTCCACGTCGAGAAGGGACATGCCGCTGGTCATGACCTTTAAGTCATTCCTCCTGATCAGTTCCGCATCCTCTTTCCGCCATTCCAGTTCATAATCGGTCTTGCCGATGATATTCTCCCGGCTGCCGACTCCGGTGACGCTGGCAAACCTCTGGTTGCAATCGAGGTATCGAGCCTCCCTGTCTTTCCAGAAGATATAGATGGGGATGTGCGAGATGATCTCGTCCAGTAGTGCACCCTCACGGTAGACCCTGCGGATATAGTGGCGCATGAGCCAGGCTAGCAACAACGCTGACGCGCCGACGAAAAACCAGCCCTTGATGGTCTGTGCCAGGCTCAGGAGGGCAGGATCATCAAAAAACCACAGCAGGATGCGGTCCGAGAAGAGGATCCACGCACCCCCGGCAAGAGCATAAATGAAGGCTGCCCTGAGAGATGCACTCTTAATTTTGTTGAGGAACTGCTTTTTCATCATCTCTCTGGCACCTGGTATCGATAGCCTTTTTGTTTTTTTATTATTATACCCCACTGATCGTATTCCGGAAAATAAGGTCTGGCGGAATTGAGCAGAAGTTCTGTCTTACGTTAAACTACTATTATCACTATAGCTCTGAACCTTTTGTGAGCTGCTACTTGGAAGCAGGTATGTCTTTATGACGAATGATCAAATTCTAATTGTTGCTGTGTTGACTATCACTATGGCTATGTTCCTGTGGGGCCGTTGGCGCCACGATCTGATTGCTCTGGGAGCTTTGCTGGCTTGTGTGGCTGCGGGCCTGGTGCCGGACAACAAGGCTTTTGACGGTTTCGGCCATCCGGCGGTGATCACGGTCGCCTGTGTGCTGGTGCTGGGGTACGGTTTACAGATCACCGGAGCAGTGGACGTGGTGGCGCAGCACTTGCTCCCCTCTTCGTCCGGACCAACAGTGAGCATCCTGGCTCTTATTGGCTTGGCTGCACTGCTGTCCGGCTTTATGAACAATGTCGGTGCACTGGCTCTGTTGATGCCGATTGCCATCCAGATGGCTGACAAACAGAATCTTCCTCCTGGCAAGTTTCTGATGCCATTGGCTTTCGGCTCGATCCTGGGAGGTATGACCACCCTGATTGGAACCCCGCCCAACCTGATCGTTTCTGGATTCCGGGCCTCAGCGGGGATGGAATCCTTCGCCATGTTTGACTTCACTCAAGTTGGCCTTCCCGTTGCTGTTATAGGGTGCCTCTTTGTCGGGCTGCTTGGCTGGCGGATGGTCCCTGCACGTAAACAGTCAGAAATAAAAAACTTTGAGTCCGGTGCTTATTTTAGTGAGGTGCGCATTGTCGAAGGCAGCAAGGCAGTGGACAAGAGCCTGCGAGAAGTGGAACAGATGCTTGAAGAAGCCGATGCACAGATCGTCGGCATGGTCCATGGAGATGTACGTATCCAGGCACCTCATCCCAATCGCATGCTGCGGGCAGATGATATACTGATTGTTGAGGTTGAACCGGAGTCCCTGGCCTCGGCGCTTTCAAATCTGGGTCTTAAGCTTGAAGAGGACAAATCGGCGCTGTCTGATGAGGAAGACGAAGAAGACGAGGGAAAGGGCAGCAAAACGCAGCAAAGCAGTAAAACAGAGCCCGCGGACGACAGCCCTGAGAATGAAAAAGAGGATACGCAAACAGCCACCAGATCAGCCGATATTGTGATCCAGGAAATGGTTGTGATGCTCGACTCGGTTTTGGTTAATCGTTCCGCGACCGACATTAAATTACGTACCCGATACCACCTCAACTTACTGGCCATATCGCGTCAAGGGCGGCGGTCGATCAAGCGCTTGCGGGCAACAGTTATACGGCCGGGCGACGTCCTGCTCATGCAAGGCGCACCCGAAGCGTTATCCGGATTTGCCACCGAATTTGGCTGCCTGCCTCTGGCTGAACGGGATATCCGGGTGCCAAAAAAAGGCCAGGCACTTGCGGCTACGCTCATTATGATGGTTGCGGTAAGTGGTGCCGCCTTCGGCTTGTTGCCGGCGGCCATCTCATTTTCAGCTGGCGCGCTTGCCTATGTCGTCTTCGGTCTTGTTCCGGTCCGTTCAATCTACACGGCAGTCGATTGGCCGGTCATCGTATTGCTGGGAGCGATGCTTTCGGTTGCTGATGCCATGGCGACGACCGGTACTGCTGACTTACTCGCACGTGTTTTGCTCGACACTGTGGCACAGGGGCATGTCGTTGTCGGGCTGGTGGTGTTGCTGATGGTGACCATGTTTTTGTCTGACCTGATGAACAACGCTGCCACGGCGGCGATCATGTGCCCGATTGCCATCAGTACTGCCTCTCAATTAGGAGTGAACGCAGACACCTTCTTAATGGCCATCGCAGTAGGAGCCTCCTGTGCGTTCCTGACACCCATCGGCCATCAGAACAACACCCTGATACTCGGGCCGGGAGGATTCAAGTTTGGCGATTACTGGCGCCTTGGCCTGGTTTTGGAGGTCATTGTGGTCGCGGTCAGCGTTCCGATGCTGCTTTGGGTCTGGCCGCTCTGAAGTCTTAAAGTCTCGATGCATGCAACAAAACAACAGAAGAGAACCTAAAATCTAACAAGAGCCCCGACAAATGGGCCTGAGAACTGGGCGTCGACAAAGACACCGGACTCGTCAACCTCGAGATCAAAGTAGCGATAACCACCGAAGATACCGACCAGCGGGATTGGTGAAAATTCGACTTGCACTTCGGCGTCGAGGAAACTGTTGTCCTGGTACTCCATGTAGCCGACACGGCCTACCAGGCCAATTAAATCGGAGAAGCTGATGCGTGCACGGGCGCCAATGGTCGGAATAGGCGCCCGGGCTGATTCCGTTTCGGTAATCGAAAGTCCGGTGGAGGCTTCGACACCGGTCATGGTCAGGTCGGCATCGACCAGTTTGACGGATATTTCGGGGCCGATCTGGATGCGGGCCGGCAGATCGTCAATGTTGATAATGTGCCAGGTGAGGCCGACATCGACGATGTCAATCTTGACCTCGCTGCTGGTCGTACCGTTGACAGCGAAGGTCTGGTCATTGAAGACGATATTTTGCGTCAGTGTGCCGGAGCCGGAAAACTCCAGCGGCAAGTAACTGACCGCCAGCCGGAACGATCCGAGGCTGAGAGCGCCTTCGACGAAGTAGTCTTCACTGTCGTCAAAGCCGAGATCTGATTCCAGGTCAACCGAAGTTCCGGACAGGATGTTGCCATCAACGGCAAAGCTTCCTTCGGGACTCAACTTCAGGTAGCCGGCCTTGAGGGAAACGATTTCATCGGCCAGGAGAGGACCGCAGGCCAGAGCGGTCAGGGCGAAAGTGAGCAGAAAAATGCGCAATAATCTTGTCATGAGTTCCTCCATGTTTGAGAAAAGGTCTTCAAAATGAAATGCAGCGAGCAGGCCTGAATAAACATGCTCCGAGCACCTATGAATATATACAATACTTTGAGTAGAGCGTCCAATAAGTTAATGTTCCTCCGGAAACTTCTGATGAACACAAGTTGGTTTCAGTCCGAAACCGCCCTTCTAAAGGAGATATACCGATGACTTTATTAGCGGACAAGACCTGCGAAGCATGTAGAGAAGGAGCTCCTTTGGCGACCCCGGAAGAGATCGCGGACTATATGTCTCAACTTCCAGGTTGGCAGGTTACTGTAATCGCAGGTATCAATCAATTGAAGAAGACCTATAAATTTAAAAATTTCGAGCAGGCTCTAGAATTTACAAACAAGGTCGGGGCCATTGCAGAACAAGAGAAACATCATCCGGCCATATTGACGGAATGGGGCAAAGTTACCGTGTCCTGGTGGACTCACAAGATAGCCGGTTTACACGTCAATGATTTTATCATGGCTGCAAAAACCGATGAAATCAGCTGAGCCCGGAGGGATGGCGAACTTGAACATTAACCTTCCAAACATAACCAGTCGGGAATTCATCGAAAAGCTGGAAAAGAGAGTATGGGAGATCTTTGAGCCGGAACTTTAAGAATTGCTGCTATAACTTTTGCTGCCATCGGGAGGCTCAGTCTAGAACCTCCCGATGACAGTTATGTTTGCCTCACTGTCTATAATTGCCCCAATTCTCAATGGCATCAACCACCGTCCCATTTCCCGTCGCGATCAGCAGAATGTCGTTGGCCACTCGCACATAACGCTGTCTGGACGGCGCCGGCCCAAGTTGCTCGGCAACCTCTCTCGGCAGATTATGGAAGATGACATCCCTTGGCAATGGCTTGCCTATCGTCCATTTTTTGGCTTGGCCGGGCGGCATGCAGCCGTTGTTCTTTTTGGCAAGCCCCGGAGGGCAATGACCGGAGCTGAAGCGCCTGGAATAGTAATCTTGCACGATCGTCCGGTGGCGGTCATCGAAATGGGTGCCTGCACGCTTTTCTTTGTGGTCGTCACCCTGACTGACGTGCCTTTCATTCTGTTCGTGTTTGTTGCCCTTTTTGTCGTCGCCATCCCACTTGTTTTTATCTGCAAGGGCAGGGGTGGCTGCGAGTATTCCGACGATTGCCAGTGCCAGGATGCGACTTTTCTGCAACGAAAAATTCTGCATGTTTTTGACTCCATTTAAAAAGAATTGAACCGGACAGAAGGTGTCTTTGATATTTTTCAATATCAACATGAATCAGTCAGTTCAATCGCAACGAACGTGCCAGTTGAATAAATGCTATGTATTTAATACAAGTTATCGATTATAAAGAATAAAATATTGACAGTGATAAACAGAGAGACTAAAGCCGCTGGTTGGGTTTGCCATATTTAACAGATTTGTTAAATATGACGGGCACAGTAACGGCCTGCGTTTAATTTGCCACTCTTGTATAATCCCAATATGGACCGTAGGCATCCAACAGGAAAACTCATCAAAATCAAGTGGTTTAGATCAAAGCCTGGAAGGTCGATTATTTCCAATGAATTAAGGTAAATAGTGGTCGATTGTTCAAGTCGTGATTGAAGGATATACTGTCAATAATTTA
>Ga0214472_10005531_pt1 | contig 13276 bp, 11 predicted proteins | sample RVTome_6_FD_207662 | JGI IMG/M metagenome (GOLD analysis project Ga0214472, IMG submission 207662) | Soil microbial communities from uranium-contaminated site in the Upper Colorado River Basin, Wyoming, United States - RVT140D175 | ecosystem: Environmental > Terrestrial > Soil > Contaminated >... | reverse complement strand
GGATGCCGAATTTGGAAAGCTCTATGCCGAGAAGGCGAGAGCGCGCGGCCTTCACGCGCGTTCCATCGCCTATCACGGCTTTCCCATCGATACCGGGACGGTCGTCGCGCTCAAGCTTCTCAATCCTGACAATCGCCTCCCCGCATCGGTCGTCTCCTGCAACATGTACGCGGACCGCGCGGAAACCCTCGTCCTGGGAAAGGCCGCCGGCGACGCTTTGCGCGAGAGCGGCAAGAAAGCCATCGCCATCGGCGTGACGGCGCTGAGCAATCGCATGCACACCGACATCGTTCTCCCTGAAGACGATCACATTTCGGCCGGCAAGGACGACGAGTGGAATCGGAAGATCCTCGAGATCCTCGGCGAGGGGCGTCTGGAGGATGTCGCGCAGCACGCCCGCGAATTCGCCGCCGAGGCCAATGGCGATCAAAAGCTCAAGGCCATCTGGTGGTTGAGCGCGCTCATGGGTCAACACAATCAGTACCAGGGTGAAGTCTACGAATACCAACCCCTGTACGGCACGGGGGCGGCACTCGTCTCCCTGACGCCGAGCGCATCCGTGGCGCAGGATCTCGAGTTCGATGAAGAAGATGTGGACGTCTACTCCGGGGATCGCAACGTCCTGGATGCCGGCGTCAGCAGCGGAGACATCCTGACGGCCCCCGATGCGACGGCCGGAGTGGTCCACGTCGAAGCGGCACCACGTCCCGTCGGCGCATTTCCGCACGCGCGGCGTGCTGGGAATCTCCTCTTCCTGAGTGGCATGGGACCGCGCACGCCGGGCAGCGACGAGATTCCGGGCGGCCCGGTGCGTTCTGCCAACGGCAAGCGCCTCGAATACGACATCGAAGCCCAGACGCGCGCGGTGATCGAGAACGTCAAGACGGTCCTGGTGGCCAGCGGTTCGAGTCTCGACGAGGTCATCGACATCCAATGTTTCCTGATCGACATGGACCGCGACTTCGAGCGCTTCAATCGGGTCTATGCCGAGTATTTCTCGAAGATCCAGGCCACGCGGACGACGGTGGCCATCGACGCCCTGCCCACGCCGATCGCCGTAGAGTTCAAGGTCGTCGCCTCCGTTGGCTGACGTCATCGGCGCCAGAGCGGCGCACCCGGTGTGCTCATCAACATCAGTTCGCGTGCGGCAATGGCCGGCGAGCCGCTAGAAGTCCTCCGCGGTCTTCCAGAGCATTTCGTAGATGTCGAGAAAGCTCTCACTCAGCCCGTGATTGCGGACCTCCAGCATCACGAAGCCGTCGCCTTGTCCTGCCGCTGGATCGAGCATGGGGAGAATCGTGATCCTCTTGTCGAAGACGCCCATGCGCATCGGCACGTGGTGGATCCGCTTGACCTGGACGCCGTTCTTCATCGAGCGCTCGAGGCTGGCACGGTCGCCGTCGGCGATCTCGCCGGGGATCTCGACCAACATGCGCACCTTGACCCCGGCCTTCAGGCGCTGGCGGATCGTGTCGTCATCGTCCGTCGCGACCAGTGGCAGCCGGGCGACGATGGCAATCTCTTCCTTGCTCTGCGAGGTCAACAGTTTGAAGTTGCGTCCCGCCGCAGCGCGCCCCTGAAACATCTTGATGCGGCCCTCGCGGCGCGAGAGACCCTTGGTCGCCTCGTTGTGCATCTTATGGAGAATCTCGACGGCCGCGGTCGCATCGCGCTGCTTCTGCTCCGATTCCTCGAGGATTGCGTCGAACGCCGCGTCAGGTTCCAGCGCGCTGTACTGGTTGATCGGTCCGAGATGGCTCTCACAGAGACCGCGTTCGATCAGTCGCTTGATCGTCGCGTAGATCTTCGGCTGAGGGACGCCGCTGTAGCGGGCGATCTCAGGCACGCGGCTCCGGGGGTGCTTCAAGATCGCCTGATAGACACGGATTTCGTAGGCGGTGAGCCCGAGATGCTGAAGCCCCTCCGCGATGTTCGGGTGGACGCCGTCCAGAATCCCTCGTCGACTGCTTCCAGCGTTGGCCATTGTGGGAACCTCTCCAAGGTCTTCTTGCCCTGCCAGTTGGGGGCAGGTGGGGTGTCTTCCCGCTCGTGTCAGTGTCGGGAAGCAGGAGCCGGGGGGCGGTCAGGAAAGGCCCAATTTCAACCTCTTGAGGATAGCAGGTTTTCCCGTTGACAACAGCATTGAAAATCAATACAATACTACCTATGTAGTGTTTTTAGGTAAAAATACTGGGAATCAATGAAGGAAGCGCGGTGTGGTGTTTGCCTGAATGAATCGCGTCCCAAGCAGGGGTGGGTGCGCGATTCGCGGCGAGGCCCGGCGGGACGAAGATCCCGTCGGGCTTCTCTTCGTTCTGCCTCGGCTTTTTCGATTGGGCACGGCCCAGGCATCTGCGAAGATACGCGCATGAAGCCCATGAAGACGGTGAAGGCCCTCTTGCTCCTTCTGTTCGCTTGCCTGGCCTGCGCCCGGCCGGCCGACGAGGAGCCCGCCCCCTACACGTCCATCAGTGGCGCCGACCTCGTGCTGCTGCTCGAGGCCCACGATCCGCCCCTACTGCTCGACGTGCGCACGGCCGAAGAGTTCGAGGCGAGTCACATTCCCACCGCCATCAACATCTCGCACGAGCTGTTTCCCGCCCGGATGACGGAGCTGGACCGCTACAAGGACGAACAGATCGTGATCTACTGCCGCAGCGGCCGGCGGGCGCGTCTCGTCCAGAAGCAGATGGCCGACGCAGGCTTCGCGAAGCTGGCGCTCCTGCCCGGCGATATGATCGAGTGGACACAGAAGGGCTACCCGCTCGCGGGCTCGCAGGCGCCAGGCGGAGAATGACCGAACTCGGAGAGATCGCGCTCCGTGCCTATCAGGACTACGCTCGCTATCTCTGGTCCGAGCTGAGCCATCTTCACGCTCGAAATTGGATTCTCTGGCTCTTGGGGCTGAGCGCTTTCGTCTACGCGTTCGAGCTGCTTTTTCCCTGGCGCCGCCAACAGCGCGCGATCCGGAAGGGATTCTGGTTGGATCTCTTCTATATGTTCTTCAACTTCTTCCTCTTCGCTCTGCTTCTGCAACGCGCTGGCGCGGAGCTGTTCGTCCATCTCTTCCAATCGCTCCTGGCGAATCTCGGCGTACAGAATCTCGTGGCCATCGAGATGGGTTCGCTGGCTCCGTGGCTCCAAGTGCTTCTGTTGTTCGTGCTCCGGGACATCTTGCACTGGAACGTGCACCGCGTCCTGCATCGAGTGCCTTGGCTCTGGGAGTTTCACAAAGTGCACCACTCGGTGACTGAGATGGGCTTCGCGGCGCATCTGCGATTCCACCCGATGGAGAGCATCGTCTATCGAAGCGTCGAGTATCTCTTCTTCGCGTTCTTGGGATTCGGCATCGACGATTTCTTCGTCGCGCATCTGATCGCGCTCTTCATCGGCCATCTCAATCACTCGAATCTGCGGATCCCCCTCGGACCCTTCCGCTATCTGCTCAACAACCCCCAGATGCACATTTGGCACCACGCCAAGGAGTTTCCGAGCGAACATCGCCATGGCATGAATTTCGGGCTCAGCCTCAGCGTGTGGGATTTTGTTTTCAAGACCGCCTATCTCCCGTATAGCGGCAGGGATCTGCCGCTCGGCTTCCCCGGAATCTCTCGCTATCCCCAGAGCTTCGCAGGCCAGATGGCGCAGGCATTCAAATCGACCCGAGCGAAGGGCTCGATCACCACCCTCGCCATCCTTCTGCTCTTCGGCGTGCTTGGCTGCGAAGAACTGCCGGGCGAATCGGTCTCGTCGGGCCCCGACGGCATTCGCGCCATGACTCTCGTCAGCTGGGAGCGCGAGGGATACGCCGACCCACAGGTGGCCCTGGAACTCGACCGCATCGCTGGCCTCGGTGCGACCCATGTCGTCGTTCTGGTCACGGCCTATCAGGAGAGTCCCGCAAGTGCGCGGTTGAGAGCCGATGATCCGCGTACGCCCAGCCTGAGTTCACTGCGCAGTGCGATGACGCTCGCACGTGGCCGCGGCCTGCGGCTGGGCTTGAAGGCGCACGTGGATCTCGACGACGGAAGCTGGCGTGGACGGATTCGTGTCGCCGAACCCGCTGAGTGGTTCGACAGCTACGCGCAGTTCCTCCTCCCCCTCGCGGATCTCGCGCGTGACGAGGCGGCGGAGCTCTTCTTCGTCGGCACGGAACTCGCGGGCCTGCTGGATTCCGAGCGTCTCTGGCGTTCGCTGATCGCGAGCTGCCGTGTGCGATTCGACGGTACGCTCGCCTATGCGGCGAGTTGGGACGAGGCGGACGATGTTCCGTTCTGGGATGCCCTCGATCTCGTCGGCGTGAATTTCTACTTTCCGCTGGCGCTTGGACGCGAGCCCGAACGCCTCGATCTGCTGGCCCAATGGCAGCCGTGGCTGTGGCGGCTGCAGCGCCTCCACACGCAGGCGGGGCGGGATCTCCTCCTGAGCGAAATCGGCTACAGGAGCGTCGACGGCGCGGCGCGGGCTCCGTATGATTTCGCCCGGGATGCCACGTTCGACGAGGTGGAGCAGGCGGATCTCTATTGGGCCGCGCTCGAGGCCACACACGAGCAGCCCTGGATCGCCGGGTTGAACTGGTGGAACTGGCTCGCGAGCGGCGGCGGTGGTCAGGGCGATCTCGACTTCACGCCGCGGAACAAAGCCGCCGAGCCGTTGCTGCGTAGGGCGTGGTCGAATTGATGCGGGCGCTCACCCTGGCCCTGGCGATCCTGGCGATGGCCGAAGCGGCCGCAGCCGAGGGTCTGCGCGAGGGCGACACCGAACTTGGGATGAGCCTCTCGACGCTTAGCATCGGCACCGAGAACAGAGTCGATCTCGCCCTGCGCGTTGGTCGATTCTTCCCCGCGCCGGGCAAGTTCCTCAGTCTTGCCGAGGCCGAACTCGGGTACGCCCATCTCGTCGAGCTCGACCGGCTCGACGCCAGCCTGCTCGTCGGCATCAGCCGCCCGTGGCGAGACGATGGCCTGCATCCATATCTGGCGGGCTCGGTGGGCGTGCGGCAGGAGTGGCTCGGGAGTTTTCAGCGCGCCCGCTATCCGATCGGTTTCGACCTCGGTGTCCGACTGCTGTTGGGAGAGCGCGGGATCATTCGTGGGGCGTACCGCTATCGGCATGTGTTCGATGGCGGCGCCGGAGACTGGAACGAGAATGGGCTGGAGTTGGGAATCGGGTTGCGTTTCGGGCCACGTTGATCAAGTCAGCGCTTCCCTGAGAGCATCCTCCCAGCTCCTTTTGGCCTCGTCGCTCATCTTCCCCAGGAATGCTCGATAACAGCGTCTCCAGATCAGGTCGTCGAGCGTCCGCGCGCCCTCGTAGCGCACGGCGTGCATGACTTCGCCGCGGGTGAAGGGGAGGCCCGGCTCGATCCGCTCGCGCATGCGAACATCGTCCGCGAAATAGCGAAAGATCTGAACATGCCGGCTCCCATAACTCCCGAGGAGATAGCGCAAGATGGTCCCGTCCATCTCGTAGCGTTCGAGCAACGGCTCTTCCGCGACGCGAAAGTAATCATCCATGTCGGGAAAGTCACCGCCGGGCAGTGGCGTCTGGGCCGTGCGGCTCGGCTGCGGGTGGGATCGCTCGAGCAGGCGCTGAACCAAGTCGACGCAGCGTTCGGCGACGATTCGGAATGTCGTGTACTTGCCACCGACGATTCCGAGCAGACCTGGCGCCTCCTCCGTGATCTCAGCCTCGCGATTCGCGTCGCCGATCGATTCCCCCTCTTCGCTCTGCAGGCTCCGCACTCCACAGAAGGAACTCAGGACGTCACTGCGTTGGGTCGCGGCCTTCGGAAAGGTGGAACGCAACTCGTCGAGCAGATACTCGATCTCGGCATCCTCGACTCTGATCTCATCGGGCGAGCCATCCATCTCGATCTCGGTGGTGCCGACGATCGAGCGGCCCTTGTACGGAATGACGAAGATCACGCGGCCGTCGCTCCTGGCCGTGAGGAGCAAGGCGTGTCCGCGCGTCAGCGGATTCATCACGAGATGGCTTCCCTTGCTCAGTCGCGCATGGTGCGTCTTGCTGAGCGCCGAGTTGCGGTGAAGGCGCCCGTACCAAGGTCCCGTCGCGTCGACGACGAGCTGCGCCGACACTTCGAAGCGATATCCGTCGCGCAGATCGCGCACGGCGAGTCCGTGGACGCGGCTCTCCGATTCGAGAAGCCTCTCCACTTCGACATAGTTCCAGACTTCGGCTCCGTGCCGGCGGGCGTCGATCGCGTTCTCGAGGCACACGCGGGCGTCGTTCATCTGGGCGTCGGAGAAGTGGAAGCCTCCGCGTAGGCCATCCAGACGAAGGTCAGGCTCCTCCGCTTGCAATGCCTGCGCGTTCAGCCAGCCATGGCGTGAAATGCGCGCGCGGCCGGCCAGGAAGTCGTAGATGCTGAGGCCCGCGCGCAGCTTGAGAGGCCCGACCCGTGCGTCCTCGTAGAGCGGCAGGAGAAACGGCAGCGGCCGCACGAGATGCGGGGCGATGCGCAGCAGCGTCGCCCGTTCGCGGAGGCTCTCGCGAACGAGACCGAAGCGCAGTTGTTCGAGATAGCGGAGCCCGCCGTGGACGAGTTTGCTGCTCGCGCTCGAGGTGCCCGAACCGATGTCCCCTTTTTCGAAGAGGACGACGCTGAGCCCGCGCATCGCGGCGTCGCGTGCGATTCCGCAACCGTGGATGCCTCCCCCGACGATTGCCAGGTCGAAGGCGCGTTTCCTCAGGGCGGGAACGTCCGGATTCCTCGGCCACTCGAGTTCGGTCAATTCGGCCATGAGTCCACGATCGAGCGCGCGAGGGAAACGTCGTTGCTGCAGATCGCATCCACGCCGCATTCGAGGGCATGCCTGATGCTGGCTTCGTCGTCGAGGGTCCACAGCCAGAGCGCGCGCTGCCTCGAACGCGCCAGCTCCAGAGCACCGGTTTCCAGCAGATCGCCGCGGGCGCTGAATGCGTGGAGCGCGCTTTGCTCCTCTTTCGAGAGACGATGCGCGACCTCCATTTCGGAGAAGATCAGGACGGCGCGCAGGCCACGGCCGAGCGCCGCACGGACGATCTCGACATCGAAACTCGCGACGACATGTGCGCTCTTGACGCCGATGAGCGCGACGCAGCGGTCGAGCAGCCGCCGATTGCGCTCGGACTCCATTCCCCTGCCGTCGGACTTGAGTTCGATGTACAGCGGACAGCGGTCGCCGCTGTGCTCGAGGACTTGAGCGAGTGTGGGAATGGCCTCCCCTGCCACGCCACTGCCGCCAAGATCGCTGATCACCATCGTGACCAGTTCGGAGGCCGTCCGTGCCGCGACGGGGCCGGTCGCCTGTGTGAGGCGGTCGAGTTCGTCGTCGTGGAAGACGATGGCCTCACCGTCCGAACTCAATTGAATGTCGAGTTCGATCCAGTCGGCGCCCAGTTCCACGGCGAGTTCAAACGCGGCGAGGCTGTTTTCCGGGGCTCGTCGGCTCGCTCCACGATGCGCGATAATGAGAGGTTTCCCCATGGCGGCAGCTTAACCTCCAACGCGAAGATTGTCTCAACAAGCTTAAGGATGTGGGGCCTTCTATGGTACATTTCCTCGCCGCACGATCTCTTCAAGCGGGAAGCCCAACTTGCGCTACGCCCTCCTCGCCGACATCCACTCGAATCTCCACGCGCTCGACGCCGTTCTCGAAGCCATCGAGTCGGAGGGCTGCGATCACTATCTCTCGCTCGGGGATGTCGTCGGCTATGGCGCGCACCCGGACGCTTGCATCGAGCGTCTCGGAGGGCTGCCGATCACCCATGTGCAGGGCAATCACGAGGCGCGGCTCCTGGAACTGGCGACGCCCCAATTCTCGGAAATCGCCGAGGCGGCCATCGTCTACAACCGGCAGATCTTGAGCGAGGCTCAGTTGGAGTTTCTCCGCGGCTTCCGCCCGCAAGAGCGCCCGGAGGAGCAACTCCTCCTCGTCCACGGCTCGCCTGACGATCGCGACGAATATGTGCGCGGCCTGGACCGCATGAAACAGATCGTCGCGGATCTCGAGGGGTGGCTCTGTTTCTGTGGCCACACGCACATCCAGTTCATCTTCGACGGCGAGGGTGCGCGCAACGAGACCATCGACCACGTTCTCCAACGCGAGCGGCGCTATCTCATCAATCCGGGCAGCGTCGGCCAGCCGCGCGACGGTGACCCGCGCGCGGCCTTTGGGATTCTGGACATGGACGAAGGGACGCTCGGCCTGCACCGAGTCGCCTACGACATCGAGGGTGCGCAGGAGGCGATCCTGCAGGCGGGACTTCCCGAGCCCCTCGCGCGCCGCCTCTCCCTGGGCCGCTGAGCATGGCAGCAGAGGCGCCACAGATCCTCGCCTCCCTGCGCTCAGCGAAACTCGAGATTCTCGACGATGAGCTGGCGGCCCTCGAGGCGGCCGGGATCGATGGGTATCACCTGGACGTGATGGATGGCCGCTTCGTCGCCGAAGAATGCTTCGATGCCGACTTCGCGGCGAAACTGCGCCCCAAGACACGACGCGTCATCGACGTCCACCTGATCGCAGAGAGGCCAGAGAGCCTGATCGATGCCTTCGCGCGGGCCGGCGCCGATCGCATCTCGTTTCACTGGGAGGCAACGGCCGATGCGGCGGCATGTGTCGGACAGATTCGGGCTGGTGGCGCTCGACCGGGAATCGTCTGTCTTCCGTCGACCGAATTGGAGGTGCTCCGCGACCTCCTGCAGAGCGTCGCGCTGGTCAATCCCCTCGGCGTCGATCCAACGCGCGGGCTCGGCTTCCAGGAGAACACCTACCAGCGCATCGAGACGCTGCGGACGTGGCGCGATCGAGACGGCCTCGACTTCTTGATTCAGGCCGACGGTGGAGTCTGGGAGAAGACACGCGACGGCCTCGTGGCAGCAGGGGCCGATGAGCTGGTCGGCGGCTACCCGATCTTTTCGGCCGTGGACTACGGCGAGGCCATCGTGCAGCTGCGACACGGCAGGAAATAGCATCTGGAAAAAAAGAGCGGGAGACGAACTCGTCATCTCCCGCTACCCGGTGGCTAACCACGTTCTGCACCGGAAATCGAAGTGCACATCCGGTAGACCTGGGCGGTGATCCGATTCCCGTGAATCCTCGTTCGAGCCCCGCTGGCGTCGACTCCTTCGATCGCCTGCGGGGGACGGGTCGGACCCCCGGCGGCATCCTTCCATTCAGAGTGCCCCACGCCCCTCCGACGGAATTCCACGGCCTTCGGCGGCGCAGCTGCAGGTCTCGTGAGACCGGCCTCTGCCTTGCTACCGCCCAGAGTCACGCCCTTTTATACTTTACTTGTTGGTAGGCTGCAAGTTTCTATTCGGGCAGTTCACCGATCGGTAAAACGCCCCCCGCAGGAAGGCGCCCTGTCGGCGGTTCGCGAGGAGGGGCGCCCCGAATCGCGCGATCCACCCTGGCCGGCTTCAACCAATGACCAAAAATCCGTTTCGTTTTGGACGCGCGCCCGGAGAAGGGCCCTTGGTGGGCCGCCGGCGCGAATTGGAGGAGCTGGGCCGCGCCTTCCACGAGGGCCGCAATCTGACGCTGGTTGCCCCCAGGGGCAGCGGCAAGAGTGCGCTTCTCCACGCGGCCCGAAAGCAGGCCGAAGCCGAGGGCCTGCAGTGCGTGCACGTGGATCTCTTCCCGGCCATCAGCGGGCGCCGTTTCGCCGAGCTCTATGCATCCGCCCTCACCATGGGCCCGGCGAGCACCGTCGAGTCGATGCAGGAGGCCATGCAGCAGCTCGTTCCGACCATCGTGCCCCGGGTCACCATCACCGGTGACGGCCGGCCAGGGCTCCAGTTGGACCTCTGGGATCGGGAGCGTGATCTGCGCGTTCTCCTCGACCGGATCCTCGATGCCCCCCAGCAGATGGCCGTGGCGGCGAACAAACCTGTGATCGTCCTCTTTGACGACTTTGAAGAGCTGCTTGCGGGGGTCGAGCCGGGACTCTTGCAGCGGCTGGCGCAGGCCATCCGGAAACACAGCCACGTCAGCTACTGCTTTGCCCTGCGGCGCGAGACAACGGCGCAGCGGACCTTCAGCAAGCCGACGAGCCCCTTCTACCGGCTCGCCGATGCCGTCACCCTCGCCCCGGTCCCCGAGGCCGAGATGGTGGCGGGGCTCGGCAAGATCTTCGCCGCGGAACAGATCGAGGCCGAGCCGGCGCTGCTGGCCGAAGTGGTCCGACACGCCAACAACGTCCCGCACTATGTCCAGCTGCTGTCCCACGCGGTCTTCGACGCTGCGCGCGATCTCGGGCATGCGAATGAGCAACATCTCCGTTCGGGCCTCAATCACATCCTCGATGCGAGCGGCTACGCGTACAAGGCGCAGTGGGACCATCTCTCGGTGCACCAACGGAACCTCGTCCTCGCCATCGCCCAGGGCTACACCGAGAGGCTGCACAGCCAGCGCATCGTGTTCCAACTCGGGCTCGGTTCGCCCAGCACCGTGAGCAAGAACTTGCGCGCCATGGTCGATCGCGAGATCCTATTGAAACGAGAGAACAATATCCTCTTCGTGGATCCCTTCTTTGGACTCTGGCTTCGACGCCGATTGACCTGATGTGGCTCTCCTGACCCTGGTGGGGGTCGGCTTCGACTACGGTCGGCAGACCGTGCTCGAGGCGGCGAACCTCACGATTCATGCTGGTGAACGCTACGGCTTGGTCGGCCTCAACGGCGCGGGCAAGAGCACCTTGTTGCGACTGTTGGCCGGCGAGATGCAGCCGCTGCGCGGCAAGGTCGAGCGCAGTGGGCGCATTTCGATTGGCAGCCTGCCGCAGGACACCGAGCTCAACAGCCCGGAGCCACTCCGTGAAGCGGTTCGTCGGGCGGCCTTCGGCGAGTTGCTCGACGCCGAACAGCGTCTCGTCGAACTCTCCGAGAGGATGGGTGAGGGTGATTCCGACCCGAGCCTCATGGAAGAGTACGGCCGCCTGCACGAGTTGTTCGAGTCGGCCGATGGCTACAGCATCGAGTCGCGCACCGAGGCCGCGCTCTTCGGCTTGGGATTCGAACGTGACCGGCTCGGTCAGCCGGTCCAGAGTCTGAGCGGGGGACAGAAGCGCCGCGCCGCCCTCGCCGCGCTCCTGCTCGCGCCGCACGATCTCCTCCTGCTCGACGAGCCCACAAATCACCTCGATCTCGAGGCGCGTGAGTGGTTGGAGGCCCATCTCGCGGAGCGAAAGACCGCCATCGTGACCATCAGTCACGACCGCGCGTTTCTCGATCAGGCGACGGCCTTCACGCTGCATCTGCTCCAGGGAAGACTGACGCGCTACACCGGCGGCTACTCGAAGTTCCTCACCCAGTGGCGCGAGCAGAAGGCACAGTGGGAGGGCCAGTATCGCCGGCAACAGGATCACATTCAGAAGACCGAGGCGTTCATCCGCAAGAACATCGCGGGTGTGCGCACCAGTCAGGCCAAGAGCCGGCGCAAGCAGCTGGCGCGGCTCGACCGCGTGGACGCGCCGCCCAACGAGGGTCGCTCCCTGCGCATGGATCTTGCGCCCTCCCGGGCCAGTGGAGGCGTGATCTTCGAGGCGCACGGGCTCGGCGTACGATTCGACGGCCTCGAGCTGTTCGGCGATCTGGAATTTCAGGTCCTGCGCGGCGACAAGGTCGGAATCGTTGGCCCCAATGGATGCGGCAAGTCGAGCCTCCTGAAGTTGCTTCTGCGCCAACTGCAGTGCAGCGCCGGGCGTGTCGTCAGGGGAACGAACGTCGACCTGGGGTACTTCGACCAGGAGCTGGGCGCTCTGAACGACAGCAACACCGTGTTCGACGAGATCCGTCAGCTACAACCCGATTTGAGTGATGGCGACGTGTACAGCGTTCTCGGCGCGTTCCAGTTTCCGAAGGACATGACGGATCAGCAGATTCGAACTCTTAGCGGGGGCGAGAGGGCGCGCCTCTCGTTGCTCAAATTGATTCTGGAGCGACACAACACGCTGCTCCTGGACGAGCCCACGAATCATCTCGACGTCGAAACTCGCGAGTCGTTGGAGGACGCATTGGTGGCGTATGGAGGTACGGTCATCGTCGTCAGCCACGATCGCTATTTTCTCAACAGGATCTGCGATCGGATCTTCGCCTTCGAAAGTTTGGGCAAGAATCGCGAGCGATTCGAGGTCTACCAAAGCCTTGGCGATTACACCGACTACCGGCGAAGCGTGAAACGCCGCCGCGAGCAGGAACGCGAAGTTGCGAGCGCGCCGACGCCGACGCCGGCGACGCCACGGCCGCCCGCGGACACACCGCGGCGAAAGCGCGATCTCAGCAAGAACGAACTCGCGAAACTGAGGCGGGAAGTGATGGATCTCGAGGAGGAGATCTCCTTCCTCGAAATCGAATCGGAAGAACTAGGCGAGACGATGAGTTCGGGCGCCGGTCCGGGCGAACTCGCCGGCCTGGGCCGTCGCGCTCAGAAGATCCGCGAACGGCTGGACGCGAAGATGAGGCGCTGGGAACAGCTGAACGAGCTTCTCGAGCGTTGACCCAGTTCAGAAGCGAGCCTTGAGTGCCGACCAACTGGCGGCTTCGGCGCGAACCGAACTGTTGATGATCAGCGCCGTTGTCCAGCCCGATGCAAACGGGTGGAGATCCACCGACGGCACACCATGCGAGCTGCAGACGGCCCAGCCGGGTGCCGTCCCACCGAAATTGCTGAGCGTCGTCGGCATGAGCTTGATCTCGAGATCGCTCACATCAGTCAACAACTGTGCGTCGTAGCGAACCAGCAAGAACGGAGCCTCGTTGGCGAAGAAGCAACGCGAGAGATACACCTGCCATTCGTCTCCGCACGAGCCATTCGCGCAGGTGAGCGGGTCGCCCTGGACCTGGCGATCGAGAATATTGATCTCAGGCGAGTGGGCGACGCGAGCCTCCCAGAGAAGGAGCCCGTCGCGGCTATTGGCCGTGGGGTCGCCGAAGTCGACCTCCGCCATCACATACCAGGAGAATGTCGTGAAAGGCTCGACGTCGAGCTCTTGTGTCGGCGCGTTGGCGTCGAAGCTGAGGCGCAGGCTGCCGAGTGGCGGGCCGTAGTCGTCCGCATGGGTCACGCCTGTGCCGGCGGCGAGCCAGGCAGCACAGAGAAGAATCCTCAACAGTCCGTGTCCGCCCATGGGAACCTCCGGGCGAGGGGCGCAGTTCGAGAGAGGGTGGCGTGGAACCCAGTATGCCAGATCGCGAGCTTGATGGGAAAGCGGCTCCCTTTGCGCAGGGTGGCCCCCTCCGCCTATCATGGGAGCCGGGCCCCGATCGGGCGGC
>Ga0214472_10005530_pt1 | contig 13280 bp, 11 predicted proteins | sample RVTome_6_FD_207662 | JGI IMG/M metagenome (GOLD analysis project Ga0214472, IMG submission 207662) | Soil microbial communities from uranium-contaminated site in the Upper Colorado River Basin, Wyoming, United States - RVT140D175 | ecosystem: Environmental > Terrestrial > Soil > Contaminated >... | reverse complement strand
AGTCGTGAAACATGAAATCAACTCCCGCATGAAGAATCTCGCATTGGAGATCATCCGCCTTGTTGAGGGTCTCCCGAGGACAGAGGTCTCCCAGATTCTCGGAAGACAGATTCAGAGATCGGCAACTTCTGTTGGAGCAAACTATCGTTCGGCCTGCAGAGCGAGATCAAGAGCCGACTTTATTGCCAGAGTTGCTATTGCCGAAGAGGAAGCTGATGAAACTCAATACTGGTTGGAGTTGCTGCTCGAGTCGGGACTGATACGTGGTGATCAGTTTGAACGCCTGTTCGATGAGACGGATTAGCTTACAGCGATCCTTGCCGCATCAGGGAAAACAGCGAAAGAACACCTGAAGAACTAAGAGCAAACCAGTCCGCAATCTCCAATCCGCAATGGTCTGCCCCCATCGTCTAGAGGCCTAGGACACGAGCTTTTCAAGCTTGTAACACCGGTTCGAATCCGGTTGGGGGCACCACCATAACGGGATAAGTTATTGCAGTCGGATAACTTGTCCCTTTGTTTTTGGAGGGAAGGGTACAAAATAGGTACAAAATTTGGCTTGGCTTCATATTCGATAGTAACCAATCGAAATGACAAAGTACATACCCAGAGAACCCGTTGTGATTCCGGAGGGTTGGCAGAGGCAAAAGTGGGTCACTGCGAAGGACTTGCTCAGTGTGAAGAGCCCTTGTTAACTTTGTTAGGCATTAATTCTGCCTCCCCAGACTCAACATCAACAAAAACGAAGTACTCCCCCTTCCGTACCTTTGGCGCGTAGTTCGCTCCTATCGCATCTGAGTTTGCCACGATAACTTTGTAATCCACGGGCTTCTCAGCACTCCGGAGTTTTTTGAGCATGGATGCCTTTTTCCCTTGGAAGAATGATGGGGCGACATTAAACGCTTCGCCGGAAAACTTCTTGCCTTCCTTACTGGCCGTAATGTCATGATCGTTGCTGTCCTCATTTCCATACTCGACAACATACTCGTCGAATGGAAATGTGTGTGCATCAAGCAACCATTTGATTCCTTTTAGTATTACGAGATCTGTCATTATTCTGTTTGCCGCTTCAAACAATGTGACATGTGGATATGGCCCTGTTCCAACTCGATTCCGTTTGAGACATCGGAATAAGGTCACTCCCTTGAGGCCAGATAGGGTATCCCCAATTCCTGCAATCGAAGAAGTATATTCTTGAATTGCAGAATCAATATTATCTCGATTCAACGTTCTTTCCATATTGCACACTTATTCCCAACGGACTATCAGTTAAACTACGGTGTAGACTATACCTATGCCAATAGAGTTTCTAATCGAGATTTCCATTTGTTCCAGTTTGGCATTTCTCGCTTCTGGAGTGCTAAGAACTTCTTTGAATGGTCTCGATAGACCAAATGACACAATTCATGCACTATCACATATTCAATACATCCTCGTGGAGCCTTGATAAGCTCAGGGTTGAGAATTATTTTCTTTCCGGCGGTACAGCTCCCCCAACGTTTCGACATCGTTCGTATGATCGTGGCCGTTGGCGAGACAGCATATTTCTTGAAACGTTCAATCCACTCTTCAGCGTAGAGGTCAATTTTTGATCTTGCCTGACGGAGATACCACACCCTCAGCAGTGCCTTGACTCGTGTCTTATCGAAGCAGGTAACCTCAATATATTTTCCGACTATCCTGACTGACTCTTGTCGATCCTTGCGAATCTTCAATCGGTATTGTCTTCCAAGGTAAAGATGGGTTTCCCCGCTGACATATCTTTTAGGTGGTTGCTTAGGATAGAAAGCAAGGAAGTAGCTCTGTTGTTTCAGAACCCAAGCCGCTTTCTTCCTGAAAATCTCCGCTATCTTTGAAAGAGATGCACCATAGGGGGCCTTCACTAGCACAGTCATTTCTGGTGAAACTGCAATTCCCAACGACTTTCTGTTTGAAAACTCGAGAGAGAACTCGATCTTCTGTAAACCGTACTGAATACTCTTCTTCATTACCGGTATCGAACCTTCGCAACGTCAATGCACCTCTCTGCTAGCATGTCAACTTCGTCAAATGACAGTTCAATTTTGTATTTGTCTCTGATGTTGTCGATCAAGTAATCGCCGACTTCGATTTGAATCTTGCCGATGAGATTCGACTTATCTTGCCAATCAATGATTGGGCTGCCATTATCAAGCACTAATCGCTGAATGATCTCATCAATTGCTAAAGCTGAATCCACTGATAATTGTCTTTTGATATCTGCATCCTGGATCTTGGAATTCAGTAGTTCCATACTCAAACCGAAGAAGGCCCTCGCAACATCATGACCCTGCAATCCCGATGGAAGATCATGGTCGGCGTGTGAAAGAACAGCTTCCATGATTTCCTCGGTCTTACCCAGAAACTCTGCCTCTGAGATGCGGTGCTCCTCGTATGCCTTGATCGTGTCCTTCAGCATCTCCGAGAACTTCTTATAGAACGCCGGATCCTCATCCATCTTTGCACTGATATGTTTTGCGGTTCTTGAAGCTATCTTGTCAGCCTTGGCCCTTTCTCCAATAGTCTTCTCAATTTCCTGCTGAAACTTCTCCTTGTCGAAGATGTTAACGAGTTGCGTGATCGGTTTGACATCGTCCGTTTGAATGTGTTTATCGATCAATTTCTGTATCTGTTCTTCATATGCAGAGAAATCGACTGTATCAGAATAACGTTGGGCGACCGAGGCCCGTAAGCCCAGGAAGAACTTTGCATCATCTTTGTACTGGTTAACAATTCTCTCCGGTGTGTCTCGATGGAACTCGATGGAAGACATTGCCAACTTTAACGCCCTGGAAAAGGCAGAGACTTTCTCATAGAATGTGGACCGCAACGCCTCGTCACGCAATAGGTGCTCAAAAGCTTCCTCGTCCTGCCTATTACGAATGGCCTTGAATAGATCCCACAACTCTGAATGCTGTTGAGGGAGCTTTTTTATCTCACCCATGATGTTGGAAAGCGTCCCTACCAAATCACCTTCATCAAAATCTTCAAAATTGAATTGGAGGGCTAATGCTTGGTCCAATTCAGCGAGCACACCGAAGTAATCGATGATGTAGCCAAAATCCTTGCCCGGATGAACACGATTAACTCTCGCAATCGCTTGCAGGAGGGTATGTTCCTTCAAACTGCGGGTCACATATAGAATTGTGTTTATCGGGGCATCAAATCCGGTTAGGAGTTTGTCGACAACAACAATCAGCTCAGGTTCCGATGTGTTCTTGAACCGGTGAATGATGTTCTTCTCGTACTTTGACGGCGTGCCGTGTTCATTCATCATCTTTTCCCAGAACATTTTCACACGGTCCGTTGATTTGGCGAAAACGCTATCCTCTCCTTCACGATCGTCGGGAGGAGATATGAGGACTTCAGAGGTGACAATGCCGATTTCATCAAGGAAGTTCTTGTATTTCACAGCTGCATCCTTGCTCTGACATACCAGTTGTCCCTTAAATCCAGTCCCCTGCCAGTTGTCCCGGAAGTGAAGGCTGATATCCCAAGCAATTGCATACACCTTTTGATCAGCAACGTTGAGTTGATCTGCCCGACTGAACTTCTTCTTCAAATCGGTCTTCTGGTAAGGAGTGAGAGGCTCCGAGATCATTTGAAAATAGCTATCGATAGGCTTCTCGTTCACTTTCTGATATGCATGTCGCCCCTCGTAGAGCAAGGGTACAACTGCCTTATCTTCTACAGCCTTGTCAACAGTGTACGTGTCAATAATCCCACCAAACTTTGCAGCGGTGTTCTTTTCCTTGCGCATCAATGGAGTACCGGTCATAGCGATGAAGCAGGCGTTCGGAAGTGTTTTCGCCATCAGTATGTGGAACGAACCGTATTGTGTGCGATGCCCTTCATCGACCAGTACGAAAATGTCTGGTGATAAGAACGGATGTTCCGCCTTTTTCACGGCTGCTTCAAACTTATTGATGACCGTTGTGACAACAGCATCGCTCTTGCTCTCCAACAGTTCAACGAGTTTCTGCCCTGTAGTTGCATTATGAACGAACTTGCCACATTTCTTGAATGTGTTTGTAATCTGATAGTCCAAATCCACTCGATCAGTTACCAGGATGATCTTGGGGTTAGGAATGCTCTTTTCCAATGCAATCGCTTGAGCGAGCATGACCATCGTAAGCGATTTGCCACTCCCCTGCGTATGCCAGATGACTCCGCCTTTACGTTTCCCCTTGTCGATCTGTCTAATCCTCTCAAGTGTCTTTTTGAGGACGAAGAATTGTTGGTAGCGAGCAATCTTTTTGTCGCCAGCTTCAAACACAATGAAATTGAATATCAAATCCAGCAATCGAGCTGGTCTGCAAAGTCCATAGAGATACTCATCCTGTTTTGTCGGAAGAAGATGTTCCTTTTCGAGTGCATCGAAATAGCGTCGGACATACCTGAAACGTTCGCCAAAAATCTTGCCCTTCTGCTCATGGTCAAGCGGTTTGTTCTTCAACGAGTCCAAGGTTGGTTTGTATTTCAACTCCTCTTCGCTATTGGTAAACTTCTCTTCCCACTTCGACCAGAATTTCTGCTCGGTTGCGTTGGTAGCATAAGCACACTGATTAGTTGCAATACTCAACAGCATCTGTGCATAGACATACAGACTTCGAATACCATCGTCTTGTTGGTTCCGCAGGTGTTGTGAGATTGCTTGATCCAATGGGTCTTTCATGTCCGGCCGCTTGCACTCGATGACCGAGATTGGGATACCGTTGACAAAGAGTACTAGGTCTGGACGGTAGTGTTCCTTGATGTTGGCCCGCATCACGGCAAACTCTTCGGTGACATGGAAAACGTTGTTCTTTGGTTCATCCCAATCGATGTATTGAAGAGTGTAGCTCTTCTTATCGCCGTCGACACTTTGTTCCAACGCCTTCCCCAACGTTAGCAGGTTATACACGTGCTCACATGCAACGAGGTAGCCCTCGTGCATTGGGAGATCCTTCAATGCCTGAATCCCCGTCTGGATGTTCGCTGGTGAGAAACCAAACGTGTTGCCCTTGTACTGGAATGAGTTGATGACCTCCAGTTGCCTACGCAAGAGATCTTCCAACAACACGTTCGTGGTCTTGCCGTTCCTCTGTCGTAAAGCTTCGTCCGGGGTCAAGTACGTGTATCCAAGATTCTGCAGAAATTGCAGGGCCGGAATCTGGCTTATGTGATCTTCTTTGAACGATGGTGTTTCCATCGGCGGTCTTTCTGTTTAGTTCATGTCTTGAAAAACGTATCGACCACACCACCACCCTCGTTCTGAAATCTGATGGATGCTTTCTCCACGAGTCTCTTGAGCATCGCCGGTCTTGTCTCATCCATTTCAATATCCAAGTCTTCAGTCAATTCGATATCGATTCTTGTGTATGCAAAGTTGTTCTGTTCCACTTTGTCGATTCCTCTTTGCAACAGGCTGATCAGATTGCTTGTGTGCTGCGACTGGCTTTGCATGAAGAGATCGATCAGCCTCTTTCTCCTGAGATTCATCCAATAGAGAAGACCCCATCTGATGCGGTCCTTGGCCTCGGTGTATTTCCGGAATCCAGTTCCAAGCGACAGCACCCGAAGCTCTTGCAGCGATTTCCCAAAGGCCTTTTGCGCCTCGATGATTGCCAATAGTGTTGGGTTGTTGGCAAAGACGCCTCCATCCACTTTGTTGGAGAAGTCTTCAACTGTGGAGGAATCGATTTTCATGTATGAAGTAGTCAGGGGATCAAGGAACGTAGGCGCAGCGGATGTTGCCAATGCGGCTTTGTACGCTGGGATATGGTAATCCCGTGTAAACCTGGGATGATAGTTTGATTTCAGAACCGAGGGCTTGCCCTCAAACAAATCGTAGATTGGGATACATGTTGGGATTTTGCAATCGTTCAAGCGAGGGTCGTTACCGTTGAAGTTTTTTCGGAACGTCTCCTTCAATGTGCTTTCCAGCGTGTCGCTGCTATACTTGGAATAATACGTCCATCGATTGAACCACTCACGTTTCTTTCCGAAGATTGTGTCTGCTTTGTTGAGATACAAATCCAGAATTTCTTTGGCCGGGATTCCCAACGCCAACGCAATCGCAATGATGCCTCCCGTGGATGTACCAGCGATGAGATCAACGTGCTGATAGATTTGTGTTTTGGGGTTTCCACGACGAGCAAGCTCTTCCTCAATGCTTGCGAGGAACTTGGCCGGAAACACTCCCCTGATGCCTCCGCCATCGATGGAGAGTATGTTGAACATGCCAGCCATCAGCGTGAAGTTCGCACTCGTATTCGTCCAGTCAGGAGTTTCTGCATCAGACCCTTCTTTTGGTCCTTCAGAGCATCGAGTTTGCTCCTGAGCACGTCAAGTTCTTTATCCGCTGCTCTAAGAACTGAAGCGATTGCGGACTGTTCTTCTACATCGGGCAACTTAAGATCAAGTTTCAAGAAGTCGGTCTTATCCAAGACTCGATTCCTCCCTGCGCCGCCCGGCGAAATCAACCCGAGCATGTATTTAAATTGTGGCTGAACAATGACATATCTGAAATAGTCAACAACACCACCTTTGCCGTTGAATGTGTAGGCCGGAAATCGATGGGAAACGAGAGCGCCATTATCCTGACGGCCAGCAATGGCTATTGCACCCTCCCATGCGAACGTGATATTAACAATCAGATCATTCTCTCTCACAGTGTAGAGCGTGTCCATCTCTATCTTTGAGGGATCAAACTCTTGTTTGAGAAATGTTCCTTTGCCGTGACTTCTTATGCCTAAGGCAAGGAATGCTGAGCCAGGTTTCTCCACCGGCCGTAGAGTTGGTATAAGGACTTCGTCCAACGGCCTTACCTTCCACTTCTTAGTGAATCCCGGCAATCGCTTCTTGCCCGTAAGTAAAAGTTTCATGAGCGCTTTTTTCCGCTTGTCTTTTTCGGCGATGAGTTGTTGAGTTTTGGAGATGGCGGTGTCCCACACCGCAAGGATTGTAATGATTTGCGCTTGTTCCGGAGTAGATGGGATCGCGAAGGGATACTCTGAGACAAAGTCCCAATCAGCACGTGGCATCTTGGAACCTGAGGAGACATTTGCAACTTGAATGAATAGATGCTGTTGGATGAAGCGAAAGAGGAATTCGTTGCTGCACCCAGGATCGATTGATTCCAGGACCCAGATTTCGCTTGAACACACCCCATCAAATTGGGCAAGCCAGTACTTCTTCAAGTATGGTCGCAGTTTTCCGAACAATACCTGGCCTTTCTTAAAAACATTTTTGGTACTCCTTTGAAGTGAAGAATCTGTGTTACCGACAAGCTGACCGGTTTCCTGTTCCATATGTTCAAGTTCAATGCAGGTGAGATGCGCGCGTTCCGAGGGAAGGTGCTTCGCCTTCAGCACTCGTGCCAACACCCCAAACTCTGCAACCCTCCAACCATCTGGAAGGGGATTGTGTTTGTACCCGGGCTTGATTGCCGTTTTCCTTGTCAAGTGTTCTTATCCTGTTTTTCCGAATCCGGCTTAGGTTGCGTTCCGCCACCATTCCAATCTCCTGTTACGGCCCACACCTCGTAGTGGGACAACCACTCGGACGCCCAAGGGACAATGGAGCGAACAAAATACATTCCCTCGTGCCATTCGCCTTGAAGGGGTGTGAACAAACAGATCCTTTGGTCGGCATTCGAATAGACATGAGGGAGGCTAACCGCACCCGGAGCCAATTCAAGTTTCGGCTCCAGCACATAGAATTTCACACCCTCCGTGCGAGCGTATACCAACCTTACCTTGTATCCCCTGCTTATGTGAGATGGAGTTAGCGTACCAACCCACGTCAACTCTCCTTCTCGGTATCTCGATATTTCCGAGTCTGGAAAATAGGATTTCAAAGCACCGGCTTGAAGAATAAGAGATACTCTACTCATCGATCCCATGAAAATTGTGGTTACTGACCGGGGCTCTTCCTTCGGTCCCTAATATTCCTGTCCCAGCTGCCATTTTCAGAAGCCCACCTTCCCGCATTTCTTTCTGTGCAGTTGCGATTTCGTTTAATGATTCATTGACATATCTCTCACCAATAACTGATTTCAAACTCTTTGCCATGAGTGGCATGTCTCGCATGTCAGAGAAACTCTTGAAGTAGCTCCTTGCAGTTTCAAGCCACACGAAGAAGTTTGTCGCCTTCCCCGGCTTCTCATTCCACTTGTCGGCGAAATTCTCTCCCGGATACCCATTTGAACTTGGGCTGACCGGGTTCTCAATGACATAGAGCCCGTTTTCAATTCTGAGATATGTGGGATCATCCATCTTCGAGAGAATGCTTGACATCGCATCATACAGATTCTCTTCGTTGTTGTATGCATACGCTGCAAGGGTCGTGATGATGATCGAAGCTGGTTTGTCCTTGTCGTTACCAAACACTGAGTCCCGATGACGCTTCAACAATTGAATTGAACGTTGAAGTGGCGTTTTGATCTTGTGTTCGGGGACCTTGTCAACCTGCATACTCTTTCGCATTGAAGCTTCAAGAAGCAAGTGGCGGGTCTTCATTTTGTCGAGGAACCACAGCGCATATCCTTCGGGATTGCTCTTCGGCCAATCATCTCCATTGTTCCACTTTTCGTTGTCGGTTATACAGACGGCATGCTTGGCAATCTCATACGGGACTCCAATAGCAAGAAGCCAGGTGAAGTCATCCGGAATAGACGGGACAATATCCATGTGGAATTTGGTTTCATCTGAATAGTTGATGGTCCAACAACGACGCTTCTCCTTGCCGAGCATATCCTTGTAACGACTCCTTTCGTCTTTCAGCCTATTGCCAACCATGTGCTTCAGCCCGTACTGCGTGATACTCACCTTGGGAATTTGCAGTTTGAATGTGAAGTCGAGATCGAATTCATCATCACGAAGCCACGGTCTTGTCACTGTGCCCAAGCGCAGCGAACCCTGAGGTTTTATGTCAGGATAGTACTTGGCAAGAGGAGAGTCTTCCCCACCGAGCCATTCACCCACCGCTCTGTATCTTTCCGTGATTGCCTCGAACTGAGCGTCCGTGAGATCAAGCTTCGTAATGCTCTTCTCAAGCAGATTGCTGAATTGCTGCTTTGCCTCTACTGTAAACATGTTGCCTCCTTCACTTGTTTATCAAGAAATGAAAACACAATTACAATCCCAATTCCGATAGGTGCTTCTTCATCTCAGCTTGAACGCCTTGAAGTTCATTTTCCAGTGACTCGATTCTCGCCTGCACCGCCTTGATGTCAATTTCTGCTTCTTCTTCAAAGGTGTCCACATATCGAGGGATGTTAAGATTGAACTCGTTTTCTTTCATCTCCTCAAACGTTGCCACGTAGGAGTACTTTTCCTCGATGACCCCTGTTTCCAGTTTGGTGGAACTGAACTTACGGTAGGTCTCGACAATATGATCAATGTCCTCGGTGCGCAATCTGTTCTGATTCTTCCCAGCTTCAAACTGCTGACTCGAATCAATGAAGAGGACATTGGTATTCTTGCCCTTGCCACGATTGAAAATCAGTATCGCAGCTGGTATTCCTGTTCCAAAGAAGAGATTTGCTGGCAAGCCAATTACCGCTTCAACCTGATTCTCTTCAATGGTTTTCTGTCGGATTTTGCCCTCAGAGCTTCCCCTGAAGAGCACACCATGCGGAACCACAACTCCGACTTTCCCTTTCCCTTCATATGCAGTCTCAATCATGTGAGTGATAAACGCCCAATCACCTTTGCTCTTCGGTGGAATGCCTCTCCAAAACCGGTGGTAACGATCAGTCTCAGGATCGAAGCTATCACTAGCCTGGCTACCTTCCTTGTCATCAACCTTACCCCACTTATCCAGACTGAACGGAGGATTCGCAACCACGGTGTCGAACTTCATCAGCGCATCGCCCTCTTTCAACTTTGGATTACGAATCGTGTCTCCCCAACGGATTGTTGCGTTGTCGAACCCGTGCAGGAACATATTCATAACTGCGAGCGCCCATGTACTGCCGTTGGCTTCCTGTCCGTAGACGGAAACGTTCTCCGAGCCAACTTCTTTCGCTGCTTTTATCAGAAGAGAACCTGAACCGCACGTTGGATCGCAGATGCGTGCGCCAGGGGCGGACTTCGTGAGCTTTGCAATCAACGTGGAGACTTCAGGGGGAGTGTAGAACTCACCCGCTTTCTTGCCGGCGTCAGATGCAAAGTTCGCTATGAGGTATTCGTATGCGTCACCGATAACGTCTCTGCCTTCCAAGTGCGAAGGTCGAAGATCCAACTTTGGATCGCTAAAGTCGATGAGCAAATTCTTAAGCCGAGTGTTTTTATCCTTCACATCACCGAGGTTGCTTGAATTGAAGTCGATGTTACGGAATAACCCGGAGCCATCCTCTCCACCGAGCTTCTCTCTGTTTGCTTCTTCCAGATCGCTTAATGCAATATTGATAAGCTCACCGATGTTTGCTTCATTGCGTCGCTGGTACACGTAGTCAAACGTGCAATGTTCCGGAACCCCAAAACGCTCATGTTTCATTGCCCTGTCAGCACGCTCTTTGTCATCGTTGTACTTTTTGAGATACTCGGCATATTTGTCTTTGTGAACGTCGCTTACATACTTGACGAATAGCATTGTGAGAATGTAGTCTTTGTATTGACTGGGATCGATGACCCCTCGAAATGTATCGCACGCCTTCCAGACAATGTTGTTCACTTCTCTTTGTGTGATTTTGCGTTCCATGGCTGCTTACCCCTCATGCTGAGTTATTGTTATCAGGCTCTCTTGGATATAATGATCCTTCAGTGCGGTGATGTTGGCCAGCAACGACTTCTCTCTTGTCCTCAGTTCATGTATCATCAATATCTTTCTTTGTGTATCGACATCAGGAATCCACACTTCCAGTTCAGAAAACCCGGAAAGTGTAACAGAAGGAATCCCACTTCCTTTTGCGTAGGACTTTATTCTTGCTTGGCTCCGTGAATGATTGATGAACCAAGCAAGATACTCGGGAAGAATACTCGTTCGGAATTGGTCTCTGATTCGCACAACCAAAAACGAAGAAGAAGCGACTGCCTTACCACTCGTATTGCGATAAATGACCCCTACGTTTCTATTACCCTTTGCCATGAAAAGAATATCACCGTCACGAAGAAGGTGCCTTTCCATTTTCTCGTCAACGAATAGGTCAGCCTTGGCTAGGGGATCTTGTTGACCGGATTCATTGAAGTGTCTAAGCTGCAAATAGACAGCGTTTCCCTGCATGCTTGGCTTTGCGTAAATCCCAGATAAAACTGAGGCTATTTGATCCATACGTTGTACCATTTTTTCCTCTGTACGTGCACTACGAATATACACCATCTTTGGTCGTTTGTCAAGAAAAAAAGATGCAGTACACCATCTACGATATTGTGTGAGTATGAAATTACTGTGAAATGCACAAGGAATGAGGATTACCTGATAAATAGAATGTTTATTTCCAGTGGATATAGGCTGGGGTGGTTTGGCGTTGCTGAGAAAGAACCTGTGGTTTGGTCGGTTACTCGGCTCCTTTTCAACAAGGCACAAGAGGGTATTAAGGTTTTACCCGAATCGAAAATAGCCTCCTCGTGGAGCATCTATAGGAACGTTGTGGGGTGTCGAAGGGTTCTGAGCGGGGTTGCTGGGGAAGCTGGAGAAGGGATAGGGGGATGAAATTGTTACACAGTTGTTCCAATTGTGATTGTAGTTATATACATAGAAATAAGCCGTGAGGATTCAAGGATTCAAGGATTTCCTTGACTAGGGCTCAGAACGAAGAGGTACCAGCCTGAAGAATCCTTGACCATCCTAATTCGGGAACGGCACCTCCGGCTGTTGGTCATCTGGTTCTGGTTCGGGAAACTTGAGAATCCTATGGCCAGTGTTCTTTTTCGCTGTCGTTCTGCATTCCAGCGTAGGTTCCTTCGCGATACGCCCAGTCCTGATCAGAGACCGCTTCACCTGTAAGCGGGAGAAGTGTTTGGAGTTGGGAACCCTATAAGTGCCTCCTCGATCATCCGCGGCGTGATAGCTTTCTCCTTTGGCCGTTGGCTGAGAATCTCTTGCAGGACTCTCTTGGCGACATCGTCCAGTTCGCCCCCACTCTCTGCAAACATGAATCGCTCGTCATCGGTGATCGGACATGGAATGGTTGCGCGAGCAGAACCAGTGACACCATGGGCCTTGAGTTTTGCGTAGTAAGGCACTAAGAACATGCGGGCGAAGTTGGGAGCACCCGCAACCAGCGCTCGACAGATGATCAAGTCTTGTTCAACCTGAGCATCCGATATCCACGGTGCCGACGAGCGCCACTCGATGATATGCGCGCGAGGGATCAGAGCTCACCCTCGACATCAGCGTTCTGAATCACGTTCCATCGTGGATCCCGGGGAAAGCCCTTGCGCGGCAACGACGGATCGAGTGGTGTCTCGCGTGGATTTCGCTTCGCTACCCACGCAGACAATTGGTCAAGCAGTCCTCCACCAGAGGCGCCTGCCCGCCCGTTGACGCTCACTGAGGCAGGCGGGGATCCGCCTGAGGCGGAGTTGTGACCAGCTTTTTGAAGAAGCCAGCTTCTTTCCTCTGGCTTGCCCACGCGCCTTTGCAGTCTTCTGAAAAGTAGCCAGAAGATAATGTAAGGGGAGAGGAATAGACCAAGCAATAAAAAATCAATCAAAATAGCGCCTGTTCAGGTGTTGATGTCTTTATCAATAACGAACTCCGGCGTCAGTTCTGCTGCACAGGTAGTCCAAGGAACTTCCTTTGATTCTGCAGCTTCCATAACACAGCCGGATGAGCGGCAAGGGCTCGCGCCTGGTCCTGATCCTCGAAGAGGAGCTGCGGTTCATAGACTCCATCGTTCAGGAACCGATCAAGGAACCGTTGCTCATCAACAGAGTACTTCATGAGCTTGTTGAGGAACGCTTTGACGACCCGCTTCATCTCCTTCGCGTTCGGTTCGTCGCCTGATCGCAAGAGAGGATAAAGCTCATTCTCCATCATGGTGGTGTTGATGGCCTCGATCGTGGAATGATCCTTCTGACGCCAGTCCTGCTCGCACGTGGTACCAAAAAGGATGAGAGCCTTCTTGAGCTTCAGTAGATCGATGTTTAATGGATCTGAGGCCAAGTGGAAAACATCATAGAGATCACGAGCGGCTGAACGATCCATCAGGGCTTTGATCTTCCCGGCAAACAACTCCTCAAGACTGACTGTCGGAAAGTCCGTTGAGTAGTCTGCATCCGGCGATTGTGCAGGGCGTGAATGGATTCCCCACACAGGAATGCGCATGATATAGT
>Ga0214472_10005529_pt1 | contig 13281 bp, 14 predicted proteins | sample RVTome_6_FD_207662 | JGI IMG/M metagenome (GOLD analysis project Ga0214472, IMG submission 207662) | Soil microbial communities from uranium-contaminated site in the Upper Colorado River Basin, Wyoming, United States - RVT140D175 | ecosystem: Environmental > Terrestrial > Soil > Contaminated >... | reverse complement strand
CACGTCCGCCATCTCGCCCCTCTCATATACCCCAGGGGGGTACTCTACTCCGGCCGGCGGCGTCGCGTCAAGCCGACAGAAAGAGTGACAAAACCGTTCCCGGGGCTTGCGCGGGATCGAGGGCCTGGTGTACAAATCCGCCTGGAACCGCTGGAGCCCTCGGGCTCTGGCGGTTCCGTCTTTCCGGGGCAGGAGAACGGCTCCCCGGCGTCGAATCCTCCATCACCGTCCAGAGGGAGGAAGCGACATGTCCAAGGGCCTGACCCGCCGAGAGCTGCTCCGGAGGGCCGGCGTGACCGCCGGCGCCCTGACCCTGGGGAAGATCCCGTTGGCCGCCGGGCCGGCGTCCGCGACCGGGGGCGGAGCGCCCCTCCTCCAGCTGGCCCGGGTGTGGGCCACCGCGAAGACCCAGCATCTCCTGGGCGAGCTCGACGAGACCCACACGCTGTTCCCAGACGGCTCGATCGAGCTCCTGCTGTGGCCCGGCGACCGGTCCAAGCTGGACGCCACCGGGCTCCGGTACGAGATCACCGTCCCCGACCTGATCGCCCGGGACCTGGCCGAGGACGCCCGGCTGGCCGGCGTCCGCCCACCCGGCCCGGTCGTCCCCGGCGAGCGCACCGCGTACCGGACCCTGGCGGAGATGGACGCCGACCTGGACGACCTGGCATCCCGGTTCCCCGACAAGGCCCGCGTTTTCTCGCTCCCCCACAAGAGCCATGAGGGGCGCACGGTGCGCGGGATCGAGATCGCCTCCAACGTCTCCAAGCGGGATGGCCGTCCGGTGTTCTACATGGACGGCATCCACCACTCCAGAGAATGGCCGGCCCTGGAGATGCCCATCATGTTCGCGTTCGACCTCCTGGAGAGCTACGGCACGGACCCCAGGATCACGAACCTGGTGGACAACGCCCGGATCCTGATCGTGCCGTGCATGAACCCCGACGGTTTCCACTTCTCGCGGTCGGCGCTGGTGGACGTCCAGGGCGTGGGGCACCCGGCCATCGGCAACGCGTACTGGCGGAAGAACCGCCGCAACGACGGCCACGCGCTGGACGCCCTGATCCCCGGCTACGGCGCACACGGCGTGGACCCAAACCGGAACCACGCCTACGGGTGGGGCGGCGACGGCTCCTCGGGGAGCACCAGTTCCGACACGTACCGGGGGCCCTCGCCCCTTTCGGAGCCCGAGAACCGGAACGTGGCCCACATCCTGCGGACCCACCACGTGGCCGCCATGATCACCCACCACACCTCGGGACGGCTGGTGCTGTGGGCCTGGAGCTGGGCCAGCGACGACCTGGTGGACCAGCAGCTGATCGAGGGCCTGGGCCGGGCCATCGCCAGTCGCAACGGCTACACACCCCAGAAGTCGATCCAGCTGTACATCCACACCGGCGTCCTGGTGGACCACGCGTACGGCGCCTTCGGGACCATCAGCTATACCTTCGAGCACGCCACCTCGTTCCACCCGTCCTACGCCAGCACGGTGCCCTCGATGTACACGCAGAACCGGGAGTCGTTCCTGCTCCTGGCCGAGGAGGGCGTCCTCCCCCCCGAGCTCCGGCCCGAAGGCCGGTCCCTCCCGGCGCAGATCGAGCAGTTCGGCCTCACCGGGAAGCTCCACCACGCGGTGCTGACGGGCCGGCTGGTGGACGGCGACGGGAACCCGGTAACCGGCACCCTCGACCTGCACCAGGACTTCGACGTGCGGCTGTGGCGGGACGGGAACGGGGCCAACCCCACCGGCCAGCCGTCCGTTCCCGACGCCGTGGACACCACGATCGACACCGAGGACGACGGCACGTTCACCTGGCACGTGAACCCGAGCACCCGTCCGTACCTCCGACTCGCGGGCGTGGACGACGTGCCCTACCGGCTCACCGCCCAGACCGGCAGCCTGAGCGCGGCCGTCGACGTGGTGGCCAACCGGGGCGACGTCCTGGACCTGGGGGACATCCAGCTGGCCTGATCCGTTACCGGGCCGGGTGAGCGACCTTCGGTGCCCGCCGAAGCGCCACGCCCAGAGCGAGGCCGGCCGTGGCTAGGTGCAGCAGGTTGTCGGGGTGGTTGAGGGCCAGGATGTTCGAGGCTTCGCCGACCATCATCAGCCCGATCAGGCCCACCAGGAGGTAGGTCCCTCCGACCACCCCGTTGATGGCCCGGGACGCTCCCCCGCCGGCGGCGGCGCCGGCGATCAGGAGCCCGCCGACCGCCAGGTGCACCAGGTTGTGCAGGGGGTTGACCTCGAACAGCAGCAGGTCCTTCCCCACCGAGCCGGCGAACCCCACCCCCCCGGTGACCGCGAATCCCACCAGGCCCACCAGGACGTAGACCGCGCCGAACAGGTACCCGAACCGCTGGTTCAGGGTCATGGCATCCTCCTTCTCTCCCCGGTGTTCGGAGCGACCACGGGGCCCGGATGACGACATCCGAGCCTGGGGGCGGCGCCGAACACCGGGTGATGAGGCATCGAGCGTCCGGGGCCCACCAGGCCATCGTCCCCCGGCGCCCCCGCCCGCTTCGGGGCGCCAGGCCCGGGCATGGTCCGCGGGTGCCCGACCTGCGAGCGGCCACCGATGCGGGCCTGATGGTGGCCGTGGCCCGGTCCCGCCCCGAGGCCCTGGCCGAGGCCTACCGCCGATACGCGGACGGGGTCTTCGGCCTGGCCCGGCGGGTCCTGCGGGCCGATGTCCTGGCCGAGGATGTGGTCCAGGAGGTCTTCCTTCACCTGTGGAGGCACCCCGACCGCTTCGACCCGGGTCGGGGAACCCTCCGGGCCTACCTGCTGACCCTCTGTCACCGTCGGAGCGTGGACCTGATCCGCGCCGAGACCGCCCGGCGGGCCCGGGAGGAGCGAGAAGCACGATGGGAGGCGCCCCTCGCCGCGGATCGAACGATCGAGGATCTGGCCTGGCGGGAGGACGTGCGCGGGGCGATGCACGCCCTATCGGCCGAACAGCGACGAGCGATCGAGCTGGCCTACTTCTCCGGGCTGACGTACCAGGAGGTGGCCATGATGCTTGACGAGCCCGAGGGCACGATCAAGAGCCGGATACGCACCGGCCTGCGCAGGATGCGGAACGCGCTGGCCGGGAGCGGGATCGGAGAGCCATGAGCACTCACGACGAGATCCGCGACCTGCTGGGAGCCTATGCCCTCGATGCGGTAGATGCCGCGGAGCACCGGGCTCTGGAGCAGCACGTGGCGGGCTGTGCGTCCTGCCGCCTCGAGGTGGCCGAGCATCAGCAGGCCGCAGCCGACCTTGCCCCGGCCAGCGACGTCCCACCCGCGGTGTGGGAGCGGATCGAGCGCGCGGTCGATGGAGAGCGGCCGGTGACCCGTCCGGGCCGGCGGCTGGCTTCGGCTCTGGTCGCGGCCGCCGTGGCGGCCTTCGCCTTCCTGGCCTGGCGGGTTGCCGACCTGGAGGCGAGGCTCGACCGGATCGGCGGCGGGAGCGTGGTGTCCGCGGCCCGCGCGGCGCTGACCGACCCCGATGCCCGCCGGGTGGTGCTCCGCTCTCCCGGCGGGTCCTTGGCCGTGGACGCGGTGATCCTTCCCGATGGCAGAGGGTACGTTCTCCAAGACAACCTCGACCCGTTGCCCACTGGGCAGACCTACCAGTTGTGGGCTATGACCGGCCGGGTGCCGGTCTCCGCCGGACTGCTGGGGCCCGACCCCGAAGTCTCCGCCTTCCGACTGGGGTCCGGGACGACCGCGCTGGCCGTCACGGTCGAGGACGAGGACGGCGCCCCCGGGCCGACGACGGACCCGCTGGCCTCCGGAACGATCTCCTAGCCATCCCGGGCCCGTCCGGGCCGCGAACACCAGGCGTGAACATCTGGGGCAACCTGGCGCTGTGCCTGACCCTCGGCGCATGCACGACCGGCGGACCTGCCGCGGTGAGGATCGAGCGCTTCGCATTCCGTCCATCGGCCGTCCACGCGACCTCCGGGAACCCCGTCACCTTCACGAACCGGGACGGGGCAGCCCACACGGCCACCTCGGGCGTGCCCGAGGTGCAGGGGGTGCCCGGGGTCACGGACACGGTGCCGGCCCGACCGGACGGACGCTTCGACCTGGCCCTGCCCGCCCGGGACGCATCCGCGTCGGTCACCCTCGACGAGACCGGGACCTACCCCTACTTCTGCTCGATCCACGCCGGCATGTCGGGGACGATCGTGATCGGCTGAATCATCCGCGCAAGGTGACGGCTCCGAAGACCACCTGACCCCGAGCGGAGGAGGATCGGATGTCGAGATGGCACGGACGCCTCACAGCGGCAGCGCTTGCCCTGGGTTTCCTCACTGCGGCGTGCGGCATGGATGCGGAGACGGGGGCCGAGCCGGCTCAGAAGGCAGAGGCTCCGGCGGTGATCGATCGACCTGCGGCGAAGCTTCAGCAGACCCTGACGGACCTGCTGGGCGCTCACGTGTTCTTGGCGGGGATCGCCGTGGAGCAAGCCGTGCTGACCAAGGACCCCGAGTCGCCACAGTTCACGGCAGCCGCCGAGGCTCTGGACCAGAACTCCAGGGACCTGGCGGCGGCCATCGGGTCCGTGTACGGGGCCGAGGCGGGCGACCAGTTCCTGGAGCTGTGGAGGGCCCACATCGGGTTCTTCGTCGACTATACGGTGGCCGGTATCGGCGGCGACACCGTCGCGCAGGATGAGGCCAAGTCCCAGCTCGACCAGTACCGGATGGACTTCGGGGCGTTCATCGACTCGGCCACCGGGGGCAACCTCCCGGCCGACGACGCGGCCGCCGCCCTGCAGATGCATGTCGACAGCCTGATCGGCACGATCGACCAGGTCCTGTCGGGTGAGGGCAATCCGTTCCTGAGCCTGTACGCCTCAGCCCACGAGCACATGCCGGCCACGGCCAGCGCGCTGGCCGGGGCCATCGCGGCCGCGAACCCGGACATGTTCGAGGGCTAGAGGTGCGCCCGGGGGGGCACCGCAGCGTCGGGCGCCCCTCCGGGCTGTGGGTATCGGCCGGGCTGTGGGACCATGGAGGCCCACACAAGCCCGGGAGGAGGCTTCGATGGAGGTCAAGGAGCTCGGACACATCGTGCTGTACGTGCGTGACCTGGAGCGCTCGATGCGCTTCTACGGGGAGGTCCTGGGCTGGAAGCAGATCGCCACGCTGGGCCGCCAGGGCGCGGTGTACTCCTCGGGCCGGACCCACCACGAGCTGCTCCTGCTGGAGGTGGGCCAGGGCGCGACGCCGATCCCTCCCCCGCCTCGGGTGGGCATGTACCACTTCGGCCTCAAGGTCGGGGAGACGGACGAGGAGCTCCGGGCGGCGCTGGAGACGCTGGAGTCGGCGGGGGTGCCGGTCCGCGGCGTGGCCGACCACACCGTGACCCACTCGCTGTACATCGAGGACCCGGACGGCAACGAGATCGAGCTGTACATCGACGTTCAGCCCGAAACGTGGCGGGAAGATCCCCAGGCCATCGTGGCGCCCGTCAAGCCGCTGCGCCTGTAGCCCACCGGAGCCAGGGCGGAACGAAGCTACTTGCCCTTCTTGAGCTTCTTCTCCTGGCGCTTCTCTTTCAGGCTCTTTTGGGCAGCCTTCTTCGCAGTCTTTCCCGCACCCTTGTCCTTGTTGGCCATGCCCCTAGCCTACCGCGACGCCCACTCCATCGCATGTGGATGAGATCCCGGGGCGAAGGCCGGGCGCCGAGGGCCCGCCGGCTGGGACGCGTCCGGGTTGGCCTAGCCGGAGACCGAGGGTGAGGGCAGGACGGGGACGATGGCCTTGCCCTTCGTCGGGACGAACAGGGAGAACGTGGTGGCCTCGTCGTCCGAGCGCTCCAGCCACACCCGGCCCCCGATGGCCTCGGCCAGGGTCCGGCAGATGTAGAGGCCCAGTCCGGCCCCACCCACGACGCGGGTCGATGATTGATCCACCTGGTAGAACCGGTCGAAGACGCGATCCCTCGCTTCCTCCGGTATGGCCGGCCCACCGTTGGTCACCGACACGACGGTCCCGTCGGCTTCCGAGCGGGCCGAGATGACGACCGGCGTCCCTTCCGGCGAGTACTTCACCGCGTTGTCCACCAGGTTGGACAGGATCTGGACCATCTTCCCCTCATCCGTGTGAAGGGCCCTGACGCCGTCCTCCAGGTCCACGTGCAGCCCATGCCCGCGCGATCCCACATCCACCTGAGCCACCACCTCATCGATCACGTCGGCCAGCGAGACCGGTTCGAGCTCCGCGTGGATCTCCCGGGCCTCGATGCGGGAGGCCATCAACAGGTCTTCGATCAGGTGCCGAAGACGGTCGCTGCCGCGGTCGGCGGCCTCCAGCATGTCTCGCTGATCCTGGGCACCGAGATCGAGGCGGAGCATGGTCTTGATGCTTCCCTGGATGCTGGTCAGGGGTGTCCGGAGCTCGTGGGAGACCGTGGCCACGAAGTCGTCCTTGAGCCGGTTCATCTCCTTCAGATGGGCCAGCGACTCCTCCAGGCGCTCCACCAGCCGGACGTTCTCCAGCGACACCGATGCGTGGTTGGCCAGCGTCTCGAAGAGCTGGAGATCCTCCGGGCCGAACGTGCTGACGTCGCTCATGCGGTTCCCCACCAGGACGACGCCGATGGTTCCCTCGCTGCCTCGCAGAGGGGCCACCATGGCGTCCCGGATGCCCCGGGCCGCGTAGTGGGCCTGGAGACGGGAGCTCTGGATGGGCCGGGCCAGCAGGACCGCCAGGTCCTCCGAGGCGACGCGGGCCCACACGCCCTCGGTGGGGTCCAGCATCATCTGCTCCGTGTGAACGGGGCCGTCGCCGGGTCCCAGGGTCATGTGGGTAGCCTCGGACTCCCCGGGCCCCGGGAAGAGCGTGACCGAAGCCACCTCGGCCCGGAACATGACCCGGGCTTCGCTGAGGACCGCGTGGACGGTGGGCTCGACCCTCAGGGATCGATGGAGGCGCCGGGTGAACTCGTACAGGGACTCCAGGACCCGATGCCGCTCACGCTGCACGGTGTAGGTGCGGTAGGCGAAGAACAGGATCGTTCCCGGAGCGATGAACAGCCACAGCAGGGAGGGCACTCGCCACAGCACCTCCACGGCCAGGAGTGCGACGCATGTGTTGGCCCCGGCGATCACGGACCCGAACCCCAGCCCCTGCACCAGGGTCTCCAGCTGGGCCCGGCCCTCCGCCAGAGAGATGGCGGCGGTGATCGCTCCGGCCCCGATGAAGGACGTCAGCAGGACGGCCAGGAACGCCGCCGCGATGCCCATCGTCCCCAGGGGATCCCCTCCGGCCAGGGCGTGGAACACCAGGAGGGCCACCTGGGCCTCCAGGACGAAGTGGGTCAGGTTGAACACCAGCTTCACCGGCGCCTGCCGGCGGACCGCCAGAGCCAGGGCGGCCCCCACGAGCTGGGCCAGGACGAAGCCCGAAGGGTCCACGAAGAACAGCCCCATGACCAGCGGGATGTCGCTCAACGAGAACGAATGCGCCTCCCGCCGGACCTCGATGTGGACCACGAAGAGCTCGACCAGAGCGAATCCGGCCGCCAGCCCCCACCACGGGATGCTGATCGGTGCTGCCAGGCTGGGCAGCCTCCGGACCCACAGCAGGTACACGGACAGGGACACCAGGGCCAGCCCCACGGTGAGCAGCCACACCCGTCCGCCACCGGACAGGCGAAGGAGCGGCCCGGGCCGCTCCCCCGATCTCCTTTCCGATGCTCCTCGCGCCCGGATCATCATGCCCTCGTCCTAGGGAGCCGCGGGGGGCTGGGGGGCCTCGGTCTCCGGCGCCGGGCTCACCTCCGGATCGGGAGCCGGCTCCGCATCCGGAGAGGGCTCGGCCTCGGGAGACGGCTCCGTGGTGGCCTCCGGGGCCGGCTCTTCCGCCGGTGCCGGGGAGCCGGCCGGGGCCTCGGCCGGGCTCGTCGTGTCCTCCGGGGCGGCGAGCTGGATGGGCTCACCCCCCCAGCCCACCGAGGACCAGCTCTGCCGGGACCAGCTCTGCCGGGACCACGAATCCGCGCTCCAGGCCTGTCCGCTCCAGGCCTCGCCGCTCCAGCTCTGCCTGGACCAGGACTGGCGGCTCCAGGACTGGCGGCTCCAGGACTGGCGGCTCCAGGACTGGCGCTCCCATGAGGTCCCGCTCCACGACTGCCGGTTCCAGGCGTCGGTGGTCCAGGAATCACCCGCCCACACCTGGCCCATCCACAGACCGCCGCTCCACGATTGGCGGGACCACGACTGGCGGGACCACGACTCCGCGTCCCACGGATGGCCGAAGATGTCGATCTCTCCGCGGAGCTCCTCCCCGGTCTCGTCCACGATGTGGCCCGACCCGCGAGCGGCCTCCAGCGACCCAAGGCCGGTGGCCGGTGGCCAGGCCTGGGTGTGCTCCGGGGTGGGGGCCCGGGTGGCATCCTTGAGGTCGACGACGCCCTCTCCCTGAGCGATGGGGTCGGCCACCGGCATCGGGGTGGCCGTGTCCATCAGGAGCTTCTTGACCTGGTCCGGGGTGATGCCGGGCCGCTGCTCGATCAGCAGGGCGGCCGCGCCGGAGACGACCGCCGCGGACTGCGACGTCCCGCTGCCCCGGAAGAACCGCGATCCCACCCTGCCGCCCGGGTAGGTCTGGTCCGCGTAGGAGTTCGGGCTGCGAAGGCTGACCACGGACTTGCCGGGCGCCACCAGGTCCGGGTTCCGCGTGCCGTCGCCCCGGCTGGACCAATCGGGGACCACGTCGTCGTCGGTGTTGTACGTGCCCTTCGTGTCGGACGAGCCCACGGCGATCACGTACGGGTCGTACGCCGGGTTGTTCAGCTTCGCGTTTCCGAACCCGGCGTTGCCCGCCGCCACGACCACCACGATGCCGTGATGCCAGGCCACTTCCACCGCATAGGTCAGCGGGTCCAGCACGTAATCCTGCACGCCATCCGTTCCGAACGAGAGATTGAGGACGCGCACGTTCATCCCGGCGTCGTCCTTGTGCTGGATCACCCAGTCGATGGCCGCGATGACCTGCGAGACGTCCGCCGCACCCATCGCGTTGGCCACCTTTACGTTCAGGATCCGGGCTCCCGGGGCGATCCCCATGAAGTCGTCGTGGTTGCCCTGGCTGGGGCTCTTCCCGTCGTCGCGTCCGGCGATCAGACCGGCCATGTGGGTGCCGTGGCCGAACGTGTCCAGGTACCGGAGGTGCTCAGCCTGGGACTCGAAGGACAGGTCGGGCCCGTTGACCACCTTCCCCGGCTCGGTGAGGCCGTTGACCGGCACCACGCCGGAGTCGATCAGGGCCACGCCCACCCCCGCTCCGGTGAGCCCTGAAGACCAGGCCATGTCCGCCTTCACCGATTTCGCGGTATGGAACCAGGATCCGGCGTCGTCGGCGGGGTTGTAGCCATCCACCGCATGGTGAAGCTCGATCTGCGCGTCCGGGGTCACGGCCGCCACGCCCGGTGCGGACCGGAGGGCATCCAGGCGATCCTGGGGCACCCGGGCCACGAACCCACCGATCAACCCGAGCTGCCGGCCCACGTCGCCGCCCAGGGATCGAACCGCCCCCTCCGGGAGGTTCCCGGCACCGGGGAGCTCCCGGACGATCACCCCCACCGGGGGGCCGAACGTGGGCAGGCTGGGTGCCCCCCCGCTCAGCACAGCCGCGGCAAGCGCAGCAGCCAGGAGCGCGACCGGCGCCCCCCGTACGTCCCACCCGATCCTCAGCGCCACCGTCATGCCGATCCCTCCTCCGGACGCGGCTCGTCACGCCTCGCTTGAGGATGGGCATCGGCTCCACCAGGGCTGGGCCGAATAGCCTACGTGAGCCATCTTCGACGGCCCGAACGGACTAGTCCCCCCGGGCGAAGGGGGATGAAGGAGACGTTCTGGATCTCCGTGGGGCAGGCCGACGCCCGAGTGGCCCGTCCATCAGCCGGCGTTGGCCTGGAGCTTCTGTACGTACTCCTCCAGCCGGTCGTAGGTCTCAGCGGCGCCCTCCTCCATCCCGGACTGGAGCATCCCGTCACGGTCCTCACCGGCGCCGAAGACCGACGTCGCCGTGATCAGCGTCTTGCCGTCCTGCTCCTCGAGCGTCAGGGTGTCCACCGAGCCGCGTCCGGGAGCCCCGCCCCACTCGAAGGTCCACACGATGCGCTCGGGACGCTGGATCTCCCGGAACTCGCCGCTGAACACGTGCTCGTCGCCCTCGGCGCCCCGATGCACGATCCGCCACGCACCACCGGGACGGAAGTCGATGTCGCACTCGGCGATCTCGTACTGCCTCGGGCCCCACCAGTTCTTCATGTGCTCGCACGAGGTGTGCGCCTCGAACACCAGGTCCCGCGGGGCATCCACCAGCCGGGTCATCTTGATCTCCCGGTCCGACGGCGTGGTCACCTCCAGCTTGTTACCGTTCCCGCCCATCGCGTCCTCCTTCCGCTCGTCCCTGGAGCTCTTCCAGGTACTCGTCCAGCCGGTCGTAGCTCTCTTCCCAGAAGCGCCGGTAGCGATCCGCCCACTCAGCGACATGCTTCAGGGGCTCGGCCTGGAGCCGGGCGGGCCGCCACTGGCGCTCCCGGCCCCGGGCGATCAGCCCGGCCCGCTCCAACACCTTGAGGTGCTTGGACACCGCCGGGAGGGTGATGTCGAAGGGTTCGGCCAGCTCGGTCACCGAGGCCTCCCCACCGGCCAGCCGGGCCAGGATGGCCCGCCGGGTGGGATCGGCCAGGGCGGCGAAGGTCCGGTCCAGCTGTTCCGTCACGAGAGCCATTCTACCCTCCAGTTAAATAACCGACTGGTAAAATACTCCCCTCGGCGGCCTGCTGTCAAGCCCTCCTCCGGTACGATGCGCCCGGCCTGCGGCACCCGGCCGCCGGCCTCGGAGGGGAAGGAGCGTTCTCATGGCGCGAGCGGAGGAGTGGATCACGGAGGGGGCGGCGCCGTTCCTGGAGCCCGGCGAGGAGATCCTGGCGGCCCTGGTGGCCCAGCCCCGCGGCCACACCCAGGCCGTGGCCGGTGTGCGCGAGCTGGGCCGCAGCCAGGAGGCCCGGAACGAGGCCGCGGCCGGCGAAGCGGGCATGAGGCTGGAGGCCCCCATGGCCCTGGCCCTGACCCCCAAGCGGCTCCTGGCCCTCTCGATCTCCAACCCCGTGGGGATGGGGGTGAGCGGGAAGGTGAACGAGGTGCTGAGCTCGGTGCCGATCTCAGACGTCGACGCCATCGAGGTCAAGCGCCTGCTGGTCGGTTCCCGGATCACGCTGACCGTCCGCGGGACCGCCATGAAGCTCGAGGCCGGGGCCGGGGCCAAAGCCAAGCCCCTAGCCGAGGCGTTCCAGAGCCTCAAGGCCGGGCCTTCCGGGTGACCACCACCTGACGACCCTTGGCGTCGGCCGGCGCCAGGGCCGCGATGTGGACGCGGCGATCCAGCAGGGCCCCGCTCCGGATCTCGTACGACCCGACGCCAAGGTCAGGGGTGAGTCTTGCGCCTAAGCCTCGAGGCCCGCTAGGTTGGCTCCCGCAGAGGAGGGACCGTGATGGACGAGGGGCGGGAAGCACCCGACCTGCGGCAGACCGAGGGTGGCGTGTTCGGGCTCGAGGCGGTCGTGGAAGACTTCGACGAGGCCGACGTTGTCACCCTGCGCCGCATCGCCGATGCGATCCGGACCCCCCCGCGCGAGGGTGTGTTCGCGGCGATCGCCCTCGCTGGGTCCGCAGCCGAGTCTCGCTTCCAGCCCTTCCCCGGCGACTGCGACTTCTTCGAACGGGTGAACATCGCCGCCGGGACGCGCGAGGAGGCCCTTGAGATCCTCGCGTCGCTGATGATCCGAACGATCGGGCAGGTCTTCACCCATCCCGACCTCCAGTTCACCGAGATGAAGCTCGGCCTCCACGCCTTCGACAGCCGTCGCGGCGAGCAGTCGCTCCGCCTGGGAGAGCCCGTCTCATGGGGTCTGTCCGACATCGACGCTCGGTCGTTCCCGGTCGAGGATGCGGAGGGGCAGGCCCGGCTGGTCGAGATGTCGGAGGTGGCCACCCGGCCCGGGTTCGTGAAGCTCGATTGGGTCATGGCGGACCGGGAGCGCGACCGGATCGTGGCGGTGACGAAGGTGATCGACGCCACCTGGGAAGCGCCCGACGGCACGATCGTGGCCCTGGACGGCGTTCTCGACGGCTTCTACCAGGAGGTCTACCTCGAGCCGGAGAGCCGGTCCCACGTCGAGCGGATCATCCACAAGGGAGAGCCCTCGGGGCTGCGGGAATACGTCGACCAGCTGGAGGGCGAGGTCAGGCGGTACACGGTGGAGGGTCACGAGAACTTCGGGAAGGTCGCCAAGCGCCTCTACAACATCTTCCGGATCACGAAGCGGGGAGACCAGGCCGCCTACGTGCGGGCGCTGTTCGACGACCCCGCCGCCAGGCTGTACCAGGTGGAGGGGGGCCTCCGTGCCCTCGAGCAGGTGCTCGGGACCTCGCGACTCGATCCGGCAGTGGTCCAGGAGCAGATCAACGACATGACCGAAGCGGTCCAGGCCTGCTACACGCGGCCGGACAAGAACGACATCGTGCGGGCGATCGAATCGCTCCCCGAGCTCGGTGGGGATGAGCGCCAGGTGGTCATCGACGACGTCGGCGCGCGGATCGGCGACGAGGTGAGCGACTACTTCCGGGACCAGCTCCTCGCCGACCCCCAGATCGCCGCATACCTGGCCATGATCCGGGCCGAGGAGGCCGGCCCCTGACGGTGGCCGCCTTGGGCCGGATGCCGCGGCGAGGACGCCCCAAGCGAATGAGCGGTCGCGCTATCGGAGCTCCATGAACCCGGCGGCCTCGCACGCGTCCACCATCATCCGGATGTCGTCGTAGGATCCCGCGTCCACGGGCACGAACCGCTCTACCAGTGCCGGCGTGAGCCGCTCGCGCACCGCAGGATCCTGGTGCATCGCCAGGAGTGCGTCGCGGATCGCCTTTCGGAGGTCCTCGGGAACCCGCCTGGACACCGCCACCGGTTGGATCGTGGAGGGCCCCAACGCTTCCACCACCCGCACCTGCTCGGCGAGATCGGGGTGGTCGCGGAGCTCGATCGACAGGACCTGGGAATCGATGGCCGCGCCGTCCACCTGCCCCCGAGCCACCATCCGGATGGCCTCCCGGTGGAACCCGGCCTCGACGACCTCGCGGAAGAATCCGTTGGTCTCTCCCAGGGTGACCAGGTGGTACCGGGTGATCCCGTACCCCGACCAGGACAGCGGCTCGTTGAACGCCCACGACCGCCCCCGCAGGTCACGGAACGTCAGGAACGGGCTATCGCG
>Ga0214472_10005528_pt1 | contig 13282 bp, 13 predicted proteins | sample RVTome_6_FD_207662 | JGI IMG/M metagenome (GOLD analysis project Ga0214472, IMG submission 207662) | Soil microbial communities from uranium-contaminated site in the Upper Colorado River Basin, Wyoming, United States - RVT140D175 | ecosystem: Environmental > Terrestrial > Soil > Contaminated >... | reverse complement strand
GTGGGGGATGCCAGCCTGCCTGCCGAGGATGAGAAAAGAGTGCGGCGTCAACTGGTCGAGAATGCGCTGGAGGTGCTACGCCGTGAAAATCCGTAATCGCGCCAGTCGCTTCGTTGGACATTGCGTGCGGTGGCCTAGCGGCTTCCCTATTGGTCCGTCAGGATTTTTTCCCTGTTAGGTTTGTTTTCGGGCCGAGCCCAGCTTTTTGTACCAAGCTTCGGTCGTGGCGAATTCTTCTTGTCTGGCGAAGTAATCGCGGTCATTGCTGTTCTGCTGTAAATCGAGCAACATTTCCCGCGCCGCGGTAGTAGCCGCGAGGGGGACGCTGGATGGGGTGAGGGCGATGCGAAACCCCATGCTGAAAAACTCGGCGGCGCTCAGTTGCCCTTTGGGCCAAAGCGTCACGATTGGCGCCGGCGCATGGGCACCGACCCGTTGAAAATCTTCGACCTCGGTCAATTGCACGCCGACGGCATCGGCGCCGGCTTCAGCGTATGCCGCGAGGCGATTGCAGACCTGCTGCAAGGATTCCATAGGACGCGAATCGCAGCGCGCAATCAGTGCCAGCATAGGATCGCGTCGAGCTTCGACCGCGGCTTTTATTTGCTCGACGACCATGGATGTCGGCGCGATGGTGAGTTCTTCGGGAGCGACGCCGTACTCATTCACCAGCGCGTCTTCGAAGCGAATCGCCGCCGCGCCGGCGCGTTCGTACAACTTGACCGCTCTCGTCAGCGCGACGGTTTCGGCACAAATCGATCCGCCGTCGACGATCAGCGGGATGTCGGTCGCTTCGGAGATTTGTCCAATGCGCTGAGCGATTTGCGTCGTCGTTAGCAGATTCCGGTCCGGCAGACAAAAATTTTTGTGGATAGCGTTGCCGGAAAGATGCGCCACCGCATAGCCGCAATCTTGCACGAGACGTGCGAAAAGCGCGTCGGTGACGCCCGGCGCGATGGCCCCTTTGGGGTCCGTGAGCAGCTCGCGCAGCCTCGCGCGTTTTTGTTGGTCGGTCATGCTCTGCCTCTAATCTTATTGCATGCCATCAGTGATGAACTACATCACAGATCCCGCCGGATCGGTGAAAAATACCGACTATTTGGCAAGTGGGTGCGAGTTTTGAATGGTCCATCGAAACGGTAATCCTGAAAATTTAGCCGACCTGCAACTTCTTCTAAGCGCCGCGCGGTTGTCGTCAATGAATAGGTTGGCAAGCCGCGTGACCCAGAAGGCTAGGGCCGCGCGTCGCTCCGAGGATAGACCGCCAAGGGTTTGCCGCCGATTGGGATAAATCCGTAAGGCGCGGCGCCACGCGTTCTTTGGCGCCGGTTGATTCCGTTACGTTTCCCGAGTATGGCGCGGAAGCTCCGCAGGTGAAAGCCTTGGCAACGACCAAGCCATCGACGGGCGTGACAAAATGATCGAGTAAGTGTGAAATCGGCATCTGGCACTCCGACGATGGTGTGCTGCCTACTCTAATGCCGCCTGGAGCCGCTTCATGAACCAATCGGCGATGTAGGTTCTGCGATCGAATCTTTTCTGCCCGTGGCCGACGCCGTCGAGCATGGAGCGGTCGGGGCAGTTGACGGCGTTCTCATAAAGACTGAGCGCACCGCGCGGGTCCATGACGCGGTCGTCGATGCTGTAGCCGACCAGTAAGGGGCATTCGATTTTGTCTGCCCGGCCGATGAGCGTGAACTCTTTGATTTGTTCGCGGGCCGCCTTTAAATCTTTCGCGCCCATGAGCCAGCGCAGGCGGTCTTGGATCGGCGGATAATAATCAAAGATGTCGTCGACCAGATTGTACGCGCCGCTCCACACCGCGACAGCTTTGATTCTTTTTTCCACCGTGGCCGAGCGCGGGCCAGAGTAACCGCCCATGCTCGAGCCGTGCAAACCGATGCGGTTCGCGTCGACGTCGGCTCGGGTGACGAGATAGTCGACCACCGCTTGGGTGATCCGTTCCGAGTCCGGTGGAGCGTAAAGCTTATGATGGCGCAAGGTGCCGCCGTGGCCGGGCCCATCGACGTCGATGAAATGCATCCCTCGCCGGGTATACTGGCCGGCACCGCCGTCTTCGCCGCGAAGCAGTATGCCGTCGGCGCCGCCGTAGTTATAAACCACCGGCAATTTGACTCCGGGCTTACCGCGTCCCGGCCAGAAGAGCGCCGCCAACTTGTGGCCGTCGTAAGGGATTTCCAATTGTTCGAACGGAGGGTTGACTAGGCTCCACGCCTTGGCAAAAGTTTCCTCGAGCTTTTTGTACGTCGGTAACATGCGCGGATCGGTCTCTGGCATGTAGACCACGGCGCGGCGATAGAAGTCGGCGGCCCGCAAGTAAAACTCGTGAGCGGTTTGTTTCCGGTTCTCGTGTTCGAAGCCGGCGGCAAGCTCCAGGTTTTTCTGCGCCACTTCGGTCCATTCTTTGTGCCAGCTTTCGAGATTGAAAAATTTTACCCGGCGCGCCACGCCGCGGACATCCGGGTCGGGATGATCCGGTGAGACTTCCATGCGCACCTCCAACTGGCCGCCGCCGCCAAGCCCGTTGGCCGGATAAAGCATTTTTTCGGCCTGTTCCCGGTCGAAGACATCGCCGCCGGTCTTACTTGCCATGAGTCGGCCTCCTTGAGCCTGAGATTGCTTCCCTGTTTGCCTCAGCTGACGCGATATTTCAACCGCCGCTGTTTAAGGGGGAAAGATAATCTTTACCACGAAGGGCGCGAAGGGTTCGGATAATCCAATTCCGAACTTCGTGCTCTTCGTGTCCTTGGGAGCGCCAGGATAAGCCTGGCCGATCTAATATTCTGAAAGGAGGATATCTTGTCAATTGCCCGTTCGGCAAGTAGCCGAGCAAGCGTGAGCGAGAGTAATCTTGCTGGCGAACCCTTGCAAGGCGAACACGCGAGCGGCAGTTTTAGAAGCGAACCCGAAACGGCCTCGTTACACAAGCTAGCAGTGGCCAGTCCGCCGAAGATGATGAAGCCTGGAACCGGCGATGAAGCAACGGGTATAAGCAGTCGCCGGGCTGCTCGGGGTGAGGGGGAGTCGGACAGGCCCTTAGTAGCTGAGAAGCGGGTAACGACCGTTGAGCGAAGGGGCCTGAACGCAGACGTGCTTATGGAAGAGAGGGAGGAGCCGCTTGGACAAAAGTCCCACTACGGAAGAACTAAAGATCAAGCTAAAGAACAGGCGGCGAGAGCCACGGAGGAGCAGCCGATTCAGCCGCAAGGGACCCAGATGCAGGTGAAGTGGGATGACACGAACATGAAGAGCTCCTACGCCAACGTCTGCAACGTGATGAGCACGCGGGAAGAAGTGGTGCTGATGTTCGGCGTCAACCAGGCCTGGCAAGCGGGCACCAAGGAAGTGACGGTGCAGCTGACCGACCGGATTATTTGAGCCCGCACGCGGCCAAACGCTTGTCGTCGTTGTTGACCACCTTCGTCAAGCAGCACGAAGACCGCTTCGGCCAGCTAGGTATTTCTTAACGTGGTCAGGCGAAACTAAGCCGGGAGAACTAGCCAAGCCAAACTTTAGTTAACGCGAAAGCGAGTTTACGCAAACGCCGCAAGTGCTGTTCGCCGAGCAGTGCTTGCGGCGTTTTTTAATGGTTTGACGAAACCGAAATGGTTCCTGCCACCTTTTTATCCTTCTGGAGCCACATTGCTACCTTTATCTTCATAGGGATTTTGTTTACCTAGCAAACCGCGTCGACGATTTCAAACTGCAACTTTTTAAACGCACGTTGACGCGTGTATATCATACTCATATACTCTTGCCATGGTCGATGATTTGCGGCGGATTAAGGGTTTTGAGTGGGACAGGGGAAACACCGCCAAGAACGAGGCAAAGCACGGCGTCACGGACCGGGAGGCGGAGGAATTGTTTTTTAACAAGCCGTTGATTGTCGCTCGAAGTCCGAAAGGCGGATCGGAGATTCGATACGCTGCGCTGGGAAAAACCTATGGCAGCCGGCTTTTGGCGGTAGTCTTCACAGTTCGAACCAATAGGATTCGTGTCATCAGCGCTCGTCCGATGAGCAGGAACGAAAGGAAGCTATATGAAAAAGAAATATAAGCCGGTGCCACAATTCAGAAAAGAGCAGGACGAGCGGGAGTTTTGGAATACCCACGACACCACGGATTATTTTGATTTTAGAAACTTAAACCGTGTAGAGATCGAGTTTGATCCAGCCGTCGAGGCGCCGGTAAAATCCATTTCACTTCGCTTGCCACGGGACATGCTCAACCAGCTCAAGGTGCTGGCGAACAAGAAAGACATTCCTTATCAGTCGCTCATCAAGGTTTACTTAGCGGAAAAGATCGCAGAAGAACGAAAAGCAAGCTAACGGAAATTGCGTTGAACGCAAAAACACTGAACACGCCGGCGCTAGCAAATGACCGACCGGATCATCTTGAGTCCCCACGCGGCCAAACGCTTGTCGGCGTTACTGACCAATATCGTCAAACAGTACGAAGACCGCTTTGGCCAGCTTAACATTACTTAGCGCAGAGAAGAATTTGGGCAAACGCCGTAAGCGCTGTTCGTTGAGCAGTACTTGCGGCGTTTTTTTGTGCTCTCAGTGGGCAAAAAAAGGTTCCTGACACCTTTTTTAACTTCTGCGGCGAGATGTTGCCGAGCAGCTTGGCGTTGACGCGACGACGGCGTGGAACTGGGAGCGCCACAAATCATCGCCGCAGGTTCATCACCGGCCGCCGATTATCGGGTTTTTGGGCTACGATCCGTCGCCGGAGCCGAGCAGCTTGGCGAAAAAGCTTTTCACAGCCCGGACGGCTAACAGCCTTACCCAAAACGAAATGGTCAGACGGTTGGGGATTGTCCGGTCACGTTATCCAGGCTGGAGCGGGGGAGGGTGCGAAGGCCGTCGTCGACTTCTCCCCGCCAGTGGATAACTTCCCGCGGACTAATGCGATAGATTTTGATCCCGATTCCGGCATCTTGTTTGCGGCTCGCAATGATGGCGAAGGCAGCGACAGTGAGAACTATCTTGCCACGGTGAACATTGTGACGGGCGCGGTGACGATCATCGGACCGACCGTGGACGGGTTGGACGCGCTCGCGTTCTTGCCGACGCTAGAGCCATTGAATCAGCCGCCTGAGCTTGCGCCCATCGGCGATCAAACAGTGAATGAAGGTGCGACGGCGGTAATTGCTATTTCGGCCAGCGATGCCGACAGTGATGCGCTGACATTCGTGGCGAGCGGTTTGCCGAGCTTTGCCACGTTCGTTGATCACGGCAACGGCACAGTGATCGGCTACCAGCCGTCGACAAATACGGACGCCCTCACGCCCACTCACGTCTACAGCAATACCGGTACCTACACGGTCAAGCTCACGGTGCGCGATGACGATGGCGGCGTAACTAGCGTCACCAAGCAGGTAACGATCAAAGCCGTCGATATTCAAGTTGATCCCTGCGATCCGACTAAGACTGCCTTAGTGGTCGGTGGCACCAATGGGGATGACAAGATCAGGTTCATACCCCAGGGCAATAAGGGCGAGATCAAAGTGCTGATCAATGGGGTCTCCCAAGGGGTTTTCAAACCCACCGGGAGCATTATAGCTTATGGTTTAGACGGCAACGACGACATCGAAGTAGCGGGCAGCATTGGCCTGGCGGCCATCTTGAGCGGTGGAAACGGCAACGACCGGTTAAAGGGCGGCGCCGGTGTCAGTGTGTTATGTGGCGGCGACGGCGATGATCTGCTGATCGGCGGTAGTGGGAGAAGCATTTTGATTGGGGATAGCGGCGCGGATCGGTTAGTGGGCAACGGTGGCGACGACATCCTGATCGGCGGCACGACCAGTTATGGCTGCGATACTGAGGTGCTCTGCACTATTCTCGACACCTGGACGCGTAGGGATCTCAGTTACACGCAGAAAGTTAACTACCTCAGCAATGGGCAGTTCAAATTGACTGCCCAGACGGTCTTTGACGACGGAGCTGCTGATATGCTCACGGGCAGCAGCGGGCTGGATTGGTTCTTCAGTGGACTCAACGACAAGATCACCGATCGCCATCCGTCGGAGGTCAGCACGACGACGGACAGCCTTGCCACTCTGGTAACGGGCAGCTCCAAGCGCTGGTCGATTTGAATTTGTAGATACATACCGCCTCAATCTGTTCGTTAATAGGTTTACATTCCATTTTCCCTACTGTGGGCGACCGGCAGACGGGTGGAGTAGGACTTAGCGTGAGGTGGAACGCGCCGACCGCACACAGGGCTCCCAATAGGGGGCAAGTCGGCCACACTGGAGTATATGCTGATGCATTGTATTTGATCAATACGTAGTGCATAGTTCAAATTGGCTTACTTTTTAGAGAAAGGAATGACTTCTATGCATAAGACAAGTGTCACTCGTAAAGGCCAGACAGTGGTCCCGGCAGCTCTCAGGAAAAGGTTTAACATCGGTCCAAGTTGTCAGCTCGTATGGTCGACGGACGGTAAGGTGATTCAAGTAACTCCTCTCCCTGCCGAGCCGATTAAGGCTCTAAGAGGCTTTTCGGAAAAGCATCCTTTACGCGGGGCGTTACTCAAAAAGAGGCGGGAGGACAAGGCGCTTGAGTAAAGCCTATCTCTTAGATACTTCCGCGATCTTCGCCTTCACGGATAATGAGGCGGGGGCGGATCTGGTCGAACAACTGCTGGAAAAAGCCAGAAGGGAACAGATCACGCTGCACATTTCGGCAATGACCGCCATGGAGGTTTATTACGTCGCCGCTGTGGAAAGGGGCGAAGAAGAGGCGAATCATCTGCTCCTCCTCTTGAGGGCTCTTCCGGTGACGGAGTTGCCATTAGACGACGTGCTTATTCTGCCGGCGGCACGATTCAAAGCCCGCTATAAAATCTCTGTGGCGGATGCGTGGATCGCAGCGACAGCCGTAGTCCACAATCTCACCCTGGTTCACAAGGATCCTGAATTCGATCCGCTGGACGGTGTCTCGCTTCTGCCGCTTCCGTACAAGGGAAAGAGCCGTAAATGATAGAAGTGGTGGGTCGGGAAGCTTATGCAAGACAGCAATGGTTCCTGACACCTTTTTATACCCCCGTGGTGAAATAATCTTTGCTGCTTTGCCGCGGCTCAGCCGGGCTTGGCTCCTTCGTTTGTTGCAACCAGCCCATTGGGGGATCGCTGGCATACTTGTCCCGATCTGTCCTGACTTGTCTTCAATGGATAGCCTGACCATAGATGTTCGCTCGAAGGGGCAGAGAAAATTTAAGAAAATTGCAGATATAGGCAGTGATTCTGTTGACATCGAAGTGGCGCAGGAACGGATTGGTTCTTCAGTGGACTCAACGACAAGATCACCGACCGCCATCCTTCGGAGGTCGTCACGACGACGGACAGCCTTGCCACCTTCGCCACCGAGAGCTCCGGGCGGCGCAGGTGAATTTTGCATATTAAACTATTTCTCGCCGCGCGCGCTTGTTGAAAGCACGAAGAAAAAAATCTCGCGCAAAGCCGAAAAATTCGCCAAGATTGGAATTAATATATTCTTAGGCTTTAGCATCAGGCAGATTATTTTGAGGTTACCTGGCGAAACCAGGCGCCGTTCATACGATCCCGTATGCCAGCATGGCGTCGGCGACTTTGACGAAGCCGCCGATGTTGGCGCCATCGACGTAATTGACCATGCCGTTTCCTGCGCCGCCATATTGCAAGCACTTGGCATGGATCTCTTTCATGATGGTCTTGAGCTTTTCGTCGACTTCCTCGCGGGACCAACTCAGGCGTAACGCGTTCTGACTTTGTTCCAGACCCGAGACCGCGACGCCGCCGGCGTTGGCGGCTTTGGCGGGTCCGAAGAGCACGCCGCTTTCCAGAAGTAAATGCACTGCATCCAGCTCGGTGGGCATGTTGGCGCCTTCGGCGACCACTTTGACGCCGTTATTCACGAGAGTCTTTGCGTCTTCGAAACTGATTTCGTTCTGGGTCGCGCAGGGAAAGGCGACATCGCACTGGATACTCCAAGGGCGCTTGCCTTCGAGATAGTGCGCGGACTTAAATTGCTCGGTGTATTGTGAAATCCTGCCGCGGCGGACTTCCTTTAAGTCTTTGATAAACGCGAGTTTGTCAGCATCGATGCCGTCCTCGTCGACAATGGTGCCGTTGGAGTCGCTCAGGGTGAGCACTTTGGCGCCACATTGGATCGCCTTTTCGGCGCAGTAAATCGCTACGTTGCCGGAGCCCGAGATCGCGCAGCGCTTGCCTTTGAGTGAATCGCCGCGATGGTTCAGCATGTTCTCGCAGAAATAAACACAGCCGTAGCCGGTGGCTTCGGTGCGTATCAGACTGCCGCCGAAAGCCAGGCCCTTGCCGGTGAGCGTGCCGGTAACACGATTGGCGAGCCGTTTAAACTGACCGAAAAGAAAGCCTATCTCTCTTGCCCCGACGCCGATGTCGCCGGCAGGAATATCGGTGTCTTCGCCGATATGGCGGGACAGCTCAATCATCATCGACTGACAGAAGCGCATTACCTCGCGGTCGCTTTTGCCCTTGGGGTTAAAATTCGAACCGCCTTTGGCGCCGCCCATGGGCAGGCCGGTAAGCGAATTCTTGAAAACCTGTTCGAAGCCGAGAAACTTGAGCACCGATTGGTTGACGCTCGGATGAAAACGCAGGCCCCCTTTGTAGGGGCCGATGGAGTTGTTGAATTGCACCCGCCAGGCGCGGTTGGCTCGGATGTTACCCTGATCGTCTTCCCAGCTCACGCGAAAGATGACGATACGATCGGGCTCGGTCATCCGTTCGAGAATGTTGGCGTCAAAATACTTTCGATGGTCGAGCACGAAGGGCATCAAGCTTTCGGCGACTTCATGCACCGCCTGATGAAACTCCGCTTCACCGGGATTGCGCCGGATCAGCCCCTGCATGAATTTTTCCATTTCGTCTTTGATTGCGGCATCGGCCATGAAAAGTCTTTCTTCCTCGATAACGGCTTGGTCGTCTATTTTTCGCCCGTCGGATATTCGACAAAGAATAACAGAAGTTGGGGCCTGGCATAACCTTTGACGAGGCAATTTTTGAACCCCAAGCGTTGACCGCGCGCTTTGACCTGATGCCACCGTTGGTCAACTTGAAAAACGGCTGGGCAGAGGGCAGAATCGCTTGCTAAGTCGTGGTCCGGCAGCACCATCCTTGCAAGCCTTCGATGGCCGTCTTCTGGTAATCTTTTTTACTTTGCATGGCCCTTGCGCCGAGTGATAACAATGAAATAATCCTTCCTGATTGCAACGCACCGTTGGTTGGCCACCAAAGTAAGATGTTTCGTCGCGTCGAACTGCCCCCGGGGGTTTCCGGAAGATTGTTTTTGCACAGTATGCCCGGTCGCTATGAAGCGCTCGACGGGGTATGGCAACAGCTTTGGATCGAAGCGGTCCGGGTTGTCGTGTGTCTCGTCGAAACCAATGAACTCCAAGAAAAATCCCCCGAGTACGCGCGGCCTATTCGAGCCGGTACGGTTCCCTGTGCGCTGCTGCCGTTCGAGATTCCTGACCGCGGCGCGCCCGAGGACCGGGATGGTTTCTGGGCGCTTGCCGGCGCCGTGGCTCATCGATTGAATTCGGGTGAAGCCGTGCTGATTCACTGCGCCGGCGGCGTTGGCCGCACTGCGATGCTGGCTATTTCGGTACTGCTCGCGTTAGGTTGTCCGGCTGGCGAGGCGCGGAACCTGGTCTCCCGGGCGGGCTCAACGATTGAAACGGCGCCGCAAAGCCAACTCATTTCATGGTGCGCCTCCCAGGCCGCATCCTGACGCTTTTGGCGGCGAACTCGATCTGGCGTCCATGACGATTGTTTAAAAACCTCGGCGTGTGTGACATAGAAGATGAGTCCTGAATTTTTTTGCGTTGGGAGAACAAGCGATGGCGTTTCAAAAGATCGGTATCATGAGCATCGGCGAGATGGGCTTTTACTGGGCTAAGTTGCTCAAGAGCCACGGCGTCGAGGTGTTGACCTATGACAAGGATCGCGGCGAGGTGAGCCGCCAGCGGGCGGAAAATGCCGGCGTCACCTCGGTGGCGTCGATGAACAAGCTGGTTAAAGAAGCCGAGCTGATCGTCTCGATCGTCGTGCCGTTCGCGGCGAAGAAGGTCGCCGCGAAGGTCGCCAAGGCGGTGCAAAAAACTGGCCGAAAGGATCTCTTGTTTCTCGACGCCAACGCGATTTCGCCGATGACCGCGGATGCGATTACCGCCGTGTTGGCGCCCGCGGGGGTTAACTTCGTCGATGGCTGCATCATCGGGGGGGCCTCACGGATGGGCCAGGGAACCATGGTGTATGTTTCTGGGCCGGACGCGGTACGCTTGCAGGCGTTGGAGGCGTTTAATATCCCGATCAAAATTCTCGGCCCCCGAACCAATCAAGCGTCGGCTTTCAAAGTCGTCTACGCCGGACTGACGAAAGGCTTGCAGGGACTTTTTTGCGAACTTCTAATGGGTGCCCGGAAATTCGGTTTGCTGAACGAAATTCGCTCCCAGTACGAAGGTAGTTTTCCCGGCCTGTTGGACAAAGTCTCCGGCAGCATCATTGGTCTGCGGATTCACGCCGGGCGCCGCGCCGAGGAAATGGACGAGCTGCGGCGCACGTTCAATACCCATGGTCTCAAATCTTTCATGGCCCCCGGAGCGCAGAAGGTATTGGCGGCGATTGCCGCCCTTAATGTCGGCCAAGCGTCGGCGAGCGGTGCGCGGCAAGGGGACCTGGCGGAGACTCTGGAGTTGTTCTACCAACAGGGCTTGTTGCAAGTGGATAGCGCGGCGAAGAATTCTTAGAGCGGCCCTAGCCACAGGGCGGGTTTCCTGGTATTGAGAGCGGAACACGAAATTTTGGGGAGGACTTGAACAATGTCCAGAGTAGAAAAGAAACAGCCGGAATTCGGCTCGGATGTGGTCGTCGATTTGATGAAGGCGCACGACATCGAGTACACCGCTTTCAACCCGGGCGCGACCTTCCGCGGCATCCACGATTCGATTGTCAACTATGGCGGCAACTACAAGCCTGAAGTTATCTTCTGCCATCACGAAGAGATCTCGGTCGCCATCGCCCACGGCTACGCCAAGGCGAAGAATAAACCGATGATCGCGATCGTGCACAACATGGTGGGTTTGCAGCACGCCAGCATGGCGATCTTCAACGCCTACATCGACCGGGTGCCGATGTTGGTGCTCGGCGGCACCGGGCCGATGGTCACCAAACGGCGCCGCCCGCGCATCGACTGGATTCACACCGCACTGGTGCAGGGTAATCAAGTTCGCGATTACACCAAGTGGGACGATCAGCCTTATTCGCTGGCCGACGTGCCGGATTCGTTTATCCGCGGTTATCGGATCTCCACCACCGATCCCACCGCGCCGGTCTATATTAACTACGACGCCGATATTCAAGAAGACGCGGTCAAGGCCATGGTCGACATGCCCGACGTGAGCCGTCACTCCAGGCCGGCGCCGGCCCAGGCGAACCCGGAAGCGCTGCGCCGCGCCGCCGAGGCCTTGGTTAACGCGCAGACGCCGCTGATTGTCGCCGACATGCTCGGGCGCAATCCCAAGGCGGTGGCGTCGCTGATCGAACTCGCGGAACTGCTCGCGGTGCCGGTGGTCGACAAGGGCGCGCGTTTCAATTTCCCATCGGTGCATCCGTTGGACGTCACCGATGGCGCCCGCGAGATTCTTCAGAAAGCCGATTTCATCTTGGCGCTCGACGTCGGCGATCTATTCGGCGCGATGACCACAGTCAGCAAACAGACGCGCGAGAGCGAATACATCACCACCGCCGGCGTGAAGATCGCCAGCATCTCGATGAACGATATGTTGGTGCACTCCTGGGCCAACGATTTCCAGGCGCTGCAGGCGATCGATATTCCGATGACCGCCGATACGTCGGTAGCGGTGCCGGAATTGACTCGGCTCTGCCGCGAGCTGATCGGCAACGACAGCAAGAAAAAATCGCTGATCGAAGCACGGCAAAAAGAATTGGCCGAGAAACACAAGACGCGGCGCGGCAAGTGGCTCGCCGATGCCCAGGCGAAAGGCTCCCAGAAAGAAATTTCCACGGCGTGGCTAGCCCTCGAAGTGGGCGAAGCGATCAAGCACGAGGATTGGGTGTGCGTCAACGGCACGTCCAACGGTTGGACGCGCCGGCTGTGGGATTTCAGCAAAGCCAATCAGTCGCTCGGCGGCAGTGGCGGCGCGGGCTTGGGCTACGGCCCGGGCGCGGCGATCGGCGCGGCTTTGGCCCTCAAGGGCAGCGGCAAGCTCGCCGTGGCGATTCAATCGGACGGCGACATGATGATGACGTCAAGCGCGCTGTGGACGGCGGCGAAGCACCGTATTCCGTTTCTCATGGTCATGCACAACAACCAGTCCTACTATAATTCGGAAGAACACGGCATCGAAGTCGCCAAATTCCGCAAACGCGACGTCGGCAACGCCGGCATCGGCACCCATGTTGACGATCCTGCAATTGACTTCGCCGGGATGGCGAAATCGTTGGGTGTCAACGGCGAAGGGCCGGTGCGCAATCCGGCGGATCTCCGCCCTGCCATCGAGCGCGGCGTGAAGTACGTGAAAGAAAAGCAATTGCCGTACTTGGTCGATGTCATCGCCGAACCGCGCTAGGAAACGTGACGGGATAAAAATGATTCACCGCAGAGGCGCTGAGTTCGCAGAGTTTAAATAGAATTTTTTCTCTGTGTTCTCTGTGCCTCTGCGGTGAGTTTTCCCTCCCACGGCCCGCACATTGGCTACTGATCCTTACCGTGAATTTCGTCAGGCCGCCGACCGGCCGGAAGAGCAAATCGACCTCGGCCGCGCGGCGCTGACCATTGCGCTGCCCGAATATCCCGGGTTGGATTGTTCCGCTTACCTTGGCCGGATTGGCGATTTGGCGCTCGAAGTCGCCGAGCGAGCCGGCCCGCAGGCCAATCCATTTAGATCGATCGCCTCGCTCAATTTGGTGTTGTTCGTGCGCCACGGTTTTCGCGGCAATCGCGGCGACTATTACGATCCCAAGAATAGTTTCTTGAACCAAGTGATCGAGCGCAAGACCGGTATCCCGATCACGCTCTCGGTGCTTTATATGGAAGTGGCCGAACGCGTCGGACTGAACCTCGAGGGTGTCGGATTTCCTGGCCACTTCATGGTGAAGGCTCAGGCTGACGGCAACGACATCATCATCGACCCGTTCAACTCGGGCGACATTAAAACAGAGGAAGATCTGACCATCATGCTGCAGCAGATGTACGGCGCCCAGCTCGGCTTCC
>Ga0214472_10005527_pt1 | contig 13284 bp, 11 predicted proteins | sample RVTome_6_FD_207662 | JGI IMG/M metagenome (GOLD analysis project Ga0214472, IMG submission 207662) | Soil microbial communities from uranium-contaminated site in the Upper Colorado River Basin, Wyoming, United States - RVT140D175 | ecosystem: Environmental > Terrestrial > Soil > Contaminated >... | reverse complement strand
GGTCGCTCGGCCTGAACCGACTGCGGGGGCAACACGGCGGTGCCGCCCGGGCCGCCGCCGCCGAGGGCTTCGCCGATCCGTTCGGCGCGTTCGGCGACGACGAGCCGGAGCCCCAGCGCCGGCCGATCCGCAATGCCGAGCGCAAGGCCCTGACCACACTCGGCCTCGACGAGACCGCCGATGGACCCGGCATCAAGGCCCGGTACAAGACGCTGGTGAAGCGACACCACCCCGACGCCAACGGCGGAGCCAGGGCGGCGGAGGAAAAATTGCGGGAAATCATCCAAGCATACAGCTATCTAAGGTCCGTCGGTTTTTGCTAAGGTGGCGCCGCCTCCGCAGGGTCATCCCCTGCGGCATCCGGCCACAAATCCTCGCAAAGGCTTGAAGGTTCGTGGCGTCGGGTCCGACTGTGTGACCCGAATGCCCGCTGTCGAAAGAAAGACGCTATGACGATTGAGACAAACGCAGAAGTGGCCGGCCTGCCGGACATGAAAGTGTCGGTGCGCCAGGTTTTCGGGATCGACAGCGATCTCGAGGTGCCGGCCTACGCCGAGCCCAACGAGTATGTGCCGGATCTCGACGAGGACTACCTGTTCAACCGCGAGACTGCGCTCGCCATCATCGCCGGCTTCGCCCACAACCGCCGCGTCATGATCCAAGGCTACCACGGCACCGGCAAGTCGACCCATATCGAGCAGGTCGCGGCCCGACTCAACTGGCCGTGCGTGCGGGTCAATCTCGACAGCCACATCAGCCGCATCGACCTGGTCGGCAAGGACGCCATCGTCATCAGGGACGGCCGCCAGGTCACCGAGTTCCGCGAAGGCATCCTGCCCTGGGCGCTGCAGTCGAACACCGCGCTGGTGTTCGACGAGTACGACGCCGGCCGGCCGGACGTCATGTTCGTGATCCAGCGGGTCCTCGAGGTTTCCGGCAAGCTGACCCTGCTCGACCAGAACCGCGTCATCCGCCCGCACCCGGCATTCCGCCTGTTCTCTACCACCAACACCATCGGCCTCGGCGACACCAGCGGCCTCTATCACGGCACCCAGCAGATCAACCAGGGCCAGATGGACCGCTGGAGCATCGTCGCCACGCTCAACTACCTGCCGCACGACCAGGAGGCGGCGATCGTGCTGGCCAAGGCGAAGGTCTACAACACCGACGCCGGCCGCAGGATGATCTCCAACATGGTGCGGGTGGCCGATCTCAGCCGCAGCGCCTTCATGAACGGCGACCTGTCGACGGTCATGAGCCCGCGGACCGTCATCACCTGGGCCGAGAACACCGAGATCTTCGACGATGTCGGCTTCGCCTTCCGGGTGACCTTCCTCAACAAGTGCGACGAGCTGGAGCGCGGCATGGTCGCGGAGTTCTACCAGCGCTGCTTCGGCGAGGAGCTTCCGGAATCCACCGCGAATGTCAGCCTGTCCTAGGACCGGACGCACGAGGCTTTGCCATGAGCAGCAACAGCAAGGGCGGCAAGGGCGCCAAGGAAGGGCCGGCAGAGCCGTTCAAGCGCGCCCTGACCCTGGCGATGCGCTCGATCGCCCAGGATCCTGAGCTTTCGGTCACTTTCGGCACCGACAGCCCGGGGCTCCAGGGCCATCGCTGTCGCCTGCCCCAGGTCGAGCGCGATCTGCCCAGGCAGACGGTCGCGGTGACCCGCGGCATCGCCGATTCCTTCGCCCTCAGGATCGCCCGCCACGACAACCGCCTGCATGCCCGGCTGCTGCCTGAAGGTCGCAACGCCCGCGCCGTCTTCGACGCGGTCGAGCAGGCCCGCGTCGAGTCGATCGGCGCCCGGATCATGCCGGGTATGGCCGCCAATCTCGATGCCATGCTCCAGGACCGCTTCAACCGCAACGGCGTCGCCAGTGTCACCGAGCGTTCCGAGGCGCCGCTAGAGGAAGCGGTCGCGCTGATCGTGCGCGAGCGCCTGACCGGCCGTGCCCCGCCGCGGAACGCCCGCATGCTGGTCGACCTGTGGCGGCCGTGGATCGAGGAAAAGGCCGGCGGCAAGCTCGACGCCCTGACCGACCTGCTCGACGACCAGTCCGCCTTCGCCCGGATCTCCCGCGAGCTCATCGCCGCCCTCGACATGGCCGACGAGCTGGGCGAGGAGTCCGAGGACGCCGACAGCGATTCCGCCGACGGCGAGCCCGAAGGCGGCGAGAACGAATCCGAGCCCGACGGCTCGACCCAGGAGGCCGAGGGCAGCGCCACCGCCGACAGCGACAGCGAGGGTGAGAGCGAGGACGGCGAACAGCAGGCGGTCGAGGTCGACGCCGACACTCTGCCGGAGGATGCCGACGCCTCGGACACACCGGAGGGCGACCAGCCCTGGCGACCGGAAATGCCGTTCTCCAACATGCCGAGCGAACCCACCTACAAGGTCTTCACCACCTCCCATGACGAGGTGGTGGCCGCCGAGGACCTGTGCGACGCCGAGGAGCTCGACCGTCTGCGCAACTATCTCGACAAGCAGCTGACCAGCCTCCAGGGCGTCGTCGCCCGTCTCGCCAACCGGCTGCAGCGCCGGCTGCTCGCCAAGCAGAACCGGTCCTGGGAGTTCGACCTGGAGGAAGGCATCCTCGATGCCGCCCGCCTGTCGCGGGTGGTGGTCGACCCGCTGCACGCCCTGTCGTTCAAGATGGAGCGCGACACCGATTTCCGCGATACCGTCGTCACCCTGCTGATCGACAATTCAGGCTCGATGCGCGGCCGGCCGATCTCGGTCGCCGCCACCTGCGCCGACGTCCTGGCGCGGACGCTGGAGCGCTGCGGCGTCAAGGTCGAGATCCTCGGCTTCACCACCAGGGCCTGGAAGGGCGGCCAGTCGCGCGAGCAGTGGCTGTCGGCCGGCAAGCCCGAGGCCCCGGGCCGCCTGAACGACCTGCGGCATATCGTCTACAAGTCGGCCGACAGTCCGTGGCGCCGGTCGCGCCGCAATCTCGGCCTGATGATGCGCGAGGGCCTGCTGAAGGAGAATATCGACGGCGAGGCCCTGATCTGGGCCCATGGCCGCCTGCTCGCCAGGCAGGAGCAGCGGCGCATCCTGATGGTGATCTCCGACGGCGCCCCGGTCGACGATTCCACCCTGTCGGTCAATTCCGGCAACTATCTCGAGCGTCACCTGCGCCAGGTCATCCGCGACATAGAGACTCGCTCGCCGGTGGAGCTGATCGCCATCGGCATCGGCCACGACGTCACCCGCTACTACCGCCGCGCCGTCACAATCGTCGACGCCGAGGAGCTGGGTGGCGCCCTGACCGACAAGCTCGCCGAGCTGTTCGACGATGATGCCGTCCGCACCCCGCGGCGCCCCGGCCGCGCCACCCTGCACTGATCGGCGCTCGCATGTCCCTCGCTCGCAGGCCGCTGGCCCGTTGCCTCGCCGCGTCGCTTGCCGCGTTCCTGGCCCTGTCGCCGGCGTGGGCGGGCGACGGGCGCGCCGTTGCCTTCGAGACCATTCCCGTTACCTTCTCGCCCTTCGACACCGCCCGGACGCGGTTCGGCCGCCTCGAATGGCGCGGCGGCTTCGAGATCACCTCGTCCGACGACCGCTTCGGCGGCCTTTCGGGACTGGTCCTGTCCGAGGACGGCCGTCGCATGGTGGCGGTATCCGACCTCGGCTGGTGGTTCGAGGCCCGTCTCGGTTATGTCGGCGGTATGCTCACCACCATGGCCGACGCCCGCATGGGGCGCCTGCTCGACGCGTCCGGCCGACAGTTTCGCGGCAAGGCCTTCCAGGATGCCGAAGCGGTTGCCGCCGACGGCCGCGGCCTCGACGGCGACCTGCTGGTCGGCTTCGAGCGCAAGACCCGGATCCTGCGCTATCCGTTCGGGCGCGACGGCATGGCCGCCCGGCCGACGACGGTCCCCACGCCGCCGGAGCTCGCCGCGGGACCGGACAACAAGGAGCTCGAGGCGGTCGGCCGGTTCGCCGCGGACGGCCCGATGAAGGGCGCGGCCATCGCGATCTCCGAGCGTCACCTCGGCGGCGACGGCAACATTCTCGGCTGGATCCTCGCCGGCACCGGCGATCGCCGGATCGCCCTGAAGCGCATCCGCGACTTCGACGTCACCGATCTCGCCATCGATCCCCGGACCCAGGCGCTTTTCACCCTGGAACGGCGCTTCAGCCCCTTCACCGGGGCGGGCATGCTGATCCGCCGCTTCGCCGTCGAGGACCTGGCCGACGACGCCCCGCTCGACGGCGAGGTCCTGCTGGAGGCCAACCAGACCCAGACGATCGACAATATGGAGGGGCTGGCGCTCACCCGCGCGACAGGCGGCGAGCTGCGCCTCACCGTCGTTTCGGACGACAATTACAACGGATTCCAGCGAACGCTGCTGATGCAGTTCGCCCTGATCCCGGCAGTAGACTGAGGATCAGGCGGCGGGAGCCTCTGCGGTCGCCGCCTTCTTGGCCACATCGCGCTTGATGCGCTTGGCCCTCAGCGACAGATCCGTGTCGGCCGCCTTGGTGAGGAAGGCATCGAGACCGCCGCGGTGCTCCACCGTGCGCAACGCGTGGGCGCTGATCCGCAGCTTGAATTCCCGGCCGAGAGCATCGCTCAGCAGGGTGACATCGCACAGGTTGGGCAGAAAGCGCCTGCGCGTCTTGTTGTTCGCGTGGCTGACATTGTTGCCGGATTGCACGGCCTTGCCAGTCAATTCGCAACGACGAGCCATGGGATAGTCCCCTATTCTGGAGCAGAGCGACCGCGTCCGGCCTCGACGTACCTCATCGGTCGCCTCGGCGGCCTGTCGCTGCAACGATTTCCGGCGTTGCTATAAAGACCGGCCGCCGACCCGTCAAGCTCCGTCGGGCCGCGTCGTCGAATTGACACCCTGGTCCATCAGCCTGTTTCCCATGGGACTCTGACGATTCTTGCCGTTTCGGTTTGCAACCCGGCCCATTCCGGGTTCACAATGCCGCTCAGGGCAGAAATCAGGCTGGGCCACCGCAGCATTGACACAATCGCCGACCATTGGAGATTCCGATATGACCGATCCGTTTCGATCGGCCGCCCGCGCAGCGCTTTCAACCGCCATTGTGCTCGTGGCGATGACCTGGTCCGGCGTCGCTCGCAGCGACGAGACGATCAATCTCGACTACGACTTCTACGGCAATGGCATCCGCGTCCTGACGCTTGGTTTCGACGCTTCGGTGACCGACCGGGCCTACAAGGCGCGCTATGCCCTGAAGACCAAGGGCCTGGCGAGCCTGTTCTCCGACGGCTCGACCATCGCCGTCGCCCAGGGGGCAATCCGTCGCGACTCCGTCGCCGTCAGACAGTTCGAATCCGAATCCGACAACGACAAGGGCAAGCGCGTGGTGACGATCACCTGGGATGAACGCCGCAATGCCAAGACGGTGAGATCCTACGACCTCGGCAGCCGCAAGTCGTCGTCGATCCGCAAGGCGCTCGAGCCGGGGATCCCCGATCCTGTCTCGGCCATGCTCCAGGCGACCCTGTTCGACGCCGGCAAGCCATGCGAGTCGGCCTTCACGGTCTATGACGGCAGGCATGTCTTCGAGCTCCGCTACGCCTATCAGGGCCGCGGTACCGTGTCCTCCGACAATGGCCTCTATTCCGGGCCGGCCTACAAGTGCACATTGACCTACAAGCCGGTCGCCGGCCTGTCCAAGAGCAAGATGAGGAAGGCCCGCGAAGAGCCGCAGCCGCCGTTCACCATCTGGCTTGCACCGTTCAAGTCCCCGGGTCTTGGCCAGGAGCTTCTGATCCCCGTTCGCGCCGAGGGCCGCATGAAATGGGCCAATCTCGAGATCTACCTGAGAAAGGGTAAGGTCGCGGGATCGCCGCTGACTCCCACCGAATTGGCGAGAAACCAGTAACCACGATCACGATTGCCCGGACCGACCAGCGACAGCATGCCGGCGTTCGCGCTCGTTTGTTGTGCCATTGTGAAACAGAAGGATTGACGCCGGGGCGATGTGGACACCGATCTGGCCGTGCCGCCCGCCTTCGGAACCCATATCGCCTCTCGGACCGACGCCTGGACACAACATCTTGCCCGGAACAAACCGGGAAGGCGGGTGGGGTCGGTGATTCGGACAGGTTTTGTTCCCGTGATATTCGAACTGCTAACGAGATCGCCCATGCCGGACGCCGCCCTGGTTAACGCCCGATTAACCGACATGACCGGAAAATTAACCCTTCGGCCCGGATCCGCGCGCCAGGCGTCCCGCAGCCGGTTCGCTGTCCCGGTCTCCGGCCCCGCCATTCCCACATCTTGTGGTGAACGAAGGCGGAATCGGTTCGAGTCAGTGATTCGGTCAGCCTTTGTTCCTCCACTGTTCCCGCCTCGCGAGGGTCGGGTCGCCACCTGTCCCGCGTTGGCACATTCGCCAGCTCGCGGGACCGGCGGCGTCGCCGGCGCCACGTCGTGAGCCGTTACCGGATATTGCCTCGATGACGACATCCCCGGTTCCACCTGCGTCCGGCCGCGGCAAGCGCGTTACCGCGGTCCTCGGGCCGACCAACACCGGCAAGACCCACCTGGCGGTCGAGCGCATGCTCGGTCACGAGACCGGCATGATCGGCCTGCCCCTGCGCCTTCTCGCCCGCGAGGTGTTCGACCGCATCGTCGAGCGCCGCGGCGCCGACTGCGTCGCCCTGATCACCGGCGAGGAGAAGATCGTCCCCGCCGAACCGCGCTACTACGTCTGCACGGTCGAGGCGATGCCGTTCGACAGGACGGTCGATTTCCTGGCGATCGACGAGATCCAGCTGGCCGCCGACCCCGACCGAGGTCACATCTTCACCGAGCGGCTGCTGACCAGCCGCGGCCGGACCGAGACCATGGTGCTCGGCGCCGACACCATCCGGCCCCTGATCGAGCGCCTCCTGCCCGGCACCAACTTCATCGCGCGACCGCGCTTCTCGCGCCTCACCTATGCCGGCCAGAAGAAAATCACCCGCCTGCCGCGGCGCAGCGCCATCGTCACCTTCAGCGCCGACTCCGTCTATGCCATCGCCGAGCTGATCCGGCGCCAGCGCGGAGGCGCGGCGGTCGTCCTGGGCGCGCTCAGCCCGCGCACCCGCAATGCTCAGGTCGCGCTCTACCAGTCGGGCGACGTCGACTTCCTCGTCGCCACCGACGCCGTCGGCATGGGCCTGAACATGGACGTCAACCACGTCGCCTTCGCCGCCACCCGCAAGTTCGACGGCAGCCAGTTCCGCGAGCTCAGCCCGGCCGAGCTCGCCCAGGTCGCCGGCCGCGCCGGCCGCCACATGAACGACGGCACCTTCGGCGTGACGGCGGACGCCGCGCCCTTCGATGCCGAGATCGTCGACCGCATCGAGAACCATCGCTTCGATCCGCTCAAGGTGCTGCAGTGGCGCAATCGCGAATTGGACATGTCTTCGCTCGATGCCCTGCGCGCCAGCCTCAATGCCTCGCCACCCTTCGACTGCCTGGTGCGCGCGCGCACCGCCGACGACGTCCATGCCCTCGAGGTCCTGTGTGCCGACGACGATGTCCGCCGGCTCGCCGCGTCGCCGGATGCCGTCGCCAGGCTGTGGGATGTCTGTCAGGTTCCCGACTATCGTAACATCACCGGCGGCGATCACGCCGCAATGGTCGGCCGGCTCTACCAGTTCCTGATGACCGGCAAGGGCGTCATCGCGCCCGACTGGTTCGCCCGCCAACTGTCCTATGCGGATCGAACCGACGGTGATATTGACACACTGGCGAACCGGATTGCCCATGTGCGAACCTGGACATTCGTCGCCAACCGTGCCGACTGGCTCGAACATCCCGGCGAATGGCGTGACCGGACCAGAGCAATCGAAGACCGCCTGTCCGACGCCCTTCACGAGCGCCTCGCCCAGCGGTTCGTCGACCGGCGGACCAGCGTTCTCATGAAGCGAATGCGCGAAAAGGAAGACTTGATGGCCGCGGTCTCGGGCCATGGCGAGATTCTCGTCGAGGGCGAGCATATCGGCCATCTGACCGGGTTTCATTTCGTGCCCGACGGCGAGGCCGACGGCGTCCACGGCAAGGCCCTGCGCGCGGCATCGCTCAAGATCATCGCCGGCGAGCTCGCCGACCGCGCCACGGCGCTGGCCCAGGCCGGCGACGGCGCCTTCGCCCTGGACAATCAGGGCGCCCTCAGCTGGAACGGCGAGAAGGTCGCGCGGCTGAAGGCCGGCGATACGGTGCTCAGGCCCCGGGTCGGCCTGATCGCCGACGATCTCCTCAACGGGCCCCTGCGCCAGGGGGTGCAGGACCGCCTCGAGGCCTGGCTGGCCGCCCATGTATCGACCCTGCTCGAGCCGCTCGTGGCCCTGTCGGCGGCCGAGGACGTGACCGGGCTCGCCCGTGGCGTCGCCTTCCGGCTGGTGGAGAATCTCGGCGTTCTGATCCGCGACGACGTCGCCGAGGACGTCCGCCAGCTCGATCAGGACGCCCGCGGCCGCCTGCGCCGTCACGGCGTCCGGTTCGGCGCCTTCCATGTCTTCGTCCCCGCCCTGCTCAAGCCCGCGCCGGCGCGCCTTCGCCTGCTGCTGTGGGCCCTGCAGCGCGAGGCCCAGGGTGACTTCAAGCTCCAGGACCTGCCCGCCCCGCCGCCTGACGGCCTCACCTCGGTCCCCTTCGACCGGGCCACGCCGCGCGGCTTCTACAACGCGGTCGGCTACCGGGTGTGCGGCGGCCGCGCCGTGCGCATCGACATGCTCGAGCGCCTGGGCGACGTCATCCGCACCCGCCTGTCCTGGAAGCCGGCCAGGGAAGGCGACGAGCGGCCCGCCGGCTCGGTGCCCGGCGGCTTTACCGTGGTGCCGGACATGATGTCCCTGGTCGGCTGTTCCGGCGAGGATTTCGCCGGCATCCTGCGGGCCCTGGGCTTCCGCGTGGACCGCCGCCGGGTCGAGACTCCGGCGGCCGTCGAGGCGCCGCGGGCCGCCGGTACCGATCCGGCCCCGGTCGGCGAAGCGCCGGTCGCCCCCGAACCGGCTGAACCAGCTGAACCGGCAGCACCGGATGTGGCCGGGCCGGCCACGGCCGATGACCCCGTTGCGGTCGCGGCCGACGCCGCCGAGCCGCAATTCCTCGAGGTGTGGCGGCCCAGGCGACCGCACGAGCGCGGCCGCAAGGAAGGCCATGAGCGCCCGGCCGGCGACAAGCCGCGACGGGCCCGGGCCGATACCGAGGCCAGGCCGCGGACCAGGTCGCGCGGCAAGCCGAAGGACGGCCGGCCGAAGGACGCGGGGCCCAAGGATGGCGGCTCGAAGGATGGCCGGGCGAGGACCGCGCCGCGGCACGCCCCGCGCAAGGACGCTCCTCCGACGGCCGCCGAGATCGCCAGCTCGCCCTTTGCCGCGCTCATGGACCTCAAGAAGGCGCTCGAGAAGGGCGCCGGCGGTGGCGACTAGGCCGCCCGATGGCGCCGGCCGGTCAGCGCATCGACAGGTGGCTGTGGTTCGCCCGGTTCCTCAAGACCCGGACCCTCGCCGCCAAGCTGGTTGCCGCCGGCAAGGTCCGGGTCAACGGCGGGCGGGCCGCCAAGCCCAGTCACCTGCTGGATGTCGGCGACGTATTGACCTTCGTCCAAGGGGAGCGCGTGCGCGTAGTCAGGGTGCTGGCCCCCGGCCAGCGCCGCGGCCCGTTCGCCGAGGCGAGCCTGCTCTACGAGGACCTGAGCCCGGTGCCGGTGGCCGGCGAGCCGGCCGACGGAACGCAGGCCCCGATGGTCCGTCCGCGCGGCTCGGGCCGGCCGACCAAGAAGCAGCGCCGCGATCTCGACGACTGGCTCGACGACTCGTCGTGACCGCGCTTCGCCGCTTTTTCGCAGGGTGAGAACCGCCCCGTCACGACAATGGTGCGCCGCCGTTCATTTATGCTATAGGAGCGCCCGAGAAGACCCCCGGTGAGAGGCACGGACGGTTGGCGCCGCGACAGGCGCGACCGAGGCGCAGTTCGGAGAAGACGATGACGTATGTGGTGACCGACAATTGCATCAAGTGCAAGTATCTCGACTGCGTCGAAGTATGCCCCGTCGACTGCTTCTACGAAGGCGAGAACATGCTCGTCATTCATCCCGACGAGTGCATCGACTGCGGCGTCTGCGAGCCCGAATGCCCGGCCGAGGCGATCAAGCCCGACACCGAGGACGGGCTGGAGCAGTGGATCACGCTGAATGCGGAATATGCCGAGAAATGGCCGAACGTGACCGTCAAGCGCGATCCCTTGCCGGACGCCGAGACCTTCGACGGCCAGGAGGGCAAGTTCGAGAAATACTTCTCCGAGGCGCCCGGCGAAGGCGACTGAAGTGCGACAAATGTGCGTCCGGCGTTAGCCTTACTCGCGGATTCCCGGGCATTTCCACGAGAATCCGCTCTCCCGGTTCGCGGGAGGGCTTCCCAAATCGCAAAACATGTGTTATATCAACAATTAACAATCCATAGCGGTCTCTTACGCAGTCAGGTGGCAGCCGGCCTGGTCGGGCGCGGGCTTTTTTTTGCTGAATTTTGACCTGCTCCGTAACCCCGGCAGTGCCCAGGCTTCGGCAATGCCAGGGGAGAACAACCGCCTTCGGGTGGAGTCGTGCCGTGCACGCATCCACCCTCAACCGGACGACGGCATTCTGCACGACGGAGCGGCGTGCCCCGAGTGATCGTCCGAACTGGCGGGCCCTGTGCCCGCGAACAGGAACGAGGTACGCAAACAGCATGGCCGCCACCAAGAAGACGTCGAAGAAACTGGCTTTCAAGGCGAACGAGTTCGTTGTCTATCCGTCGCACGGTGTCGGCAGGATCACCTCCATCGTGGAGCAGGAAGTCGCCGGCGCCAAGCTCGAGCTCTACGTGATCAATTTCGAGAAGGACAAGATGACCCTGCGCGTCCCGACCTACAAGTCGGAATCAGTGGGCATGCGCAAGCTGTCCGACGCCGCGATCGTCGAGAAGGCCTTGAAGACCCTGAAGGGCCGCGCCCGCGTCAAGCGCACCATGTGGAGCCGCCGCGCGCAGGAATACGAGGCCAAGATCAATTCCGGCGACCTGGTCGCGATCGCGGAGGTCGTTCGTGACCTCTTCAGGTCCGACCGCCAGCCGGAGCAGTCCTACAGCGAGCGCCAGCTCTACGAGGCCGCGCTCGATCGCATGGCCCGCGAGGTCGCGGCGGTGAAGAAGACCAACGACGCCAGCGCCGTTGCCGAGATCGAGGACGTGCTCGAGAAGACCGCCCGCAGGGCCGAGAAGGCCGCGGAGAAAGACGTCGAGGAAAAGGCCGCCTGACCGGTTCCACCAGTTTGGTGTGGAGGGCCCGGTTCAGGCAGCCGGGCCCTTTCGCTTTTTGGCCCCTGCTCCGGTGATCCGGAACCGATCGGCTTTCGTATGAGTTGATGAGGTAAGCGCGATTTGCGCCCGAAAACGGGCGCATGACTGAAAGTGAGTTCACCATGGCGACCAGAATCAATCCCTCGGCGTCCCAGCCTTTCGAGCGGCGCATGATGAGGAAGGCGATGCAGGCGCCCTATCTCGAGCGCGAGGAAGAGCAGGAGCTCGCCATCCGCTGGCGCGACCACAAGGATCCCGACGCGCTCCATCAGCTCACCACGGCCTACATGCGCCTGGTGATCTCGATCGCCACCAAGTTCCGTCACTACGGCCTGCCCATGGGCGACCTGATCCAGGAAGGCAATGTCGGCCTGATGCAGGCGGCCGCGCGCTTCGATCCGGACCGCGAGGTCCGGTTCTCGACCTATGCGGTGTGGTGGATCCGCTCCCAGATCCAGGACTATGTCCTGCGCAACTGGTCGATCGTGCGCACCGGCACCACGTCGTCGCAGAAGTCGCTGTTCTTCAACCTGCGCCGCCTGCGGGCCATGCTCGACGACGGCGCCGCCCAGCGCCTGAGCCCGGAGAACCGGGCCCAGATCGCGGTCAAGCTCAAGGTCCGTCCCGACGAGGTCGAAAGCATGGAATCCCGCCTGTCGGGTTCCGATTTCTCGCTCAATACGGCGATGAGCGATGCTTCCGACGACGGCGCCGACTGGCTCGACATGCTGGCCGACGACCGCTCCCAGCCGGAGGAGGATGCCATCGAGACCCTCGACGGCGAACACCGCCGCGCCTGGCTGAACGGTGCGCTCAAGACGCTGAACGAGCGCGAGCTGGCGATCATCCGCGCCCGCCGCCTCACCGACGACGACAGCGTCACCCTCGAGGAGCTGGGCAACGAGATGGGCATCTCCAAGGAGCGCGTCCGCCAGATCGAGGCCCGCGCGCTCGAAAAGCTCAAGGCGGCCCTGGTCGCCGGCGCCGACGGCGACCCGGCGGCCCACGGATACATGTGACCGCGCCGTCTCTTCACTCCGATGCCCCTCGTCACCCCGACGAAAGTCGGGGCCCAGGAGCGGGACGCGAGGGCGGTTCCGGGCTGTCGCCGCGATGACGACTTGAAAGCAAGTCCGCGACCACCGGCACCCCCGCCTCACTCCACCACCTCGACCTGTTCGGCGTGATCGGCCTCGATCATCGGCCCGTTGCGCCGGACGATCCAGCCGCGCACCCGGATCCGCCGGCCGGCGAGCGCCAGCAGGTCGACGCCCTGCTTGTCGAACGCCCGCCGATCGCGCGGGGCGACGCTCACCGTGAAGTCGCGCCGCCAGTCGGCCTCGAAGTTGAGATAGACCCGCCCCCGCGCCTCGGCCGCGGCGTGAACCGTGCCCTCGACGATCCGGAAGCGATGGTCGGCCGCGACCAGCGCCTCCAGATCCAGCCCGTCGGCCACGGCGAACACCCCCTCGCCCCACAGGCCGGCCCGGGACGCGCGCGCAGCCGCCTCCCGCGCCAGCAACTCCGCCACGCAGGCGCGGTTGTCGGCGAAGGAATAGACGAGCGCCAGCCCGGTCTCGGCCAGCCGGCCCTGCACCCACAGGCGCCCGCCCTCCCCGGTCACGAACACGTGGGCGAGCGCCCGGCCGTGCCGGTCGCGCCGGCGCCCGCCATAGAACAGGCGCACCGGCTTGCCCAGAGCGATCTCCGCCAGCGCCGCCCGGGTCCCTCCGCCCGACGGCGGCGGCGCCGTGGCGCCGATCAGCCGCACGGTGAGGCCGGCGTCGAGCGTCAGGGTCTCGCCATCGACGATCTCGACGACGCGGCCCGCCTCGCCGGGGTCGAGGTCGCAGAAGCCAAGGGCCGGCGAAGCGAGGAGGACCGTCGCGAGCACCACGGCATTGCCGAACCTGATCATCGCCATGAAACGGCGGCAAGGCCGTCGACCCGTCGCAATGCAACGGATTGT
>Ga0214472_10005526_pt1 | contig 13287 bp, 16 predicted proteins | sample RVTome_6_FD_207662 | JGI IMG/M metagenome (GOLD analysis project Ga0214472, IMG submission 207662) | Soil microbial communities from uranium-contaminated site in the Upper Colorado River Basin, Wyoming, United States - RVT140D175 | ecosystem: Environmental > Terrestrial > Soil > Contaminated >... | reverse complement strand
TGCGACCGGCACAGCGCGTCGGCGAGGCGTCGTCTCTCCTCCGGCGTACCTCCCGCGGAACCCGGTTTGGAGAGCGGAGTTCCGTGGAGACGCTCCATGACCAACATGCGATCGGTGGTGAGCGACTTGACAATTGCCGGGATTCGAATGAGCGGGTCATCGACGCAGGCTTTGGCCATGTCGATCGCATGCCGTGCCTCCCCGGTGAAACGGAGCTCGGCCCGAAGTGCACTGGAGAACTCCGACGTCAGATCGCGTACGTTGTAAGCCTTGCCCCAACTGGTGCGACGCTCGACAACCCCGACCAGCCACCTCACGATGGCCAGGTCGGTCTCCACCTGCTCCTCCAGGCCCGGGCGGCGCAACTTGACCACGACTTCCCGTCCGTCGAGGAGCCGAGCAGCATGGGCCTGGCCGATAGATGCCGAGCCCAGAGGCTCCCACGTGATGCCGGCGAACACCTCCTCCACAGGTCTCCCTGTCTCTTCCAGGACCAGCTCTTTCACCTGCTCCACTGGGATCGGTGGGACGTCGGCGTGGAGAAGACCCAACTCCGCCAATGCTTCGGGTGGGAGCAGATCGGGTCTCGTCACGAGAAGCTGCCCCAGCTTCACGAACATGCCACCCGCTTCTTCGAGTGACAGCCGGGTGCGCCGGGCGACCTCGGCCGGCGTCCGAGCAGAGACCTCTCCCCGCCTCAGACCGAGCAGCGGGGCAACGCCGTGATGCGCTGCGATCCGAGTGACCTGGAAACCTCTGACCAACATCCTGAACCATCGCCCCAGAGTGCGGAACGGCCTGAACCTCCGGCGGGTGTGAGAGCGCGGCCTGGAGGCGAACATCAACTCGAGAAAGACCATCACCGCCATCGTCGCCGGGACCGCGAGTGCAAGCATCAGCAGGTAGAACTGGGTCCTGATCATCTCGAAGGCGTCGAAAGTGTCGAGATCGCGCACGAGAATCGCAGCGGCGCCTATAGCTCCAAGAAGCAACCCGATGAGAGTGGCGACGACCGTCCTGCGCCAGGTCAGCCGGGCTCCCAACAGAGAGCGTGCCACCCAGGCAAAGACAAACAAGATCGCCAGGTTGCGGAGGAGCTCACCCATTTTGCTGAGGACACGTCACCCGGTTTAGCCCGTCGTGGCCGGATCGTTCTCCACGTGTGTCGGTGTTCGCCAAGTGAGCTCGTCTGACTCCGCAGGTTGAGACTCGTCCAGGTCGTGGCCTTCCTGGGTGTCTCGAGTCCTCATCCGAGGTCTGAGCAGCATCGAGCGGCGCACCTGCCCAAATCGTCAGGCAAAGTACGCAAAGCAGGGCTAATGACAATGGGGCACGCCCTGATATACGTCGGTTGGGCTTCATGCCGTGAACTCGATTCCTCATCAGAACTCCTCAAGATGGAAGGCCCCACACGAATCGCTCGATTCCGCTCTCATCATCACTAGGCCTTCGAGTAGAACACACCTCAGGTTCACGCGTCGCACGCAGGGCCGATAGCCAGCAGGCCGGTATCCAACAGGGTCGGGTTTCTTGTGTAGAAGACGCGACCTGGAGGTATGCAGTCCTGCAGGTGATGAGGGCATCCAGCAGATGCGCGTTGCGCTCCTCCCCATGCGGCCGACGTCGCCTTCGACTCTCGCGTTCGGAGCACATCCTGGATCATGACGACGGTCCCAATCCGACGAGGAAGTCGATGAGCCGTTCAGTGTCGTCGTCGGACCAGTCGTCGGGTTGGGTGACCGCTATCCAGGCTTCGGCGTTGGCCTGCTTGGAGTAGAGGTGGCCGTAGCCCTCGGGTATCGAACCGGCTGCCGGCAGGTCCATCATCACCTGCCAGCCTGTGATGAGCTGGGTGTATTGGAATTCGTCGCTGAGCTCAACCCCTCGCTGACCGTCGAGCAGCCAATCGGGCTCTCTCCAGAACAGTGATGGGGAGAAGAACACCACGGGGTCGGAGGCATGCTGTAGGTAGACGACTCTGGTCTCACCCCATTCGGCGTCGGGTTGGTCGAGGGCATTCTCCTGGTTCGTGAAGCGGACCGTCCGCCCGTCCTGATAGATCGGTGTGGCAGGTGATGTCCCGGGGTCACGATCAGCGACCAGTTCGTTCCACAACTCGTTTACGAACGGTGGGCCAACCATGAGTGCCCCATCGATGGGCTCGTTGATGATGTTGATCGAGGTCAGGATCGACTCCACCCCGAATGTGCCGAGCGAGAGCCCATAGAGATAGATCTCGGGTCGCTGGTCCTCTGGAAGCGTCGACCAGTATTGGTGAATCGTCCGGAAGACAACTTGTGATGTCTCCTTCACCTCATCCTGATCGGCGAGGAGGGAGATCCAACTCGGAAGATACGAGTACTGGGCTCCGGCGACCGCGACATCACCGTTGTAGATGTATTCGAGGGCCATGACAGCATTGGGTTGGAGAAAGCCGGTTCCGGTCGTCGTCGCAACGATCAGGATCTGACGGTCGAAGGCACCTGCCCGGATCAGCTCGTCGAGGAGCAGTTCAGCACGGCCGGCCGCGGTCTCCGCCGACTTGAGCCCGACATAGACCCGGATCGGCTCGATGGCGCCGTCGCCGTGAAAGCCATTGAGGTCGTCGACCGTGGGTCCGGTGGCCACAAAGGTTCGGCCCTTTTCACCGAGGGTCTCCCAGGCGACGAACGATTCGGGGCTCCCGGACCGGTACTCAGACATCGACTGGGCAACCCCTTCTGCTGTGATCGTGTCCCGTGAGGCGAATATCTGGTTGGCCACGGCGAAGAAGGTGTTGACTGCCAACCCGCTCCACAATCCCCAAAGGATCAATGCCAGCCCGAGACCTCCGAGGAGCACGGCAAGACGCACGGGGAACACGTTGCTCAACCACCGAATCAGGAAGTGAAGGAGCTTCAAGATCAATCGGGCGACGATGAGGATGAGAGCTGAAACCAGGAACGAGACCGGCAGGATGGTCGCCCAGATCGCCGGGGTGATCCGCTCCATTCCGAAGTCGTCTCGCACGTCGTTCTGCCAGCCGACGAACCCCCACATCCCGGCCAAGACGAGCGAGCCAAGAAGCACGAGCCACGCCAGGCGAACCACGAACCAACACCGTCCCGCCGGCCGGGACAATCCAAGGAATCTCCAGGTCCACTGCCAGGCCACGCCCAATCCATAGCCAACCATGAACGAGATCCCCGATACGACCCCCTGAGTCAACGAGAGCCGGGGAAGCAGTGAGGGAAAGAGCGACGTCACGAACATGAGGACCCCGGTCAGCACCCCCGTCCGCGACACAGGACGCGCGAGAACTTTGGGAACCGGAGTCGCGATCAGGCCGGTCGCGGACCCTGAGGACACGGATCGAGAGAGCCCGGGTCGGCTCTTCAAGTCACCCGCCGCGTCGGGGTCCCTCCGGCTTTGATCTCGATCTCCTCGGCCAGTGCGATGAGTCGGTTTCCCAGTGCCCGGGCCTGGTCGGTGTCGAGAGCCGTGATGTGCTGTCCGCGCCCTTCTTGGAACGTCGACAGGTAGACGCCCTTTTCGATCCCGATCGGATTATTCACCAATGTCTGAATCCAGACGCCGTACCGGGCCTTCAGGATTTGGTCGCTCCTGCTGAGTCGATCGATCGGAGCCGTCGACCCCGGATCGACCGCTGGCCTGGCGTCCGAACCCTTCAACGGCGGCGACATCGTGTTTGTACTCATGAGGGTCCTCCTTGTGAACCGTTAGTAGGTACCATGTCAGAGCGAGCCTTCTGTCGAAACCCGGAGCACCCGTGCTCCACGGGTCGGGTTTCTGGTGTTTGTCGTCGTGGTGATCCCATCAGCGTCTCATTGTCGAGCGCGCGAGTTGAGACCTTCTCTGCCTTGAGTCCAGTGCCAAACCACTCATGGGCTTCTCCGCCGGATCGATGTCTCATGGCTTGTGTTGTCGATCCTCTTGGAGAGTTCCCTCCAGGTCGACCCGGTCAGCTGAGATCTTTTTGGGGCGGGCTTCTGGCCGGTTGCGAGAGAGCGCACCACCAACCGGGACAGGAGTGAGGTGGTCGCGGTCAGCCGCGCAGGTACAACAAGACGGCCAGCACTCGTTTGGAGTCGCTGCCTGTCGTGGGAAGGTCGAGTTTGCTGAAGATGCTCGACACGTATTTCTCGACGGCCCGCAGGGTGATCACGAATCGGTCGGCGATGCCTTGATTCGACCGTCCTTCGGCCATGAGGGCGAGCACGTCGCGCTCTCGTGGGGTGAGACGGTCCAATGGATCGCGTTTTCTCTGCTTGGCGATCAAAGCCGAGACGATGGTGGGGTCGATGGCCGAACCGCCGTCGGCCACCCGGGCGACCGCATCCATGAAGTCCTTCACGTTGCTGACCCGGTCCTTGAGAAGATATCCCGCCCCAGCTGCCGAGTCCCCCAACAGTTGCATGGCCAGGCCCACTTCTACGTATTGGGACAGCACCAACACGCCGGTTTCGGGGTGTTCGGCTCTTATCTTCAACGCAGCCTTCATCCCCTCGTCGGTATGCGTCGGCGGAAGACGGATATCGACGATGGCCACATCGGGCGCGTCGTCGGCCACCAGAACGAGCAGCTTGTCGGCGTTGCCACTGGTTCCTACCACCGCGATCCCGTTTTCGGTGAGTAGCCTGATCAGGCCCTCCCGAAGGAGGACGTTGTCCTCGGCGATCATAACTCGCATGGAATCTCCGCCCGGAGCCGGGTACCTCCTCCCTGAGGGCTCCAGACCTGGAGACGCCCACCAAGCGCCTCGACCCGATCAGCAAGACCTCTCAAACCGGAGCCACCATCCGCGGAGGCTCCCCCGACCCCGTCGTCTCTTACCTCGACGATCAAAGCTCCCGGGGTTCGCTCGAGGTCGACCACCGCCGAGGATGCCCCGGCGTGTCTGGCGACATTGGCCAAGGCCTCACATACGACGTAGAAGGCGGCCAGCTCGACCGGCTCGGGCAGCCTGTCCTGGGTGGCTCCGATCACTTGAACCGGCACGGTGGCACGAGTGGCCACCGACTCGAGGGCGACAGCCAGACCGTGGTCACTCACTGCCGCTGGATGAATGCCGTTGGCCAGGTCGCGGAGCTCCGCCAGGCTGGCCGTCACCTCCTGACGGGCGGCGTCGAACCTGGTCCGTATCTCGGCGTCGCCGTTCAGCCGATCCCCCAACTCGCCCAACTCCAGCGAAAGGGCGATCAACCGCTGCTGAGCTCCGTCATGAAGGTCTCTCTCCAATCGACGTCGCTCAGACTGCTCGGCTTGGAGAATGCGAATCCGTGAACCACGGAGTTCCTCGAGACGAGCCTTCAACTCCACCTGCAGTTGCGCATTCTGGATGGTCATTCCAATTGCAGCAGTGACCGAGGCGAGGAGCTTCGGTTCTTCGTCGAGGGCAGCATCGTGAAGTATCAAGGCAACCGGAACTCCGTCACTGACGATGGTGGCGGCGGCACGGCCCGGCACCGGTTTCAGGTTTACTTGTCGCCCGTCGACATCGGCATACGAGTCGTACTCGGGCAACCAATAAGCCAGGGTGGCTGATGGGTCCCTGAGGGCACGGACAACCACTTCTTGGAGCTCCGCGGGTCCGGGATTGTCCCCGAGGTCGACGAGGAAGTCGGCGACTGCGGCCCTCGCGAACCTCTGGCGCAACAAACCGACCAGCACGGCCACCGGAACAGCAACGTGCGCAGCCAGGCAGGCCCATTGGTAAGGGCTTCCGATTTCGGTTGAGATCCCGACCAGCCACGCCAGGCTCTCGCCGCTGAACAGCAACACCACCAGCAGTCCCGCCACAAGCATTGGCGCCAAGCCCGCCCGAGCTGCGGTGGAGGCCTTGACGCCGTGGTGGACGATGAGTCCCAGCAGAAAGGTCGAGATCGTGAGTAGGACCCAGGCCCCGAAGTCCATTACTTCGGGACCGATCACCCTCAACAGGAAATACACGACCCCCACCGCCAGGCCCGCGGCGCCCACGGTCGCCACCTCGAGCCTCGAGCTAAGCCGTCCACTCGGGTAGGACAGGACCAACCAGATGAGGAACAGGTTCATGAGAGGAACGCCAGCCAGCGGCAGGAGGCTGAGTCCAGGAACCGCGGAGCCGGCGAACAGAAGCATCGATCCGGTGACGCCAACCGCGGTCATAAGAGGGCCGATCCGGCTGTCCGGTCGCGCATCCCAGGCGATTGCGCCGGCCACGAGGTAAGCCCAGCTGTAGCCGGACAAGAAACTCAAGCTCAACTCAGGGGGTACACCACGAGAGGTAGCGTCGACGAAGGCGGTGGCGCCCAGCAGCAGACCGAAAGCAAGAAGCCCGAGGCGGATCGTCCCCGACGTGCCCCAACCTTGCCGAAGCGGGACCATCACCCCTGCCCTCCAGGTTGGCTCGCTCGACACCGACACCCCTGAAAACGACGTGCCACGATTGCGCAACGTCACGTTTGTTCTGGCCATCTAACTCGACCAACCGATCAGGAGAAGAATTAAGCGATCATGTGTCGTCGCGGCCCGAGTCGATCTAGTCACAAGAGACATTGGCACGGAGGTGCCCATAAGCGAGTCCGATCTTGCCTGGCCCCGATCGGGCGACCGGGAGGACCCATTATGCCACGCGGCGCCCGGGCCGGACATTTCGATGGCACCCAATGAACACATCGGCAACGACGGCGCGTCCAGGATTCGAGGACGCCAGCTCAGAATTCCTCACGCTGGAAACGCCATATCGCCAGGTAAACCAGGGCGAGTGCCGCTGCAGTGGTGACGATGATGGGGACCATCCGGTTGAAGTCTGGAGGCGAGGCCAGCGCAAAGGAAGTTGCCACGTCGCCAAGGAGCCAAGGTGTGGCCATCACCAACGGCAGCGGAAGCATTCCTTTGAAGAACTGACCGACCAGCACCAGGCCGATACCGATTCCGGCCACCGGGCCGCGACCCTTGAACATGCAGCCCAACCCAATCGTCAAAGCGACATAGAAGAGCACCGACAATGCGACTATCCCGACGGCGAGTGCAAACCGTCCGTAGTCGAGGGGCACCGACAGCAGGAACTGCGCTTGCACCACGAACACGATGGACGGGATCAGCAGAGCAGTGGCAAAAAAGCCCACCGAGTAACCGATCAGCTTGGCGAGGACAAATGAAGCACGCGAGGCGGGTTTTGACATGACCCAGGCAGCGGTTCCCAATTCCTTCTCCCCGACGACCGCCCCCTGAATGGTCAGGACGACACCGATTCCGATCACCATGGCGCCCATCAGGAGAAACGTCTGCACAGTCTCGGCGACAACCTCTTGGGGTGGCCTCCCCGCGCCTTCGAGCATGACCACAGTGGCGACGCCATTGAGCAATACCACCCAGATCAGAGTCTGAATCCACCACATGCGGGTGCCCCACCATTGGCCCAGCTCCTTGCGAACGAGATTGGCGAGCCCGCCCTGCCATCCCGTGGTGTGGACGGGAACCAGAGGGGACTCGACGGTGGCGTTTGTTGTGGTTGAGGTCATTCTCTTGGATCCTTGACTAGTTGGAGGAACACGTCCTCCAGGTTGAAATGCCTTCTGCCGAATGCCGTGACCACGAGGTCGTCGATGGCGATCACAGATCGCAGAAGCCCTGATTCGGCGGCTTGCTCGTCGGTGACGCTGATCGTCATCGCGGTCGAGCCGTTCTGGGGGGCGGTAGTGATGTTGCTCACCCACGGGTGTGCCCGGAGCGCACGGAGGACTGCCTGCTGGTCGCCTCGGATCGTTAGCTCGTACGTGGTGGAATCACCATCTAGAAGAGCTGCGGTGAGGGAACTAGCAACCATCCGGCCGTGGTCGAGTATCGCCACGTAGTCGCTCACTCTCTCCACATCGTCGAGGATGTGGGTCGAGTAGAAGATCGTGGTGTAGGCCCGAAGACGTTCCATGACATCGAGCACGTCGCGGCGGCCCACCGGATCGAGGGCGGCGGCGGGCTCGTCGAGTATCAGCAGGTCCGGATAGTTGACCTGGGCCTGAGCGATGCCGAGGCGTTGCCGTTCGCCACCGGAGAATCCTTTGGTGGGCCGATCGGCCTTGTCTGCCAGCCCCACCAGCTCGAGGGTTTCGTCGATCCTGGCGCGGATCGCCTCGGCCGGTCCCCGGTAAAAGAAGCGTGCCGTGAACTCCAGTGTCTCGCGAGCGGTCATGTGGGTGTAGAAGCGGGGATCCTGGGCCAGATATCCCACCCTCGATCGGATGGCCAAGCTGTCTTGGATGCTGTCCATTCCGAAAAGGGTCGCCTTGCCCGCGGTGGGCCGGCTCAAACCCAGTAGAAGCTTGATGGCGGTGGTCTTGCCTGAACCGTTCGGTCCGAGGAACCCGACAATGGAATTACGGGGAACCGTCAGATCGATTCCTTGAAGGGCATTGACGTGTCCAAATGTCTTTGTCAGCCCAACGGTGTGGATGACAGTGTCTTGGACGCTGGGTGCCGAAGCCGCCGGATCGGATGGGTTCTGTATGACTTTGGTTTGCACGACGCTCCCTTTTGATTCGTTCTAGGTCCACCATCTCAGAACCGCCTCGAGACCGAAACCGGGTATGCCGGTGCTCGTGGGGTCGGGTTTCTGGTGTCTTCGCTCGCCGGCCCTGTCGCTCGCCATATCGCGATTACTCAGGACCGTGACGAGGTGACCACCCCGACCAGCTTTTGCCATCACGGCTCCCCGGGGGTTCGTCGGCTCGTCTCGTAGCGTCGCTCCTCCCAACTCAAGAGGAGGCAGCGATGAAGGGGCATGTGACCCGCAAGGGCGACGTCTGGTATGCGGTGATTTACGAGGGCGTCGACCCGGTCACCGGTAAGGAGCGCAGGCGGTGGCATCGAGGCGGTGGCATCGAGCGGCAACCACCGTGCCGGGGCCGAGGCGCTTGCGGCTCGTCTCGCCGCAGCCGAGGCTGCCCGCCGAAACGGTCAACGATCCGAGCTATCTGTCGGTGGGTTTCTCGCCCGATATTGGCTGCCAGCGAAGTGCCTAGATCTCGAAGCCAGCACCTTTGACGGATACCAACGAGTAGTGCGGCTCCATCTGCTCGCCCATATCGGTGACATCCCGCTGCGGGGTCTGCGCACTGAACGACTGGAGCAGCTCTACGCAGATCTCTTGGATCATGGAAACAGCCGCACCGGACGGGGCTCTCCGCCAAGACCGTCCTCGACATTCATGTCATCATCCGTGCCGCTCTCGACGACGCCATCCGTCGGGGCCCGCTCCGCACCAACCCAGCGAAAGCGGCGCATGCACCCAACCATCAGCGGAATCGGTGCCGAGCTGATCGGGTGTGGAACGCCGACCAGCTGACTGCGTTCCTCCACCTAGCGGAGAACCGTCGGCAGTATCCGTCGATCTGGCTGGCCGCCAACACCGGGATGCGCCGAGGTGAGCTCCTTGGCCTGCGTTGGGATGCCATCGACATCCATCAGTGCCGCCTCTCCGTCAACCGATCCGCAGTGTCGGTCGCCGCCCGACCGCAAGAAGCGGGAGGCAAGACCCGCAATTCACCTCGCACTGTCGACCTGGACGCAGTCACTCTTGGAGTACTTGCGCGGTGGCGGGAACGCCAGATTGAGGAACTGGGTCGGAGCGACGACAGAATGCCCACTTCACACCAAGACGGACGACGGTCGCATCCACTTGCAGACCCTGTCCCAAGCCTTCGACGAGCAGTGGCCAGAACGACATTGCCTCAGATCAGGCTGCACGACTTGAGGCACACTCATGCCACCTTGCTCCTCAAAGCGGGAGTGCCTGTAAAGGTGGTGTCGCAACGACTCGGGCATTCCTCGCCGGCATTCACGATGGCCACCTATCAACACGTCCTCCCCGGAATGCAAGCCGAGGCAGCCGACACATTCGTGACCACCTTCAACTCCGAACCGTCAGCGAGCCAGACCCCGCTCATCACGTCCATCTGCCACAACTCCATCGCCCGCGCCCGCTCCCAACGCTTGTAATCAGACCGCCGCTTCCGCCGCTGCTGCCGGTCAACAAGGTTGTGACGAACAAGAGCCCGATAGATCGAAGACCTCGACGGAGCCGGGTCTATCCCTTCCAACGCTAAGTGATAGCCAATCGTCCGAGGACCCCACCCAGGATGAGCACGCCGCATCTCCACAATCCGAACCCCTACCTCAGCCGGCGTCTGATGCGGACAGGTATCAGGCTTCGAGCTCTTGTCGACCAGCCCGGCCAGCCCCTGGTCGGCGTAACGACGCAGCCAACCATGCACCGTCTGACGAGCAACCCCATACCGCCGAGCCACATCCGTCACCGCAGCCCCGCCCAGAACCTCCAACACCGCCCGATACCGCTGCTCCACAACACCCAACTCCACCAACACGATCACAACCTCCTCTGAACATCAGAGAAAGATGGAAGCAGAAGGTGTCACCCACGTACCGGAGCCACTGTCGCCCAGGAACCGAAGCCGCGTCCACAAAGTGGAACCCACCAACCGGAGCCACAGTGTCCATCATGAACCGAAGCCGCACAACGCTCCCCCGCGGACTCCCGCGGACTTTTCGCGGACTCTTGGCTAGAACACTGTTGGGGGAATCGGCTGGCTGAAGCACATACCCCCAGGTAAAGGGGCATTTTTGGGAGTGGAGCTGAGGGGATTTGAACCCCTGACCCCTTGACTGCCAGTCAAGTGCTCTGCCGAGCTGAGCTACAGCCCCTTCGGAGGAATGGGCATTTTACCTACTGGCCCTCGGCAACACCCAATCCCCGAGATTCGGCTTCTGCGGGTTCATCCCATTTCACCTTCGGGGCATCAGCCCAAAGCCTCTCCAACCCGTAGTACTCCCGCGCCGATGCCTGGAACAGGTGAACGATGATGTCGCCGTAGTCGAGGAGGATCCACTCCGCTTCGGCCTTCCCCTCGCTGCGGAGGGGCTTGAGTTGAAAATCTTCCCTGAGGCGCTCTTCGACGCCCTCGGCCAGGGCCTGGACATGGGGCCGGGAGGTCCCGGTGGCTATGACGAACACGTCGGACAAAACGAACAGATCTTCGACGTCGAGGAGGGCAATGTCGACTCCCTTCTTGGAGAAGATGGCATCGGCGGCCCCTCTTCCCAGATCTTCACTTTGCTCTACGACAGTCACTCCTCTCGGATGATTTGTTCCACCATATCGCCTGATTCAGGTTTCGCATACAGATTATTGGCCGCGATGTAGTCGATGACACCTTCGGGCACCAAGAACCGGAACGGCCGCCCCTCCCCCGCCATCGCCCGGATCATCGTGCTGCTGATGTCAAGAGCCGCCATTTCCAGCCGCATTGCACCGGGAAGTGCCTCCGTCACCGCCGATGCTGGTGTCCCCGGACGGGGCACCACGACCACCCGGGACCGATCGACAACCTCCTGCCACCGATGCCAGGTCCTGATACCCGCGGCTGCGTCGGCACCCAACACCAGAGACAACTCCTCGGATTCGGGGAATGAGAGAAGGGTGTCGATTGTATAGGTGGGGCCTTCCCGCTTTGTCTCCCTGAGATCGATTTCGAACCCCGGAACCCCCGAGATCGCGATCTCGACCATGGCGATCCGGTGCTCAACCGGCGAAAGATCACGATGGTCCTTTTGCCACGGGTCACCAGTAGGGACGAACAGAATCCGGTCCAGGCCGGCGAAGAGAGCGGTTTCCGCAGCGTGAAGATGGGCGAGGTGAATCGGATCGAAGGTACCGCCGAGAATTCCAGTTCGCACGAGTGCGAGGATAGGGCTGCGGAGGCGTCACGAGACGTAGAGCACGAGAAATGTCGCCGGACTTGCAGCCCAGCCAAAAAGCAGGATCCACGTAGATCCCGTCGACCCGGGTCGACATGTGAACCCCGGCAATGCCGTGAGCGAGCCCGGAAGAGCCGATGGTCTCCCCCCTCACGACCCGTTCTCCCTCAGCGACGTGGATCTCGCTGAGGTAGGAAACCGAAAACTTGAGGCCGTTCAACGGTTCGATCGTCACCGATCTCGTACCTGCCACCGATCCGGCGAAAGTCACCAATCCGAATGCCGGAGCGCTCACCGGATCGCCCACATCGGCCTGAAAGTCGATCCCCCAATGACCGCCATACTGCCCGACCGGCGCATACGGTGCGATCACGGGCCCGCCCACGGGAGGGCTGAGACAGACTGCAATTGCGAACAGGATACCGAACAGGATCCACCCCCACTACACAACACCGAAGATACGGCCCGATTGATTCACTTTCCATAGGGTCAGCTAAGTTGAGAGCAGAAAGGATTCTGAATGACGACTACTCGAATCGGGCTCATGGGGTTCGGCCGCATCGGCCGGAACGTCTTTCGCCTCGTCCACGATCGCGACGATCTCGACGTCGTTGCCATCAGCGACATTGCCGATGCCGATGGCCTCACCTACCTGCTCAAGTACGACTCGATTTACGGTCGGTTTCCCCAGAAGGTCGAGCACTCCGACGGAACACTCAGCTATGGATCGAAGTCGGCCGTCTTCCTCAACGCGCGCGAGCCAGGAGACGCCGACTGGGGTGAACTGGGGGTTGACGTTGTCCTCGAAACCACCAGCATGTACCGCACGAGGGAGCTGCTCCAGGCTCATCTCGATGCGGGGGCGAGAAAAGTGGTGCTCACGTCGAGCCCGGAAACCCCGGGCGAGGTACCTCTCCTCCTCCGCGGGATCAACGACGCGATCCTCACCCCGGACACCGACATGATCGCCCTGGGCTCGAACACCTCGAATGCCGTTGCTCCAATCCTCAAGACCCTCAACGACCACTTTGGTATCGATCGCGCCTTCATGACGATCGTCAAGGCAATGTCGAACTCGGGCCGCCTCGCCGATGTGCCCACAGACTCGTTCCGGACGAGCCGGGCCGCCGGGGAAAACATCATCCCCGCCGAGACCAATTCGGCAGAGATCCTCGCCGAGGTCCTCCCAGAGCTTGCGGGCAAATTGACCGCCACCGCCCTCAACGTCCCGGTAACGGATGGGTCGACCGTGGATATGGTCACCCAGGTCGCTGGAGACACATCCATCGAAGAGGTGAACAAGGTGGTCAGGGAGGCAATCGAGAGCAACTACTCAGGCGTCATCGCCTTTAGCGAAGACCCCATCGTCTCCTCGGACGTGCGGGACGAGCCGCATTCCGGGGTCTATGACAGCCTGGCGACCATGGTCACCGGTGGCAACCTCGTCAAGACGATCACATGGTTCAACAACGGCTGGGGCTACTCCAACCGGGTGGTCGAGGTTGCCGCGACCATCGCAGCATTCGAAGAAGG
>Ga0214472_10005525_pt1 | contig 13290 bp, 14 predicted proteins | sample RVTome_6_FD_207662 | JGI IMG/M metagenome (GOLD analysis project Ga0214472, IMG submission 207662) | Soil microbial communities from uranium-contaminated site in the Upper Colorado River Basin, Wyoming, United States - RVT140D175 | ecosystem: Environmental > Terrestrial > Soil > Contaminated >... | reverse complement strand
CGCCAGTCAACGATGGCCATTTTCACTTTTCTGCTGGTATCGGTGATGATACAGAATCTGGTCATTTCAGAGGCCGTGCCGGCGGTTGTATTCACCGCAACATAGGGAGGCATCGGTTTGGTAGATTTATCTACACCTTCGTAATCATGGATCTTGCCGCCATTGGCAATGACCAGGCCAACACCCTTACCACAGTCATGGGAGCTGCCGCCGCCCAGAGTGATCAAACTGTCACAGGCGTTATTTTTATAGGCTGCGACGCCGGCTTCCACATTCTTGTCGGTGGGGTTAGGGATCGTCTCGTCAAAAACGACATATTTCATCTCGGCTCTGTCGAGTAAATCGGTGATCTGCTTGGTAATCCCTGCACCGGTAATGCCCTTGTCGGTGACAATCAACGGCTTGCTGCCGCCAAGTGCTTTTATTTTCTCAGGAATCTGTTTTGCCGCTCCAATACCTATCAGGGTAACACTGGGAATAAAATAGCCATATACTTCTTCACGAATTGCCATAATGATACCTTCCTTGTTAAATGAGGTTGTTCTGATTGGTTTACTGCTCCGCTTGGATCCATATTTTGCGCAACATGTCTATAGCAAACAGCATGCCACCACAACATTTGCTATATAATCAGTAAGTTATCGGTATTCATTATGATAAGAAATGACATAATGTCCCTCAAAAGAGGAGATCAGCACTCTGTAGTGATTAGTTTTTCGGAAAAATCACCCTAAAACTGACCAATACCAACACTGTCGGAATGACGGGTCAGAATGATACAGGAGAAGATACGGAAGGGTCAAAATGACCTGGTGCCATGGCGGGGAGCTCAATGCCCGGTATATTGGGCAAGTTTTCGGTACAACGTTTTTCTGCTGATACCGAGTGTTTCTGCGGTCTTTTGTCGATTATCGTTAAAAAATTGCAACATTTTCATGATATGATTTCTCTCGACCGACTCAAGGGTCAAAGCGACCTGGTTGTCTTCAGATATGGAAACCAGCTCGCGGGGTAAACAACGCTCGGTGATGATGTTATTTTCGGCCAAGATGATTGAACGTTCGATAACATTGCGCAGTTCCCGGACATTTCCCGGCCAGTTGTAGCGGAGGATGCAGTCCATGGCGCTATCGACGATCCGATAGGATGTGTTGTCGGGGCTTAATCGCATTAGGAAAAAATTGACCAGCAGGGGCAGATCTTCCTTTCGCTCACTGACGGATGGGATCTCGATATTAAAGGCGTTGATCCGATGAAAAAAAGCCTCATTAAAACGCCCCTGCTCCACTTCCACGGCAAGGTTACGGTTGGTGGCGAAAAGAAAACGGATATTTACTTTTCGTTCTTCTTTTTCCCCGACTCTCCTGTAGGTCTGGGTCTCAAGAATCCTCAACAATGACGCCTGGACGCCTAAAGGCAGCTCTCCTATTTCGTCGAGAAACAGAGTGCTGTCGTGGGCATAGGCCATCAACCCCTCACGGGACTCGTTGGCACCGGTAAACGAACCTTTCATGTGGCCGAATAATTCACTGCGGGCAAGGTCTTTCTGCAACGAAGCGCAATTCTTGATAATCATCGGATGAGCGGCGCAGGCCGATCGCTGATGGATCAGTCTGGCGACAACATCCTTACCGACCCCCGACTCGCCGGTCAGCAGGACCGGAATTTTGGCCGGAGCCACTTTATTGATTAAAAACTTGATATCACGAACGATCTGAGAATTGCCGATAAATTGTACCGGTTCCTGGTCCAGGCCGCTGTTATGACGAAGGATGGTGTTCTCGCGGGAAAGCAATACCCGTTGATGTGCTTTTTCCACGACCAGTTCCAACCGGTCAAGGTTGAATGGCTTGCGGATAAAATCGCAAGCGCCCAGCTTAACGGCCCTGACCGCACTATCTATATCCCCATGCCCCGTGATCATCACCACTTCTATATGGGGAATAGTATCTTTAATCTCGATTAACAGATCCAGATCCTGGATATCAGGCAGCCGCAGATCCATGACGATGACGTCGAACCAATTGGTACGTAATATTTCCCTGGCTTCAGAAGCATCTGCCGCCACGAGAACTTTCCTGTGATCCGCAGCAAGTTCTTTCTGCAGCAGCCTTCTGATCGGTTCCTCGTCATCAATGACCAGGATGGCGTATTCTTCTCGTTCCATTATAGCGTTATACCCGGCAGCGAGACCTTGAAAAACGTCCCTTTGCCCTCCTTGCTGGTCACGGTAATCTCTCCGCGATGATTTTTGACTATTGAATAGCAGGTGGACAGACCTATGCCTATGCCCTGACCCACCGGTTTGGTGGTAAAAAACGGTTCAAAAAGTTTATCATGCAACTCGGCGGAAATGCCGCAACCCGAGTCTTCCACAATCAACTCAACTCCTCCATCTTGTCCGGCGTTGGTAATTATACGAATAATATCACCGTCCCGGGTTGCATCGAAGGCATTGGTAAACAGATTGATTATTACCTGCTTTAATTGTGATTCGTCACCCATAATAACCGGCAGATTCGCCTGTAAATCGGTTTTGACGGCAATATTGTGCTGCTCTTTAAAGTGATGTTTGAGGATAAAAAGGGTATCCCTGACACACTGGTTCATATCTACCGGACCAAGGCTGGTGGCAACCGGCCTGCTGAATGTCAACAATGTCTGAACAATATCGCGACAGCGGAGACATTCTTTGATGATAGTGTCGGTATACTCGGCGAAATCGTCGAGGAGTTCAGGCTCCACCTTGTCCTGTATTCGACCGATTCTCCGTTGCAAACCCTCGGCAAAACCACTGATCGCAGCCAAAGGATTATTGATTTCGTGGGCCACGCCGGCGGCCAGGGCTCCGACAGTGGCCATCTTCTCAGCCTGATAGAATTGGGCCTGAAATTCTTTTTCCAACGTGACATCCCTCTTAAAAAGGAGCACGTTACGTTCACCGGTAGGGTCTGTTTTAAGTGGAGAAGCGATGATTTCAAAATGCCTGAACTTATCGTCCACTTTATAGATACAGAGGTCTTTAACTATCCGGTCCTGTTCCAGAGAACGCTGGGCAGGACAGTTTTCACACCTGTGGTCCTCACCGCGAAACAACTTGTAGCAATAGCTGCCGATTGGATCAACGCCCGGAAACCACTCGGAAAAAACATGATTGACCCGTTGAATTTTCAGATCCTCGGAGAGGATCACCATCAGATCTGTAATCCCGTCCAGTACTGCCTGAATTTCCTTACGTTTTTTCTCAAGTTCCTGATTGGAAGTTTTCAGCTGTTCCACTTTTTGCTGGAGTTCCTGATAAAAACCAAGCTTGCAATGCTCGATGCCGACCAGATCTTCCAAAGTGGTGATTTTCATTACCAGACCTCCCTGCAAATGTGCAGCAGTTCCCGCCACGAGGCTGGTCGGGGGTTGGTCAGGTTACAGGCGTCATTGACAGCCATCTGACAAATCGGTTCCAAAAAGTGTTTATCCTCTTCGTCTATCAACTCTCTCAGTGTTCGCGCCACATTGAAAGTACCAAAGAATTCCTCCAGCTTTTCAATGCCGGCAAGAGCGGATTCACGAACAGAGCCGATTTTCCTGTCCAGAATTACCCGACCTATGTTGGCAAACTTTGTTTCGGCACTCTCTAAATTGTAACGCATGACTGCTGTGAGCATTATCGGATGGATCACCCCATGGCGCATGTCGAAATGGCCGCCCAATGAATGCGCCAAGGCATGCTCGGCACCAAGACTGGCATTGCTGAAGGCCATTGAGGCTGCGACCGAAGCGGTGCTCAGCTTCTCCAGATAGTCCAGGGATCTCGTCTCAACCGCTCTGGGAAGGTTTCTGATGATGAGGTCAATAGCTTTCAAGGACTGCATCTCGGTGAAAGGGGAGGCGATGGTCGAGACATAGGCTTCTATTGCATGGGCAAGCGCATCGACAGCAGACTGAATGATAAGAGTTTCGCTTTTTGTTTGAAGGATAAGGGGATCAACAATGGAAATGTTGGGGACTAAGGTGCGGGTAATAATCGACATCTTTACCGCCCGCTCCACATCGGTGATGATACAGAACTGGGAAATATCCGAGCCGCTGCCGGCCGTAGTGGTGATCAATACCATCGGCGGCAAGGGGCGCATTACTCGGTTAGCCCCTTCATAATCCCTGATCTTTCCGCCGTTGCTGGCAATGATCGCAATCCCCTTAGCGGTATCCATCGCACTGCCGCCACCAATGGCAATGATCACATCAGCGCCATTATTCCGGTAGAAATCAGCCCCCTGTTCCACTTCATAATCTCGTGGATTGGAGGTGACACCGGGGTAATACACCCATTCCACTCCCTCATTTTTGAGAATATCCATTAACCGCTGCACCCAACCGGCTTTCTCGATACCCGAATCACTGACAAGAAGTACCTTTTTTGCCCCAAGCCGCAAAGCACATTGACCGGCGTAATTCAGACTTCCCCGACCGAAAATAATTTCGGGTATGGCAAATTTGGTTATGTCCATCTGTCAGTCTCCAAGAGTTGATTCCTTCTGTAAAGGGCCTGCCCTAAAATATCGATTCACAAACTTATGCCATCAAAATATAGCTCCTCACCCCGGTAAACGGAAAGCAAATCGGGATAAGTATCTTCACGAAATTCTTTCCTGAAAAGCAAGAAAAGAATTTCTAAGAAACTAAATATAGCCGGTCAGCGGTGAGAATTCTGTAAAAATATTCGCTGCAATTTTTACACCTGATTGTCCGTCGAGCATGGGTGCGGCTTTCATGGCTGTGTTGCTGACCAACGAGGGTCAAAATGACACATCGGGCAGACCAACTGGTTGCGCTGCCTCTTATTCATAATTTACAACAACTCCCAGGAAGGTCATAGATGCGGTTATCTGTCAAGAGGATAAGAATAATCCCTTCAAGAAGTACTGTATTTCGTTCTATGAGAGCCGTAAAAGCAATTGGAACAGAATGCCCCGCCTTCCGGTGGCAATGGGACACAATGTCCCATTGCCACCTTCATTAAAAATGAATCCTGAAACTATACAGGCTTCTCATTCGTATCCAACGGAAGCAAACGACGGAGTTACAGTGACCGGCAAGTATTCTTTTAAAAAAAAATCAACCATTAAAATTAATTTTCATTGCAATAACAAAACAATACAAACAATCCGACACAAAATGCAGCCTTTGATCAGAAATTTTTATTGCCTCGCCGGAAACCAGTAAGAGTTTTGTAAGATTTCCTGAGAATAATCCGATGATTCATTTTCAAAAGATCAATCTGTGCCGTATCATCTTCGGAGCATGAGCAGCCACCGAAGCTATTACAAATGCCAACAGCACAGCGACCGGTGCTGAGAGAAAACCATGATAGGCCGCACCGAGCAGGAGCAGTTTGACGAAGGTGCTCACTCCGGATAATTCTCTGCAGATCTGCCGGTGTCTCATCCATTCGGCAAGGAACAGAACCACACCGGTACTGAAAACCATGACAAGATAAAAGGAGGGTGGATGTACTATCTCATCGAGAAGAAAAGCAGCCAGAAATACAGCCGCGCCAACCTGATGTCCTGCCCTGACAAGAATAGAAAGATTCAAAATCCAATAGGGCCGGTTACCGATCCGGCCCATTTTATTTTCCTTACACGCAACGGGATTCCGCAATTCGGCCATTGTTGCCAAGGCTCCTTTTGTCTTAATTGTTTTAAACGTGGTAGCTCTTTTATCCATTTTCCAAACACATGGTCACGATACCAATATTCAACCACAGCAGCCCAAAAAAATCACCTCGGGGAAAAAGCAGAGGACTCCAATTTGCTACCTGCTCCTTCGCAGAATACTCAATCTAAACTTTGAATGGGATCTCCAGATGACAACTGAATTTGCCCTTACCTTGCAAAAGATCTCGTATAAGTACAAGTTATCGATTCTGCTGGCCATCGTTTTCACTTGCCTGAGTCGATTGGTGCTGCCGGGATCAGTGGGCGAGCACGAATTGTTCAGATATTTCATACCAGTACTGCTTGGAGGCACGACCGGTTATTTCACCGGCTATTTCCTCGATTACCGGCAAAAATTACTCCTCCTGAGTCGGAGAACCAACAGCAGACTGAAAAAAAAATTACAGGAACAGAGGCTACGTGAAGCATGGTATACAGCCCTGTTTAAAAAGAGCCATTCCATCTTTATCCTGATAAATTCGACAACAGGCCTGATCGAGGAGGCCAATCCCAGTGCCTGTGAATTCTATGGTTACTCTATCGAACAACTCAAGAAGATGCATCTTTCCGAGCTAAGCACCTTGCCGAGAGAAGTAATCGATTATGAAATCCTCCAAGCGAAAATCGAGGGAAGGCAAAAACTTTTTTCCAGGCACAAACTTGCATCGGGGGGAGAAAGAGATGTTGATTTGTTTTCCGGATCAATTGTCATTAACGGTACTTCATTGCTGTTTTTAGTCGTAAGTGACATCACCGACCAGAAGGTACTTCAGGGGATCATTCCGGTCTGCGCCCACTGCAAGCAGATACGAGACAATGAAGGGGGCTGGAATCAGATAGAAGAATACATCCAACGCCATTCAGAGGCCAGATTCAGTCACGGCCTCTGTCCAGCCTGTGCTCAACAGCACTATCCAAGTCTTTTCGAACACCATAATAATTCATAAGACCTGCGAACAAAACAACCTGCACGGCCGCCAACTTCTCACCGATTAAAGCTTGCCGACAAAGGTCTTTCCGTATTGCCGGCAGGACCTGGCGCCTTCCTCACCTGGAACCCGGGTTACCCGAACTCCATCAGCTCCGGAATTATATTTATTTGTTATTTCACAGCAACAGTTTTACTATTGTAACAAGTAACGTAAAGAATAGAATCTACTCAATCTGTCTGCCGAGAAAGAAGGTTTGGCAGCCGGCCCGAAACCTTTCTTACTGCTGCGCAGTAACATTAACTGAGCTATGAAAGACTATTATAAGATACTGGGGGTAGCCAATACAGCCGGTGAAGAGGAGCTTCGAAAAAGCTACCGGAAACTGGCTATGCAATATCATCCCGACCGAAATCCGGATGATCCGGCGGCAGAAGAACAATTCAAAGAGATCGCCGAAGCATACGGCGTGCTTACCGATCCGGTTAAAAGACGGGAATACGATGCCTGCAGAGCGAGCGGCAAAACATTTTCAAACGGCACATCAGGTGGAGGTAACGGCTTTTCCTACAGTCAGGAGGACATTCTCCGGGATCTCTTTCAAGATCCCCGTTTTCAGCAGATGTTCAACGGTATTTTGCAGGAGTTTCAACGTTCGGGTTTTCGTCACAGCTCACAATTCATCAGAAAGAGTTTTTTCGGCGGCAAAGGAGGTTTTTTGGTCAGCGGCATTTTTCTCATCGGCTCCCTGGCCAGACCTTTGCTGACAGGCGCCGCCCGAAAAAGTCTTTCGGGCAAATCCTCGGTCCTCAGGTCAGTCGGCAACGCAGTGGGCACAATGCTGGGCATGGCCAAAGGCAGAAATGTACAGGGCGCAAATCAGAGTGGTCCATCACACCACCATGTACCGGAACTGGACACAACGTATCATACCTCTCTTACCGACAACGAACTTCAACGAGGCAAAACCATCCAGGTTCTCGTCTATGGAGAAGAGGGTGAACAAACTCTGAAGGTCAAAATTCCTCCCGGCAGCAAAGATGGCCAAAAACTTCGAATCCGCGGAAAGGGCCGTCCCGACCCACGAGGCAGAGGCGACCTTTATCTGCATCTGGTCAAAAAGAATCCCTGATCAAGTCCGGCACAACGGCATTATCGACTGTCCCTGGTATGCTGCAGGACTATCATAGCCACCAGTACAACAAGGACACCTGGAATGACCTGCAATGGAGGCAGTCCGTGTCCCAACAGCAGATCAATCACCAGCACCAGTCCGGGATACAGATAGGAATAAGCGGTTACCTGGGTGGGGCCGAGATAAGGCACTGCATACTGTGTTAGAAAAAACGTTATGATAGTTGTAAAAACGGCTAGATAAATAACACCCAGCCAGGCAAAGGCTGGTACAGCGGTCCAGTCCACTGTGTTCAATTTGTACCCGGCAAAGAGCAGAAGCCAAAGACTTCCCGTCACCAGCACCCAGAAGGTCATGATCGCCATAGATTCCCCGCGATGGAGAATTTTTACCAGCGGGGCATAGAGTCCCATGGCGAAACAGCCGCCGAGAAAAATCAAATCGCCTTTGTTCCATTCCATAGCAGAAAGCTGTGACAAATCTCCCCTGAAAATCACCCAGACAACCCCGAACAGCCCGCAGGCAAGAGCGAGCAACTGTTCTTTTCGTAAACGTTCTCCGATAAAAAGAAGGGCATAACCGCCTGAAATCGAAGGAACCAGCGCAAAGATAACACTGGTATTGAGGGCACTCGTATAGCGAAGAGCTAAAAACATGCAGCAGAAGAAGATCACCAGACAACCACTGATCAGCGCACAACGGCAAAAGAACGAAAAAGAAAATCCCAAGCCGTATTTAAAATGCACCCAAGGCCCGAAAATACAGGCAGCAAGGGTAAAGCGTACAAGGGTCAGAACAGCAGGATCGAGTTCTGCGGTTATCGCCGCGCCAACCGTAAAGGAGGTGGAAACCAGTATTGCCGAAATGACCATCAGCAGGTGAATAAAGGCCAGGCTATGTTTTTTCCCTTTCCGGCTCGACTGGAAATTCACATTGTTTCGGCGAGGAGATATATTCAACTCCGAAAACAGACCTCCGGTTCATCACCGGCGGCCCCCCTCCCTTTCTGTATATCCTGGAAGGTCGCCATTGCCAAGGCGATCATACTGTTCATATCGTCAAACTTTTTCCACATGAATGATGAGCCCTTTCTGGCGGACGATAGCGACAATCTCCCCCTCTTCGATTTTTTCATCGGCGATTGCTCTCCAGGAAGTTCCTGCATAATTAATCCGCCCTTCGGCAGGGGGAACGATGGTCATACTGACAACTCCCTTCTCGCCGGAAACGGCAAGCTTCACATCCTCGTCCTCGTCAACCACCTCCGAAGCCGGGGCAATCGGTTTCTTCTGAATTGTATTTCTTAAAGAGAACAGAGAAACGAGGGATGCTGCCATAAAAAGTCCCAGCTGCCAGACAAGGCTGAACGGAGACAGCCAGGCAACAAGAGCAGTCACCAGAGCTCCCAAGGCAAAAAAGAAAAGAATGAACCCAGGCACAGCCAGTCCAAGGAAGAACAGCATCACCCCGATGATCAACCAATACAACGCGGGATCGATCATTCCCATAACTACTCCTTCCTTATTGGTTTAAACGCAAAAAGGAGGGCGAAACAATCTTACGCCCTCCTTTATTTCTGCATGTTTTGTTGTATCTACTTAGTTTTATTCTCTTTTCCGAACAGATACCGATACACGACCCCAATCAGAATAATAAACATCGGCCAGGTCCAGATGAGTCCGATTCCCAATGGAATAAGAGAACCCAAATAAATTAAGCCCATAACACTGAATAAGCCGGCCACTTTCCACCAGACCTTATGGATAGCCTTTCTGGACATCTCCATTGCCTGCCATGGAGACAGACCTTCATTGATAATAAGCGGAATGGTCATGGTATAGCCGACGGCAAGGTAAATACCCGGTAAAATCAAGAGCAGAGAGCCAATGCTAACAAGTATGAATTGCATGATAGTGGCGACAATAATTTTTGCAGCACAGGAGAACCCCTTGAAAATCATTGTCCAGGAAATCCTCTCTCCAGCAACTTTTCTAACTCCCATGAAAAGAAGACCTGCAATGAAAAGTACGAGGAGGAGACCTGCAGGGAAAAGAACGGGAAAAAGATTCGTGTCAGCCCGAAACAGGATATTATCTACCAACCCGCTCATATTGGTTGGATCGCTATTCAGTGATCGCAACAGAAACACTCCTCCGGCTACAATTACCAGCATAACCAGATACATAACCGCACTTCCGGCCCATATAGAACCTTTAGCACCTTTGGTCTTCGCCCAGCCTTCGCGGATTGCACCTCCTATGGAAAATTCACTGTAGGATCGATCAGGGGCATTATCCGCAAAATCAATTTCACCAACATTTGCCCCCTCTGCATAGAGAGTGTCATCTATGAACTGGTACTGACTGCTGTCGGCCATCTCCTCCGATGCTTCTGATGCTTCTGATGCTTCTGATTCTTCAATAGGAGCGTAATCCAACTCTATTTCATCGGTTTCCTGAACCCCTTCCCGAATCAACCGGACCTCATCCTCAAGGGCACCTTCTTCATAGCTCTCAGCAACCCGGGCAGTTTTCTCAGGATCTTCTCCTATCTCCTGAAGATACCGCTCTAAATCGACAGGATCAAGTTGTGGGGATTCTTCCATGGGATCATTTTCCCTGATCTCCCCAAGATCCTCCCCCTTGCCAAGCCACATATTTTCGTTGAGCTCCCAATCGGTTTCACTGTCCTCTTCCACCTTCAGACCAAAGTCGCTGGCGGGTTCCAGAAGCTCGTCCTCAAAAGTGCTTAAACCTGCCGGGTCACCCTCCATGGTTTCTTCACGATCCTCCATTTCGTCCTCGGCCAACTGCAGATCGATCTTCGAAGCAATATTATCCCAATTCAGCGTTTCTTCCTGCTCTGCTGCCGCGGATGTTTCCATTTCAGGCTCAAGGAGATCTCCAGCGAAAACTCCCAGCTCCTCATACTCCGTGACTAAGGTTTCTTCTCCTTCGAGCTCCCACAAATCCTCATCTGTGGTAATTGGAATTTCGACCTCACCTGAAGCCGCAGACCATTCCGTCGGCGTGGAAGAGAGTGATGCGGTGAAAGGATCGTCCTCGGGCAGCCCAAAAGCCATATCGGGCACAACCTCAAAGATCCCCTGACATTTTGGACATCTAACTTTTTGCCCGGCATATGAGTCTGCCGCAGAACCTCTCACTCCGCAGTGGGGACAATGTAATTTCATCAAACTCCTCCAACTCTTTTGATCGTAAACACCACGGAGAATGCATCTCCTAAATTATAATTGAATTAAAAGTATAATCTGCGTATTATTAAATAGAAGCTGATGTAAATACAATATCTTTTTCAGTTATTCTGCCTAAATCACTTACAATGGAAATCATTATCATAGCCGCAATGGCGATAAACCGTGTAATCGGCAAGGATGGCAAAATGCCATGGCACATACCTGAAGAACTTCGCCTGTTTAAAAAAACCACCATGGGATTTCCAATGATCATGGGGCGTAAGACATTTGAATCTTTGCCCTCCCTGCTCCCAGGAAGACGCCATATTGTTCTCAGCCGTGATGTAAACTACCAACCTGGGGGGGCCGAATATGCTCCATCCATGGCCGAAGCGCTCCATCTTTGTGGCCAGGCGGAAAAAGTTTTTCTTATCGGCGGGGCTCAAATTTTCAAACAAGGTTTTTCGATAGCGACCTCTATGATCCTTACTCTTCTTGAAAGGGCGATTGAGGGAGATGTCACCTTCCCGAATTTTTCCGATGATGAGTTTATTGAAGTAAGCCGGCAACATTATCCCGACGGATCAGTGCCGTTTACAGTTGTCACCTACCGACATTTATGAGCAATATTTGACTCCGAACCTCACTCATACCGACCAGACGCTACATCTCCTTTCTAATAGCTTTCAGAGAACTCTTCTTTTTTTCAGTTCGAAAATGATAATAGTATCAATGAAAATATGGGATTCCACAGGAGACAACAATGAACGACCAAATTACCATCACTACCTTCAAGCCCAAAAAGAAACAGGGCCTCATTGTCATCATTACCGGAAACGGCAAGGGAAAAACAACATCCGCTATGGGCATGGCCCTGCGAGGCTGTGGGCACGGATTGAGAACCACCATTGTTCAATTCATGAAGGGTGATTTATATTCGGGAGAATGGGACGGCGTAAAAAGACTGGAACCCCTGGTAAAACTTTACCATACCGGGAAAGGTTTTTGCGGAATTGAAGGTAATCCTTTCCCCCACTCCGAGCACAGGAGAAATGCGCAGGATGCCTTGCAATTAGTGACCAAAATTCTCAGCTCTGACGAGTGCGATACCCTGATCCTCGACGAAATCAACAATGCTCTGCAGCTCAAACTGGTTGATTTAGACCAGGTGAAAGAAATTCTCTCTCTCCGTCCGAAACATATGCATATTATCATGACCGGAAGAGATGCCCATCCGGAACTGGTCGAACTTGCCGACACCGTCAGTGAGGTACGGGAAATAAAACACGCCTACAGGAAGGAGATCGAACCCCAACCGGGAATCGACTTTTAAGTTGATTGATAACTCACGACAGCATACTACGCTGTAGTGTTTCTCTAACTATTCCAAATAATTGCATAATAAAAAAACTATTTTTCAGCTTGGAAAAGAGAGATGAGCGTGGTACTATTTAAGAAGATCCTAACACAACAACAGCCGTCAACATCAAGCTGGATCGACTACAACAGCAGTACCACAAACATTGCAGGAGGTGATCTATGAGAGCATTGAGCCACTACTTGGAATTGAACGGAAAAAGATATCTCCTTTCAGACAACAATCATCTTCTTGACCTGGCTTCCTGGGACGATCATATTAGGGACTATATTGCCGAGGGGCTCGACCTCAAGCTCAGCGATGATCATATAAAAGTTATTGAGTTAATACGGGAATCTTACAAAACAAGAAGAAAACATCCCTTTGTTCGGGTCGTTACCGCTGATATGGCCAAAAAGATGGGCCAGGACAAAGGAACAATGAGATATTTCTACAACCTTTTCCCCAAGGGTATCCACCAGGCTTTTCAGATAGCAGGTCTGCCCATGCAGGGTTTCTGTTTTTAAAATTGATAAACTCGTAATAACCTAAATTTTCGGCTATCCACAAGGCATGACATAGAAGAAAGGCCGGTTCGCAATGCGAATCGGCCTTTTTTATGTTGCATTCAATTGTCTTTCCCTCGGTTCGTCAGGAAATTTCAAATGGTTTGCAGAGTTCGGAATCTTCTGCAGCAACCCTGCCACATGATTGGCAGGAATATTTCATCGCGGCAAGTTTTTCTTTGCACACATGGGTAGCTCCCACATCGGTTGCTCCACAATACGAGCAGGAAAGCGTTTCAACGGTCGGATTGCAGAGATGACCGGGGTCGTCCGCCACAGCCCCGCAACTTTTACAGGTATGAGCCATAACCAACCTCCTTTGATAGGCTTGAGGAAAACAGTCTCTTCGATTTATATTTGGGCCCCTTCTTCTCAAAAATATGCAGGAATGAT
>Ga0214472_10005524_pt1 | contig 13292 bp, 15 predicted proteins | sample RVTome_6_FD_207662 | JGI IMG/M metagenome (GOLD analysis project Ga0214472, IMG submission 207662) | Soil microbial communities from uranium-contaminated site in the Upper Colorado River Basin, Wyoming, United States - RVT140D175 | ecosystem: Environmental > Terrestrial > Soil > Contaminated >... | reverse complement strand
TATGTGAAGCTTCTTTGGATTTTCCTATTCTAATATTGTCAAAAACATATCTCTTTAATTCTCCTATTAGATCCATAAGGCCAAGTACGTAGGATTCATTTGATACTTTAAGAGATTCCACAGAAGGGATTGGTTTATTCTGTATTATAGCTAAAAAAGCAGATGCTTCAACCAATTCTTGTTCTGGCGTTATAAGATATCGTTTTAGTTCTGAATTTGCTTTTTTTCTATATGCAGCAAGTAATCTGTTGGCTTTTTGGGCCATTTTTTTAGCTGTATCTAGATCGCCTTTATGAGCCGATATAATTGATTGACTACACAAAATTACAACATCACGAGTATTTTTTAATAAATATTCTCGAGAGTCCTGCGAAGCAGCTAATGATTTTGCAACCTTATTTAGTGAAGATTTGATATTTTGTGATGACATAAGGTATCCGCACTTAAAACTGAGATAAAGTCGTTTGCCAAAGCCCTTACCTTAGACATACATAATGGGCATTAAAATAAAACCAAATGTACCTAATATTATGAATAGTAGATCATTGGAACTCTTTGAATCTGCCATAAAGTCGCCTGAATCTAGAAAGATCTACATGTATTCACTACATGAATTTATGAAATTTGCCAAAATTCAAGATTATGATGAAATAACAAAATTAGATACAGAAAAAATCCAAAAAATACTTCAAAATTGGGTAATTCACCTTGCAAAAAAGGAACTCAAGGCACATACTATCCGAGGAAAATTAGCTGCTATTGTTTTATTTTTAGAAATGAACCGAGTCGTGTTCCACAAAAAAATTATTCATAAGCTTATTCCTTCTGATGATTATGTTCCAGGAGGAGAGATTCCCTTCACAACTGAGGAAATTCAAAGAATGCTTAATTCTACAACAAAACTGAGAACAAAAGCTTTAGTTAATTTTCTGGCAAGTACTGGTGTAAGGCCAGCTAGTATCATAGATCCTGTTTTACGACTAGAACATGTAGAAAATATGCCAAATAATTGCAAGAGTGTAAAAATCTATGATGGTTCTAAGGAAGGTTATTTCGCATTTCTAACTCCAGAGGCATCACTTGCACTTAATCAATATCTATCATCTAGAAAATTAAATGGAGAACAACTTAATCCAAAATCCCCAGTATTTGCAAACTATGACAAACCAAATCCAACTATGAAATATAACTACATGTCAACCAAATCCCTTCGTCATCTTCTCCAGAATCTAATTAAGGCATCAGGAATTGAGAGAATCAAAAAAGGTTCTAGGTTTGATAAAGCTCCAGTTTATGGTTTCAGAAAAAGATTCTTTACAATTTTAAAATTGAATAATAATGTTAACCCCAACATTGCCGAAAAATTAATGGGCCATAAAAGAGGGTATGATGGTTCATATCTCAAACCTACCAGAGAACAGTGTTTTGCCGAATTTGTCAAGACAATTCCTGAATTGACACTATCTGATGAGGAGAGATTAAAGGCTGAGAATCAAAAACTACAGGAAGAAAAGTCTGAAATTGAAATCGTAAAGTACGAGCTAAGAAAATTACAAAATGATTATTACAAAAACCTCTTTACTCCTTGGAAAGTTTCGTCAGACGAAATTACTAAATTAAAAGAGGGAATTTACCATCAAGCAGAAACTTCTCCTTCCGTTGCAAGCTTACTGAAAAAACTTAATTCTTAATTCCTATAATCTAGACTACTAAGTTCATAATTCATTAGTATTCAAAACCCAATTTACTATATTGAATAGAAAATTTCTGGTTCTAATTTTCTTAATTGGAATATTTGGTTTTGGTTCTGCAACAGCGTTGGTTATTCCAATTGGATTCACAACTAGCGATAATGTCAAGATATATACCAAAACTACTACTTTTGTTGCTCCATTTGGAGTTGAAACTGCTTATCAAGACTTTTGTGATCCAGGTGACACAATAATTAATGGTTATATTACAGATTTTATTCCGCCAACCAATAACGATTTTAACACAGGAACACAGTTTGCCATAAAAACAGCTACACAGGAAGGTTTTAGAATTCTTTTTGTTAATGATAATGGACCAACTCAAGATGTTGAAGGTACCATTGTTTGTGGAAAAGTTGTACAAAATAATGTAATCGGTGGATTTCTATTACAGCCTGATACTACAGCACTATTCCTAGCATATGGAATTGCTAATGCAGTTTGGTTAGCACCTACCTTAGCTGGAATTGGTATTGGAGTATATCTAACAAAATCAAAGTGGAAGAAACCTGAAAATTCTTAATTCGTAGTATCAGGTAGAAAATTCATGCATGTAGGTGAATGTCCAATGTGTCAAAAAAAGGGAGTTGAATTGACAGAGCATCATGTTGTTGAGGCTCCTGATGAAAATGGAAATGCTCCTAGTATTGATTTATGCAATGATTGTCACGGCAAGCATGAAAAGTATCGAAATTATTTGAGAGATATATGTAATATCAACATAGATAGAACAAAGTGAACTCAATATCTAAAAAAAAGGATTATAACATTCTGTTTACGTACACATTCCCATTTGGTACTGGTGTAAGCCAGAATCAAAGTTCTGCTATGTCTAGACCCTTTAGAAAATTATTCGAAAAAGGTGAGGATCCAGGTAAAATAAATTATGTAATTTACAAAGAAGGGGACGAACATTATCTATTAGGATCTTTTGCTAACACCAAAAAACACATAATTTTTTTTCCCAGTTTGATTGATCAAAGAATAATTTCTCAAAATGGTCAAAAAATAAATCAGGAAACTCTACCACAGCTAGATCATCTTACGATTGATATTGAACTTGATAAATGGCATTTCAAAGTTCTAAACCAAAACCAACAAATCGCAAAATTTCCTACTATGCAAACAAAATCAATAGATAAATCACTAAAACTCTGGTTTGTCTGGAGAGTAAAATCAAAAAAGCATTTGGAGACATTACCAAAAGAACTTCATTGGTTTTTTCCTGCCAGCTTTTCTGATTATAAAAGAAGAGTCGATCTAACAATGGGTTCTATGTCAAAAGCTATCCATAATCGTATATGGATTCCCAGTAGACCAAAAATGAAGCATTTTTTGAATTTCGAATTTTTCATAAGTGCCAAAAAGGACGAATCATATCCTAAATGTCCTGTATTTTTGAAGTCTACGGATATTGAGAAAGAAAATAGAAAAAAATCTGAAGGACGTACAATTCCAATTCAACTAGATGAATTTGAGGGATGGATTTTCGTTCGAGTAAATGCAATTAAAGGAGATCTTCCAATTGATAGTGAATTTATTAGTGGTGAGTCTATTGCAAAAATTACTTAAGCGATTTTGCTTTTTTCATATCTAAAAAAATCCATTTAGTATGTGATCTAGTTTATCTAAAAGTTTGGCATTACCAAATTATTGAAAGATGCAATCCTTGAGGACATTCAAGCGTTATTAGAAGAAGGTAAGGGTGATTCAGGGAGATTGCAATACATTATTGATGTGATAAAAAAAGGTAAGGAACTTTATGAAACAGACAGGAAATATGTTGAGAGTTTAATCCAGTCAAAATCTATCTCTGAAGAAAAAATAGAAATTTTAGAAAAGAAATCAAATCACTATCATCCAGATGATGAAGATGATATTAATAAAATATCAGATCATTTAGAACCTGATGAAAAGGTTCTTGTTGTTGCAAAACAATCCAGATTTAAGCCAGGTGGGGCTCTTACAACACCTAATACCGTTATTGCTACAGACAAACGTCTAATCATTAGAAATCCAACGATGTTTGGCATGAGAGAAAATGTTGAAGATATTCCCTATGATCAGATAACTAGTGTTAAAATCGAACGAGGCCTTTTCTCATCAACCTTAGTAATTAGATCTCCTGGATTAAGTGAGTTAAGTCGTCTGTCTAAATCAAGTGGCTTACTTGCATGGGGTAGAGGAGAAGATGGTTCCGTTGATTCTCTCCCTAAAGATAAAGCAGAGCAGCTTCTCCAGGTAATCAAAAAGGGAATGGCTGAAGCAAGAAAGAGGAAAGAACATCCATCCACTATATTGAATCACCAATATTCTGCAGCAGAGGAATTAACAAAACTTGCCAAACTTAAAGACCAAGGTGTGCTTTCTGATGAAGAATTTACTAAAATGAAACAAGATCTCATTAAGAAAATGTCAAGCTAATTTCAATATCTAAAAAAATCCCTTTAACCATAAGTTTTTCGTAATTCTTCTTTTGCAGTATCTAATTCATTTCTAATTTTTACAATTTGAATCCCTATACAGTGATTTTACTAAAAAGTAATATCTTAGTTATTTCATATTTTTTTATGGGAATGTATGCATTTATTTTTGCATGTATTAGTGTAGGTCTTTTGTTGTGGTTTGTTAGTGGTTCATTTGATCAATTAGGTCCCACAATGGTCGAACGTCTTAATACTTTAGGCACTGTAATTTTTGTGGTAGGCATAGTCTCATTAGCTTTGGTATTTTTTGGAATTTTTAAACGTGGCTAGGTGTAGATTTGGTCGATTTTTCTGATCCAACTCCAATTGTTCTAGCAGCTTGTGCTGTTATTGTTGCTGGAACTACCGTCCTGTCTTTTATAGATAAAAAATATCCCATGGCGTTTACATTTTTTACAAAAGATCCCTATCGAGTTTTAGAATTACGTTTAGTTCGAGATCAAATTGATCTTGAGAAATATAAAAAATATAAAAAAATACTAGACGATAATCGAAAAAATAAAGATGATTGATTTTCGTACTTAAAGATAAGATTAGCAACTCTATATCTAAAAAGTTCGCTTTAACCATACAATCTATGTCCTTTTAGAATATTCATTGATCCTTGTAATCAATGCAACAAACTTTAACACAATATCAACTCCCTGCCTCAAAGCAAAGTAAGGTTGAGCAGTACATTGAAGAGCATAAATTTCTCACAAACTGGGTTAACGTTGAACATGATGGTTGGAGGCTTCCTGCAACAGCAGAACCACATTATTGGTGTGGAATCTGGAAGAGTGAAGGATGTCTTAACAGAGAAGGACATGAAAAACTTGGTAAAGGAAGACGAATTTATCTAAAGCAGTATCAAAGATCATGTTATCGTGGTTCGTGTAGAACTTGTTATAGAAAATGGATTGCAAGAGAAGCTAACAAAGCAACAAGACGAATTGATGCTTATTCACAACTATCTAAACGAAAGCCAATTCATGTACTGCTAAGCGTTAATGTAAATCAATACGAACTTCCATTTGAGATGCTTAAAAAAAGGAGAAACGAAATCATAAATAGAATTGGATTAAAAGGAACGCTTGTAATTTTTCATCCTTTCAGATTTAAGCCTAAAATTAGAAAATTCAAATACGAACCACATTTTCATCTTGTTGGATTTGGAAATATTAGGCGAATTACAGAGGCATTTAGTAAATATGGTTGGCTAATCAAAAATTTTGGAACCAGAGACTCTGTTTTTCAGACCATTAGTTATCTACTATCTCATAGTGGAATCAAAAAACACCATCATTCAGTTACATGGATTGGTAGCTTATCATATAGCAAATTACGACTTGAAAAAGAGCCTCCTTTGACTCATTGTCCTGTTTGCGGAGACAAATTTGTTGTAATTTATCATGATGGAATACATCCTGTGGTTCCGCCAGACAAAATGTATGAAGGATTAGTTGATGGAGGGGATTGGTATCTAGTGAATACTTATTGAAATTAAATATCATCCCAAGATTCTGTATTTGGTGGTTCAAAAGGATATGATCCTGTTATTCCAGCTAATCGATATTTTATAGTCAATAATCTCCATGAAAGTTGATCATATTCTTCAGCTAATTCAATGAATAGTTTTTTTATTTTTTCATCTTTAATGTAATCAACTCTATATTTTTCCACAGTGATATTGCCAGTCGATATGACTTGTGCTCTAACTTTTTTCAATCGTTCCTGTTGGGTACCCATATCTAATTTACGTGGGTTAATACAATCAATTTTTATCTCATCTATAGTTCTATGGTTATTCCTATCTGCAGCATGATATATTGAATCACTTGCATTATCAAATAAGTAAAATTGAACTTGCTGACATGCTTCCCATAACCTTACTTTGCTTTTGCCTTTGAACTCTTTATCCAATCTCTTTTTTTCCAAATCAAGAATTTCTTCCATACGTTTAACACCAAATTTGTAAGCAGGGACATTATCAAACAGAAAAGACATTATATTTTGATAATATTCTGCAGCTAATTCTTGTAAATAATGGGGAAATGTATTTGATTTTCTAAATTTTGTCCCAGTATACCACTTATGATATTTTGAAATTTGTCCTAAATTATGATTAATAGCTTCTTTTGTGTGTTCAGAGAAATTAACGGTGTATCTAACTCCACTGCTTAACTTCTCTCCTTTCATTTTTTTTGAAATTATCTTGTCTTTTATCATCTCATTCAGGTACTTGACCAAGGTTTTTTTCGGAATCCCCGTTTCTTTTTGTAGCCGATTAAATCCAATTCCATCTGATTTTTCAATGGTTTTAACAATAAGATCATCTCGTTCTTCAGGAGTAGTTGGGTTCATAGAATATTTCAGATTATTTAGTATAAGTAGTCTCCTAAGTAGACCACTAATACACTAAATAGTTATAATAATTATGAAATGTAGCCTCCCTAAATCATTTCCATCAAAATTAAAACCAAAAATAGTTCGCATCGATCCTCTCAATGTGGGTAGGAAAGGCCTCAGCAGAAAAACAAGGGCAAATCTTTCACCAGATGAAATTAAAAAAAGAATTATGATTACACTTTTCAGGGAAGGAAAAGGACTAGTTCAAAATAAAATTTATGCTATACCCACTCTTAATTCAGTAGAATGGAATTTTTTGGGAGCTGTATTGGCAGAGCTTTGTGTTGTAGGGAAGCTAAATGCTGATCCAACTGATGATTACAAAGAAGGCCAATGGATTTTTTCATTGACTGATGAAGGAAGAAAATTCGTAACAGTGTGGAAAGAGATGAGAGGAATAGGGACAGGATTTACATTTTTTGAAAAAGGAGATTAATTTAATATTCAACACTTAGAACTGTATAGCCTTCCTCTTTTTCATTAATTAGATCTAGGAAAAAATCTTTATCAAGTTTATCCAGAATCTCATCACGAGTTTTTTCCACAAAAAATTTTGGGTCATATTTTCTTCCAAAACAGCTAACTCTTAAAATCTCCATTTCTTTCAAACCTTTGAATTTCTTATTTAGTGAATCTAATTTCATACTTTCTTCAACTGCTTTACATAACTCTTTTAGTTTTTCAGCATCTATAGTGGTATCGCCAAAATGCTTAGCAATAAAAACACGAGATTTTTTTTCAGGGGTAATTTGAAAACAATCAAATTCGTACTTATCTTTTCCTTTTACCTTTCCCGTCCATTTCTGACGTTCAATGTAATTTTTTTTAAGCTCTGGTAATGCATCTTGGGCCATATTGAAAATTTTTTCTCCATCCGTAGAACCAGTAGGAACACTAGTTTCAAAAGTTAAAAGATAACTTTCATCTAAATATTGTCCTTCCCACTCCCTCATCTCTTTATTTAGATTTCTTATTTGGGGCATCCATACAAAAAACGCCAAAATTAGAATTGCACCTAAAACTATTGTAACGCTAACAACTGACCACAACTCTGAAAGAACCAATCTAAGTGAATCTTCAGAAAATTCTTTCCCTTCATTTAGAACAAAGTAGGCAATACAAGAAGATTCATCAAATGTAAGAATACCTAATAGAGGTTTCGTGGGGTCTTCTACACTAGCAGTTGTTTGAACATTGAAAACAAGTTCTTGTCCTTCCCGTATTACTGTAACTTCAACTATATCTCCTGGCTTAATCTCAGGAAATTTTGAAGGCCAGGTAAGAATATCTTGTGTATTTTTAATCTGTAATTCCTTTATTTTTGTAATAATATCTCCATCTTTCAAACCAGCCTTCTCTGCACCCAATTCTCCTTCCATTAACATTATTCGTGCTGGAATATTGTTTGGATCGCTATAATCTTCAATATTACAAGCTGGCCCATTTGGTGAACTTAGTCTATTTTCATAAGTTCCTAAATTTTCAATAAACTGGATAGATGGAATTGAGATTGCTAGAACTACTATGAATAAGATTATTCCTATAGCAAGGGATGTGTAAGTTGAATTTAGTAGGGATTTTATTTTTTTATTTGCTATATGGACTCTTTGAGCTAGAGTAATTTCTGATTCAAAAGGTAAGTTCGGATCCATATACTAACTGTCTTTTTGATTTGATTTTTGATATTTAATCACGTCTCAAAAAAATTGAGACCTCTCAAAAAAATGCCTATTTCGCATTATATAGCCTAGACGTCTACTAAGTAATGAAATCACAACAAATCGTCTGCCAACAATTGGCATGGGAACCCAACCCATTAACAAAGCTGGTTAAAAGTCAACCAGCCAAAGAGGGCAAAAAACTTGCAGCCAGTATAAGCGAAGATGTTGGAGCCTTTTCTTTGAGTCCGACATACTCTTCACGTCAGCTACGAACTATTAGAAGACGACAAATCCAGTCCATAAAATATGGTCATGGTAATACTAGGCACCAAAAACATGGAGGCCGATTACAATGGTAGTCAGCACAAAACAAGTGGAATGTCCTGTCTGTGGTCAATATGCAGATATCCACAATCTAGGAAGAGCTGGATTAACTAGCGAGGAGTTACTGAGAATCCGTCAATACATCAAAGATGGAATCTTGGGAAAAATGCTTACTCTGGCAGAATTAGTTAGTCGCAGAATTGATCCAAATAGCACTAGCTTAGAATTGACCATCAATGAAGTGCTGGAAAAATTTGGAACTAGACACGATAGCAAGCTTGACACAATGCTCAAAACATTGGGTGGAATAAGTGAAAAAATTGTTGGACCAGGAATAGGGGAAGTTTCAGAACTCATTGCTGCCCAAGAATTTATGCAGACATTTCCCAAAGATGAATTTGACACAAGTCAAGCAGATAAGCATGGAACAGATATCATAGCAACCGTACTAGAAAGAAAAACCGAGGTAGGGAAAATCAGCATAAGCATTAAGAACACAACATCATGGAAAAACGAGTTTATCCAACAACTTGACAAGAACACAAGTCAGGATGGTGCCAAAATAGGAATACTAATCTCAAAAACCCTGCCAAAACGAGCTAATCCAAAGGGTGAGGTAATCCAGAACAATGGAAAAATGTTCTTCCTTGTTTCACCTCAGTTTGGTATAGCCATCTATGCCGCACTAAGATATGTAGTCATAAATCTCCATGACACCCACCAGTATATTGAAAGCAAAGAAAAAGAACTCACACAAATCAGCCAAATTTCAAAGGCTCTTGCCAGATGGATTACTGGTAGCGAATATTCAGAAATTCTGAAAACTCTACAAAAAATCGGTGAGAACAGTGACACATCCAGTCAAGAGTTGCTTGGAATGGCTGACTATGTAGAAAAAAAGGTAAAGCGAATTTGTGACAAACAAACATCTACAAAAAGAGAAATTCTCAATGCAGAAAGTCTTCTCTCAGGACTCAGAGAATTACTCACACAATCAAATGAGGTAAGTGAGGATTGAAAATCAGAATTTATGATGGGGAGCTAACCCATCATAATCCCACTTGTCAAGTGTGTAACAATCATTGTTACACCTTGTACTTTGGTGGAAGAAAAGATAGAGTTCCAGATTCATTTTTCTGTAAAAAATGTGAAACTGTCTACAGACTTCCATACCAAAAAAAATGCATATTTGCGGGAGATGATGATCATGAGTAAACTTGAAAATAATCAACCTTACAAGGGTAGAATTGTAATTCATTCTTCAGTAATACAAGAGGTATCAAAATATCCAAAGGCACTTGATGCAGTTAGAGAGTATGTATGCAATGGATGGGACGCAGATGCAGATAGATTAGACATTACCATTACTGATGAGTTATTACGTATTGAAGATTGGGGAACAGGAATTTCAAACTTTGATCTATTTTGGGGAGTTGCTGATCAACACAAAGCAGAGATTGAGATTACTCCAAAATATCAACGAAAGCCTATAGGACGAAAGGGATTAGGAAAGCTTAGCTTTTCAATGGTAGGAGAGACTATTGATGTTGAAACCCGCACAGCATACAAATCTGAATACTCTATAGCAAATTTTGATGAAATGAATTATGAAGTATATCCTCGGGAAAAAATTGATGAGGCATTACAACATAGAGGAACACAAATAACAATTAGAGGACTAAAAATTCATTTCTCAAAAGAGGATCTTATTCAATACATTAAGGAAAATCTCTATGGCTTGATTTTACCTATTGCAAGTAAGAATCATCCAATGAAGATTTTTGTCAATGGTGAAAAAGTTACTCCCTCCCAATTTACAGGAACTCATGGAATAATTAGCACTGAATTAGGTGATATTTTTTGTAATCTCACACCTGTTAAGACTGCAAAGATTGATGCATTATATAGAGGAGTTAAGGTTCGAGAAGTAAATCCTGCACCTACCCATCCTGCAAAAGGATATTTCAATGTAGACTGGGTAACTCCAACACCTGATAGAAGTAATTTTACTGATACAAAGGAAGCAAGATTGTTTTTCCCAGAAATAAAAAAATACATTTTAAGAAATATTCCTGCAAAAAATGAAGATTCACCTAAAGATTTAGAAAAAAGTATTCGTGACCTTTCAAAACTTTTTGATCAAATCTTAAGAGATCTTGGAATGTTGCCACAATCTTTGATGCCAGTATCAAAAACATCAAAACCAACAGATCTGAAAGTAGGGGGAATAACTGATCGTGAAACATCTGAAGATGAACAATCTGAACATCAAGAGCACCAAGAACCACTAGAAGAGAAAAAACGCTTACAGCATAAGATCCTAAAAGGTGAAGAACGACCCTTGAAAAGTGCGTATGGAATATCATATGTCACACGAAAAGCTGGAAAAGATAAACCAGCTATTATTCCCTACAGAGAAGAAAAACTAATCATTATCAACCTAGACCATGACCTGGTAAAAAATCTCAATAAGTTAAGACCAATTCAGAGAAACATAGCACTTGGTTTCCTAATAGCTCGAGGACATTTTCATATCCTTGAACCTTATGTTGATCTACCTCGCTATGAAGAGTTTGTAGATAACATGGTTGCAACTTTATTTTCAAAGATGATTTCTAATGAATGATCCAAAATGGAAACAATTTGAAAAATTGGGTGAAAGAATATTCAAAGAGCTATCATCATTAGCAACTGTAAGATGGAATGATTCTATTCATGGTCACGATTCTGGAATTGAGAGACAGATTGACATTTCTATAAGAACAAAATTGGAAAATCATGAAATTTTAGAGATAATACAATTAAAAAATTGGAAGTATAAAGCTGACATAAATGCAGTTGGTGAATTTGCATCCGTTGTAAAAGATGTTAAAGCATCAAGTGGTATTCTAGTGTGCAAGAGTGGCTTTACTGCTCAAGCAAAAAAATATGCAAGAAATATTGGAATTAAATTACTCAATTTACATGACGCAGAATCAAGAGACTGGAATCAGGAAATAAAAATTCCAGTTTTATGGATAGAATATGTACTTGATGTAGAATTTTCATTTGTTATGTCTCCTAAGTATAGTGGAATAGTAAATTTTGGAAAGAAATCTAAACTTGCTCTATCCCCTGATGAAGGAAAATCGTTTGTAGATCCAATGATTATGTTCACAAAAAAATGGAATAATTGGGAAATTGACAAAACTCCAAATAAAACACATGAATATACTATTCCACAAAAACTAGCAGTTCGTTCTATCATGAAAAATGGTTTTGAGAGTTGGGTAGATTTAGATTTATTAAAATTTATTTATAAAATTGAAAGAAAAAATTCAATGTTGGGTGATTTTAAACCAAAGGAATGTAGAGGGATAATCGATTATCACAATGATGATGCTTTTATTGCAAGTCATTTACCTCCGTTAGATGAACTTCCAAAAAATCCAAAAAAAGGCTGGCAAAAGATAGAAGATCCTGATAAAATAGCAGTCAATATTAAGACCACTTTACTAACAGTGGAAAAGTTTGACAGAATTAAAACTATAGGAGTAGATAAAATGTTCATCAAAGAATTCAAAAAGATAAATAAAAAACATTAATCATAAACTCTATGTAAGTAAATCATTGAAAGAATATGAAATCCCCGAAAACAAAATGCAAGAAGGAATTTTACTTTGTTTGGAAAGAGCAAAACAATTAGCAAAAGATGCTCTCTACCTTGCCAAAAAAAGTAATACAACACATGCTTTCGGTCTTTACACATTTGCAGTAGAAGAATATGGTAAAGCATTGTTATTGAAGGAACAGAAAAAAATGAAAAAGGGAAACTTTATTGTTCCAGCATGGATTTTTGGTGGGAAGTCTAGAAAAAGAGCCAATTCACATCAACAAAAATTTCAAAAGGCATTAAATGAACTGCCTTACAAATGTAATATGATTACATTATGGTCACAAGTTGTAAATGTTGCAAAAATGGAAGATGAAAAAATTCATGTTGAGGAAATTGGGCAAACTGCAATTATTCCTGCAGGTTTAACTGGGACATTTTCTTTAACAACTGCTCCAGATTTTGAAGAAAGAATGAAGATTTTTTATGTTGATTGGAACGACCAAAAGAAAGAATGGGTTATGCCAACTAATCCTCCTCAAAAATTCTTCTTAGATACTATGAATAATTTTTTGAAGTTTCTTAAAAAACATACAGATTAGATATCAGTTTAATATCAGAATATACTGCAAAAACCTTCATTTTTTATATATTTTAGACCCAAAACATATTATCAAAGCCCTTATTTTATGTGCATTTTTTGAATTAACTATGGATATAACAATTAAGCAAATGATGCAAATCGAGGAAAATGGTCACCGGATGGGATTTTTGAGAAAATTTATGATGGAAAATGCTGGAGCTTCTGCAGTTAGAAGACTGGAAGAAAAATTTGGTAACTTATCATCAAAGAATATTCTCGTTTTTGCAGGGCTAGGAAATAATGGAGGCGACGCATTAGTGATGGCTCGTCACTTGGCAGGACGAGATTCTAATGTCACTATTGTATTGCTAGGATTGCCCGAAAAAATTAAAACCGAAGAGAGTAGGTGGAATTGGCAAATTCTAGAAAAAATGAGTTCAATAAAATTAATAACTGGAGCAAAAATTGATTTTGAATATACATCTGATATAATAATTGATGGAATCT
>Ga0214472_10005523_pt1 | contig 13293 bp, 11 predicted proteins | sample RVTome_6_FD_207662 | JGI IMG/M metagenome (GOLD analysis project Ga0214472, IMG submission 207662) | Soil microbial communities from uranium-contaminated site in the Upper Colorado River Basin, Wyoming, United States - RVT140D175 | ecosystem: Environmental > Terrestrial > Soil > Contaminated >... | reverse complement strand
GGCGAGGACCAGAGCCGGAACATCTCGCGCCGCCACGCCCGCCTGGTCATCAAGGACAAGAAGTACTTCGTGGCCGAGGAGATCGGCACCATGAACGGCACGTTCCTCAACGGCAAGAAGCTGCTGAACGGGGTCCTCACCCCCATCCGCGACGGCGACGAGCTCGTGCTCTGCCGGCTGGCGCTGAACTTCAAGACCCCGGCCAAGTAGGTCGGTCAGCTCGCCCGGCCTTCGATCTCCCTGCGGATGGCCTCCGCGTTCCGCGGGAGCAGCCGCTTGTTGCGGCACTCGTCGAGGGCGATGAGGGTCATGCGGTCGATGGCGGCCTGGTCGCGGGCGGTGGGCAGCAGGTCTTCGAGGGCGGCGTCGAGGTGCGCCTCGGCCAGGGCCGCGGCGCCGTCGCGCAGGGAGAAGCGGTAGGCGGTGGTCACGGCCAGCTCGATGTCGCTCCCCGTATAGCCCGCGGTCCGCCTGGCGAACGGCGCGTAGTCCGCGATCGCCGACTTCAACCGGTGCTTGCGCACCAGGACCTCGAAGATCTGCCGCCGCGCCTCCTCGTCGGGCATGAGGATCGGGATCTTGATGTCGGTGCGGCCGGAGCGCCTCATGGCGGCGTCGATGAGGTCCACGCGGTTGGTGATGTCGATGCGCAGCACCTTCCCGCGCAGGGAGTTGTCGCCCCAGAAGTTGAAGGCGGAGCCCCGCATGCGCTCGCTGACCCCCGAGTCGCCGGAGCCCTGGTCGCGGCTGCCGCCTTCGGCCTGGTCCGACTCGTCCACGATCACCACCACGGGGGCCAGGGCGCGGATGGCGCCGAAGGCCTTCTCCTGGTTCCGCTCCGACTGCCCGACGTACATCTGGCGCAGCGGCCGGAAGCGCACGCAGAGCATGCCGCACTCCTTCGCGAAGCACTCGGAGAGGTAGCTCTTCCCGGTCCCCGGCGGCCCCATGAGGATGATGCCCATGGGGGCGGCCGAGGCCAGCCCGCGGCGCATGATGTCGGCCACCTCCTCGAGCTCCCGGACCGCGTGCTCGAGACCGCCCACGGCGGAGAGGTCGTGCCTGGGCTCCAGGATCTCGAGGACGTCGCCGTACTCCTGCCGCAGGAGGTCGATCTTGCGGACCACGATGGAGGCGCGCGAGAGCGCGGTCCCGGACCCGCCCGCGCGCTGGACGATGTCCTCCATCTGGACGAGGGCCAGCCCCCCGGTCTCGGCCGCGAGCTGCGGGGGCGTCATCTCCCAGGCCGTGCCCGAGTAGGTCTCCTTCAGATGGGCGGCGAAGTCGGTGCGCGTGGCCAGGTCGGGCCGGGGCACCGCCACGACCTCCGCGCCGGACGCCCCGGCGTAGGCCTCTTCCGCGACGTCCCCCGCGGCGGGCGCGATCAACAGCACCAGCGGGCGGCGGGCCGCGACCCTGGGGTCGGAGCCCCAGCGCGCCAGGGTGGTGACGTTCTGCCGCTCCGCGGAGCCCGCGGGGCCCGAGGGGGCCAGGGCGTGCGCGTAGTCGATCACGACCGCCACCGAGCCGGGCGCGCAACGGTCGGTGGTGAGGAGCGCGTCGAGGAGGATGAGGACCCGCGCCGGGTCGGACGGCAACGGCCCCGACTTGAGGCCGAGCGCCTTGCGGAAGGCCTTCTCGCGGTCCGCGTCGGGGAAGGTCAGGCCGCTCGACACGTCGTAGGAGACGAGCACCGTGCGCAGCGCGGCCAGCCGGCGCAGGCCCTCGGCCAGCGGGACGTAGTCCCTGCCGAAGGGCTGGACGTCGCGGACGTTCCCGTGGAGCAGGAAGAGGTGGCTGGCGCCGGCGTGATACCGCTCCAGCACTCCGGCGGCCAGCCAGGCCGGGATGCGCAGGGCCTTCACGGCCGGAGCCGCAGGGCGTGCACGCCGCGCGCGCTGCCGATGAACACGCGGTCGCCGTCCAGCGCGGGCGAGGACTGGATCCCGCCCGCCGCGATCTCCCGCCGCTCCACCACGCGGCCCTGTCGGTCCACGAGGTAGAGGCTTCCGTCCGTCGAGCCGCAGAGGAGGAGGTCGCCCGCGGCCACCGGGGAGGCCACGACGGGGCCGCGGGTCTTGACCTCGAAGCGGACCGCGCCCGTGCGGAGGTCCACCCCGTGCAGGTGCCCCTCGTGGCAGCCCAGGACCACGAGGTCGCCCGGGACGCACGGCGACGAGTAGGCCGGGTGGCCCAGCTCCGCGGTCCATGCCTTCGCGCCGTCGGTCACGCGGAGGCCGGCCAGCCGGCCCGCGAAGTCGGCCACGACGACGGTCTCACCCGCGACGGCGGGCGTGGCCCTCACCTTGGCGCCCATGTCGGCGGACCACACGATCGTCCCCTTCCCCGGCTCCAGGGCGTAGACGAAGCCGTCGTCGCTGCCCACGAGCACGTGGGAGCCGGCCAGGGCGGGCGAGGAGAAGACAGGTCCCATCTTGCGGACCCAGGACGGCGCTCCGCTCACGGCATCGAGGGCGACCAGCAAGCCCCCGGACTTGCCCTGCACCACGCCGACCATCACGCGGCCGGCGAGGGGCAGGGGGGACGAGCGGACCAGCCGCCCGACCCGGACCCGGTATCGCTCGCTCCCCAGGGTGACGTCCACGCCGACCATCTCGCCGTCGTCGGTGCCCGCGTGGAGCGTGCGCTGGTCGTCCCCGAGGGCGGGCGAGGACTCGACGGCCGCGCCCAGCCGCATCTCGTGGAGGAGCCGGCCGCTCTCGCGGTCCAGCCACACGAGCCGTCCGTCGGCGACGGCCGCGATCACCACGTCGCCGGTCACGACGGGCGAGGAGATCACCGGGCCGGTCAACGACTCCCATAGCGGCTGGAGCGACGCCGCGACCGGGGCGGGACGCGCCCCTGTCCGTCCCGGGTCCCCGCGGAAGAGCGGCCAGGGCGCGGGGCCGACGGGGGAGGCGGTCACGGCCGAGTCGAGGGCGGCGGCCGCGGCGGCCGCGGAGGCGATCCGATCGGCCCGCCTCGGAGCCGCCATGGCCCCGAGCACCGCTCGCCGGGCCAGGGTGCTCATCCCCGGCAGCGGCGGGCCGTCCAACCGCCAGGAGACGCTCACCTCGCTGCCCGTGGCGAGCGCGGTCAGCAGCGCGCCCAGCCGGAAGAGGTCCTCGGCCGCGTCGCCCTCCACGGCCCCGCCCTCCAGCCGAGGGGCGCCCCCGGCCATGGGGACGGAGCGCGGGTCCAGGTCGGGGTGGCGCGGGGGCGATTCCGCGTGGGCCCGGGCCAGCTCGCGAGCGAGGTCGCGGCCCAGGGCCAGGACCTGGTCCTCGGGCAGGGCGGACGTGAAGTTGCGGGTCGCGCGGCGGAGGTGGTCCTCGAGGGTCTCGCTCTCCATGGGGGCGGGATTATGCCATCACGGCCCCGCCGTTCACGCTCAGGACCTCGCCGTACACGAACGAGGCCAGGTCGGAGGCGAGGAAGGCGACAGGGCCGGCGATCTCCTCGGGTGAGCCCGCCCTGCCGAGCGGGATCGGCCGCAGCGCGGACGCGGCCTGCGCGGGGTCGTCCAGGACGTCACGGGTCATGTCCGTGCGCACCCACCCCGGCGCCACCGCGTTGACGCGGATCCCATGAGGGGCCAGCTCGGCCGCGATCGACTTCGTGAAGGCCAGGACGGCGCCCTTGGTGGCGGCGTAATGGGAGTGGTGGGCCTCGCCCCGCTGCCCCGCGGTGGACGCGACGAGGACCATGGCCCCCGACCGCCGCGGCACCATGTGGCGCGCCGCGTGGTGCACGACCGCGTAGACCCCGCCGAGGTTGACGCGCACGGTCTCGTCCCACTGGTCGCGGGTCATGACCTCGATGGACGCCCGCTTCCAGATGCCGTGGTTGGCCACGAGGACGTCCAAGGATCCGAACCGCGCCGCGGCCTCCCGGACGAGGCGCTCGGCCTCGGCGTCGTCCGAGACGTCCGCCCTGGCGGCGAAGGCCTCGCCGCCCGCGGCCCGCACGGCCGCCACGGTCTCGAGGGCGGCCGCCTCGTCGCGGACGTAGTTCACCGCGACACGGGCGCCCAGGCGGCCGAAAAGGACGGACACCGCGCGCCCGATGCCCCGGCTCCCGCCGGTCACCAGGGCGGCCTTGCCGGCCAGGGTCAGCACCCGGCCAGGCTACGCCGCGCCCGGGGCGCCGGTCAACGGCTGCTAGAATGGCCGGCGGAATGCCGTTCATCACCTTCGAGGGCATCGAGGGCAGCGGGAAGAGCACGCAGGCGCGGCGGCTGGCGGAGACCCTCGGCCCGGGCACGGTCCTGACCCAGGAGCCGGGAGGCACCGCCCTCGGCCGGTCGATACGCGACCTGCTCCTGGACCACCGGCACTCGTCCATGACATCGGCGGCGGAGCTGCTCCTCTACTTCGCGGACCGCGCCCAGCACGTGGCCGAGGTCGTGCGGCCCGCGCTCCAGGCCGGACGCTCTGTGGTCTGTGATCGCTACACGGATTCCTCGATCGCCTATCAGGGCTACGGCCGCGGGATCCCGCTGGACGTGATCCGGGCCGTGGCCGAGGCCGCCACCGGCGGCCTGTGGCCCGACCTCACGGTCTTCCTCGACGTCCAGGTGGACGCCGGCCTGGCCCGGGTGGGGAAGCGTGGCCGCCCCGATCGCCTGGAATCCGAGGTCCGCGAGTTCCACGAGCGCGTCCGCGACGGGTACCTGGACATGATCGCGCGTGAGCCGAGGCGGTGGGTCAAGGTGGACGGCGGCGGCGAGCCCGACGACGTGGCGCGGCGCGTGCTCCAAGCGGCGGAGGGCCGCGGGGTGGCGGCGGGGCAGGGTCGTGGCCTTCGATAACGTGGTCGGACACGACCGGGTGCGGGCCCTGCTGGCCCGGTCGATCGGCGGCGGCCGCCTGCCTCCCGCCCTGCTCCTGACGGGGCCCGAGGGCGTGGGCAAGCGGACGCTGGCCCTGGCCGCGGCGCGGGCGCTCGTCTGCGAGGCGGCGGGGGGCGAACCCTGCGAGCAGTGCTCCGCCTGCCGGCGCGCCGCGCGCGGCCTCCATCCCGACGTCCTGCTGATCGAGCCGGAGACCGCGGCCATCAAGATCGAGCAGGTCCGGGACATGGCCCGCGAGGTGCTGGCCCTTCCCTTCGAGGGCCGGTCGCGCGCCTTCGTGCTCGACGAGGCGCACGTCATGACCGAGCAGGCGAGCAACGCGCTGCTCAAGAGCCTGGAGGAGCCGCCCGCCACCTCCCACGTCTTCCTGGTGACCGCGTCGCCCCAGGCCCTGCTGCCCACCATCCGGTCCCGCTGCCAGACGCTGCGCCTCGGGCCGCTGCCGCCCGCGCTGCTCGAGTCCTACCTGCGGGACCGCGCGGGCCTCTCCGCGGAGGAGTCGCGCCTGCGCGCCGCGCTTTCGGGCGGGAGCATCGGGTCCGCCCTGGCCCTCGACTCCGACGCCTACCGGTCGTCGCGGAACGACCTGCTGCTGTTCCTGGAGCGGGCGGGGACGGCGGGAGCGGTCGAGCGGATGGAGGCCGCCCAGCGTTTCGCGGACCTGGACAACCCCGCTCTCGCCCTCACCACGCTCCGGTCGCTGCTGCGCGACGCCGCGCTGCTGCGCTCGGGGGCGGGCGCCGGGTCGCTCCTCAACGCCGACGTGGAGCCGCGCCTCGCCGCGCTGGCGCGCGGCCCGCTCGGGGCCCGGGCGGCCGAGCTGGCGGAGGCGGCGGGCGAGACCCGAGAGGCCCTGCGCCAGAACGCCAACCGGCTCCTCTCGATGGACGTCCTCCTCGATTCCCTCGCCGGTTGAGGCTCTCCGATCGCCGAGCTTGCGCCGCGCCGCGCCCGCGTGCTACAAAGGGCAAAAGCTGCCTTCGCTCCATCGGAAAACCTGAACGACAGCCGTGAGGCCAACCACAGCGCCCGCAGCGCGGCGCTCGAGCGACACCGCGAAGGAGGTCGGCGCCCTGATGAACCGCAAGCTGATCCGTCCCGATCTCACGGAGGTCAAGGAGCAGCTCCACTCCTCGTCCAAGCCCTACCGCGTCCGCAAGCCCATCCCCCCCGAGCAGACCAACGCGGAGAGCTTCTATTACAAGAAGCAGATGGACAACAAGACCCGCATGGTGCTGGTCCTGAAGGACGGCGAGGAGATCCGCGGCACCATCGAGTGGTACGACCGGTCCGCGATCAAGGTCAACCGTGCCAGCGAGCCCAACATCCTCCTCCTGAAGGACAACATCAAGTACATGTACAAGGAGAACGAGGACAAGGGGCTGGACGAGGACTAGAAGAGGCTATTCCACCGCGAAGTCCAGCAACTCTACGGGCACGATCATGCTGAACCGCTGGCCAAAGATGCCGAACCCGCTGCCGTCCTGACCGTCGCCTTCCCACGCGACCACGAAGTTGCCGGCGGAATCGGAAGCCACCGAGGCGCCGAACTGGCTATTCGTAGTGTAGGTGTTGATCTGGAACTCGCCGCCAAACGGACCCCGGTGCTGGCGTAGCGCCGCCCGAAGATGCCCTCGCCGCTGCCGTCCTGGAAGTCGCTGAACCATACGACGACGAAGTTGCCGGCCGAATCCGACGCCACCGAACTCACGAACTGGCTGTATGGCGTGTAAGTGTTGATCTGGAACTCGCCGCCCAGCGGGGGCCCGTTGCTGGCGAAGCGCTGGCCGAAAACGCCGTAGCCGAAACCGTCCTGGCCGCCGCTGTACCACACGACGACGAAGTTGCCGGCGGGATCGGAAGCCACCTGGGGGGTGAACTGATGACCCGTCGTGTAGGCGTTGATCCGGAACTCGGCGCCCACCGGGGCCCCGTTGCTGGCGTAGCGCTGGCCAAAGATGCCGTTGCCGCTGCCGTCCTGGTCGGCGCTGAACCAGGCGACGACGAAGTTGCCGGCCGAATCGGAGGCCACGGAGGGGAACCTCTGGTTCGACGTGGTGAAGGTATTGACCCGGAACTCTCCGCCCAGGGGCACACCCGAGCTGGCGTACCGCTGGGCAAAGATGCCAAAGTCGCTGCCATCCTGGGTGTAGCTCTCCCACGCGACGACGAAGTTGCCCGCCGAATCGTAGGCCACCGACGGGAAGAACTGGACGTCCGTGGTGTAGCTGTTGACCCGGAACTCCGGCCCTACGGGGTTCCCCTGCGCGACGAGCAGACCCGCCGCCCCGAGGACGACAACGAGAGCGAGGACAGCGCGGAATGATCGGCCCGTCATCGAAGCCGTCCTCCCGGAATCCGCGGAAACACGCGAGCGTACCGTGGCGGACGTCGTCTCATAATACGCCGCCGGCTGGCGGTCTTGTCCATGCGTGATAGCATTCCGCCCCGGGCGAAAGACCGCCGCGTAGGCCGGACCGGGACACCCATGCCGCAGGAGAAAGACGTCCCCACCGTATCACCCGCCCTCGAAGAGACCCGTCACGTCGGGGCGGATGCGGCCGGCGCTGGCGCGGCGGAGCCGCCGCCCGCCGGCGAGCGCCGTGTCGGCCCCTATCTCCTCATGCGCGAGCTGGGTCACGGGGGTATGGGCACGGTCTACCTGGCCGTCCGCGCCGACGAGCACTTCCACAAGCGCGTCGCCGTCAAGATCGTGCGCGGCGGTGGCGGCTCCGAGGCGGTTGTCCGCTACTTCAAGCGCGAGCGCCAGATCCTCGCCGGGCTCGACCATCCCAATATCGCCAAGCTGCTGGACGGCGGCACCACGGATGACGGGCTCCCCTATTTCGTCATGGAGTACGTGGAGGGCCAGCGCATCGACGCGTACTGCGACGAGCGCCGCCTGGCGACGGTGGAGAGGCTCCGGCTCTTCCAGGTCGTCTGCGCGGCGGTTCAATACGCGCACCGCAACCTCATCGTCCACCGCGACCTCAAGCCCGGCAACATCATCGTGACCCCCGACGGCGTCCCGAAACTGCTCGACTTCGGGATCGCGACCCTGCTCGACTCCGCCGCGGCCTCCGCGGCCGCTCCCACCGCCACCGCCCTGGCGCTGACGCCCGAGTACGCCAGCCCGGAGCAGGCCCGCGGCGAGCCCATCACCACGGCCAGCGACGTCTACTCGCTGGGCGTTATCCTGTACGAGTTGCTCACGGGCCAGCGGCCCTACCGTCTCAAGACCCGCCAGCCGCTGGAGGTGCTGCGCGCGGTCTGCGACCAGGAACCGGAGAAGCCCAGCACCGCTGTCGGGCGCATGCGGGTCCAGGCGGCCCGGGGGACCGAGACAGACGCGGCTACGCCCGATACGGCGGTGGCGGTGAGCGCGACGAGGGAAGGGACACCCGCGCGGCTGGAGCGGAAGCTGCGCGGCGACGTCGACAACATCCTGATGATGGCGCTGCGCAAGGAGCCGCCGCGCCGCTACACTTCCGTGGAGGCGTTTTCCGAAGACATCCGCCGCTACCTCGAGGGACTTCCCGTGCACGCGCGCAAGGCCACCCCCGCCTATCGCGCGGGCAAGTTCGTGAGGCGGCACACGGCCGGGGTGGCGGCGGCGGCGGCGGTAGGGGTCCTGCTCGTCGGCTTCACGGTGGCCATGGCGGTCCAGTCGGCTCGGGTGGCCCGGGAGAGGGACCTCGCGGAAAAGGAGAGGACGGTCGCGCAGCAGGAGCGGGCCACCGCGCAGCGTGAGCGGGAGACCGCGCAGCGGATCTCGGCGTTCCTCGTGGACCTGTTCAGGATCTCGGACCCGAGCCAGGCGCGGGGTCAGACCATCACGGCGCGGGAGATCCTGGACAGGGGGACAGCGAAGATCAGGACAGAGCTGCAAGACCAGCCCCAGGTCCGAGCCACCTTGATGGACACCATGGGCGACGTGCTGGCCAGTCTCGGGCTGTACGACCGGGCGATCCCTCTCCTGGAGGAGGCGCTCCAGGCGAGGAAGGCGGCCCTGGGGGCCGACCACCTGGACGTGGCTGCGAGCCTGAGCCACCTGGCCACGCTGCGCCTCGACACGGGCGACTACGTGGGGGCGGAGACCCTTCATCGCGAGGCCCTCGCCATCCGGCGCAAGCGGCTCGGCAACGAGCACCCCGACGTCGCGGCGAGCCTGGACAGCCTGGCGGGCGCGGTGCACGAAAAGGGGGATTACGCCGCAGCGGAGGGCTTCTACCGCGAGGCCCTGGTCATGCGCCGCAAGCTCCTCGGAAACGACCATCCCGACGTCGCCAGGACGCTGAACAATCTGTCCACCGTGCTCTTCGGCAACGGCGACTACGCCGGGGCCGAGAGCCTCCAGCGCGAGGCTCTGGCCCTCAAGCGCAAGCTGCTCGGCAACGAGCACCCGCACGTGGCGAACGGCCTGAACAACCTGGCCGCGCTGCTCCGCGCCAAGGGCGACTACGCGGGGGCCGAGGCCCTGCACCGCGAGGTCGTCGCGCTCCAGCGAAAGCTGGTGGGGGACGAGCACCCGCGGATGGCGATGAGCCTGGCGAGCTACGCCGACACCCTCTGTCGCGACAAGAAGCCCGCGGAGGCCGAGCCCCTCGCCAGGGAGGCCCTGGCGATCTTCAGGAAGGCGCTCCCCAAGGGGCATCCGTACATCGCCGAGACGGAGAGCGTGCTGGGCGGCTGCCTCGCGCTCTCGGGGCGCTACCCGGAGGCCGAGGCCCTGCTGCTTCGGAGCTATCCCGTGCTGACGGTCAAGGGAACCTTCGAAGGCCGCGAGGCTCTGGAGCGCATCGTCCGACTCTACGAAGGCTGGGGCAAACCCGGTAAGGCGGCCCCTTACAGGGCGAAGCTCGCGGCGGCATCCGGGAAGAGCTGAGATCACTCCCGTTAACACCCACCGCCGGGAGGTGGTGACCTGGCGGTGTGGAAGTAGCGCTGCGCCAGGTGTCCAACCGGTGTCCAACCTCGGCGGGTTCCGGTATGCGTTGGTGGGGAAGGCGGCCCTGAAGTCGTAGCTGGGCGGCGTCGGTGCGGCTCGGTGTGCCTCGGTTCATCCTGCCGAACGAGCAAGGAGAACGAGGACAAGGGCCTGGACGAGGACTGAACCATTGGGCATAACGAGCTACGGCGGCCTCTAAGCGCTCCCACGTGTCCGTCCAAGAGCGTTCGGTGATTCGACCAGCGCATGAGCGGCCCTGGGCACCCACACCGGGAACCAGCTTCCTAGGTGCCAACAGTCTCCTCGATGGACGCGTGGCCCGCTGTCGGCCGAGGTGACGATGCCGGCCTCCGGCGTGCCCCGAGATCGAGCGGGCATAGCCGGCTACATGGACCTCGTGGAGGGCGGGCGGCGGGAGACGTTCCGCCTCGAATGATTTTCGTTGCGCCCGGTCGTCTCTCCGGCTAGAATCCGCCCCGACCAACTGCAGTCCAGCGTAGCTCGTTCCCGAGCCGAGGAGGGGATATGACTCTACGGAATCTGACGTCGCCGGCACTCGCTGCGAGCGTACTCGCCATCTTGCTCACCGGCGCGCTGGCGGAGGCCGCCCAGACCGGCAGCACGCCCGCCGTGAAAGGTGGCGGCGAAAAACGCATCGTGCAGGGAAACAGCGTCCTGCTTCTCGAGACCACGGACACCGCGCTCGACATTGCCCTGGGCTCCCTGGGCCAGCCCTTCGATAATATCGTCAGCGGCACCTGGACGGGCATCGACTTCTCGCCCTACGACATCGTCTTCATCGGGATGGACGGCGGCGACATCGACGAGGTGGACGTTGCGGTGGTGCGCTCGGGCGCCATCGACGCCGGTGTGCGGGTGTGCTGGTTCGGCGGCACGGCCCTGCCGGGGTTCGCCAACGGCGTTGAGATCAGCCTGGTGGACATCAATACCGGGAACTTCTCCTGGACGATTAGCTCGACCCCGCACTTCACGCTCGTGAATCCGGCGCATCCGATGGGCGCCAGCCTACCGGGCTCGATGACCTTCGCCAACCCAAATGCCGCCTTCTACATGCTGCGCCCCACCGACGCGGCGATCCAGGTCGTGGGCGAGAACGGCGACGGCTTCGACAGCCTGTTCTTCAAGGGCTCGGGCTTCCCCGGCGGCGGCACCGGCCAACTGGTATGGCTCACTAACTCGCCCTTCGTGGACTACTGGAGTGTTCCCAGCGACATGGCATTCCTCACCCAGGTGGTCGACAACTGCCTGCAGCCCGTGGTGCCGGTGGGGTTGCATGGTCTCACCGTCGAGTAGGCGGGGGCTCGGCGACCAGCAGCAACGCTGCGGTCGCCGCTGACCCGACCGGGGACTTGGTCGTCACGTTGGACGGCTATGGGCCAGGACGGCTCTTCCACGGGCGTTTTCGGTCAGCGTTTCGGCCGCATGGTCCCGGTCGAGCTGCTGCAAGGTCAGGGGTTGAGTAGCGCTGGGTCAGGCGTCCAACCGGTGTCCAACCTCGGAGCGCTCCGGTGTGCTTTGGTGTGGGAAGGCGCCCTGTAAGTCGTAGCCAGGCGGCGTCGGTGTGGCTCGGCGCGCCTCGGCTCATCCGCAAGGAGAACGAGGACAAGGGGCTGGACGAGGACGGAAGCAGAATGTCCGTCGGGAGGAAGCGATGAATCGAGCCTGGCTCGTCTTGTTCATCCTGTGGCTCTCCGTGCCCCGCGTCGCACGGGCGCAAGGGGGATCCCCCCTCGGCTCCGAGTTCCGGATCAACACCTATACGACGGGCGCCCAGAGCCGTCCCGCCGTTGCCGCCGACCCCGCCGGACAGTTCGTCGTCGTCTGGGATAGCGCCGGCCAGGATGGCTCGAGTCTCGGAGTCTTCGGGCAGCGGTTCGCAAGCTCCGGGGCCCCCCTCGGCCCGGAGTTCCGCGTGAACACCTCCACTACGGACCTTCAAGAGAGTCCGTCCGTGGCCGCCGACTCCGCCGGCAACTTCGTCGTGGCCTGGACGAGCAGCGGGGGGTACGGGGGCGCGCCCGCGGACGTCTTCGGCCAGCGCCATGCGGGCGACGGCACGCCGCTCGGCCCCGAGTTCCGGATCAACGCCTTCACGACGAACGGACAGAACGACCCGCGCGTCGCCGCCGGCTCGGCCGGAAACTTCGTGGTCGTCTGGAACAGCGCCGGCCAGGATGGCTCGTATCTCGGAGTCTTCGGGCAGCGCTTCGCGAGCTCCGGTGTCCCCCTCGGGCCGGAGTTCCGCGTGAACACCTACACGACGGACAATCAGTACACTCCGTCCGTGGCCGCCGACTCCGCCGGCAACTTCGTCGTCGCTTGGACCAACAGCGGGGGGTACGGGGGGCTCGCGGACGTCTTCGGGCAGCGCTTTGCGAGCGACGGCACGCCGCTCGGGCCCGAGTTCCGGATCAACACCTTCACGACGAACGTCCAGAACCGTACGGCGATAGCCGCCGATGCGGCCGGAAACTTCGTGGTCGTGTGGAACAGCGCCGGCCAGGATGGCTCGAGCCTCGGAGTCTTCGGGCAGCGCTTCGCGAGCTCCGGCGTCCCTCTCGGCCCGGAGTTCCGCGTGAACACCTACACGACGGACCTGCAATACGCTCCGTCCGTGGCCGCCGACTCCGCCGGCAACTTCGTGGTGGCCTGGACCAGCAGCGGGGGGTACGGGGGCATACCCGGGGACACCTTCGGCCAGCGCTACGCGAGCGACGGCACGCCGCTCGGGCCCGAGTTCCCGGTCAATACCTTCACGACGAGCGCCCAGAACCGGCCGGCCGTCGCCGCCGACCCCGCCGCCGGCAACTTCGTCGTCACCTGGGACAGCTATGGGCAAGACGGCTCCGGCACCGGGGTCTTCGGCCAGCGCTACGGCCGGATCGTCCCGGTCGAGCTGATGCACTTCAAGGTGCAATAGCGCCCCTCCCGGGCGTCCCGTGTCGATCACCGAAGAGGGCGGTACTGCGAGCGAGGCGGGACCCGCCCGCCCGTCACCCATGGCCCCCATGGGGGCGGCGGAGCGGATCGAGGTCATCGACGTCCTGCGGGGAGCGGCGCTGCTCGGGATCCTGGCCGCGAACATGCGCGCCCTGGGGGCGCCCTGGCGGCTCTACGAGAAGCCCGCCCTGCTGTTTCCGGGGTTCGCCGACCGCCTGGTCCAGGGGCTGATCGACGTATTCGTGAGCGGGAAGTTCCTGGCCCTCTTCTCCTTCCTCTTCGGGCTCGGCTTCGCCGTGCAGATGACCCGGGCGGAGGCCCGCGGCGCCCGCATGGGCTCGTTCTACCCGCGGCGGCTCCTGATCCTCCTCGTGTTCGGGATCGTCCACGGTGCCCTGCTCTTCTGGGGCGACATCCTCGTGGCGTACGCGCTCATCGGGTTCATCCTGCTCGCCTTCCGGAAACGACAGCCGTCCACCGTGCTGCGCTGGGCCCTCGGCCTGCCTCTCGTCTTCACCATCCTGGGGAGCAT
>Ga0214472_10005522_pt1 | contig 13295 bp, 9 predicted proteins | sample RVTome_6_FD_207662 | JGI IMG/M metagenome (GOLD analysis project Ga0214472, IMG submission 207662) | Soil microbial communities from uranium-contaminated site in the Upper Colorado River Basin, Wyoming, United States - RVT140D175 | ecosystem: Environmental > Terrestrial > Soil > Contaminated >... | reverse complement strand
CCCGGGGAGAAGTCGACGAAAGGGAACCTCGTCCTCGAAGTGACGGGTGTCTCCCGGCAATTTGGAGCCGTGCGAGCGCTGACCGACGTCAGCTTCGACTGCCGAGCCGGTGAGGTCCACGCCCTCGTCGGTGAGAACGGCTCCGGAAAGTCGACCCTCCTCGGGATTGCATCAGGGTTTGTCGACCCCGATCTGGGCACCATACGTATCGGGCGCAAACCGCTACGCCGCGACTCTCCGGCTTTGGCGCGGAAGCTGGGCCTGGCGATGGCCTACCAGGACACGTCATCGATCCAGCCCGAGCCGGTAAAGAACAACCTCTACCTGGCGGCGCCGCCAGATCAGAGGCCCCCGTTTTGGCGACGGAAGAAGTGGGCCCGCAAGCTGCTTGCCGAGTTCGAACTCGATCTGGAGCTCTTCCCCGACGCCCCGGCCGGTTTCCTAACGCTGGCCGAGCGCCAGCTGTTCGAGGTGGCCAAAGCCCTGGTCACCGATCCCAAGGTGCTCCTCCTCGACGAGCCGACCACCGCCCTCGGCCCCGACGAGGTCGAGGCGCTCCATCGCACCGTGAAGGCCTGCCGCCAGCGCGGGATGGGGGTCGTCTATGTCAGTCATCGTCTTCCCGAGGTCCTCGAGATCGCCGACCGGATCACCGTCCTTCGTGACGGTCGTAACCAGGGCACCTTCAACGCCAGCGACACAAGCGAGATCCAGCTGGTGGAGCTGATCGTGGGCCGGCCGTTCGAGTCGGCGTTCCCCCCACCGGCTCTCCGCACGGCAGCAAGGGAGGAGGTCCTGGTGGTCGACGGACTTCAGGGGCAATCGTTCGGACCTGTCAACTTCACGCTGATGAGTGGCGAGATCGTCGGTATCGCCGGTGCCGAGGGCAACGGGCAGTCGCAACTGTTCGATTGCATTTCCGGCAGGGTCCCTCCCAAGGCGGGACGGGTGGTCTGTGACGGTGCCGAGCTGAACCTGATATCCACTCACGAAGCGGTTTCCTCTGGAGTCATGCTGCTCCCTGGGGACCGCAAACGTGAAGCGCTCATGCCGGTTCTCGGGGTAAGGGTCAATGCCACCATCCAATCGCTTCGCAAGTTCGGTGTGCTCGGATTCCTGAGACGAAGAGCCGAGCGGGAGTCCGTCGGTGGTCTTGTTGAGCAACTGGAGATCCGCACACCGTCCCTGGATCAGCCGGTCGAGTTTCTCTCGGGTGGCAACCAGCAGAAGGTCTCGGTGTCGCGAACCTTCCTCAAGGATCCGTCGGTGATCTTGGCCTATGAGCCCAGCCAAGGTGTCGACGTCGGTTCCCGGTTCGACATCTACCGAGCGCTGCGAGCCCGCACTGATGCCGGTGCCGCCTTGCTGGTGAAATCGAGTGACCCTATCGAGCTCTCCGGGCTCTGTGACCGTGTCCTGGTGATGTCACGAGGGACGATTGTGGAGGAAATACCTGGAGACGAATTGGATGAGCGTCGCATAACCGAGGCCATCGTCCGGGGGCCGGGCCTTTCGAAGGCGGGTCGCTCGCCTCTGGGGGTGGCGATGCCCAAGAGCCTGCCGCGAGTAAACCCCTCGTGACCACCAGGGTCGAATCGGCCAGACAAGTGGTGCGGAGGGTTATCCGCGACGCCCGCGACATTAACAAATGGCGCAAGATCGTCAGGGTCCGCCTGTGGATGCCGGTAGCCCTTCAGGCCCTCTTGCTGGGCGCTCTGGTCTGGTACACGAACTCACGATTTCCAGGGTTCGTCAACGCAACCAACGTATCCCAGATTCTGATCCTTGCGCTTCCTCTCATCGTCGCCACCCATGCACAGATTCATGCCCTTCTCGTTGGTTACATCGACCTCTCGGTGGGCGCCATGATCAGCCTCGGGGTGGTGATCGCATCGTTCCTCATCGGGCCGGACGCCACCAGCGGTGGGATCGTGGCCGGTGTGGGCGCCATCCTGGTTTGCGGAGTGGCCCTCGGCCTGGTCAACGCCGGTTTGATTCGCGGAGTGAAGATCCCATCCATCATCGCCACCCTGGCCACGATGAGCATCCTCGACGGGATCTCGCTGACGATGCGTCCTACAGCTCAGGGGGTCATCAACGGAGGCGTGATCTCCTTCCTCACTGCGAGCGTCGGGCCTATACCCATTGCTTTCGTGGTGGTGGTGGCGGGGGCGGCCCTCATGGATGTTTGGCTTCACGCCTCGGGCTCGGGTCTTCAGTTGCGTGCCGTCGGATTTGACGACAGGTCGGCAAAACGCAGTGGGGTCAGGACCAACTGGGTCCGGGTCCGGGCCTTGCTACTGGCGGCCCTTCTCGCCACAGTGGCCTCCTTTTTGGTCATGGCCCGCTCCCCTATCGGCAACGCGCAAGTTGGCTCGACCTTCGCCCTCAGCAGCATCACGGCCGCCGTCCTGGGAGGGGCATCCCTGGCCGGTGGCAGGGCAACTTTCCTTGGTGGCACGGTCGCTGCCTTGCTCCTGGCCGTGATCATCACCGTCCTGCCCTATCTCGGCCTCTCGAACAGCGATGGCTTGATGATCATCGGCGGGCTGGTACTAATCGGGATCATCCTGTTCCAGGTAGGGGACATCAAGGAGTTGGTGAAACGGAACTACAAACGGGCCCGGCGTCTGATGATCGGGAGTCGTCCTCCTAAGGCTGCCGCCCTCCCCACCTTCTACCCGGCCGGCACCGACTTCAGCGTGATCCCCTCGGGGAGAATCCTGATCCAGGGTGGAACTGTGCTCTCCCTCGACCCGGTCGTCGGAGACTTGACCACCGGTGACGTTCTCATCGAAGGGGACAGGATCGTGGCGGTCGGTCCGAACCTCCAGAACGGGGAGGTGGAGTTGATTGACGCGTCCGGAATGATCGTCATGCCCGGGTTCGTCGACACCCACCGCCACATCTGGGAGGGCCTCCTTCGCAACATCGGCACCGACGTCCCCCTGGAGGGGAGGACCAGTTACATCTCGTTCGTCCTTCACAAGCTGGCGCCGGCCTTCCGGCCAGAGGATGCCTATGTCGGCAATCTGGTCTCTGCCCTGGGCGCCATCGATGCCGGAATCACCACCTTGCTCGACTGGTCACACATCCAGGGTTCGCCGGCCCATACCGATGCGGTCATCCAAGCCCTCAGGGATTCCGGTCTGCGAGCGGTGTTTGCCTACGGGTTTCCCTGGTGGGGGAAATGGGAGGAAAGGCAGCCAAGTTGGTTTGTCCGAGCGGCCACCGAGCACTTCTCGAGCAAGGACCAGATGCTCACCCTCGCCCTGGCGGCACCCGGTCCCGAGTTCACCGACTTCGAGATCACCCGCGACCATTGGAAGCTGGCCCGGGAGGCGGGGGCGCGAATCAGCACACATGTCGGGGTGGGGACGTACGGCCAGGATGCAAAGCTGCAGGAGATGGGATCGGCAGGCCTCCTCGGCCCCGACACCACTTACATCCACTGCACGACCCTCAACGACATAGAGATCCAGATGATCGTCGACACCGGCGGCACTGTTTCGCTCGCCTCACCAGTCGAGATGATGATGGGTCACGGCATGCCGCCAATCCAGAAGTTCCTAGATCGGGGCCTCCGTCCCAGCCTCAGCGTCGATGTCGAGACCAACGTCCCCGCAGACATGTTCAACCAGATGCGCTCGGTGCTGACCCTCCAGCGGGGGCGGGCAATCGCCGCAGGAAAGACCCCTGTCCCACCGCGAGACGTCCTGGCCTACGCCACTGTTGAAGGAGCCCGGGCCAATGGCCTTGATGCCAAGGTCGGGTCGTTGACCCCCGGGAAGCAGGCAGACCTGATCATGCTCCGCACCGATCGGTTGAACGTGACACCGCTCAACGACCCGACGACCGCGGTTGTGGTGGGGATGGACACTGGGAATGTGGATACCGTGATAATCGCCGGACGGGTAATGAAGAAAGGGGGCAAACTGCTCCATGTCGACTGGGGTGCGGTGAAGCGGCTGACCCTTGAGTCGCGCGACTACGTCATCGAGAAGTCAGGCTTCAAACTCCCCAAGATCTAGCCCCTCCCAGGGGTTTGCAGCGCTCACAGGGCGTAGTTGACCGAAGACACATACGATTCGGCCCATGGCTGACGTCAATCTCACCGCTCACCGGATTGTCGACTTGCCACCGCAACCAACGGTGGCGATCAGGACCCGCAAACGCATGGCAGACCTTGCGCGAGTGGCTTCATCAACATGACCAGGAGGAGGGATCCGGACCTTGGGAGGTTTACGTCGACGACCCAACTGAGGTTGCCGACGAGGCGAAACTACGAACCGAGATCTACTGGCCGCTCAAGACCATCCCTTCCTGACTCACCGCTGGCTGCCGGCGGAAAGGTCGCCGGGGGATAACGTCACGTCGAGGTCGTCATCGGAGGACGTCTTTTCGTCGAATACTCTTTCATCATGGAAGGGAATGACGTCCGCCTCGTCTTGACGTCACAGGCTGTGCGGGCATTCGGATATGGCATGGCATCTGTGCTCATCGCCTCCACATTGGCGGACCGCGGGCTGTCGCCCGTCGGTGCCGGTTTGATCCTGGGAGCAATCGTTGCTGGAACCGTTCTGGCCCAGTTGGCAGTGGCCCGCTGGTCGGATGGCTGGGGGCGTCGGCGTAGTTACGTGACCCTCTATGTCGCGCTCGCGCTCAGCGCGATTGCTTTTGCCGCTGCTGCCCCCCTTTGGCTGCTGGTGGCGGCAGCACTCCTCGGCGCCCTCTCCACCGAAGTGGTCGAGTCAGGACCCTTCACCTCGCTCGAACTAGCCATGCTGGCCGGCCGGCTCGACCGTGATGCCCTCGCCAAGGGGTTCGGCTGGTACAACGCGATCGCCGCTACCTGCGGAGCTATAGGGGCAGCGGCCGCCGGGCTACCTGAGCTGGCTCGGCATGCATGGGAGGGTGCGCCTCCCGATCGGGTCTGGCTCTTGGTGCTGTTGCCCGTAGCTCTAGTCGGCGCCTTCACAGCACGTCGATTGAGCACCAACGTCGAGAGGCCGCCATCTTCTCCGACCATCACGTCCCTGGGGGCTTCGCGCCGGGCGGTGCTGCGTCTGTCTGGACTATTCGGGCTCGACGCCTTTGCTGGAGGATTCGTGATCCAGACTTTCATCGCCTTCTGGCTCATCGACCGTCATGGCGCTACCACCACCAACGTTGGCGTTCTCTTCGCCGTCATTGGCGTGATCCAGACCCTCTCATTCCTGGCCGCCCCTCTCATCGCCAGCCGGATCGGCTTGCTCAACACGATGGTGTTTACCCACCTGCCCTCCAATGCCCTGCTCGCCGCCCTTGCCTTCGCCCCCAACCTGGCGGTAGCGGCAGTTCTTCTTTTAACGCGAGCGGCCCTGTCACAGATGGATGTGCCCACCCGTCAGGCCTATGTGATGGCCCTGGTTCAGCCGGCCGAACGGACCGCAGCGATCGCTTACACAAACACCGTCCGCTACCTCGCCCGTCCGATTGGTCCGGTTGCCGCTGGAGCGCTCCTTACCCAAGCCGCCGGTGCACCCTTCTTGGTCGCCGGAGCCGTGAAAAGCATCTACGACCTGATCCTTTGGCGCTGGTTCCGTACCGTCCCCCTGCCGCCAGTCTACGAAAGCGAGGCCTCGAGATGACATCGGTCAGGGCGCCCCTCTTATCGCGCTTGCACGTAGTACTCGGTGAACTCGCGACACCGCCCATCATGATCGAAAACGATGAGAAAGACGTTGTGAAAGATTCGCTCGGGATGCTCCTCCGTCCGGTGATAACGACTCGTACCGACCGCCACCAATCGCTCACCTTCCAACGCGAATGGTGCATACGTGGCATCCCAACTGCCGGGGTCGTCCGGGCTTTCTAGCCATGAGCCGACCAGTTCACCTCGACCCACAATGGGCTGGTCATAGGGGTGATACCTATACGCAACGTCTTCGCTAAAAAGGTCAGCGATCTGGTGACGGTCATTAGAACGCCACGCCTCGATATACCGCTCCAGCCACCGCTGAGCACCTACCCGGTCCACCTGGATCTCCCTTCTCGTTGTGCTCACATCATGACATCGGCACCGGCCTGGTCGCTTAGGCTGCAATCTGTGAACATCAACGCCGACGCGGTGGCGGGGCCGAGTCGATTCGGCTGGAGGAGTACCCCTTCTATCCATTCGTCGTCAACGAGAGCGGTCAGGTTGAGTTCAGCGCTCCCAGGTTCCAGGAGGCGGTAGCCCACTTCCTCGGCAGACGGAATCCGCTAGCCGCTGGCGAGTTGATAGTCATTGGTGAGCAGAACTTCGTCGGTGACACCTTCGGGGCTGAAGAGCTCAAGAACTACAAGGCCTTCTTCGACGCCTATCAGAGCAATGCGATTCTCAATGACAACAACGCGTTTTTGGAGAACTACAAGCGGATCGTGCGCCTGCTCGGACGATCATTTCCCAACACCGGAATCGAGATACTTCTCCACAACCTGGTCAATCCCACCAAATCCATCGTCGCCATAGAGAACGGTGAAGTCACCGGGCGCAGTCTCGAGATGGGAACCACCAACCTGGTGCTCGACCTCAAGACGAGGCGCCACCAGAACCAGGACAAGCTCAATTACGAGCTGAGCATCGGGGCGCGTCGATTCAAGTGCACGACGATCCCCATATTCAGAGCCGAATACGGCCTGGTGGGCGCCATCTGCATCACATCGACGAGCGCTTCCTCCGAGAAGAAGTCATGCGGAATCCCGAAAGGCTGCAGGCGTTCTTCGACAACCTGCTGAAAGTCGAAATGACTCTGGACGAGAACATACTCTCCCGCGACGAGTACTCCTCCGCCCTACGCGGGAAGCGGCACTATCTAGATGAGGCGATCAGGTCGGGAACCGGGTCGATGCGCGACACCCAGCTCGCTGCCATCCTTTTCTCCGACATTGCCGACTACTTGACCATCATGAAACGCGACGAGGCGCTCGCCCTCAGTGTCCGCCAGGCGAGTTCCAACGTCCATCGAAGGCTCATCGCTCGCTTTGAGGGTCGTTTGCTCAACAGCTCGGCGACGGTTTTCTTGCCAGCGTTGCCTCAGTGACGAGGGCGGTCGACTGCGCCCGCGAGATCCATCGAGCCATCAGGGATGATGGCCGCTTCCAGGTCCGGATCGGAATCCACCTGGGTGAGGTAGTACAGGCCGAAGGCGACGTCTTTGGTGACGGTGTCAACCTTGCTTCCCGCATCCATGGAGAGGCTGCACCAGGGACCATTGCGGTCTCCGACGTCGTCTATGACAACGTGAGGAACAAGGAGGCGATAGTGGCCACCGACCTCGGTGAGCGTGACCTCAAGCACATCGACAAGCTGATCCGGCTCTATGCGATCGACGTTTGATGAGAACGAAGACGATCAGAGGGCACGTCTGAGGACGCCCGATAGATCCCCTTTGCGGCCGACGGCGACGTCATCGAGCCCGAGCCAACTTGCCATTGTGTTGAGTTCTATCGCCAGTTCCCGGGCGACATGAACGGCATCCCTGCCATCCTCGAGAAACGCTCCCGGGACCCTGAGGGTCCCCGCCTGGCGATCGGCCTTTAGATCGACCCGGGCAACGAGATCATCGCCCAGAAGGAACGCGAAGACGTAGTACCCAAAGATCCGCTGGGGCTGGGGAACGTAGATCTCGACCCGGTAGTGAAAGTCGTGGAGGCGTTCGAGTCTCTCCCGGTTCCACATGTAGGTGTCGAAGGGATTGAGGAGGACACGGGTCCGGATCGAACGTGGAATAGTCGCTCCTGCGTACACGTAGGCCGGCTTAGACCACCCTTGGACCCCGACCTCGACGAGAGCCCCTTCACCCACGAGTGCGGATATCGCAGGCCTGCCTTCGGCCCCCCGGATCCAGTTGTAGTCCATGAGGTCCCGAGCCGTGCCTACGCCCAGAGCTCGAGCGGCGTGGAGAATGAGGCGCTTGCGTGCCTCACCGGGCTCCAACGCCGGTGCCTCGAGGTATTCCCGTGGAATCACCCGCTCGACTACGTCGTAGTACCGGGTGAAGTTGCGGCGGTAGGCGACCGCCACCCGGCCCGCCGCAAATAGGTGCTCGAGCGCGAGTTTGCCGTCCGCCCACCCCCACCACGGACCCGAACGCTCCCCCGGCTCGTTCAGGTCAGCGACAGTGAGCGGCCCTCTCTCGGCCACCTGCCGGTATACCGACTCGACGTAGCCCGGGGCCCTGGCATTGAGACTCCTGATCCACTGTCCGTTTCCCAGGGCATATCTGTCCATCCGGTGCCGGTACAAGGGAAAGTCCTCGATGGGGCAAATCGAAGCCATCCGACCCCAGTACTCGAAGAACCGGCGCCTCTCCACTCCCTGCCAGAGCAGCTGAGGGTCGTACACGCCGAGGCGGGAAAAAAGAGTGAGATGGTGGGATCTCTCAACGACGTTCACCGAGTCGATCTGAAGTAGACCCACGGCGCCCACCGCTCGCCTGACATGCCCAAGGTTTGGGGTCCCGGTTGGACGCGACGAGGCCAGACCCTGGGCTGCGATAACCGCTCGCCGGGCTTGCGCATTGGTGAGGCGCCTCCTGCCGGACATGGATCAATGGTGATAGCTGCCCCGCAGGCCCTGCGCTACTTCCTGGGCTTCGTCCCAACCATGTCGTCTCTGGCCTGTTCCGCCCGTGCCGCCCCGATGGCTGTGGTGACCATCTTTTGCTCCTCTGGAGGCGGCAAGACCGCAGGCATGCCAAGGAACTCGATCCACAACTCGCGAGCCCAACCCATCGTGTGATAGAGGTGTTGATCCTCTTCTTCTTCAACCTGCTCGTAGGCGTCTTTTAGGACCGAGGCCAACTTTCCGCTTGCCTTCTCGGCGACCTTGCCCATCAACTCCCAGTTGGCATGGTCTTTGGTCTCAGCCTCAACGACTGCCTCGGCGGCTACTAGCTGGGCTGCTGCTGGTTTGGCATCAGTCATCGCCATTTCAATTGACTGGACAAGGGATTGACCCTTGAAACGGACGATGGCTCTCCCCGGTGTCTCCAGGTCGGGGTCCAGCCCAAGCTCCGCGAACACCTGCGTGACAATCCGAACGTGGTTCTCCGTCTCCTCCAGGTACTTCTCCCACTCCTCGCGGAGGCCATCGTTGACGGCACAACGGATTGCAGTCTGATATATCTGCACGCCCCCCAGCTCGGTCTCTAACGATTGGTACAACAGCTCTTCTACCTGCGCCTTGTCCATCTCGACTCCTCTTGTCGCAACGGGTCAGTTCGCCCTCCGAGGGGCCTGGCCGCATTACCCCAGGCCCTCGAATCTCAAACGATGCCCCGGCGTTTGAGTGGTACGGCACCTGAAATATTCAACGGCAAGGGAGGTCACACGAACCAAAACAGAGGCTGGCCGAGATCACGACCACGGCGGAAGGAGGGCACCATCGAACGAGCAGTCATGGTGTCGGCGCCTCCTGTTGCCCGCCCGACAATTCTGTGATTGCGGCGTCGAAGTCAACGCGCTTGGCTTCAGAGATGAGGTCGTCGTACCTGTCACCCACCGCGGCCCGGAGGTCGCTTTCCAGCCGCCGATGAATCTCGACTTGGACGCCCCAGGGACCAGAGCTGGTCAGCCGGAATCCGCGCTCGGCGAGAGCGAACAGGCGGGCCGCCCGCTCGACTCGACCGTCGTCGAGTTCCGCCACCGCCCATAATTCGAGCGCCCAGCCAGCAATGCTCATGTTGTGTAACCGCTGTGCCGCGAGCACCGACGCGATCGCGTGGCGTCGTGCGCCAGTGGAGTCGTGCACCTCCAGAGCAGCTCGAGCCAGGAGTGCCGAAGACGACGCCCGCAGAAACGAATCGCCTATTCGAACCGAGAGATCGTTGGCCGCCCGGGCGTAGTCGCGTGCCTCGTCGAGCCGGCCGTCCAGACTGGCGAGGTACGAGCGGACACCCAACGACATGCCGACGTGGAAGGACTCCCCCTCGCCCTCGGGGTAGGCCGTTGCATCGCTTGGTGCGGCTCTCCCCACTTTGTCATCTCCCGACATCCCGACCACGACCGAGCGCAGCAGCTGAGCGAAGGCGATTGTCCTTTGGTCGTCCGGCTCCTTGGCTTCACGGAGGGCGTCGTCCAGACCGGCCTCCAGCATGTCGAAATCGCCCTGCCAGAAGGCCTGGATGGCACCGATCGTCCAAGCCATGGCGCGCTCCCGAGGCCCAGCGCTGGGCAGCGCGGCCACGGTCCTCATCCAGCCGCGACCCTCGCTGAAGGTACCCCGAATGGGCCAGTACACCGTGAGAGCGCGTCCCATGCGCACCCCGGCGGCAGCATCGTCACGATCCACCGCGCGGCGCAGGACCGCCCGGAAGTTGTCGGTTTCACGGGTCAGACGCTCGAGCCATTGGATCTGGGCGCTCGTCCCCAGCGCGATGTCCCCCCGCTCGGCAAGCTCGAGGTAGTAGGTCTCGTGACGGGCACGGAACTCGTCGGCTTCGCCGCTCTGTTCGAGCATTTCCGCGGCGAACTCGCGGATCGTCTCAAGCATGCCGAACCGAGGCTCGGCTGCCTCGCCTGCTGGGCGCAACAGGCTGGAGTCGACGAGCGACGCCAAGAGGTCGAGGGTCACCAGCCGGCCATCCGGGTTCGTCACGTGCTCGATGGCGTCGAGACTGGCACTGCCTACGAAGATCGCCAGTCGGGCGAACAGGATCTGACCATCGGCTGTCAAAAGCGAGTGGCTCCAGGCGAGTGTGTCGCGGAGCGTCTGTTGGCGCTCCGGCAGGTCCCGGGTGCCCCGGTCCAGGAAATCGAGACGGTGGTCCCCCATCCGGTCTAGCACGGCTCGCGGTGACAGCACGCCTAGCCAGGCGCTCGCCAGCTCGATCGCCAGCGGCAACCCGTCGAGCCTTCTGGCGATCTCGCCGATCGCCGCCAGGTCGTCGTCGGTCGGCCGGAAATCGGGTCGGCTTGACAACGCTCGGTCGATGAACAGATCGACGGCCGGCCCGGTGCCGCCTTCAGCAGTCGCAACCGGGAGCGGCTCGAGCCAGTAAACGTGCTCACCGCCCAGGTTGAGGACTCGTCGGCTGGTGACCAGGAGCTGTACACCAGGGGCGCTGGCGAGCAGGTCCGCCAGTTCGCCAGCTGCATCGGCGACCTGCTCAACGTTGTCGAGTACGACCAACATGTGCGCGCTGGCCAGGACCTCGCGTAGCCGCAATCCGACCGGGGCGCCGGCTTCTCCCTCGACTCCCAAAGCCTCGGCAATCGCCGGGAACACGAGCGATGGTTCACGAATGGCGCCGAGCTCAACGTAGGTCACCCCTTCGCGATAGGTGTCCTTGACGCGCTCGGCCACCTCCAGCGCCAGCCGGGTCTTGCCGACTCCTCCGGTACCGAGAATCGTCAACATCCGGGTCTCGGGATTCCCAAGGAGTTCGACGACGCTGGCCACATCCCCCTCGCGGCCGATCAGACGAGTCAGCGGGCGTGGAAGCCTCCCCGCCAACTCTCGGTGGGCCGCCTCGTGTGGCTGGGTTGCCGACGCAGCGAAGCGCTCCGTGAGCAGGACGGCGAGGTCATCGGCGACGAGCCCACGTAAATCCCCGGGACTAGCGAAAGGTCGATAAGAGGCCTCGTCGTCGGCCTCGATACGAGCAATCAGTGTGGCAAGCCTGGGCTCACGTTTTGGCGCGGGTGCCTTGATGTAGACCAACTTGGGTCGATCGCCTGCGAGGTTGTACTCGTCCTCGAGGCCCGACACACTCTCACTAGGCGCGACCCATCCGTACTGCTCCCAGTAGACGCCTATGAAGACGTCACTCTGCTCCAGGTAGGCACGATAGAGCGCCCGGGGTGGATGCGGCCGAGCCCCCAGTTCGAACATCACCGGGGTAAGCCGGAGGCTCTCGATGGCCTCACGGACCGCGTCCCGCTCGTTCGCCAGCTCACCAAGAGTCGAGCTCACGAATACGCGAAGCCGCTGGTCCGGCGTCCGGATCCCCACGCGACCCATCCTAAAGAGGCGGGAAGGAAGGGGACCCCCGGTCGCCACCGAAGCCCGCCCCGCAGGACGATGCGGAAACGCGACGGCACGGGGAGTCGCTCCCTTACCACCAAGTAGGGCGCCCGCTAAGCGCCCGCGTGCCCGGATGAGCTCTCGGCCCTGACCAGTTCGATCCGGTGGATGAGTTTGAACTTCCAAGGCCAGGGCCATGGGGTCGCGCTGACCACGCGAAGCGGGGAGCGTTAGTGTGTTCGACCGGATCGGTAGATGGGCGTGAAGTGGCACCACGCCTGCCGGAAATCCCAGATGACCGCGCCGCCAAGGATGACGACTACGAGCCAGATGCCGACGACGAGCATGGAGACCCGGTAGGGCAGCGGGACGTCCATGAACAGGTAGCCAACACCAGCGCCGAGCCCGGCGCCGAGGGCCGCGGTGAGAGCTGGCGCCGGGGTCGCCCCACCTGCCCCTTCTGGCGTAGAAAGGCCCCCGAGAACGGCGAGGATGTACGCAGGAAGGGGGTTATGGAAGGGGAAGCGCACGCTCGGTGAGGACAACGATCTCCACGCGCCGATTGAGCTGGCGTCCCTCGGGGTTGTCCTGACCGTCGGGGTGGGCGTTCGGTGCGATCGGTTCATCGGCACCACGGCCTTCGGCGGTTAACCGCTCTGCGCCAATTGCATGATCTGCGATCAGGATCGCGACAACACTTTGGGCTCGCTCCTCGGATAGACGCAGGTTGTAAGAGGCGCTGCCAACCGAGTCGGTGTGACCGATAACGATGACGGGGTCGCCCTCAAAGTAGCGGAGCACATCGGCGATAAGGGACAGCGCCGGCGCGGCATCGGCTCTGAGCTCGCTGCTGTTGAAGTCGAACAGGATGCTGTCGGGCAAGGTAAGCCGGAAGCCGCCATCGACTTCGGTGGCTCCAAACTGGGTAAGCGTCTGGGTGATTTGCTCCACCTCGGAGCTGGCGAGGACGTCGTCGGCCAGCCAGCTCCGAACCGTCACGGCAAAGACCCTCGCCTCTATCGCCTGGGGGGAAGTGGCGGGCCTCGTCAATAAGTAAGGCCCCATGCTCACAGTCGGCGTTGAGCCGTTGAGATCGCTTGACGAGCCGCCGGCGTTGAAGGTGAGGGTGACCTGGGTGGCCGTATCGGAGACCCGTCCGGAGAAGGCGAAATTTCCTTCAACGCTGGTACCGACGTCAAGAATCAACAAAGGGTTGTCGTTGGGAGCAACCAAGGGATAGCGATTGCCCTGGTCGTCGGCCAGAAACGTCGGGAGAGCGGCCAGCGAAACCTCCTCGGCCCCGTCA
>Ga0214472_10005521_pt1 | contig 13297 bp, 11 predicted proteins | sample RVTome_6_FD_207662 | JGI IMG/M metagenome (GOLD analysis project Ga0214472, IMG submission 207662) | Soil microbial communities from uranium-contaminated site in the Upper Colorado River Basin, Wyoming, United States - RVT140D175 | ecosystem: Environmental > Terrestrial > Soil > Contaminated >... | reverse complement strand
AGCCTTCGCCGAGTTGCGCGCGGTCCATTTCGGTCGTGGTCGTGGCGAAGGCGACATTCAGCGAAGAGGCGGTGATCTCGCTGACCGGATAGGCGAGCGCCGCCTTGTCCTCATAGAGGAAGGCGGCGTGCCGGTCGCCGGAGACGAACACGACCCCGTTGGCTTCGGTCTCGCGGATCAGCCGGTAGAGGCGCTGCTGTTCCACCGGCATTGTCGCCCAGGCTTCATACCCGTGCCCATCGGTCGGCAGGACCTGGATCGACGAGACAATCAGGCGGAGGTCTGCCGGATCCTGCAGCCGGTTTTCCAGCCAGGTCCACTGGTCATTGCCCAGCATGTCCTGCCCCGGATCGGTGGACGGGATGTAGCGTTCCTTGCCCTTCTTGTTCCATTCGTCGGTCGGCGTCAGGGCGGAGCGGAAGAAGCGCGTGTCGAGCACGATGATCTGGGTGCGCTGGCCTTCCGGGCCGAATGTGCGGGCATAATAGGTGCCGGGATAGGCGCCGACCTCCTGGTTCTCGATCCCCCAGAAACGCTCATAGATGCGCTCGGCGAGGCGCCTGAACGGAAACTCGCGGCCGGAATCATTGGCGCCGTAATCATGGTCGTCCCACGCCACCATCATCGGGAATTTCGCCCGCACCGCCTTGAAATCGTCCCGCGCGGCAAGGTCGCGGTAGCTGGCGCGTACTTCGTCGAGGTCCGGCTGGTTGTTGACATAGGCCGGGCCGTCGCGGTCGCCGTAGACATTGTCGCCGATCATCAGGAAGAGATCGGCCTCTTCCTTCGCGATCGACCGCATCGCGGCGCTGTCGTCTTTCTCTTCGTCGAGGCAGGAGGCCACCAGCACGCGCGTCAATGCCTGATCGGAGGCGGGCAGCGGCAAGCCTTTCGGCGCGCGCGGATAGAACCCGTCCGGCAGCGACCGGTAATAAGGCTCAAGCGCCTCCTCGGCCGATTTCGGCGCGAACACATCGCTGATCAAGGGAATGCGCGGCGCGGACTGGCAGGCCGCGAGTACCGACAGGATTGCGAGCGACGTAAATCGTTTCATGGCGTGCCTCCACATGACCCCGAGGAGACTTGTAGCGGGCTTCGGCGACAGCGGTAAGGCTTGATTGCCAATTCAGGCCGGGCCGAGCAGTTGTTTCACGAACTCGACATGACTGCGCAGCCGGTAGAGGTCATCCGTGTAGGAGAGCGGGACGTCCAGCTTGCCGATATCCACCTGCAGGCGTTCGAGCCTGCTGAGTACCGATGTGCGCGGCGCGCCTTCGGGTGTCGCGCGGCCTTCTTCCTCGAGGGCGCGCAGGTCCTTATACCAGATGTAGATCTTGCGCCGGACCCGCCAGCGATAGATCGGCGGCGCGGCCCGCACGAGCGGGAATGCGAGCGTCAGCAGCGGAATCGCAAGCACCCAGGCGCGGTCCAGGAAATTGGCGACACTGAACGGGAAGTACCGCCGGAGGAAGGACGGGCCGTCCCGGTAGAAGCGCGTGGTCTGGCGGCTGACCGGCAGGTCCGCATTCTCGATGTTCGGGAACTGGCCCGCTTCCGAGAACAGGCTCGGCTCGGAATGAATGGCGAGCGCCGCGTCAAGCAGCACGGCCTCGATCGCCGGGTGGATATCGCCGCGCACGGTCAGCTGCGAGACGGCCGCAACAAGCGGAAGGTCGCGTTGCGGAATGTCGGCGCCAATGTCGGCGATGCCGCGCAGGAGGGTGACTGAAGAGAGCCCCCCATCGCGGCGGGCGATCGCAGGGGCGCGCTCGAACGGCAGGAGGCGGATGCCTTCGGCCCGCATCAGGGACTGGATGTAGGACGCATCCGGCGCGGCGGCGAAGGCGGCGGCATCGATCTCCCCTTCCCGCAAGGCGACTTCGGCTTCGCGGGTGGACAGGGACAGGCGCGCGCTGTTCGCCCAGTCGCCGCCATAGGCGGTTTGCAGCGCGGACGCGAGCGCGCGGGTGCCCGAACCGTCAGGGCCGATCGACAGGCGCACGCTCTTCAGGTCGCCGAAATCCTCAGCTTTCACGCCTGCCCGGACAAAGACCCAGAACGGCTCCTCGAACATGCCGCCGAGCGATCGCAGGCGTTTTTCCTCGCTGATGCCGGTCAGGCCGCCCTGCACCAGCGCAACATCGATATAATCCTCCTCGAGCAGGCGAAGGTTTTCGATCGATCCGGCGGTTTCCACGAGTTCGACTTCGACGCCTTGCTCGGCAAGCAGGCGCTGATACCGCTCGGCATAGTCGTGATAGGCCCCGCCCGGCGCGCCGGCGCCGAACCGGATGGTTTTTGGCGGCGCCGGATCCATCAGGAAGAGCGTGACCAGAAAGCCCGCCACCGCGACAGCGATGAAAGGTCCGTAAATACGCCACATGCCCCGGCCCGCCATGCGTTCGGTCTCCCGCTGGGGCGCCATTCGCCCGGTACATTCCTTAGAGTGCTTGGCCCCTGCCCGGCAACCGCCCAGGGCCCGCCGCCGGGCCGGAATCCGGTTCAGGCCTTGTGATAGGGCGTGCCGGCGAGGATCGTCAGGGCCCGGTAGACCTGCTCGGCCAGCATCGCGCGCACGAGGCGGTGCGGCCAGGTCTGCGCCCCGAAGGCGAGTGTCCGGGGGACAAGCCGGCGCACGTCCGGCGAGAACCCTTCTGCGCCGCCGATCAGGAAAACTGTTTCCCGCAGGCCCTCGTCGCGCCAGGCGGCAAGGCGGCGGGCGAGTTCGGTGGAGGTGAGGTTTTCGCCGGCCTCATCCAGGCGCAGGCAGCGTGCGCCGTCCGGCAGGCGGGCGATCAGGCGGGCGCCCTCGGCCCCCTGCCCGCCGCCGCTGGCCACTTCATGTTCGTCAGGTCCGCGAAATCCCAGCTGGCGCGCCAATGGCAGCGCGCGGGCGAGATAATCGTCAGTCAGGCTGCGTTCGGGGCCGTCTTTCAGGCGCCCCACCCCGACAATCTGCAGCCGCATGGGTCAGGACGAGGCGCGCGCCCGGTGGGCCGGCTGGTCCGACATCCAGATCTTCTCGAGATTATAGAATTCCCGCACTTCCGGGCGGAAAAGGTGAACGATGACATCGCCGGTATCGATCAGGACCCAGTCGGCATTGGCCATGCCTTCGACGCTGGCGGGACGTCCCGTCAGGCGCTTGGCTTCCTGGGCCACATGTTCGGCGAGCGACGAAACGTGCCGCCCGGACCGGCCGGAGGCGATGATCATGAAATCGGCGAGGGAGGATTTACCTTGAAGATCAATGAAGGCGAGGTCTTCAGCCTTGTCGTCTTCGAGGACTTTCGTAAGGGCCTCGGCCAGCAGTCTGATATCTGCGAGCGAGACGTTTTTGGGGGGCTCAACCCGGTTTTTGGCGGATGACAGGGCAAGGGCTCCTTCAGCAAGTGCATGACAAACCTAGCATGCACCGGCCTTTCCGCCCAGCAAAAAGGCGCAGCCGGGCAAAGGCACGCCTCCCGTTCATAAGCTATACAGGGTTTCACTTGGAGAATGCCCGCGTTTCGCCCTATCTTTAGGGTAATGAAGTTTCCTTCACCGTGACTTCCAGGATCTCCCCATGCGTACCGTCTTCGTGCTCCCATGCCTGCTTGCTACCTTCGCCCTGACCGGATGCGCCGCCGCCGTGGTCGGCACCGCCGGGGCGGTCGGACTGACAACCGTCCAGGAAAAAACAATGGGCGAGGCGCTCGATGACGCCACCGCCTCCAACGAGATCAAAGCCAAGATGCTGAACGAAAGCGGCGCCAAGTTCGCCGAGGTCGATGTCGAAGTGGCCAATGGCCTCGTCCTCTTGTCCGGACGGGTGAACACGCCCGAAGACCGCACCTATGCAGAAGGCATCGCTTGGAGCTCGTCGCGGACCGTGGACGTCGCCAACGAGATCCGGATCGAGCCGCCCGGCGGCTTCATGGCCAACGTGTCGGACGAGATCATCACCGGCCGGGTGCGCGCCCGGCTGATCGGCTCGAGCACCGTCAAGAGCGTCAATTTCAACGTCGAGACCTATGACGGTGTCGTCTACCTGATGGGCATTGCCCGCACGACAGAAGAGCTGCGCGCCGCCGCCGAAGAGGCGAGCGTCGTCGGCGGCGTGAGGCAAGTGGTCTCCTATGTGCGCATCCGCGAGGCCGCAGGACGCCCACCGGCACCGATCACGACGGAAGTTCCGCCCCCCACTTATCAACCGGCCCCTGACGCTTCATATACCACCGAGCCGATGCCCGAACTGACGGGCGCGAGTTACGACACAGGAAGCCGCTGAAACTGCGCGCCTTCCGCCAGGACGGAGGGCGCCAGCCGCGTGACACTGCGTGTAGCCATTCAGATGGATCCGCTGGAGCGGGTCGTCATTGACGGGGATACCTCGTTCGCCCTCGCTGAAACGGCGCAGGCCCGCGGGGCCAGCCTGTTCGTCTACAGCCCCGGGGATCTCGCCTGGACCGAAGGCCGGCTGACGGCGCAGGCGCGCCCGGCCCGGGTGCAGCGGGTGCACGGGACGCCGGGCGTGTTCGGCGACGCCCTGACGCTCGACCTGGCCAAGGATGTCGATGTCATCTTGATGCGCCAGGACCCGCCTTTCGACATGGGCTATATCACCGCCTGCCACCTGCTGGAGGCGATCTCCGGCGAGACCCTGGTGCTCAACGATCCGGCCGGCGTGCGCTCGAGCCCCGAGAAGATTTTCCCGCTGATGTTCCCGCAGATCATGCCGCCGACGCTGGTGACCCGGGACCGCGCGGTGATCGATGGGTTCCGCGAGACGCACCGCGACATCATCGTCAAGCCGCTCTACGGGCATGGCGGCGCCGGCGTGTTCCGGCTGACGCACGAGGATTCAAATCTCGATTCCCTGCTCGAACTCTTCCTCAGCCGCTCGGGCGAGCCGGTCATGGTCCAGGCCTTCCTCCCGGCCGTGATGGACGGTGACAAGCGCATCATCTTGATCGACGGCGAACCGGCGGGCGCGATCAACCGCAAGCCGAAAGCCGGCCAGGTCCGGTCCAACCTCGTCGTCGGCGGCACGGCCGAGGCGACCCAGCTCAGCGAAGCCGACAAGCATATCTGCGACACAATCGGCCCCGAATTGAAGCGCCGCGGCCTTGTGCTGGCGGGGATCGACGTCATCGGCGGCCGCCTCACGGAAGTGAACGTCACCTCCCCGACCGGTCTTCAGGCCCTCAAACGGCTCTCGGGCATTGATGCGACTGCCAAATTCTGGGACGTTGTGGAAAGGAAGCTTGCAGCCCGGTAGCTGCGGCGTCATGCTTGAGGAATGTGGATGAAACCGATCACTGCCCTTCTCCTGTTGTCGCTCGCCGGTGCCGGCGCGGCTTGTTCTGATACTGTTTCCGGCGCTGCGGAGACCGAGGCGGCCACCGAGACGGCCGGTGCCGGCTCCGAAGTCCAGGGAACACTGAACCTCAATATCGGCCGCGCGCCCGACCAGCCCGGCCGTCCAATCGTCGGCGCGAATACCGGCTCGGCGAATGGCGGCCTGATCGTGGCACCGGGCACGGCCGGCGGAAACTTCGAAGGCGTCGAGGAACTCGGCATCGAGATCGAGGAGTCGCCGGAGGCGATCCTTGAGCCGGAAGAGACGTCCGGCGAAGACGAACTGGTCCGCATTCCGGAAAAGCGCTGAGCGCTCAGCCCGCGAGGCTTTCGGCCTCCAGCCAGTCTGAACACGCCTTGACCGCCTGCGGGAGCAGGTCTGGACGCTCGATGTAATAATGGTCTGCGCCCTGAATGTCCTGGTATGACTTCCGGGAATGGCCAACCGCATCGAACAGGCGCCGCGCATGGCTGGGCGTGCAGGCGAGATCAGCGGTGTTGTTGAGGACGAGGACCGGACAGGTGATGCGGGACGCATTGCCGAGGCCGTCAGCGTTGGTCGTGTCATACCCCCATTGCGAGAGCCAGGAACGCAGCGTGGTAAAGCGCGCGAGGCCGACAGGGCCGTCATTGGCGATGCGGGGTTCGCCGAGATAGCAGGTATAGGGCCGCCGGTCGGACGGGTCCTGCGCGGGGTCCGTCCAGCAGACGTTGGCCATTGTTCCGTGTACGGTGAAGGCCCGTTCGGCATTCAAGTCGCCCTTCCTGCGGAGGCCTTCCAGCGTATCCTTGACCCAATCCGTAATGCGCCGGTTGCGGGCGAGCTGCGCGGCGCGGAATGTCGCCACGAACCCGTCCGTGTAGGGAGATCGTGCCGGACAGGCAGGGTCATAGATGTTGAGTGAGGGATCGCGGTCGAATGGCCGCGTCTCGTCTGGGATCGAGGGATCCATCCATTCAGTCAGGGTGATGGCCCGGCTGACATGCGCGGCCAGCAGCATGATGCCATCGGCCGGCGGCATCGCCTTTTTCGTCAGGTCATAGGCGTCCCCGGCCGGTGTGTGTGTGATGGCCGGGTGTTCGGCCTGGTCCTGGTAGAACAGCGACATCGAGCCGCCGCCGGACCAGCCGCCGAGGATCACGCGGCTGTAGCCGAGGCGTTTGCGCGCATGGTCCTGGCAGGCGCCGAAATCGGCGATGCATTTTTCCATGATCAGCGCTGTGTCATTCCCCCGGTAGCGCGTGTTGGCATAGATGACGTGATGGCCGGCGCGGGCAAGCGCCGAGATGAGCGGTAGGAACGAGCCGCCGCCGATCGGGTGGCTGAAGATGATGACGCTGTCGGAATTGGTGCCTGGCGGGTAGATCCGCATGCATTCGGCAGCGACCGTGTCACCTGCCCCGCCATAGACATCCTTGAAACCGGACGGGTCCCTGTGAAGGACCAGATAGGGTTCCCGGACAATTTCCGCCGCGCCAGCCATGATGTGTGCCTCCTTGCCCCTTTTCGTTATGGCGTGCACATTATGGGCAAGAACGGCCCTGTCCATGTGGCCGCAGGGTCAAGGGAGGAACGCGCCATGATCAAGGCGAACGGCATCCATCATATTGCAATCATGGCCGCGGACATCCGCGAGCACATCGCCTTCTTCTCGGACGTGCTGGGCTGCAGGCTGTCGGCGCTGTTCGACATGCACGGGGTGCCGGGCGGCGTGCACGCTTTCCTGCACATGGACGATCACTCCTATTTTTCGGTCGTGCAGTTGCCGCAGGTAAAGGACATCCCGATCCAGCTGGGCGTGACCCATGCCGGCACCGGCGCCGGGCCCTCCGCCCCCGGAACGATGCAGCATCTCGCTTTTCGCGTGGACACGCCTGCAGACCTGCTCTCGATCCGTGACCGGATCCGCACGAAGGGCATCAATGTGATCGGTCCGCTCGACCATGCGATGTGCCAGTCGATCTATTTTGCCGGGCCGGACCAGCTGACGCTGGAAGTCGCCTGCTCGGCCGAACCGATCGATCCGAAGGCCTGGATCGACCCGGCGGTGGTCGAGCGCCTCGGGATCAGCAAGGCCGACCTCGTCGCCTATCTCGAACCGGACGATTATTCGGGCGAGGGTGGCACCGTGAAACAGCCGCCCTATGACCCGGCCAAGCCGCATCAGGCCTATCCAGAGCCGATGTACAAGGCGATGATCGCGGCGCCGGACGAGGTGATCAAGGCGTCGGCCAGGTTCGAGCCTCCGGTGAAAGTGCCCGGCTGACCGGTGCGGGGGCCGTTTCTGGCCCGGCGGTTGCATTCCGCAATCCGGGCGTATTCCGCCCGGACCGGAGGCCCCGATCATGGCTAAAGCCAACCCCTCGCACGCCCATGAAGCGCGCAAACCGACCGATGCGGACCGGTTTGTCGGCCAGCGGCTGCGCCTCGGCCGGCGGGAGCTTGGCCTGACCCAGGAAGCCCTCGCCGCGCTACTCGGGGTCACGTTCCAGCAGGTCCAGAAATACGAGGCGGGCCATAGCCGCATGTCGGCCGGCCGCCTGCTTGAAATCGCGCAGGCGCTGGGCCGTCCGATCGGCTGGTTTTACGAGCCCTTCGAGATCGCCGAAAACCCGGACGGCAAACGCGGCCGCGACCTGCAGGTGCATGATCTGAAACGTGATGCGCGCCGGCTGGTCGAAGAGATCGCCGATATCGAGAGCCTGCAAGCCGCAGTGCGCGTGCTGGAAGCGCTGGCGCTGCTGCCGCGCTGAAAGCCTCAGCCCTCGCCCTTGCCGAGGGCTTTCAGCTCATAGAGCATCTGCAATGCATCGCGCGGACTGAGACCGTCAGGGTCAAGCGCGGCAAGTTTCGCCAGTACTGCTTCAGCTTCCGGCGGCAGTTCCGTTTCCGGCTCGGCAGGCGCGGCGGCAAATAGCGGCAGGCTTTCAGCCGCCGCGGGACCGGCTTCCAGCTGCTTCAGGATCTGCGCCGCGCGCGAGACTGCGCTGCGCGGCAAGCCGGCAAGCCGCGCAACCTGTACGCCGTAGGAACGGTCCGCCGGACCGGGCTGGACTTCGTGCAGGAAGATCAGGTCCTGTTTCCATTCGCGCGCCTTGAGGCTTGCATTGGCAGCGCCGGGAAGCTCGGCGGCGAGCGCGGTAAGCTCGTGGTAGTGGGTCGCGAAGATGGCGCGGCAGCGGGTCTGCTCGTGCAGGTGTTCGACCGCTGCCCAGGCGATCGCGAGCCCGTCCCAGGTCGCGGTGCCGCGCCCGACTTCATCGAGGATGACAAAACTGCCGGCGGTGGCCTGGTTGAGGATCGCGGCGGTTTCGACCATCTCGACCATGAAGGTGGAGCGGCCGCGCGAGAGATCGTCTGACGCGCCGACACGCGAGAAGACCCGGTCGGCGAGGCCGAGGCGCATGGACATTGCGGGGACGAAACACCCGGCCTGCGCGAGGATGACGGCAAGCGCGGACTGGCGAAGATAGGTCGACTTGCCCGCCATGTTAGGCCCGGTCACCAGCAGGAAACGCGGCGCCGACTGGCCTCCTGCATCAAGGCTCAGATCATTGGCGGTGAAGCCCTTCCCGTCCTTGCGCAGCGCCGCTTCGACAACCGGATGACGCAGGCCCTTCGCCTCGAAGACCGGCGCGGCCACGATTTCGGGGCGCACGGCGCCAGCTTCACCCGCCCAGACGGCGTTGGCAGAGGCCACGTCAATTTCTGCGAGCGCCGCAGCCACGCTGGCCAAGGGTTCGCTTTCCGCGGCGGCCCGGATGCAGAAATCCTCGAAGACCCCGATCTCAAGCGCTTTGGCTTCGTCTTCGGCGCGGCTGATGCGGCCGGCGAGTTCGGCCAGTTCCGTCGTTGAAAAACGCACAGCGCCGGCCATTGTCTGGCGGTGGATGAAATCGTTTGCGAGCGGCGGTTTCAGCATCGGATCGGCAAGGCGCGCGGGCACCTCGATGAAATAGCCGAGCACATTGTTGAACTTGATCTTCAGCGCGCTGATGCCGGCGAGTTCAGCGTAGCGGCCCTGCATCTCGGCGATGACACGGCGGCTGCCATCGCGCAGCCGGCGCACCTCATCGAGCGCTGCGTTCCATCCCGGCGCCACGAAACCGCCCTCGCGCGCCAGCATGGGCGGCGTCTCGACCAGCGCGGCGGCAAGATCGGCCGCGAGGGCGCGCAAGCCCGCAAGGCCGTCGAGGCTGAGAACATCGGAAGCGGCTGCGAGGCGCGGCGGCAGGACCGCGCCGGAGGTTCGCAGGATTGACGCTGATTGCATCCCGGCGCTGAGCGCGCGGGCGAGCGCCTGAAGGTCGCGCGGGCCGCCGCGGCCGAGCGCGAGACGCATGCAGGCGCGCTCGATATCCGGCGCAGCCTTGAGGGCAGCGCGCGTATCCTCCAGCACTTCCCGCTCGCCGGCGAAGAAACTGATGGCGTCAAAGCGTGCCTCGATCTCGGCGCCGTCCCGCGAAGGACGGGCAAGCTGCGCCGCGAGGAGACGCGCGCCGGGCGCCGTCACCGTCCGGTCGATCGCCGCCAGCAGGGTGCCTTCCCGGCCGCGCGCGAAGGAGCGGTCGATTTCAAGGCTCGCCCGCGTCGCCGGATCGATCAGCAGCGTTGCGCCCAGCGCGCCGCGCTGCGGCATCGACAGGCGCGCGGGCCGGCCGGCCTGGGTCAGCTTGACATAATCAAGGAGCAGGCCGGCAGCGGTCAGTTCCGCCTTCGAGAAGTTTCCGAGCCCTTCGAGCGCGGCCACCCCGAAGGTTTCCTTCAGCAGGGCCTCGCCGGATTTTGCCGAGGCGTTTCGCGCGGGCCGTTCGGTCGTTGGGACCGTTGTCATTTCGCCGAGGCCGCGGATCGCCGGACGGTCGCGGTCGGCCTCCGAGATGACGAGTTCGCTGAGCGGCCAGGCCAGCAGTGCGTCACCGATCCGGCCTGCTTCCACTGCCGAGAGTTCGAACAGGCCCGTCGATACGTCGCACACAGCCAGCGCCGCATCGCCCTGCGCCGTGAACCCGAGCGCTGCCAGCGCCTGGCCCTGACGGGCGGGCAGCAGCGTTTCCTCGGTCAGCGTGCCCGGGGTCACGACCCGCACGATCTCGCGCCGCACGATGGATTTCGAGCCGCGTTTCCTCGCTTCGGCGGGGCTTTCGGTCTGCTCGCAGACCGCCACGCGGCACCCGGCCTTGATCAGGCGAGCAAGGTAGCCTTCCGCCGCGTGATAAGGCACACCGGCCATCGGGATCGGCTGGCCGTCATGTTCGCCGCGCGATGTAAGAGTAATGTCGAGAACGCCCGCTGCCGTTACGGCATCGCCAAAAAAAAGCTCATAGAAGTCACCCATCCGGAAGAACAAGAGCGCATCCGGTTGCTGCGACTTGATCGACAGGTACTGCGCCATGAACGGCGTCGGTGCGCCCGGAGCGGCGGCAGAAGGCGGCGATTTCGGGGCGATGTCCGGCATGGGGCGGCACGCTATCGCTTGCGCGGGAGATTCGCAAAGCCGCCATGCCAGCGTGTGCGGATTTGACTGTTGGCAGGCGCTCCGCAGCGGCCTAGACGGGTTCAATCCCCGTCCAGCCGAAACAGAGCCCCTATGACCACGCAACGCCCGAGCTTCACAGATCAGGAAGCCCTCGACTTCCACTCGCACCCGACTGCGGGCAAGATCTCGATGGCCCCCACCAAGCCAATGGGCACCCAGCGTGACCTGTCGCTGGCCTATAGCCCGGGCGTCGCAGCGCCGGTGCTTGCAATCGCGGGCAATGAAGACCTCGCCTATGACTATACATCGAAGGGCAACCTGGTCGCCGTGATCACGAACGGCACGGCGATCCTCGGCCTCGGCAATCTTGGCCCGATGGCCTCCAAGCCAGTGATGGAAGGCAAGGCGGTCCTGTTCAAGCGCTTTGCGGACATCGACAGCTTCGACATCGAAGTTAATACGCGCGACGCCGAGGATTTCATCCGCACCGTGCGCAACATCGGGGCGACCTGGGGCGGCATCAACCTTGAGGACATTTCCGCGCCGGACTGTTTCATCATCGAGAGCCGCCTGCGCGAAGAACTCGACATTCCGGTCTTCCATGACGACCAGCATGGCACGGCGATCATTGCCGCCGCCGGCCTGATCAACGCCTGCCACATCACCGGGCGCAAGCTGTCCGACGTGAAGGTCGCCGTCTCGGGCGCCGGCGCGGCGGGACTGTCGGTCGCCGGCCTCATCCGCCATCTTGGCGTGAAGGCGGAAAACATCCTGCTCTGCGACACGGCCGGCGTTGTCTATGAAGGCCGCGCCGAGAAGATGGACCAGTTCAAGTCTGCCTTCGCGGTGAAGACCAAGAAGCGCACCCTGGCGGAAGCCATGACGGGCGCCGATGTATTCCTTGGCCTTTCGGTCAAGGGCGCGGTGACCAAGGACATGGTGAAGTCCATGGCCAAGAACCCGATCATCTTCGCGATGGCGAACCCGGATCCGGAGATCACGCCGGAAGACATCAAATCCGTGCGCAGCGATGCGATCATCGCCACCGGCCGGTCGGACTATCCGAACCAGGTCAACAACGTGCTCGGATTCCCCTATATCTTCCGCGGCGCGCTGGATGTCCGTGCCCGGAGCATCAACGAGGAAATGAAGGTCGCCGCCGCGCAGGCCCTCGCCGAGCTTGCCCGCGAAGATGTGCCGGACGAAGTGGCCGCGGCCTATCACGGAGCCCGCCCGTCCTTTGGCCGCGATTACATCATCCCGAGCCCGTTTGATCCGCGTCTCATCAGCTTCGTGCCGCCGCTGGTCGCAAAGGCGGCGATGGATTCCGGCGTGGCCCGCAAGCCGATTGCCGACATGGACGCCTACCGGCAAAGCCTGGTTCGCCGCGCCGATCCTTCGGCGGCCTTCCTGCAGGGCGTTCAGGCGCGCTGCCGCGAAGTGCAGCGCCGCATCGTGTTCGCGGAAGGCGAAGAACCGGCCGTGGTGCGCGCCGCCTGGAGCTTCAAGAACCAGGGCCTCGGCCAGCCGATCCTTATCGGCCGCGAGGCCCAGGTTGAAGCCACGATGGAACAGATGGGTGTGCCGGTCGGATCCCTCTCGATCATCAACGCGCGCCTGTCGGACAATAACCCGGTCTATGTCGACATGCTGTATGCGCGCCTGCAGCGCCAAGGCTATCTGAAGCGCGACGTGCAGCGCCTGGTCAACCAGGACCGGAATGTGTTCGGTTGCTGCATGCTGAAGAACGGCGATGCCGACGGCATGGTGACCGGCGTGACGCGCGCCTATGATGTCGCCCTGAAGGATGCCCTGCTGGTGCTCGATCCGATCCCAGGCCAGGCGATCATCGGCATGTCGATGGTCATCAACATGGGTAAGACGATCTTCATTGCCGACACCAGCGTCAACGAACTGCCGGATGGACGGACGCTGGCGAACATCGCGCTGGAAGCCGTGCGCGCCGTGCGCAGTGTCGGGTTTGCCCCGCGCGTCGCCTTCCTGTCCTATTCGACCTTCGGCAATCCGATGGGCGAGCGCGGCGACAAGGTGCGCGAAGCAGTCTGCATTCTGGACCGGACGCCCAGCCTCGACTTCGAATACGAAGGCGACATGAACGCCGATGTCGCGCTCAATCCGAACCACCGGATGCTCTACCCGTTCTCGCGCCTGACGGGGCCGGCCAACGTGCTCGTGATGCCGGCCATCCATTCCGCCTCGATCGCGACGAACCTCCTGGAACAGATGAGCCGCGCGACGATCATCGGACCGATGCTGCTGGGGCTGGAGAAACCGGTGCAGATCGCCTCACTCGGCGCGACGGTCGGCGACATTGTGGACCTTGCCGCACTGGCGGCGTTCGACATTGACCAGGTGCACAGCGGCTGAAGGCTGGATCAGTCGGCTGGAATCATACCGATGGCCGGCGGCAGGTTCGCCTGCCGTATCCATTCGGTGGCGGACAAGGCGACGGCAAC
>Ga0214472_10005520_pt1 | contig 13297 bp, 11 predicted proteins | sample RVTome_6_FD_207662 | JGI IMG/M metagenome (GOLD analysis project Ga0214472, IMG submission 207662) | Soil microbial communities from uranium-contaminated site in the Upper Colorado River Basin, Wyoming, United States - RVT140D175 | ecosystem: Environmental > Terrestrial > Soil > Contaminated >... | reverse complement strand
TATATAATGCAAAAAAGGTACTTGATCTAATGTATCTGCAGCATCAGTCGGATCTCGAAACCCTCTAACCATTATCAACCCATCAGGTTCAATAATACTAGAGTCTATTTCTGTTGCAGAAGGGGCTAATGACGAAAGTTGTACCTCAGAAATTATATGCTGATATTGTGTTGAACTAGCTGTAGCTATAACTGACGTTATGAAAGATGCAGGAAATGCAGCTTGATTATGCCCCTTTGCATAAGAGATTTCAAACTGCCACTTAACATCGCCAGGGACTCCAGCAGGACCTCCTGTATCAACTATATTTTGTGACCAATGAGTATGAATAAATATATCACTACCTGGAACATAGTCATGGGGTATATGAAAGTGAAAGAATACCTCATTAGTTATAGCATTACTAAATGAAAAAGCCCTAAGTGAATCCCTAAAGACAGTCAATGTAGGGTCATTTGCCCCTGGGGATAAAATCTTAATCTCACCTAAAAGATCACGAAATCCAAAAGTAGGGGCACTAGGCTCTACTTTAATACCTTTTCCAGCGGTTTTAGGTAATACTAAACCATCTTCATTTATAATTGCAATGTCTCCTAAATTAATGGATCCCTTAGTAGCATGGGAAGTTGAATGAAGTTCTAGATCATCTCCAGCATCAGTGCCGCCATAGGCGACTTGCCCACCTGAGCGCCCATTAAGAAGAAAATATGCTAATAAAATAGTATCTATAGTAATAAGTTTAATTAAGTCATTTGGATCAACTGGTGTGCCAGAACAGCTAATTGGATCTTCAACAGTCATAGACTTATCAAAGTCAGCATTATCATAGTTGATAACATTTTTATGACTACCTATAGTTATTGATTTAATTGCCATTTAAGTTTGTTAAATTTATTAATGATCTGATTGATTAAAACCCTGTAGAGCCGCTAGAGCCGAATAGGGTTATTCCTGGTAAACCGAAATTTGTATTGACTGTAGGCCCTCCTGCTGGCTCACTCCCGCTAGACGCTGTAATTATAGCGCCAATCCATTTTGGGGCAGTGTTTTCACCCAAGCTATTTTCCCCACTGGCGAAATCGTGGTCTGCTGTAAGCTGCGTATCGTCAAAGCCATGATTAAATCCGGTTCCATCTAATGACGATGCTGGATCAGAGGAATAAACATCGGAGGCATTTACCGCTGTGTAATACGACCCAGTCAAACCGTCCCAATCTATGTCGGATACCTCTTCGCCATCGAGAAGAGGGTCTCCAGTTACATAATTAGTCTGCCAGTTCACGTCGACAGAAGGACTCCCGCCAGTTGTCCAAAAAGCGTTATGACCTATGTTCCAGTGGGCATTAGGGAAAACACCACTATCGCTTATGTGAGTGCTTCCTGCCTGGTCATATAAAACAGAGGCATTATTATAAAAATAACCAGTTCCAGCATCATCAGGATGATTAAAAGTATAATTGGCAACGTGTGAATCTATAACAGTATTATTATATATTTTAACTGAAGACATAGTATTGCCAGTATCCTCAGGATTAAAAAACCTTATACCATACCACAGATTTATAAATACATTTCCATAAATCTCCATAACCCCACTTGAGTTATCCCCACCAACTGTGTCATCATACCATCTGGTGCCTACCGGTCTGCCGTCACCGCAAGTAGCACAATCACATAAAGAGTAGTCACTTGTTGCGTAATCGCTGTGGGTGACTATATTATAACGTACTATAGATGTACCAAAGTCTACATTAGTTGGCTCATTAACTATAGCAGTTGAACAAGTATCCCCGATTACATTAAATTCAACAATAGTAGGGTTATACCCATCCTCTGATTGAGTTATGATACCTTCACCCTGTATATTGTAGATTAAATTATGATGTATATGGTGGCCAGAGGAATGCCCACTTCCTGAAGATGTCCTGTTTACTATAGACCCAGTCCATTCGAGAGTTCCTGATTTAGCATACAATTCAAGCTGACCTCCTGTGTGAATTGTATTATATGCAATTTCGGAATTTGTTCTAGTAGAGCTTGCATTTCCGGCAATCGCTGAATTTCCTATTCCATGTATGTCACAGAAGGTTACATCGACCCCATCAGTGTCTTTTAGAAAAATACCATTTCCATAAAAGTTTTGGATCTCAAGATTAAAAAACGTACAATTATCACGCTCTATATGAAAAATTCTATTATATGCCGCAGGTCCAGGACTTGCTGAATGAACAGGAACAGAAGAAAAATCAGTAACACCGCCGTCAAATATTGGCCTGTTGCCAGTCCCATACGCCCCAAAGTGAACAATAGGATTGGAAGACGTAACTGTTATTCCAAGAACCGCAGTAGCCCCCACAGCGTCTGTATCATATAACCATGTATCGCCCCGGTTAAAATAAGCATATACCTCATCATTTACTGACAGAGCATCTATTAGCGTGTTTAAGTGAGCTAATGTTGAACACGGATCACCGCTATCATCACACCCACCCGTCACAGGGGTATCTGTTCCCGATGAGGCAAAGTAATAGCTATACGTTGCTGCATTCGCCGATGAGCTTATAAACAATAACATGAGAAGGATTCTAAAAAACATTAATCGTTGGCTCCTTTTATCCCATCGATGCCATAATTCATTATACCTTGAATTTCAGCCTGAGATAATGCGCGTGAAAATACTGCCGTTTCATCAATAATCCCACTAAACCAACGCTCACTCCCAGAGATATTAGATTTGCCTATCTGAAATTGTGCATTACCATTAAATATACCGCTGGTATAGTTAGTTGGTGTTCCCGATACTTCCCCATCAATATACATTGTTATGGTAGAGTCGTCATAAACACAGGCCACATGATAAAAAGTTAAGTTGGATAAGTTTGATTCTGAGTCGGCAAACGAAAACGTAGCGCCATCGGACGATAATCCACAATACATATCGTCTGTGCTGGATTGAAATCTAAATTGATATTGTCTTCCATTAACAACAGTATTATATTTATCGACTACAGACTGATCTGTGCTTAGTGACGATAATCTAATCCAGGATACAATAGTAATCTCCTGATCAGCCCCTGACAAATCTGTTGATCCGCCGTCGGCGTGATAAAGATAGTCTGCTTCATCAGCAAGCTGAAACCAGCGAGCACTGCCCGAATATCCCGATGGGATATTTACCCCGGTACCTGTGACCGACCCTCCTTCGGTCAAATTTTCCCCGTTTCCACTCCTGTCTAACTCGCCATCGTTGTTACCGTTCATGTAATAAGCTGCGACTATCGCTGCATCATTAAGGTAGTTAGTCGGGCCAGTTGATGCGTTTTTCTGCGCGATAACTTGCAGGTGCATTTGCTGTGGAGACCATGCGAAGCAAAGAGACGGCACCAGCAACAGTAGTAGTATCCAAATCAGTTTTTTCATTCGCTTGTCCACCCGTTTGTTGAAAAGTACCACCCGTCGCCTGAATAATATGTCCCGACTGCTATATCTCCGGCAGTGCCAGTATTGGTAATGTACGCTCCATCAGCTCCCGCAACACCGTCCAGCCAGATTTTGTCTGCTACGTCCGGGTCGATAATAATTGTGACGCTACCGACAGCAAGAAAAGAACAGCTTGCGCCATCGAAAACAGACGGGAGCGATAGTGTAGCGTTATTCGAGACATAGTTGGTTGCTCCTGTGCATTGGGCTGCCGTAACATTGTCATCACCAGTAAATAAATTGGTCTCTATTTTTATGCGTGGAATAGTGAGAGTCCCTGTGAACGTCCAATTGCCGGTGATGGTCTCATTGTCATCGGCAAGCACGTCTCCTGTAGCCGATCCACACTCCATCTGTCCCGCACCGTCATTGACCCATACCTCCCCGTTTGCACATTGAGCAAGCGGTGGGTACCAGTAGTACGATGTTGTTATGTCTGCCGGGGCTTTCATAGAGATCCAATCAGTACCGTAGCTCTGGTCTTCGTGCATTACAAAATACCCGGAAGCTGTCGCGGAACCTGCCGCCTTAAAGCTTTTTGTTTCCACAACGCCCGTCGCTTGCTTTGTTGTCACGCCGTCCGTACCGTCAAATACAACCAAGCCACCATCGTCTGATGTCCCCGGCCCAAACATGGTATTAGCGTTGTATGCTTGCACATCAACCCCTGGTTCGAGAGACAGGTTCTGCTGCGCAAGGGTGGCGTTTGCGTCATCAATTAGTGATGCTCCAAATGCGCTGATTGTTGTATTATCTGGAACGGTTAAAGTTTTCACCCCGGAAATGCTTGTTACTTCGGAATCCATTAAAGCACCAGCAGCGGTTACATTCGCCGTTGTTACTGTACCTGCCCCACCACTCCCACCACTCCCACCTATTGGGCCAGATCTAGGATCGGCAAAGGATAGAGATGGACTATATAGAAGTAAAAAGATTGTTAATATTTTAAATAGTCTTTTCATTTGATTACCTATAATAAGTTATTATCACAGTTGCATCTCCGCCAATAGAAATCATACGTAAGTTACGAATGGATTTTTGATCAGCAATATAGATATTATTACCTGCAAGCACTAAATGTCCGTCATCACTGTCTGGATCACCACCTTCAATACGATATCTAATAGACTCATCTTCAACAGTAATAAATATTGCATTTGAATCTTCACGATAGGATTGATTAAGGCGAGACACTTCACTAGATGTAATTATAGCTTTTTCATAATAAAAAGGTGTTCTGTCAATAGATTGATTTATAATCATTATAGCCACCATAGATTGTTAATTTTATTAACGATATATTAAATACCTAGTATTTTACTATTAACTATCTCTTTTAAGTTTTTTACTTCTTTAAGAATATTTTCAAGTTTTTCGTGCATTAGTTTATTACAGCTTTCTTTATTCGCATTACATTGTTTAGTAGTGACTTTATCTTGGCCACCAACAAACTTACCAACCAGTAATGAGATAATAGATATAATCACTCCACCAAGAATAGCTTCAGTTAAGTTCATTAGGCATATCTCCAATTGCTGACTTCTTTTTCATAATCAAGTTCTTTATACTCAGCCTCAATATCATCTGGATTATCCTTAGGGGAAAAATAACGTTCGCCTAATTCAAGCATTTCAATTAGATAAGCCTCTGCATCCATTATATCCCAGAGGGCTGACCTAGGGAACATCATTAACTGTTGCTCAAGCTTAGTGATGGTTGCACAGGATGCATTGTGATAGATATAGCCACCTCGATAATAGGGGACTAGTTCTTTTATACGAAGTTCTTTCTTCATCCCACCACGAGTTTTAAGCCAAATAAGTTCGAAGAAGGAACCACGCCTAAACATTTCATTTTTGATAGGCTGCTTTATAAATTCATTAAGGGAAGTCTCCTCAATGCCTAGGACCTTGGCGCCGAGTCTAGTCCCCATACCAAAGAGTGCATCATAGATCTCATCGGGGTACATCTTTTCTGAAATGATATCTCTAATAAAAACCTTTGCAGAGTTAAGGTCAATACCAATGCCTATGATCGCTGATTCAGCAGAATGAATCTTGACAGTTTTAGCAGGGTCAAGAATAACTACAGTTTCAATGTTTCTATCTTGTTGAATATCAACGTCAGTTAGTTTTAAATCGGTTTCATTAGAGCCAATTACTTCTATTGGGCGATTATAGTAACGAAAGTATTCTTTACGAAATGCTGCATCTTTAGTCGAGATAGGGAGATTTCGCAGCTCACGAAAGAATACATCTGTTTGACCAGCATCCATGTGTTCCTGCCATTCACCAGCTATATCATCATTAGACATGAAATCAGGAGCGGAAGATTTAAAGTCATCATCACATGCTTCAAGACGAACAGACTTCCATTCAGGTGAATTAAGCAAGTGCTGAAGTAAACTATCTTCATGCTTAAGAGTGTCAATATAGACGATTTTCCAATCTCTATGAATTCGCGGAACTGCTTTAATTACATCAGCGTATAGCCACTTCCGCCACGCTTTACGAATCTCGTCATTTTCAATCTTTTCAGGATCTTCAAGATCATCAATGATAATAAGCCCAGGGCGATCATTCTTGAACAATACACCTCGGACCTGCTGACCAGCGCCACGAGGCCAGACTAGGGTATCATAAGCAACCCAAGCTTTCTTAGAGAATACTTCCTCGAACTCAGAGCCTTCAGCAGATTTAGATCGAACTGGTCCAAAGAATTGTTTAATGGCTTTGTTAGTCACTAGCTCTCGTCGAAGATTTTCTGTCTGTAATGAAGCTGCATCATGAGACTTATTGATATAGCACACAAAGCCAGTATGTCGATAGAGGATATATCTAGCCATGAACGCCAGTGCAACAACTGACGTCTTGCCCCATCCACGAGGAGCGGCAATAGCTACTTTGTTATATGGACCGTCGATAAGGTCGAAGATCTTCCCATGGACTTCTTCTGCAAACGGCAGAGTGAAGCGCTCAGGAAAAAAGGTCTTTGCTGTCATCTGTGTAGAGACAGAACAAAGAGCATGTATTTGTTGAAGTTCAGAATCCATAAGATTGTTAATTTAATTAATGATCTGTTATAATGCGCCTATTGTTCTCTACGGTCCAACTACCTTATACCAAATCTGCACAGTGAGTCTAATGAGTCGTTTTCCATAAATACAAGCCTTTTAAAAATAATAAAACCACTCAACTTGAATTTTCGCTTCCGTCGCATCGTCGGCAGTATTTACAGAATTTACTACTGTGATTACATCTCCAGCAGAAAAAGCCGCTGGTGCGATAAGCGTCTGGGTTGTGGCGTACTGTACACCATTGCTTGATATTGATACATTGGACTTTATTTCTGATCCTCCCGATATCCCGATATCAACTAAGCTCCCCCCGACTCCAGCACCATCCGTTTGATAGGTACGACGTACCGCTGTTACATAGCCGTCTCGTTGTGCGGTAAACAAAACTTCAGACGATGCAACATTGGCTATAATAGTATTAGATACAACAGAATTATCGCCCACAAAGTTATGACCTGCTGACGTTGACAGCGCCCCTAGATCATTATCTGACAATTTATTGTTAGACTCAACTAAGATTGTGCCGGAGTTACTATTACCGAGCAAACCATACCCACTATTACCAGATACTATATTATACGATATTACCCCGCTATTTACTGACGGTACGTTGATGCCAGAACCTGTTCCATCTTTAACAATGTTGCCTATCACGAGGGGGTTTAATGTTCCGGAGAGACCGACATTGATACCTGCATCGGTTGCGTTGTCAGATCCGTGGCTGTCGACTGACGAGAATATAACTCTAGTGCTATCAGACCCACCAATAGAACCGACATTTATCCCTTTTTCTGTTGTTCTTAACACATTTACATGTGATATAGTTGTTCCAACAGGCGTATCCCCCGTCAGCACTTCAACCCCGTTGCCATCTATATCTGAGATGAATCCCCCTAAATGTGTTATGTAATTGTTACCGTCTTCTTGATGCAGCCCTGCCCCCTTGATATCTGACATTAAAAATCCGATGTTAACAATACCTTCTAAATTAGAAGCACCGTTTACTCCGTTACTTTCGCCAGCGAAAGCAATTCCGAATCCATCGGTGCCCTGCGCGGTGCGTTGTATATCCCTAACAATATTACCTAGTAAAATAATTCGATCATTGTCTCCATCTATTGATATACCGACTTTTGCGTCATTTGGAGACGCCGCATCTTCGTTACCGTAGATAATATTACCAGAAATTAGTGTATCAGTTATAGTCCCTGGAGACGCCTCGACTGACGGTTTTGATAGTATACCCCATGAGCTTGTCTTTATTATGTTATTTATTATTGATGTCTTATTCGTGTCGCCTAAAAGCAACACAGGATACGAACTAACAGCGGCGTCGGAAAAAAATGTATTTCTTATTGCTGTGCTGTTTGAGTCGTCAATCCGTACACCAAAAACAGATACAGCGGTTACCGCCGTCGAGTCTATATTTATATTATCTACTGTTACATCCGAAACTCCGTCGATATTTACAGTTGCGTTTCCGTGTCCAGTATCGCCGTGGGATAAAATGGTTGACTCTTTGCCTAGGCCTAAAAGCGTACGTTCGGACGGTGGACTTATTGTAGTTTTAATTAAATAATTTCCAGCATTTATTGCACTAGACTGGATAGCCAGGGAAGCATTAACAGCACTAGCAGAATCTGTGGTGCTGTCTCCTGCTCCTCCGAACCACTCGGGGTGTGCTGACGATGTAATTTTAGGATTACCATCAACAGTCAAATCAGAACCAAATATCTGGTACAATCCTGCATCTACGCTGCCGTTTATGGTGAGTGTTTCCGTACCGCCGCCTGCCGTACCGTTGATTATACCTGGAAATACATATTTTAAATGAATTGTAGATGGTATTGTTACTGTAACGCCATCAGCAATTAGCTCTTCAGAAATAATCTTTAGTGTCTTCTCAGATGAACCAATAGATGCCACTGCACTTGCTAGATCATCCCACCAGTCACAGATAATATCTCCACTACCAAATGTGCCAGTTATTGTACCCGCACCAGTGAATATTTGATAACTACCAGCAATTGGATAGGAATTTATAGTATAAATTACACCAGATAGAACTGTTGTAATACATCCTTGGTTATATTGGAGATAGGTATTAGATGAGATAGTTGTATCATAGTCAAGTGTTTCAGGCTTATCAATGAGTAAGGTTATTTCTTCTGACTCGATCCAGGCAGTAGCTGATCTAAGACGATTAAACCAAGAGAGACGAAGTTCAGTACCACTAAGAAAATCAAAATCACCTGCACCAGCAAAGAGTTGATAAGGGCCAGCTTCAATCTTGCCAATGTTAGATAGTTCAACACCAGCTGCTGCTATAATACGATTACGAGGAGAGTCGAACTTAAGGGTGATATTATCACCAACTGCAACTGACTGATCAATAGTCTGATGGCCGCCGGAGATAAGTAAAGTTACTTCATCGTTAGAGGTTTGAATAAATGCTTGATAGAGGCTTGAAAACCAAGCAGAGCGGACAACTGTACCGGGCATAAAGTCTATATCACCAGAGCCAGTAAAGATCTGTTTATCAGCAGCGGTAATGTTCTTAGTGTTAAGTGTAAGAAGACCAGTGTTAGCTATTGATCCCCCACGTTTAAAGTCAAGAGTGATATTAGATGGGATTGTTAGAGTGCCAGATACCTGGGAGCCAGCAATGATTAAAGTTCGTTCATCAGCACCGATTGCTGAGACTGTATCAGCTAGAGTGCTATAAGCTCTAGAGTCGGTCCAGATACCATCAGGTGAAGTGACAATAATATCTTCGGTAAATCCAGCTTGAGTAGACGCAGTGATTAGTAGCACTGATAACAATGTAAGCAGGAAAGAAGTAAGCTTTTTCATCTTGATGCCTCAATAAGATTGTTATTTTTATTAACGATCTGTGCTATACGGATACGGGAGCGCCAGTCATTTTTATATTGCTGGATAGGCGGAAGTAGAGAACCTTGAAAAGGTTTATGTGGACTAGATAATTTTGATAATTGATAAGTTTTTATCTCAGTCGGGAAGGTATATTGTAAGTGTTTAAACTCATTAACTATGTCAAGATAGGACTTTTTAGCTAATGACATCAGCCAGCGATGTTCTTCTTCTGCAAAGTATATAGATTGCTGAATAGTACGACTGTTAAGTGATCCAGCACCTATACGAGAAGATATTTGATTAAACCTTTTCCAAACAAGATCTATACCGCCTATTATATAAGCTGCAATAATCATTCCAAAGCGCCGAGGGTAGATGTTACTTGATTTATGGATGTAAGATCTAAGGAAATACTTATCGTCTTTAAATGGGCCAAGATGAATGACTGTAGAAGAAGGCAAAGACCAATTATCATAACCAAGTATTGCCGCTTTAAGACCGAGTAAGAAGTCACCGCCACCCCAAGAAAGCCTATGTCTAGAAAGAGTATAGTAGCCTTTAATAGAATTAAATAGCTCTTTGGAGCATAAAAAAGGCATACCGCGAAAGGGGATTTTAAAAGGTTCGGGGCGATCAAGGTATTGACTTATCCTAATACCAATAAAAGATTCTATATCACGGTCACAGAAGGAATCTACTTCATGGTTTTTAGAGTAGTTCATTAATCCGTATAGAAAACCTAGGTTAGGAGTAGACTCAGCAAAAGAAACCATGTTAGAGATAGCGTCTCTACCAAATATACAATGAGAGTCAACAAAGAGAAGATAATCACCTGAAGAGTTTTCTACGCCAAATTCTCTGGCTGTGAAGATACAAGAATGGTCTTGATAAAGAAGTTTAATCTGACCACTTTTAATATACTCAGGAGAGATTAATTTTCTAAGTGTATTAATAGATTGTTTATTGTCAGAGTTGTCGACTATGATAATTTCACAGAGGTAAGGAACTTTAGTAAGTTCTTCTAAAGCCGAGCATACTGTGACCAGTGTTCCAATAGGGTCATTTCGCTCTGATATGATTAGTGAAAGTTTCATAGATTGTTAAATTTATTAATGGTCTTTATCTTGACCCTGGAGTGCATCCATGAGAGGCATTTCTAGGGCATTCATCCCAAGGGCGAGTAAGGAGTAATTGTTCAAATGAAAGCTTTTTATTGGCATCAAGCCAGTCTTTTTCTTCTTGACCAAATTCCTTAGCAGATTTCCATTCTTTACGGACATCAATGAAGCGTCCAAAGCGGCGAGTGATAGCTGACTCATTTCGTTTCATCATAGGCTCACCACCAAGTATATAGCAAGAGACTAAGAAACCAATAGCATGTGGACCGTTACCAGAAATAGCCCATACACGGTATTTATCACGGGCTATAACATCAGCTTTAACAATGTTATGGTTAGTGTCATCTATATCAATTTTAGGAAATGGCCCTATATGAATACATGCTCGAGTGGGCACAGCCCAGTTACGATAGCCAAGGAGCCATGGCTTGAGGCCTATATGAAGGTCACCGCCACCCCAAGAGAGACGATGCTGAGAAAGGGCACCATAGCCATTGATACCCTGCTCACGGGATAAGAACCAGTCACGCCGGCAGATCCAAGGCATCCCTTTCCAAGTGATAGTCTGTGGGAATTTATAGGCGGCACCCCAGTTACCAAGTTCACTGACGGACATATCTCGATCATGCCGAGCATGACGTTCATGCTGATGGGCCCAAGAGATTGGCGCATGAGCAAAGCCAAGAGTGGGATCATCTTGGTGTGCATCCATGAAAGTGACTAGATCAAGGAAACAGTCACGGCCAATTAGCATATGAGAATCAACGCAGAGGATATACTGACCAGAGGCTTTTTCGGCTGCTAGTTCACGTGCTGTGAAGATGCAAGGAAAGTCTTGACGGAAGACTTTGAGAAGACCGTCTTTGATGTAACCAGTAGGAAGTGCCGAAGATATGAGGGCGTAAATCTGTGGATCGGAGTTGTCGACTATGACAATTTCACAATTTTCAAGCCCAAGTGGGCGTAGTTCTTCAATACACGAGCGGATGGTAACGACCAGCATCGAGACATCATTGCGATTGGAGATGATAACTGAGAGTTTTTTATCGGTCATAGCAGGCCTCTAGCCCATGAATATAATTAAGAAGGTACCTTGTATTTTCCTTATCATAGCAAACTCCACCAAAGTCATTGCTCCATGCTATTAGTCGGGGCTTTGGTGGCTGGAGTGGTACTGGAGGGCATTTGCTGGAGCACCCCATTAAAGTGAGAAGCGATAGCAGAAGCAGGGTTTTTTTGAGATTCATGAAGTTGAGATTCTCGTTTGATTAATGATTGATGCAGACGATGAGATTCAATAAAGTAAAGTAAGGAATTAAGAAGCCAATCGAATGCTTTGATAAGAATAATCCAAGATTTCACTTAGGTAGCCCATTCCGAATGGTAGCAGCAGTGCCAGACCCTAAGAGCAACCAGACCCATTCAACACTAGGTAGTAAATCAAGCCCAATTGAGGCGGCATAGATAGCACTGAGAAAAGTTAGAATGTAGGTCTTTTTTCCTTTAATAGTTTCAAGTATTGAACTCATGTGAGGCCCCAGATTGTTAATTTATTTAACGGTCTTCACCGAATGAATAGTGGTTGCCGTCATTAAAGCGCCCACCCCAGGAACCTCCAATAGATTCCCAGAATAAACCAAGAGGGAGATGATCAGAAGTAGAGGTTAAGTAAGTGCCATCCTTGAAGAGGTTAAGGTCAATAGCGAGGCGTTTATAGTGGAAAGAATCTTCAATATGGCCAATAGTAGCAAATGCATCTCCGAAGGTAAGTTCATAGCCCTGTTCATAAGCAAAGAGAATTAGCAGGGCAATCATTCTAGTAAACTTACTTTGTTTAGGTTGGAGTGGCATTAGGCTGGCTTAACCTCAGTAGTTTCATAAGTACCATCGTCTTTTTTAGAAAGAACGACAAGCATTCCAGATTCTTGTGCAGCTTTAATACCCCGCTTTTTAAACTCCGATATTTCATCGAGGGTAGCAGAGGTATTAACAGAGTGGACTTTCTGCGCTGCACGATGGCCGGAGAGTTCAAGCATTACTGTATCAGAGACCTTAAGGCGAGTAGTAAGGTTAATCTCAGGGTCATCTTTTTCTGCAGCGAGGACTTCTTCATAAACATCAAGTGCACGCTGAGTGAGGAAAGAAATACGTTCAGAGACTTCCCCATATTTAGAATCACGTTCACCTCGGAGTTCAGACATACGCTTCATACCGAGTTCGGAGTTAATCGTGTTAGAGACAGTCTGAGGAGTGATGTTAAGGAGCTTAGCAATCTCAGTATTTTTCATTCCAGTGGCGGCCATACCTATGATTTCAAATGAGCGTGCCCACATCTGTTTAATGTCGGGGGCTTTGCGCTCATCTACACGCCGCTGATCTGGTTCGCGTACTTCAAAACCATAAAGGCTTTCACGTAAAGCATTAGCGCTCATAAGGTGGTTTGCCTTTCTTAGTTGGTTTAGGTTTACGGGGCATAAGAGGCTCCTGGAGTGATTTATTGTTTATAATTTTATTGTATGTGATCTACAGGAAATTTACAATGGATTTTTAAATGTTTTGTAGATCATGAAAGAATTCACAAGATTGAGAAATGGGCATTAGTGGGGGGAGGCCTGGAGATTGATAATAATTTTAACGAACTGATTGAACGGCCAGGTGACGCGCCCAGTTAGCAACTTCCACTAAAATTTTCTAAAAATTTTTTTCTCTCCCTCCGCTCCCTCCGCTCTTCAATGTACAACATTGGGAA
>Ga0214472_10005519_pt1 | contig 13298 bp, 10 predicted proteins | sample RVTome_6_FD_207662 | JGI IMG/M metagenome (GOLD analysis project Ga0214472, IMG submission 207662) | Soil microbial communities from uranium-contaminated site in the Upper Colorado River Basin, Wyoming, United States - RVT140D175 | ecosystem: Environmental > Terrestrial > Soil > Contaminated >... | reverse complement strand
CGAAGAACGGCTTGCCGCTGAGCACCAGCTTGATGCCGTTGTATTGCGGCGGGTTGTGGGAGCCGGTGACCATCAGCCCGGCGTCGGCTTCTAGTGTGTGGGCGGCGAAATACAGCATCGGCGTCGGTCCGCGGCCGATCCGCGTCACGTCGACGCCGGTCGCGGCCAAGCCTTCGACCAGCGCCGCCTCCAGTTCCGGCGAGCTCAGCCGCCCGTCGTAACCGACGACGGCCGTCCTGCCGCCGGCTTCGCGCACGACGGTGCCGAATGCGCGGCCGATGACGCGCACGTCATCGGCATTCAGCGTCGCCGGCACGGTGCCGCGGATGTCGTATTCGCGGAGGATGGTCGGGTCGAGCCGACGACTGGGCGGCATCGGAGGGCGCTCCCTTATTCCGGCCAGCGAGTGGTCACTTGGGCGGTCACTTAGGCGGTCACTTGGGCGGTCACTTGGGCGGTCACTTGCGCGTCACTGGGGCGCGGCCGACGCTGACGTAGTCGAAGCCGGCGGCAGCCATCTCGTCGCGCTTGTAGACGTTGCGCAAATCGACGATCACCGGCGTCTTCATCAGCTTCTTCAGCCGCTCGAGATCGAGCGCCCGGAACTCATTCCACTCGGTGACGATGGCTAACGCGTGCGCGCCGTCGGCGGCGTCGTAGGCGTCCTTGCACCAAGTCACGCCCTTCAACAGCGCCTTCGCCTCCTTCATGCCCTCCGGGTCGAAGACGCGCACCTTGGCACCGGCTTTCTTCAGCCCGGCGACAATGTAGAGGCTGGGAGCTTCTCGCATGTCGTCGGTGTTGGGCTTGAAGGTGAGGCCGAGCACGGCAATCGCCTTGCCCTTCACCTTGCCGCCGGCGGCGGCGATGATCTTGGCAGCCATCTTTTTCTTGCGCCCGTCGTTGACCTTGGCGACGGCTTCAACGATGCGCAGCGGATGGCCCGCCTCCTGGGCCGAGCGCGTGAGCGCGAGCGTGTCCTTAGGAAAGCACGAGCCGCCGTAGCCCGGCCCGGCGTGCAGGAACTTCGATCCGATGCGGCCGTCGAGGCCGATGCCCTTGGCGACGTCCTGGACGTTGGCGTCCACAACCTCGCACAGATCCGCGATCTCGTTGATGAAGGTGATTTTGGTGGCAAGGAAGGCGTTCGCCGCGTACTTCACCAGCTCCGCCGTCTGCCGGGTGGTGAACAGCAGCGGCGTCTCGAGCAGGTAGAGAGGCCGGTAGAGGCGCTGCATCACCTTGCGGGCGCGCTCGCTTTGGGTGCCGATGACCACCCGGTCCGGCCGCATGAAGTCCTCGATCGCCGAGCCCTCGCGCAGGAATTCTGGATTGGAAACGACGTCGAAGTCGGCCTTCGGGTTGGCCTTGCGGATAATCTTCTCGACCTCGCGGCCGGTTCCGACCGGCACCGTCGACTTGGTCACCACCACCGTGTAGCCGTTGAGCGCTTTGGCGATCTCCTTCGCCGCCGCGTAGACGTAGGAAAGGTCGGCGTGGCCGTCGCCTCGTCGGCTCGGCGTACCGACGGCGATGAATACCGCGTCGGCGGTCTTGACCGCCTGCTTGAGGCCGTTGGCGAAGCTCAGCCGCCCGGCCTGGACGTTGTCGGCGACCAGCTCCTGGAGCCCCGGCTCGTAGATCGGCACCCTGCCGGCCTTTAGGGTCTTGATCTTGGCGGCGTCGCTGTCGATGCAGACGACGTCATGGCCGAACTCCGAGAAGCAGGCGCCCGACACCAGTCCGACGTAGCCGGTCCCGATCATCGCGATGTGCATGGCGCCCTCTATCCGTCCTTACCGGATCGACTTCAACATCTTTTTGACGTCGCCGCCGAGGTCGCCGCGCTTCAGCGCAAACGCGACGTTGGCCTCGACGAAGCCCAATTTATTTCCGCAGTCGAACCGCCGGCCGTCGATGCGGAGCCCGTGGAACGGCACGGCGGCGAGCGTCGCCGCCAGCGCGTCGGTGAGCTGGATCTCGCCGCCGGCGCCGGTCTGCTTCTTCGCCAGGTGACCGAACACCTCCGGCTGCAGGATGTAGCGACCGATGATGGCGAGCCGGGACGGCGCTTTCTCCGGCGACGGCTTCTCGACCAGCGCGCGGGCGCGCGCCAGCTTGCCGTCGTCCTCGGCAATGTCGAGGATACCGTATCGGCTGACCCGGTCGTGGGGAACCTCCTCCACCGCCACCAGATTGCCGCCGGTCTTTATGTAAGCCTCCATCATCTGCTTCAGCGCCCCGGGCGTCGCCATCATCAGGTCGTCGGCGAGCAGCACCGCAAACGCCTCGCCCGCGACCAGATCCCTGGCGCACCACACCGCGTGGCCGAGGCCGAGCGGCTGCTCCTGCCGCGCGAATTTGACGCGCTGGGTTGCCGGGAAGCCGTCGCGGATGGATTTCAGCTCGGCCGTCTTGCCACGCGCCTGCAGGAACGCCTCCAGCTTGGGGGCCGGCGCGAAGTGGTCCTCGAGCAGACTTTTGCCGGGCGCTACGACGAAGATCATGTCCTCGATGCCGGCCTCGCGCGCCTCCTCGACCGCGTATTGGATCAGCGGCTTGTCGACCACCGGCAGCATCTCCTTCGGCAGCACCTTGGTCGCCGGCAGGAACCGGGTTCCCAGGCCGGCGACCGGAAACACGGCCTTGGTCACGGGCTTGATCATGGCGCGATCCCATAAAAGTCTGTGACGGCAGCGAAAATCGGCTTTAGGCCGCTGCGGGCGGGGCCTTTTTGCCACACGGCCGCGGCGCCCGCAACCCGGGCGTCGGCTGCCGTCAGCCGCCGACCAGCACGTCGCGGGCTTGGTTGATCTTGGCCGCCAGATAGGTCGAGCCGCCGTGATCCGGATGCAGGCCGGCGATCAGCCGGTGATGGGCGTCCCTGATCTCGGCCTCAGTGGCGCCTTCCTTGAGGCCGAGGACGTCGAGCGCCTCGGCGCGGCTCATGGCGCCGCCGCGCGCCGTCGATCCGCCGCCGGCGCCCCCGCCGGCGGCCCCGGCCTGTGCCTGTTCGCGCCAGTCCGGATGTACCCGGTTGAGGTAGGCCTCCAACACCTGCGCCGATTGCTGGTCCTCGGTCCAACAGGCGCGCAACAATTCGACCAGTTCGTCGCCGCCGAGCGTTTCGATGCGGCGACCGGCGAAGGTACCTTCCTTGATCTCGCCCGACATCTCGCCGGTGTCGTGGTCGAGGGTCATGCGCAAAAAGCGCGTGTCGACGTCCGAGGTCTGGCCCGCGGCGGCGTTGGCGCCGCCGGTGCCCGACTGGTACATGCGCGAAAAGGTCTTGAAGGCGCGGTGTGCGCTGCGGGCGCGCACGAACCACGGCACTAGCGCCGGCAATGCGTAGAAGGCCCATGCCAGCCGGCCGGTGAAGACGAAGAATAGGATGACCGCGCCGATGACGCCGAACAACAGCCACTTCAGCACCTTGGCCAGGGTCTTGGGGTCGGCGGAGACGAACCAGCGCCCGGCCAGTAGCAACCCGGCGAGCAGCGCGATGCCGAGGATCAGATACGGAAACATCGCCTCAGCCGCCCTTGACCTGATGGGCGATCTTCAGGACCTCGCCGCCGCGTTTCCTGGCCAAGTCCTCGAGCGCCGGGCGGCCGCCGGCGGCGTAGACGGCGACCGCGGACAGCAATTCCCTGAGCGCCCGGGCGCTCGACGAATCGAACTGGCAGTAGGCGCCGTTGGTCAACCTCGCCACCTGCTGGAACGCGAATCCGGCGAGCGGGTCGTCGCCCTCGTGGAACATAAACGCCGGCACACCGAGCAGGCCGAGCTCGCCCGCCACCTTGCCGACGGCGTCGATGTCTTCCTCGAAGGCGTCGCCGACGAACACCAGGGCGTTGATCTTGCGGTTCTTGGTCTCGTTGGCGGCGTGCTGCAGCACCTTGCCGATCTGCGTCTGGCCGGCGAGGCAGTGGACGACCGTCATCAGCTTCAGGAGCGACTTCTCGTCGGCGGTCCAGCCGCTGACCTTGAACTCGCCGAAGCCGCGATAGAACACCAGCTGGATGTCGAGCCCGCCGAGGGCCGCCGTCTCGGTGAACATCTGGCCCTGGATCTGGGCGGCGATGTCCCAGGTCGGCTCGCGGCTGGCGGTAGCGTCCATGGCGAAGATCAGCCGCCCGCGCGTGCCCGGTTTCCTGACCGCGGGCATGGTGCGCACCCTTTCCAGGAACGCATCCACCTGCGCCTGGGACGAGCGCGTGGTCGGAACCTTGCTGTCGCCGGCTTTCGCCATGCCAAACTTACCTCCCGGCAAGCTTAACCCGTCTCAGGAATGGGCGCGAGCCTTGGCCGGCACGGCCGCCGGCAACCGTATCGCGGCGACGAGGTCCAGCACTTCGGCGCGGGCGGCGCGATGCGAGGCGCTCAACGCCTGCGGGCCGACGGCGTCCTTGAGATCGAGTATCGTCAGCCCGGCCAGGAACAACTCGCGGAAGATCACCCGTTCGCCGAACCCGGGCACGATGCGGATACCGATCCGCTTCGCAAGCTCATCGAGGACCTCGGTCATCTTGCGGGTGTTGTGGGAATCGAGGCTGGCGAGACGGTTGCGCATGACGATCCAGTCCATCGAGCCACCGTCGCGCGTCGCCTTCACCTTCTTCTGTTCCCACACCATTTCGGCGTAATGGCTGGGACCCATCACCGCCATGCGCCGGGCGTCCACGTGGGCGAGCACGTCCAAATCCACGAAGCTGTCGTTGATCGGCGTGATCAGGGTGTCGGCGTAGGAGTGCGCGAGCGCCGACAGCGGGCTCGCGCTGCCGGGCGTGTCCATCACCACCACGTCGTGGTTGATCATTGCGCCCTCGATCAGGAGCCGCAGGCGCTCACCCTCCGCCTCGGGGCTGATCGCACCGGTGGGCGCCGCGAGCGCGTAGTCGGCGGGCATTCGGATATGGTCCGCGCCGGCGACCTTGACGAAAGCGCGGCGGTTGGCGAGGTAGCGGCCGAGCGTCCCCTGGCGTGTGTCGACGTCGAGGCAGGCCACCGAGCGGCCCTCAAGCAGCAGCGCAACGGCGACGTGGATGGCGGTGGTCGACTTGCCGCTCCCGCCCTTCTCGTTGCCAACGACGACGATGTGGGCGCCTATTGCGCTCACGGCTCGGCCCTCAGCCACACCGAGGTGTCGTGGAACACGGCGCCGCCGCCGGGCGGCGCCGCATCCGCCCTGACCAGCGCGTTGATGCCGAGCCCTTCCTCGAAGGCGGCGTTGGGCCAGATGCTCTCGACCACCACGACGCCTGGCTGCAGGCCGTCGAACGGGCGCGCGTGGACGACGACGCTGGCAAGATCGTTGCCCATGCGGACACGGTCGCCTTCGTCGACGCCGAGCCTGCGGCAATCGTCGGGATGGATCAGCGCCGTCGGTCGGCCTTCTTTCTTCCGCGACGTTGGGGTCTCGGTAAAAGTGGTATTGAGGAACCGCCGCGCCGGCGCCGCCACCAGCCGGAACGGGCGCTCGGGAGTGGCATCGTCGATGTTGGTCAAGTGGTCGGGCAGCGTCGGCATGGCGGCGTGCGCCGGGCCAAGCTTCGCCCAGTCGGGAGCGAAGTGGAACTTGCCGTCCGGGTGCTTGAAGCCGGACAGGAAATGCATGTCTTCGAACGGCTTCGAGCAATCGATGCCGCCCTTCTCGTAAACCTCGTCGGCGCCGGGATGACCGGAGCGCCGGAGCGAGTCGTCGATCAGCTCCCAAGCCGTCATGTAGAAGCCGGAATGCTTGCTCCCCAGCCGGCGACCGAGCTCGCAAATAACGTCGTTGTTGGAGCGGCATTCCGCGAACGGTTCCACGATCTTCTTGGTCACCGTCAGGTAGACGTGGCCGCCGCCTCGGTACATGTCGTCGTGCTCGAGGAACATGGTCGCCGGCAGCACGATGTCGGCAAGCTGGGCGGTTTCGGTCATGAACTGCTCGTGCACGCAGACAAACAGATCCTCGCGCATCAGGCCCTCGATCACCTTGCGGGTGTCCGGGCAAACTACCGCCGGGTTCTGGTTCTGCACCAGAAGTGCCGTCACCGGCGGTCCGCCTTTGAGCGCGTCCTTGTCGCCGGTGAGAACGGCGCCGATGCGCGACATGTCCATGGCGCGGATGCTCGGGTCCATGACGTCGAGGCCCTTGATCAGCGTCTGGTCCCAGACGTAGATGCCGCCGTTGGCGTGCATGGCGCCGCCGCCCTTGTGCCGCCAGGCGCCGGTTATGGTCGGCAGGCACGCCACCGCGTGCATGTTGGCGGCACCGTTGCGGCTGCGCGAGAAACCGTAGCCGGCGCGGATGAAGCTGCGCCGGGTGGCGCCGTAAAGCCGCGCGAAGACAACGATGTCCTCTTCGGGGATGCCGGTGATTTTGGCCGCCCAGGCCGGCGTCCGCTCCTTCAGGTGCGCCTCCAGCCGGTCGGCGTCCTTGGTGTAGCGCGCGATGTAGTCGCGGTCGGCGTAGCCTTCCTTGAACAGCACGTGCATGACGCCGACAGCGAGCGCGCCGTCGGTGCCCGGGCGCACCGGAATATGAATGTCGGCGGCCTCGGCGGTGCCGGTGCGGTAGGGATCGATGCACACCACTTTGGCGCCGCGCACCTTGCGGGCACGGCTGACGTGGGTCATCACGTTGACCTGGGTGCTGACCGGGTTGCCGCCCCAGATGACGATCAGGTCCGATTCCGCCATCTCGCGCGGGTCCGACCCCCACAGGGCGCCGGTGCCGGCGATCCAGCCGTTTTTGGCGATGGTGACGCAGATGGTGTCGTCGAGACGCGAATACTTCATCGCGTGGCGCAGCCGATGGATGCAGTCGCGCTGCACCAGCCCCATGGTGCCGGCGAAATAGTACGGCCACACGGCCTCGGGGCCATACTTTTCGGTTGCCTTTTGGAACGCGTCGACGACCTCGTTCAGCGCCTCGTCCCAGGAGATCGGCGTGAACTTGCCCGAGCCTTTCGGGCCGACGCGGCGCAACGGCCGTCCCAATCGGTCCGGGTGGTGGATACGCTCCTTGTAGCGCGACACCTTCTCGCAGATGACGCCAAGGGTGTAGTCGTTGGCGGCGTCGCCGCGCACCCGGCCGATGGTGCGCGCGTCCAGCACTTCGACCTCGAGCGAGCAGGTCGAGGGGCAGTCGTGGGGACAGGTCGAGCGCAAAAACGCCGTGGCCATGATCGGTTCGGATCGTGCAGTTGCCGGAGAATCGACCGACTGTATAAACCCCGGGCGGCGGCGCGGCAACCACTGGCCGTCAAAGGGCCGTGCGGCGAAGGGCCGGCTACCGCACGGGGTTCTCAGGCCCGCGGCCGCGGAAAGCGTCGATGAAGGCGGCTGCAAGCGCTGGCTCAAATGTCTTCAGGGGCAGCATGCGACGCCAAGCTGTGAGCACCACCTCCTCGCCGAGGCCCGGCATCGGCGTTACCACGACGCCCGCCCACATGGCGGGATGAAGCGCGGCCCATTGCCTCAAGGTTTCGAGGACAGCCACCGGCGGTTTGTCGTAATAGATGACGACGTTGCCGTGTTCGAGAGCGTGAACGAGCCGCTCGGGCGGCTGACGGACATTGTAAAACCCAGGCTCGGTCCAGACGTCCGCGTGCGGGCCGGAAAGCGGGAAACGCATGCCGGACGGGAGCCGTTGCCCCGGTTGCAGATGGGCATTACCAAGATCCGGGTGGAGCGGCAGCGACTCGATGGCCGCCCGCCCGGCCTTCGCCAAATCCAGAAAGGCGCATTCGGCGGGGTTGGGGCGGAATCCGAGCCAGACCGCGGCCGCGACGGCGGCGACGGTCCCGCCGACGAAAAAGCGCCGTTGGATCGGCCTTGACAGGACACGGGCCGGCGTCGCCGCACCAGACGCCTGGAATTCACTACCCTTCTTTCGTTTCGTTTTCGTTCGGGGCATGTCTGGCCCTTCCTTTCCAGCGGTCATTGCTGGCGGTCGTCCGCCGGCTAGTTCTTGTGGATGTCGCGGCCGGGATAGAAGGCGTTGTAGACGAAGGCGAAGGTGACGTCGTAGACGACGTCAGTGGTGCGGCCGTCCTTCACGCGCTGGACGACGACATTGCCGACGTCGCGGCCGTCCCGGATGCGGTCGGCGTCGAGGGCCGAGGCCTGCCCCGGCTGCCAGCTCAGCACTAGGTCACCCTTGGCGATCCTGCCCTTGTCGCGGAGCAAGGGCAGGCTCCATGCCTCGCCGTCGACGACCACGACACGCACCATCGGCTCGATGCCCTTCGGCAGGTCGCCGGCGAACAGGAACGGATACGGCGACGAGTCATAGCCGCGGTAGGGATTGTGGCCGTAGGGACGCATCGAGCCGTGGTTGGGCACCAGGACTTGACCAGCAGGCGCGCGCTTCTTGAAGTCAGCGAACGACTCGAGCCGCGCCGGGATCGTCTTCAGCCGCTTGCCCGTCATCGCGCCGACGATGCCCTCGCCGAGGAACTGCTGCCACCAGCTTTCGGTCTGGCGGTCGTACATGACCATGTCGGAGTGGCGCAGCTTGCCGGTGGTGCCGAAGTCGAGCACGCGGCCGTCGACGCGGCGGTCGAAGGCTATCGCCGAGTTGCACAGCGGGCAATAAGTGACGGTCACCGGCACGCCGGCGATCTCGTCGTTAACGATCTCGTGCCAGGTCAGGATGCGCAGCGGATACGCCCTCGCTTGACCGCCGATGACCAGCCCGATTACTGGCTCGCTGTCCGCGATCTCTTTTTCCGCCGCCACGGGCACGAACTTCGGATCATCGATGGACGGGATGCCGTCCTTCGGCGGGCCACCGGAAATGATCTCCTTCAAGTTCACCGCCGCTTTCGAGAAATCGGTGTTCGGCCATTCGGCCGCCCAGCGCATGGGATTGGCGGCGGCCTGGCCCGCCACCAGAGGCGCCAGAAGGAGTACGGTGCAGAGGAAGGTCCTTGCGATGGCATTCACGGCGCGACAGTGGCGGCGGCCGTGTCGTGCGGCAAGGAATTCCATTTCACATCATGGTGAACACCCGCGCTGTCTTCCGACCACGGCGCCGCCGGACGGCTAAGAAGGCGTTAACCTATTGCTGCTAGGGTCAAAATCCTCTGCCGGGCCCGGCGACCGCACCCCTCGAACGAGCGCGGCGACACCGGGCGCGGCCGCGTGAGTGGAGCGAAACGCCGATGGCGCGTCCGTCGAAACCGATGGCGTCGAGACTCGCGGTCTGCACGCTGCTGGGGATTGTGCTGATGACCCCGGCGGCGGCCGACGCGCAATCCGCCGGCGACTACAGCGGCTCGTCCAGCATCAAGCTCAAGCGCGGCGACTGGCAGGGCGCCTATGCCAAGCAGGCAGCGCAGCGCGACGACGGCGCCAATGGCGTCCCTGGCGTGGGCACCGATCCGGCTTCGTCCGAGCAGGCCCAGGCGCAGGCGCCGGCCGGAAAACCGCCGGCGGCCGCTCCCGGCACGACCCCCGGGCAGCCCCCCGGCCGGGTGCGCATCCAGGGCCGCGACTCGCCGGCCGCACCGACGGCGGTGCCGCCGCCGGCCGGGCTCACGGTCGACACCCGCGAGCAAATGCGCAAGTTCGTGCAGTCGATCTCGACCTTCGCGCGTCGTCAGCAGCGCAACTTCATGGTCGTCACCGAGGGCGGGCTGGAGCTGATGGTCAAACGCGATCCGGTCGAGGAAACAAAAGTCGCGCCGGCGCGCGGTTACATGCACGCCATCGACGGGGTGATGCTCGAGGGTCTCTATTTCGACAAGCGGGTGTTCGGCGAACCGACCTCGGAAGCGCGCCGAGCCCGGCTGCTGGCGCTGACCGAGACGGCGCGCGAAAACAGCCTCAAGGTGCTGGTGGTCGACTACGCCACCGATCAGAAGGCGATCGAGGAATCCTACGTGCGCAACCGGCAGCGCGGCTACGTCTCCTATGCCGCACCGGCACCGTTGGTCGGGCTCAACACGCTGGCGCGCTTCCCGCCGCGGCCGTTCGGCGAGAACCCCAGCAGCGTGGTTTCGCTGAGCGACGTGCGCAACTTCGCCTACATCGGCGATTCGGCGGCGTTCGGGCGCATGGACGAGTACGCGCTCCAGATGCACGCTAACAACTACGACCTGCTCGTCACCAACGTCTTCCACGGCCGCGAGGCACTGAGCCGGCGCGCCGTCGACACGCTGAAGTACAAGCAGATCGGCGCACGCCGTCTGGTGTTCGCCAGCATCGACATCGGCTCGGCCGCCAGCTACCGCTATTACTGGAAGCCGAACTGGCGCGAGGGTTCGCCCTCTTTCATCGGCGCGCCGTTCCCCGACGACCCCGACCGCTATCATGTCGAATTCTGGCGCCCCGAGTGGCAGCGCCTGGTCGCCGGCGACAACCAGTCCTACATGTTTGGTGTCATCGCCCAGGGCTTCGACGGCGTGGTGCTGCGCGGCATTGAGGAGGCCTACCGGTTCTACGAGGGCGGCGAGGACCAGCAGCAGCAGGAAGAAGAGGAAGAACGGCAGCGGCAGCTGCGCCTGCAGCAGCAGTCCGGCGGCCAGGCGCCCGGTGCTCCCGCGGCTGCTCCCGGCGCGCCGGCAACGGCGGCGCCACCGCAGGCAACTCCCGCCGCGCCTGCCACGCCGGCCGCTCCGCAACCCGCTGTCCCGGGCGCGCCGCAGCGATTGACCCCCGCCGCGCCGGCGCCGCGGCAGTAATCCTGTTCAATCGGAATCGTCACCCCCCGATCAGGTCGGGGGCCGGCCCCCGCGAACGCGAGGTTCCATTTCCTTGATAAACTGGATTCCCACTTCCGCGGGAAAGACGCCTCGCCTTAGCCCTTCTTCTTCGGCCTCAGGCTTTCCCAGTCGGCGTCGGTCAGCATCGAAGCGAAGCTGAACTGGCCGGCGCCGGCCAGCCACGCGCCGCCGTCGATGGTCACCACCTCGCCATTGATGAAGCCCGAGCCGTCGCTGACCAGATAGGCAGCGAGGTTAGCGAGTTCGCGGTGCTCGCCGGTGCGCCCGAGCGGGTTGCGCTTCTCGTAGGCCTTGGCCATGTCCTCGCGCGGTAACAACCGCGACCATGCGCCCTCGGTCGGGAACGCGCCGGGCGCGATGGCGTTAAGGCGAATCCCCTTCGGCCCCCACTCGACCGCCAGGCTCTGGGTCATCGCCAGCACGCCGGCCTTGCCCATCGCCGACGGCACCACGTAGGCCGAGCCGGTCCAAGCGTAGGTGGTGACGATGCTGAGCACGTTGCCGGGGCGCCTCGCCGCGATCCAGCGCTTGCCGCAGGCCAGCGTCATGTAGGCCGAGCCGTGCAGAACGATGCCGACCACCGCGTCGACGGCGCGGTACGACAGGTCCTCGGTGCGGGCGATGAAGTTGCCAGCAGCGTTGTTGACCAGAACGTCGAGGGGGCTTTCCGCCCAGATTTCGCCGACCACTTTCTCCACCATGTCCGGGTCGCGGACATCGAGGCGCTTCCAGCTCATGCGGCCGCCGGTGGCTGCGGCCAGCTCCTTGGCGGTCGCTTTAAGAACCTCCTCGCGGCGGCCGCAGATGACGACGTGGGCGCCAAGCTCCAAAAAGCGACGCGCCATGCTCTTGCCGAGGCCGCTGCCGCCGCCGGTGATCAGGATGCGTTTGTCTTTGAGCAGGTCGGGAAGAAACATGGGCTTGATCCTCGGACGGGTGCTGCCGGTGGGCCGGGCGGCCGTTACGGTCCTCGCCAATATACCGTGGGCGTTATGTATTGGGCCTCGGAAATTGCTATGATCGCCGAAGCGGCCCGTGTTGCCGCCGAGGAAACCCGCCGCCGACCATGCTCAAAGAAGCCGATACTTACGACGCCGTCTGCCGGGCGCTGGTGTGGGACGTGCCGAACACCCTCAACATGGGGATCGAGGTCTGCGACCGGCACGCCGACGCCGATCCGGGGCGCACGGCGCTGATCTACGAGAACGAGGCCGGCGACGTCGCCCAATATAGCTTCCTCGCCCTGAAGCGGCTCTCCAACCGGCTCGCCAATTTGCTGGTCGGGCGCGGGCTTGCGCGCCGCGACCGGGTCGGCATCCTGCTGCCGCAGTCGGTGGAGACCGGCATTGCCCACGTCGCCTGCTGGAAGGCGGGGCTTGTGTCGATCCCACTGTTCACGCTGTTCGGCGAAGATGCGCTCAAGTTCCGGCTCGCCGACAGCGGCGCCCGGGCGCTGATCACCGATCCCGAGAACTTGGGCAAGATCGAGGCGATCCGGGCCGCGCTGCCGGCCCTCGAGGTGGTGCTGGTGGCCGGCGCCGGCAAGGACGGCAAGGGATTCCACGACCTATGGCGCGGCCTCGACGCCGCCGCCGACGATTTCGCGCCGGCGGTGACCGCCGCCGAGGATCCGGCGTTCATCAGCTACACCTCGGGCACCACCGGCAACCCAAAGGGCGCGCTGCATGCCCACCGCACCATGCTCGGCCACCTGCCCGGAGTCGAGTTCCCGCACGAGTTCTTTCCGCAGCCGGGCGATCTCATGTGGACGCCGGCCGACTGGGCGTGGATCGGCGGGCTGATGAATGCGCTGATGGCGTCGTGGTACCACGGCGTGCCGGTGCTGGCGCACCGCGCCCGCAAGTACGACCCGGAGCAGGCGGTGCGCCTGATGGCCCGCCACCGGGTGCGCAATACCTTCATGCCGCCGACGGCGCTCAAACTGATGCGCCAGGTCGAAAGCCCGGCCAAGCGCTTTGGAGTCTCTTTGCGCACGGTGGCGGTGGCCGGTGAGCCGATGGGCGCCGAGCTCCTGGAATGGGGGCGACGGGCGCTCGGCATCACCTGCAACGAGTTCTACGGCCAGACCGAGTGCAACCTGGTGACCTCCAACTGCGCCAAGGTGATGGAGGTGCGGCCGGGCTCGATGGGCCGCGCCGTGCCCGGCCACATGGTCGAGGTGATCGACGACGACGGGAACGTGCTTGGGCCTGAGCGCGAGGGTCACATCGCCGTGCGGTCCCCCGACCCGGTGATGTTCCTCGAGTACTGGAACAACCCGAAGGCGACCAAGGCCAAGTTCCTCGGCGACTGGCTGCTCACCGGCGACCGCGGCAGCAAGGACGCCGACGGCTATTTCTGGTTCCTGGGCCGAGAGGACGACGTCATCACATCCGCCGGCTACCGCATAGGCCCGGGCGAGATCGAGGACTGCCTGGTCAAGCACCCGGCGGTGTCGCTGGCCGCCGCCATTGGCGTCCCCGATCCGCTGCGCACCGAGCGCATCAAAGCATTCATCATGCTCAGGCCCGGCCACAACGGCGGTCCGGACCTGGAGAAGGATTTGCGCGATTTCGTCGA
>Ga0214472_10005518_pt1 | contig 13298 bp, 11 predicted proteins | sample RVTome_6_FD_207662 | JGI IMG/M metagenome (GOLD analysis project Ga0214472, IMG submission 207662) | Soil microbial communities from uranium-contaminated site in the Upper Colorado River Basin, Wyoming, United States - RVT140D175 | ecosystem: Environmental > Terrestrial > Soil > Contaminated >... | reverse complement strand
GTCCTCTTCGCCGCCCTCGAGCTCCTGATCGGCCTCTTCGCCGTCGCCAGCGTGCCGCTCTACTACGACCGCGTCGACGGCTGGGCGGGTGCTCTGTACCAGACCACGGCCGGCTCCGCTCTCGCGCACTTCCTCGCGCTCCTCCCCCCGACCTTCCTGATGGGGATGTCGCTGCCGTTCCTGGTGCGGGCGGTCGTCCGCGACGCAAAGGCCGCGCCGCGCACGATCGGCCTCCTCTACGGCATCAACGTGCTCGGGGCCGCCGTCGGCGCCCTGGTCACCCCCTGGTTCCTCATCCGCTTCTTCGGCATGGACGGCGCGGTCCGCTGGGGCGTCGGCGCCAACGTCCTGGCGGGGCTGACCGCGCTTCTCGCCGGCGCGTGGGCCCATGCGTCGGCGACGACGAGCCCCCCGCACGTCGATGCGCCCCCGCCCGACAGCGGCGATGGCCCCGCGCCATTCGCCTTCGAACGAGGGAGCCTCCGCCTCTGGATGGGCCTCTACGCTCTGTCCGGGTTCATCGCCCTGTGCCTGGAGATGGTCTGGTTCCGGATCGTGGACGTTGCCGTCAAGAGCATGGCGTTCACGTTCGGCAACGTGCTGTGCGTGTTCCTCCTCGGCCTCGGGGCGGGGAGCCTTCTCGGCGGCCGACTCGCTCCGCGCTGGACACGACCGCTCTCCACCTTCGTCGCGCTCCAGTGCGCGCTGCTCGTGTGGTCCGCACTCGCCGTGGCGCTGCTCGACCGCCTGCCTCCCGACGCGCCCGTCTACGCGTGGTTCGTCGACTACTGGAAGAGCGACGTCTTCTTCCACCTCGGCGCCGACTGGAACCCGGGGATGCTCGTCCGGCTGTACGTCCTGCTGCCCCTGTTCCTCTACGGTCCGCCGACGTTCCTCATGGGCCTCTCCTTCACCGCCCTTCAGCGCGCGGTGCAGGACGACCCGCGCACGAGCGGTCGCAAGGTCGGCCTCCTCCAGGCGGCGAACATCGCCGGCTGCGTGGGGGGGAGCGTCGTCGGCGGGCTCGTCCTCCTCGAGAGGCTGGGCACGCCGGGCACCCTGCGGGCGCTGCTGGTGGTCGGCGGGGTCGTCTTCCTCGGCGTTCGGATCCTCAAGGAGGGGCTCCGACCGGCCGCTCTCGGCTGGGCCGCGGCCCTCGCCCTCGCCCTCGCCGCCCTTCCCGGCGGCGACTCGCTCTGGACCCGCCTGCACGGAGCGGTGGCCGGCGAGAGACCTTCCTTCATCGGCGAGGACGCGACCGCGGTCAGCGCCATCACCCCCGGGATCCCCGGCCACTGGAGGGTGACGGTCGGGGGCCTTCCCCACTCGTGGATCCCCTACGAGGGCATTCACACCCTCCTCGGGGCGGTCCCCGCGCTCGTTCACCCCCGGCCCGAGGAGGTCGCGGTCGTGGGGCTCGGGTCGGGCGAAACGGCGTGGGCCGCCGGCTGCCGCCGCGAGACCGGCTCCATCGACGTCTTCGAGATCGCGGGGGCGCAGCCGGGGCTGCTGCGGAACCTCGCCCGCTCCCCCGCGTTCCGGCCGCCGGGGGGTCGCCGCAGGGGGGGGAGCTCGCTCGAGGCGTTCCTGCGCGACGGGCGCGTCCACATCGACATCGCCGACGGCCGTCACGCGCTGCTGCGGTCCGAGCGGCGATTCGACCTCATCCAGGTCGACGCGCTCTACCGGACGAGCGCGGGGAGCGGGAGCCTCTACTCCGTGGAGTTCTTCCGCCTCTGCGCGAGACGGCTCAAGCCCGGGGGCATCGTGTGCAGCCAGATCCCGTCGCGCCGCGCCGGCCTCACCTTCGCCGCCGCCTTGCCCCACGCGATCGACTTCGGGACCCTGATGGTCGGGGGAAACGAGCCGCTCCCCATCGACGTGAAGACCTGGGTGGCTCGCGCGCGCTCCCCCGAGGTGACGGCCTACCTCGGCGACGCGGTCGTGGAGGGGATCGTCGCCCGCCTCGAGGAGGCCCGTCCCGCCCGGTCGAACCCGCAGACCCGCCTCGGGCTCAACTTCGACCTGTTCCCCCGCGACGAGTTCTCGACCCCGGCCGGCGTCCGCTAGCGCCGCGGACGTTGCCCCGCCCGCCCGGCTCTTCCGAGCGCTCGGGTTCGGGTCCTCCTACTCCTCGTCGTCCCCGTTCTCCTCATTCTCCTTGTACATGTACTTCACGTTGTCCTTGAGAAGAAGGATGTTGGGACCGTCGGAGCGGTGGACCTTGAGCGCCGCCCGGTCGTACCACTCGAGGGTGCCCCGGATCTCCTCGCCGTCCTTGAGCACCACGACGAGAGGCGTCTTGTTCGCCATCTGCTTCAGGTAGTAGTTGCTCTCGGCATTGGTCTGGTCGAGCGGTGCGGGACGGCGCTTCTGGAAGTACTTCGGGGTGGTCACCCCGGGGTGGCGGTGCTCTTTCATCTCCGTCAGGTCAGGCCGGATGAGCTTGCGGTTCATTTCGGGCCGGTCTCCTCTTCCGGCTGCTCCTCTTGAACTGGTTCGGACGGGAGCGGGCGGGTCTCAGGTCGCTCGTCGACGGTGGGCTCGTGTTGAGGAACTAGTAGCACACCGGATCGAGCCGGCGCAAGAATCATCCGTCGGTCAGCGCGTCCACGAGGAGGTCGAAGGTGAGGAGGCGGCTCGCGAAGCCGCGAATGGCCCGGCGCGACTCTCCGACCCTCTCCGCGAGCCGGACGGCGCGCGGCCCGAGGGGAGAGCGGGCGAGGGCGCCCAGGCGATCGGCCACGTCGGCGTTGAAGAGGCTCGCGGCCGGAGCCCCTGCCCGGGCCGCCGCGACGTCGCGCAACAGCGAGCGCAGGGTCGTCAGCAGGAGAGCGGCGTCGGCGACCCGCTCCAGGGCCTCGGCCTGCTCCATCCGTAGAAGCGCCGAGCCGCGTCCCAGGCTTTCGAGCAGGGTCAGCAGGTCCGACCTCATCCCGCGGTACTCCTCGGACTCGAACGCGAGCGCGGCGGCGAGGCTGCCCGCCCCCAGCGCCGCCCGCAGGCCCGCCTCGTCCTCGGGAACGCCGCACCGCTCGACGAGGTGGCGGGCCACGAGCGCGCGCGGGAGCGGACCGAACCTCAGAACCTGGCAGCGTGACCGTATCGTCTGCCGCAGCCCCTGCGGCTGCGAGGTCACGAGGATCAGGTGCGATCGCGGGGGCGGCTCCTCGAGGCTCTTGAGCAGGGCGTTCTGGGACGACTCGTTCATGCCGTGGGCGTCGTCGATGACGAAGACGCGGCGCCGCGCCTCGAAGGGTGCGCCCGGGACCTCGGCCACGAGCGCTCGGGCCTGGCCGACTCTGATCTCGGCCTCCGGCCGCGGGCGACCGGTCCGGGTGAGCCACCAGCCCTCGACGAGGACGAGGTCCGGGTGGAGGCGGAAGTTGCACCACTCGTCCTCGTCGGGGTGACGGCCCGCCTCTTCGCGCAGGGCCAGGAGGTTCTCGGGCGAAGCAGCCCGCGCCACGCGGCGACACGTGGCGCACGTCCCGCACGCCTCCGCCCGGGGCGCCTGCTCACACAGGGCGGCCTGGGCGACAGCGAGGGCCAGGGTCTTCTTCCCCACGCCCCCTGGTCCGGCCAGCAGCAGCGCCGGCGGGAGGCGATCGCGCTCGAGGGCGCGAGAGAGGATCCCCCTCGAGCGGTCGTGCCCGACCACATCCGACAGCCTCACCGTGCCGCCCTCGCCAGGAGCCCTCGCTGCTCCAGCATGGCCCGCACCGACCCGACGAGGGCTTCGGGGACGCCGGTCGCGTCCACCCGCACCCAGCGCGCGGGGTCCTCGGCCATCAGCTCGGCGTAGCCCGCCCGCACCCTCTCGTGGAACGAGAGCGCCTCCCCCTCGAGGCGATCGTGGGCGCCGCGCTGGGCGACGCGTCCCAGGCCGACCTCGATCGGCAGGTCGAGGTAGACGATGAGGTCGGGGCGCAGGCCGCCCGTCGCCAGGGAGGCGAGCCGGCGAATAGCCTCGAGCGGCAGGCCCCGTCCGAAGCCCTGGTAGGCCAGGCTCGACTCCACGTACCGGTCGCACAGCACGACCCGACCCTGCCGGAGCGCTGGACGCACGACCTCGCTGACGTGCTGGGCGCGGTCGGCGAAGTACAGGAGAAGCTCGGTGGTGGGGGCCAGGTCCCGGCTCGCCGGGTCGAGCAGCACCTGGCGCACCGCTCGCCCGATGACGGTGCCTCCCGGCTCCCGGGTGGCGACCGCATCCTCGCCGATGTCCTCGGCCAGCAGGCGCACGAGGGTGCTCTTCCCACTGCCCTCGATCCCTTCGAACGTGATGAACGGCATCCGGCGATTCTAGCCTCCCTTGACGCCACCGCCGCGCCCGACTAGTTTCCCCCCATGCTGCTGAGCTTTGCCGGACGAGCGGCGCTGGTCACGGGCGGCGGACGCGGCATCGGGCGCGCTGTCTCGCTCCTCTTCGGTCGCCTGGGGGCCCGGGTCGCCGTGGCCTACGGACACGACGCGGCGGCGGCACGGGGAACCGTGGACGACCTGCGCGCCGCGGGAGCCGCGGCCTTGGCCCTGGAGGCCGAACTGTCTCGCGAGGGCGAGGCCGAGCGGCTGGTGCGGGAGGCCGAGCAGGCCCTCGGCCCGCTCGACATCCTGGTGGTCAACCACGGGATCTGGAAGCGCGCGTCGATCGAGGAGATGACCCCCGAGCAGTGGGACGAGACCCTTCGCGTCAACCTCTCTTCGGCGCGAGGCCTGTGCGCGGAGGCGGCGCGCCGGATGCTCCCGCGGGGGTCGGGCGCGATCGTCGTGGTGGCGTCCACTTCCGGCCAGCGGGGCGAACCCCACTACTCCCACTACTCGGCCTCGAAGGGCGCGCTGATCGCCCTCGTGCGGTCGCTCGGAGCCGAGCTAGGGCCCAGGGGCATACGCGTCAACGCGGTGGCCCCGGGCTGGGTCCTCACCGACATGAGCCGCGCGGCCCTCCAGACGGCCGAGGGGCGCAGCGACGTCGTCTCGACCATCCCCCTCGGTCGTCCGGGGACCCCCGAGGAGATCGCCGGTCCCATCGCATTCCTCGCGTCCGATCTCGCCTCCTACATGCACGGCAACGTCCTCTCCGTAAACGGGGGGGCGGTCATGATCGGCTAGGCGCTGCCGGGTGCGTGTCCTCGTCACCGGAGCGGGAGGGCTCCTCGGGGGCCGTCTGGCTCACCTCCTCCACGCCCCCGGCGTCGAGGTCACCGCCGTGTGGCGGGTCACCCCTCCGCCTCCCGACCTGCCAGAGGAGCGGGTGGATCTCAGCGACGCCGGGGCGATCGAGGGCCTCGTCGAGAGGCTGCGCCCCGACGCCGTCCTCCACGCCGCCGCGCTCGGCCGCGCCGACCGCTGCGAGGAGTCCCCGGCGCAAGCCGAGGTCGTGAACGCCCGACTTCCCGAGCGCGTCGCCGCGGTGTGCCGGGCCCGGGGTCTTCGGCTGATCGCCCTCTCGACCGACCTCGTGCTCGACGGGACGCAGCCCTTCTCCGGTCCCGATACGCCGGCCGGCCCGCTCGGCGTCTACGGCCGGACGAAGCTGGCCGGCGAGGAGGCCGTGCTCGCCACCGACCCTCGCGCCGCGGTCGCCCGAGTGGCGCTGGTCGTCGGACGGGGCCACGGAGCGCGGGGCACGGCGAGCGAGTCGGTGGCCTGGGCACTCGCCGCGGGCCGATCGATCCGGCTCTTCGCCGACGAGTACCGCTCCCCCGTCGACCCCGAGTCCGTGGCCGCCGCTGTGGGGGCCCTTCTCGAGGGCGAGGGCGCCGGCCGGTATCACCTCGGGGGGACCGAGCGCCTCAGCCGTCACGAGCTGGCCCTGCGGGTGGCGCGTGCTCTCGACCTGCCCCCCGGCCTCATCGAGCCCGCCCGTCAGTCCGAATACGCCGGCCCCGATCCCCGCCCCGCCGACACCTCGCTCGACAGCACCCGGGCCATCCGGGAGCTGGGTTTCCGGCCCCGGCCCCTCGACGTGGCGCTCGGCGAGAGCCGTCGAGCGGTCCGTTCGGCCTGAACGTTGGACGAGGCCCTCGGAGCACCCGACTCGAGGGACTCCAGGCGGCGACCGGCCGGCCGCGTCCCCGGGCCGGACGACGAAGCCCTATCCGCTGGGATTGGCGACGCGGAAGGTCAGGGCGAGGCGGCAGAGGGTGAGGTCGTCGCCGTCGTGGATCGGCGTCAGCACGCCCGTGGGGAGCTTCTGGCCGTTGAGGAAGGTCCCGTTCATCGTGCCGATCTCCTCGGCCACGAAGTGCTTCCCGTCCTTCGTCACGATGCGGGCGTGGCGGCGCGAGATGTTGCGGGCGGCGTCCTCCTGCGTCAGATCCACGTCCGGCGTCATTCCCGTCACCGAGTCATAACGCCCGATGAGGGCGTCCGACTTGAAGACCGGAAACACGTTCCCGCTCGCCTTCGAGATGAAGTAGCCGCTCGCCTCCGATTGCTGCGGGGGAACCGACTTCTCCCCCTCCGAAGGCTGCATCGTGGCCACGCCGGAACCCTCGCCCGCCGCCGCGCCTCCCGCGTTCGCCTCCGCCCGGACCGCCATCTCCTCGATCCGCTTGGTGGTCTCGCGGAGGCGCAGCGAGTACTTCCGGAGCATCCGGACCGCCACCTCCGGGTTCGCCTTGATGAGGTCGGAGAGGGTCTCGGCGTCGATCACGACGAGGTCGCCCGCTTCCGCCATCTCCGCGGTCGCGGTGCGGGGGAGGTGCTCGAGCATCGCGATCTCGCCGAAGAAGTCGCCCTTCTCGAACATGGCGACCGTCACCTCGCCGTGGGGCACCCGCTTCTTGATCGCGACCTTGCCCGAGCGGATGATGTACATCTCCTCGCCCTCGTCCCCTTCGTTGAAGAGGATGGTCCCCTGCTCGTAGTGCTTGAGGAACCGGGAGAAGGCGTCCTTGGCGCTCATTGTGACGAGGGCGAGTCTAGCAGAATTTTCACGCTTCCCGATCCGGGCACCCCGGCCTGCCCGGCCACCCCTCACGGCTCGGGGAGGGCCTGCGCCAGGTCCTCGCTGGCGGGCGCCCCGCCGAGGATCGATCGCTTCTGCACCTCTCGGAGGAGCGTCACGAGGAAGGTCTCGAAACGGTGCGCGATCTGGGTGAGCCCGCTGAGGCTCCCGCACTTGAGGATCTCGATGTAGAAAAGCTCGAACCCCGACCAGTCCCGGTACATCAGGTACTTGATGTGGTGGTCGTAGAAGTGCGAGATCTCGTCCTTCATGCGCACGGCGGCTTTCTCGTCCCGGATCTGTCCGAACTCGCGCACGGCGTGGATCACCCGGGACAGGCCGTCGCGCAGCTGGATCGACTGCTCCCTCTTGGCCATGAAGTCCGGGAAGATCCGGCCGCCGTCGATCGACGGATCGAAGACCTGGGCGAGCTGCACCACCGACTGCTGAAAACAGTCCTTGAGAATGCCGTGGCTGTTCTCCACCCGCGTCTTGACGTTCTCGGTCTGACGCGTCACGGAGATGTCGGTGAGCTCGGTGTTGACCACCTTCTTGAGCTCGAGGGGGAGGCAGTAGACGAACGAGTCGTAGAGCTCGTAGAGGGGCACGCTGGTGTCGCGCCCCTTCAGCACCCGCCGCTCGATGTAGGAGAGAAGGATGCGCGTCTCGGAGGTGACGAGGGAAAACGGCAGCACCGTGTCGCGCAGCGAGTTCTCGGGGATCCGCTCGGGGTCCGTGTACTCGAGGTAGTGGAGAAGCCGGAAGAACTCCAGGAACACCCGAGCCGCCTGGCGGCGCTCGAGGGGATCCTCGATCCTGCGGATCAGCGCCGCGATCGCCCGGTTGCGGATGCGGTCGTGGACGGGCTTGAACTTCTTGTCGATGATCAGGGCCACGAGGTCGCTGCGACGCACCTCGCGATAGAGGATCTTACCCACCGAGTGGAACGTGGCGTAGGGCAGGCGCGAGAGCTGCACGAGGTCGAGGAGCAGAAGGTGCAGGTCTTCGAACGACTCCCGCAGGAGTGTGAGCGCCGCCTCCGGCGTGGTGAGCCGCACGAGCTTCTCGATGTAGGGATCGAGGGCCTCGTCCCGCGCGAGGCTCGTCTCCACGTAGCGGTCGAAGCGGGTCAAGTCGACCTGCTCCTCGGTGAGGATCGAGTTGCAGAGGTTGACGACGCGGAGGAGGGCGTTGTCGACGAGGCGCAGCTCCTCGGACCAGCTGCGCAGGGCGAGCTGCTGGGTCTCGCGCTCGGAGAGCGGCTGGTTCCCGATCCGGAAGAATCGCTCGAAGCTGCGCAGCCACATCTCGAGCTCGAACAGCTCGTTGGCCTTGCCCACGCCCGCGACCTGGTCGCTCCAGCGTCGCAGCTGCGAGCGAAGCAGCTCGGACTGCGGCTCCTCCTTCGCCATCGTGGGGGGATTATAGGGGTCGGAATCTCCCTCGCCTCGCCGCGACCCTGAGCGCGTTGACCCGCCTTGCCGCGCCAAAGTATGATCGGAGGCTGTTATCTGGAGGAGACTCAGCCACTTGAGCCTACAAGACGTCATCGCCTGGATCGGGGACCTCCCGCTCCGGTGGAAGGTGCTTTGCCTGGCTTCGACCATCGTCCTCGTCGAGCTCGCCTTCCGCCACCTCGCGCCCCGGTCGAAGGCCTACGAGAAATGGACCGCCTTCTTCCGCGGCATCGGGGTCGTGTGGACGGCCATCATCCTTTCCGTCGTGTACGTGGTCTCGGTGGGCCCGATCGGGCTCGGGATGCGTCTTCTCCGCCAAGACCCCCTCGACCGCGGTCTGGGCGCCGAGCCCACCTTCTGGCGCGCCCACGAGCCCAATCCGCTCGGAGCCGCGCGCGCCGCCCGGCACCAGTTCTGATGGCCCGCCACGTCCTCGGGATCTCCTGCTTCTACCACGACTCCGCGGCGGCCCTGCTCCGCGACGGGAAGATCGTCGCCGCCGGCCAGGAGGAGCGCTTCTCGCGCAAGCGGCACGACTCCGACTTTCCCCACCGGGCCGTCCAGTACGTGCTCCACGAGGCCGGCGTCCGTCCCGAGGAGCTCGACGCCGTCGGCTTCTACGACAAGCCGCTCCTGAAGTTCGAGCGCATGCTCTCCACCTACGTCGCCACCTTTCCGCGCTCGTTCAGCTCCTTCCGCAAGGCCATGCCGGTCTGGCTCCACGAGAAGCTCTGGGTGCCCGCGATCATCCGCAAGGAGCTCAAGCCCTACAAAGGGCCAATCTACTTCGCCGAGCACCACATGAGCCACGCCGCTTCCTGCTTCCTGCCCTCGCCCTTCGAGGAGGCGGCGATCCTCACCATCGACGGCGTGGGTGAATGGGCGACCGCCTCGTACGGGGTGGGCAAGGGAACGGACATCACGCTCTTCAAGGAGATCCGCTTCCCCCACAGCCTGGGTCTGCTCTACAGCGCCTTCACCTACTACCTCGGCTTCAAGGTCAACAGCGCCGAGTACAAGGTCATGGGCCTCGCGCCGTATGGCAAGCCCGTGCACTTCGAGCGGATCATGCGAGACATGATCCACGTCAACGAGGACGGCTCCTTCAAGCTCGACATGAAGTATTTCTCCTACGACTACGGGCTGACCATGACGAACGGAGCGTTCGACGACTTCTTCGGCGGCCCGCCCCGCAAGCCCGAGACCTGGATGAGCGAGCGCGAGTTCGACATCGCCGCCTCGGTGCAGAAGGTCTGCGAGGAGATCGTCCTGCGGATGGCCCGTCACCTCCACTCCGAGACCGGGCTCGACAAGCTGTGCATGGCCGGGGGCGTGGCCCTCAACTGCGTGGCCAACGGCCGGGTGATCCGCGAGACCCCGATGAAGCATCTCTTCGTTCAGCCCGCCGCCGGGGACGCCGGGGGGGCGGTGGGCGTCGCCCACTACGTCTACAACACCCTCGAGAAGCAGCCCCGCGCCGAAGCATGGACCCATGCTTACCTCGGACCGCACTTCGAGGACGCCGAGATCGCCCGCTACCTCGACGGGGCGGGCGCGGAGTACGAGACCCTCTCCGACGGGGAGCTCGTCTCGCAAACCGCCCGGCTCCTCTCCGAGAAGAGCGTCGTGGGCTGGTTTCAGGGACGAATGGAGTTCGGTCCCCGCGCCCTGGGCGGCCGCAGCATCCTCGCCGACCCGCGGGACCCGAAGATGCGCGACACCCTCAACATCAAGATCAAGTTCCGGGAGGGCTTTCGTCCGTTCGCACCCTCCGTCCTCGCCGACAAGGCCTCCGAGTGGTTCGACATCGCCTGCGACAGCCCCTACATGCTGCTCGTGGCCCAGGTCCGCGAGGGCAAGCGAGTCATTCCCTCGGTCACGCACGTCGACAACTCGGCGCGCCTGCAAACGGTGACCCGCGCGGAGGCACCGCTCTACTACGACCTGATCGCCGAGTTCGGCCGCCTGACGGGGGTCCCGGTGGTCATCAACACCTCGTTCAACGTCCGCGGAGAGCCGATCGTGTGCACGCCCCACGACGCCTACCTCTGTTTCATGCGCACCAACATGGACCATCTCGTTCTCGGGCACCACCTGCTCGACAAGACACGGCAGCCACCACTGAGGGAAGACGTCGACTGGCGGACCCTGTACGAGCTCGACTGAGCCGGGCTCGCCCGTCCGCGCGAAGGCCAAGGGAGGCTTCGAAATGGCGTTCGAAGGTTCGAAAGAGAAGTTCGGGATCCTGGCAGAGCTCTGGGCCTTCATGCGGATCCGCAAGAAGTGGTGGCTGGGTCCCATCCTGCTGATGCTCGCCCTCCTGGGCCTGCTGGTCGTCTTCACCCAGGGCTCGGCCATCGCCCCGTTCATCTACACGCTGTTCTGATCGGCGAACAGGCGCCGCCATCGAAAGAGGTGCAACCATGACCGGGATGCGGTCTGCCCGCCCGCACCTTCCCGTCCTGGCCCCCGCTGTCCTGGCCCTCACCACGGGCCTCGCGAGCGCCCAGGCTCCTCCCTCCGAACCGCCGACGCTGCCGGCCGCCCTGACCGTGGAGACGGCGAACGACACCGCCCTTGTCGGCCCGGTGCCCATCCCGCTGGCCTGGCATCCCGACGGGCGGACCTTCACGTTCCTGCGTCCCGCGGGCACGCAGGTCGACCTGTTCGCCTTCGACACCCGCTTGGGGCGCGAGCGGCGGATCCTCGAGGGATCCCGACTCGCCCTGCCCGCCGGCAGCCCCGCACTTCCCCCCCTGCGCCGGGCGCGATGGATGCCCGACGGGCGCAGCCTGCTCGTTCCCGCCGGGGACGACGTCTACCTCGTCGACACCGAGACGTCGGCGGTGCGCGCCCTCGTCCGCACCTCGGAAAAAGAAGAGCTCCCCACCTCGTCGCCCGATGGTCGTCGGGTCGCCTTCACCCGCGACGGAGACCTGTTCGTCGTCGACGTCCGCACGGGCGTGGAGACTCGCCTGACCGACACCGGAAGCGACGCCGTCCTCAACGGCCGGCTCGACTGGGTCTACGAGGAGGAGCTCGGCGGCCGCAAGGGGGACGCGTTCACCTGGGCGCCCGACTCGGGATCCCTCGCGTTCCTGCAGCTCGACCAGTCGAACGTAGAGGCCTTTCCCATCGTGGACTTTCGCCCGGTACCCGGCGAGGTCGCGTGGCAGCGCTACCCCACTCCCGGGTCGCCCAATGCGATCGTGAGGATCGGCGTCGTCTCCATCGGCAAGAACGGCGTCGCGGGACCGACGCGCCTCGTCTCGGTCACTCCCGACGACGCCTACGTCGCCCCCCAGCTCGTCTGGACTCCCGACTCGCGCCAGGTCGTCTTCCAGCAGATCAGCCGCGCTCAGGACGAGCTCCTCCTCCGCTTCCTGCCCGTTCCGAGGTCCCCTCGCGATCCCCTCGGCCCGCCCCGCACCGTGCTCCGGGAGACCTCGCCCGTCTGGGTCAATCTCCTCACTCCCCCGGTCTTCTTCGACAAGGGGCGTCGTTTCCTCTGGCTCTCGGAAAGGAACGGCTTCGCCCACCTGCACGCCTGCGACCTCGACGGGGCGTGCCGTCCCGTCACCCGGGGACGGTGGATGGTGGACGCCCGGGTGTCGTTCTCCTCGAGCGGGCGAGGACAGCCCCTCGTCCTCGATGAGCGATCAGGCTTCGTCTACTTCCGCGCGACGGAGAAGGACGCGCGCGAGCGTCATCTCTATCGGACCCGCCTCGACGGCACCGGCTTCACTCGCCTGACCACGGAGGCGGGAGTGCACGAGACGGTCGTGTCTCCCGACGGACGCTATTTCGCGGACGTGTGGTCGGACGCCGACACGCCCCCGCGGGCCTGGGTCGCGAGCCAGGACGGGTCGAAGCGCTGGTGGATCGAGGAGAACGCCGCGCCTCCCGTTCTCGGCTTCGCCCGCGGCCGCTTCGAGTGGGTCGATCTGATGGCCGCCGACGGGTCGACCCTCTGCGCATGGCTGCTCAAGCCCGACGATTTCGACCCCGCCCGTCGCTACCCGGTCGTGGTCAGCGTGTACGGCGGCCCCCACGCCCAGGAGATCACCCGGACCTGGAAGACGGCGAGCGTGTTCGAGCGGCTGCTCGCCAGCCGCGGGTTCCTCGTGTGGCAGCTCGACAATCGTGGCTCGGCGGGCCGGGGCCTCGCTTTCGAGTCTGCGGTCCAAAGGCAGCTCGGGAAGACCGAGCTCCAGGACCAGCTCGTGGGTGTCGACCACCTCAAGTCGCTCCCCTACGTCGACCCCGATCGCATCGGCATCACCGGGTGGTCCTACGGGGGCTACATGACCCTCTACGCGCTGACCCATGCCCCCGGAGTCTTCCGATCGGGTGTCGCGGGCGCGCCGGTGGTCGACTGGACGCAGTACGACACCATCTACACCGAGCGCTACATGAGCACCCCCTCCCTGAATCCCGAGGGCTACCGCGAGAGCTCCCCGCTCCTCGCCGCCGACCAGATCCGAAGCGACCTCCTCATGATCCACGGGTCGGCCGACGATAACGTTCACCTCGCGAACACGATGAGCTTCGCCGCCGCGCTGATCGAGGCCGGTCGGCCTCACTCCCTCCAGGTCCACCCGGGGCAAAAGCACGGCTTCACTGCTCTCGCCGATCGCATCGCCCGCGACGGGGCGATCCTCGAGTTCTTCGAGCGGACCCTGAAGGGGTTCTGAGCGTTCATCGACCCCCCTCCCTATCCCTCCCCACGTAGGGGGAGGGAAACACCTGTCCCCTGGGGTCGCTGTCCTTCGGGCGCGGGCCGCGAACGACAGCGACCCATGGTCCTCGCTTCTGTGACTGACGGCTGATCGTTCATCGACCCCCCACCCCTATCCCCTCCCCACGTCGGGGGAAAGGGAGCGCCGGTG
>Ga0214472_10005517_pt1 | contig 13299 bp, 7 predicted proteins | sample RVTome_6_FD_207662 | JGI IMG/M metagenome (GOLD analysis project Ga0214472, IMG submission 207662) | Soil microbial communities from uranium-contaminated site in the Upper Colorado River Basin, Wyoming, United States - RVT140D175 | ecosystem: Environmental > Terrestrial > Soil > Contaminated >... | reverse complement strand
CCTGCAGCAACAACTCAGCCGTCGGTCGGGCCGTCGCCCGCTTCGGATTGCCCGCATACAAGCCCGCCAACGAGGCCTCCTCGGCCGCCAGTTGCCTACGCACGACGAACTCCACCAGGATCAGCACGCGCAACCCCAACGACAACAACCGTACGAGCCCTGTGGCATGATCCTCCCGCTGCAAATACATCGGCGTGAGCGAGAGCGGCTGCCCTTTCAGGCGCCCGAAGCTTCGTTCAAGCACATACTGATTGCGATAGGCCCATACGGCCTGTTCCAGCGTAAGTCCTTGATGATTCGTCGCATAGACGCGCCAGCCCAACAACGCCAGGCGCGCTTTCAGGGCCGTCTCGTCTCGCGAGAAGGCTACCCAGAACCGCCGCTGCAAGTCGATCCGTGCCGGTTTATCGCCGTAGGCCCGCACGGCGCGATGATCGACCTCCTCCTCGATGCGCAACGTGAGCAGCGACTCGACCTTGTATCGTTTGAGCACCGCCTCGACCGTGGTCTCGAAGGCCACCCGGTCAGTGTATCGCTTCTTGCCGCGCCCGCGTTCGTTGAGGCTCTTCAGGGCTGCCTCGGCCTTCTCCAGCCGCTCGTAAAGGCTCCGCTGGGAAGCCTCGGCCTGTGCCAGAGAGCGCACCACCAACCGGCGCTCCGTCCAGGCGAAGGCCTCGCCACCGATCTCCGCCGTGACGCCCTCGGCCAACTCAAAGGCCTCGGCGACCGGGCGGTCTTCCCCGTTACGGATCACCGTCAGGGCCGCAGCCGTGGCCAGATACGCCGACAACTGCGCCTCTGGGCACTGTACCTTCGCCAGTGGACACAGGTAATGATCTGCCCCCGAGGCGATGAAGGCCCGCGTCTCAAGGGCCGCCATCTTGGCATCGCCCACGTAGAGCAAGCCGTTCCGATTCAAGACCTTACGCACACGAACCACCGACGGAATGTAGAGCGGGTCATCGGCCCGGTTGCCTTCGACGACGTCCGTGGCTATGGGCAAACCCAGCGGGTCAAGCGTCGAGAGGGCGACCTTGAGCTGCGGCAGGTCCGGGCGGTGGTCCTTGCTGTGACCAAAGCGGAAAAGGCCGCTCTCGCTGAGGCTCCAGTAGCCGCTGGCGCTCGTCGTATCGATCCGCACCGTCGTAGCCTCAAGGGCGTAGACGCGAAGCAATTGCCGCGCGATCGCAGACTCGAAGGCCTGCCAGGGGCCATCCTCGCTCAAGAGGCGCAGCACGGCTGCCAGGCGGTCGTCGGCCCAATCGAGGGCCGTAATCTCCAGCCCTGTCGCGCGCGCAAGCAGGTAGCGGCGCTCGTCGACCCAGGGCTGGACGTGGCTCAGGCGGTGATCCCCCCGCGAGAGGATCGAGGCCAGCCAGATGGTTGTGACCCATCCGGGTGCGAGGCCCTCCCAGTTGCCGTGGGTGGGGAAGTAGCGGTCGATCAGCGCGGGCAGGCCCATTTGTTCCATCTGTGCCAGAAGCAAGGGGATGTCATCAACGCGCTCGGTCTCCAGGGTAAGTTCTCCGTTCATGAGCGGAGCTTAACACTTTCTCGCGAACCCCGCAAAAAATGACCGAACCATGAGTGAAGAGGGTCAGCATCCCGGCATACTGCTGTAGAAGGTCGCGCAAGACGGTGTAGGTTTGCTCGGCGTCGGACTTGATATCGACCAGCAGGAGCAGCGGCGGGCCGCCGGGATAGACGCGCCCGCCGTTGGCGCGGACGCGGGCTTGCAGGGGGGCGAGGTAGAGGGCTTCCAGGGTTCGGCCGGCTACCACCTTGTCGCGGTCGTGCGCCACCAGCAGGGCGCCGTCGACGAGGTGGATGTCGGCTTCGATGCTGGTGAAGCCGTGGTCGAGGGCGTCGAGGAGCGGTCGCTCGTGCTCGTAGTCGTTGTGGGCGTGTGCGCGGAGCAGCGGCGTCGCGGGCTGCGCGTGGAGCGTGGAGACGAGCAGCAGGAAAAGGGGGAGGAAACGCATGGGGAGACTGATACGTGATTTCTGATACGTGATACGTGATACGGGGGTCTGATACGTGATACGTGATACGTGATTTCTGATACGTGATACGTGATACGTGAACGCAATAGATAGCGCCCCAGTATGCTTACACGGTGAAAGATAGCCCTCGCAACGGTGTTCGGTTATTCTTATCGTTCAGGAGCAATTCACGTATCACGTATCACGTATCACGTATCACGTATCACGTATCACGAATCACGAATCACGAATCACGAATCACGTATCACGTATCACGTATCAGTCTCCCCATGGATCTAGCTTTAAAAGACAAGGTGGTTATGGTCGCGGCTTCGAGCAAAGGGCTCGGGTTCGGCATCGCAGAGGCCGTGGCGCAGGAAGGCGCGCGCGTCTCGCTCGCCAGCCGGACGGCGGAGGACATCGAACGGGCGGCGGCCGACCTGCGCGAACGCTTCGGCGTAGACGCCCGAGGCTATACGTTCGATGCCAAAGACGCCGCCTCGATCAAGGCCTGGAGCGAGGCTACGTTGGCCGACTTCGGGACCGTCGATGCGCTGGTCGTGAACGCGGGCGGCCCGCCCGCCGGCACGTTCGACGCGTTCGACGACGCAGCGTGGACGGACGCGTTCCACCTTACGCTCCTGAGCGCCGTCCGTATGATCCGCACGGTGTTGCCGACGATGAAGCAGAAGCAGGCGGGCGCGATTCTTACCGTCACATCGACCTCCTTCAAGGAGCCGAACGACTTGTTGCTGCTGTCGAATGTGTTTCGCTCGGGTGTGGTCAGCCTGGTAAAGAGCCTCTCCAACGAGCTGGCGTCGCAGGGCATCCGGGTCAACAACCTGGTGCCGGGGCGGATGGATACCGACCGGGTCCGCTCCCTTGACCGCATCTCATCCGGGAAGCGGGGTGTGCCGGTCGAGCAATTCAAAGCCGCGCAGGAGCAGGCAATCCCTATCGGGCGCTACGGGACGATCCAGGAGTTCGGCGCTGCCGCCGCCTTCCTGCTCTCCGACGCCGCCCGTTACATCACCGGCGCGACGCTCCTGGTTGATGGCGGGAAGACGCGGACGGTGTGGTAGAAGGGAGAGGGGAAAAGGGGAAAAGGGGAAAAGGGGAAATGTTGATCCCGCCCGATCCCGGCACCCGGGTAGGGGCGCATGGCCATGCGCCTTCCTGACCGAGGCGAAACGCTAAGGCATGGATGCACGGAAAAGGGAAAGGGGAAAAGGGGAATGGGAGAGTGGGTTGTTGAAGGCAAACGGTTAGGCTATTTCCCCCTTCCCCCCTTCTCTTCGCATGACGTATGAGCCGCAAAGGGCGTACACCTTTACTCGGCCTTAGCGCCCGGCCCTGACGCGGCGTCGCTCGGGTTCGCCAGATACCCCAGGAGCATCTCCCTGGCTTTATCGGGCGGAACATCGGCGCCCGTAAACTTCTTGACCACAGCTGCGGCCAGATCGCCGATTCCCCCCGCGGTGCGCTCTGCGAAAGAGAGGAACTCGTCCGGCATAGAGGCCCCGAGGCCCTTGATGAACTCGCCGTTCTGCTGACCCTTAAAGAACGCACCGGACATACGGGAAAGCGTCGTCGGGTCGCCCCAAATCTGCATATTGGCTTGTGCGAGCGCCTTGCCGAACGCCTCGGCAGCAGCGATCTGCGCGTCTCGGTCTGCCTCGATCCTGGCCAGTTCGACCTGCAACTCACGCGCAATCGACTCGAACTGCGACTGCGCCTCAAGGTCTCGGCGTTTGACGGTCACCTTGGCATCGTCGACTTCTACTTGCTTGGCGGCAACCTCGACCGGCACCATCTGGACCGCCCGGTCGCCCTCTGCGTTGAGCGTCTTCGCTTGTTTGGCAGCTTGCGCCGCAACGAGCGCCGCCTTCGAATCTGCTTCCGCAGCCTGGAGGCGACCCCCGGCGGTCTTTTCCAGCGTATAGGCCTCCACGTCCGCTATCATCTGGTCTTTTAGCCGCGTCTTTTCAATCTCGGCCTGCTCGGCGATAATGGCTTTTGCCTTCTCACGTTCGGCGGTCTGGACGACCTCGACCGTGAGGGTTGCTTGTAGGGCCTCCTCGCGTTCCTTCTCTGCGCGGGCGCGCTCGGCTTCGGCCTCGGCACGGGCCCGCTCCTGCTCCGCTATGCGGATCTCCTTCGCCCGCTCGGCCAGCGCTGTCGCCTCATCTCGCTGAATGGCGGCCACCTGCTCGGCCTTCTCACGTCCACGATTGGCGACTTCCTCTGCCTGCTGCCGCTCTTGTTCTCGCACAGCCACGGCCTCGGCCTTGACCACCTCGGCCAGCTCTGCGATCCGTTGTTGGTCGGAGCGGTACGTGTCGGCCTCTTGCTTTGCTTTGGCGTTCGCCTTCTCGATGTTGGCCTCCTTCTGAGCGGCCGCTTCGGCTTCGGCCACTTGTTGCTCAAAAACGTACTTCTGCTTATCGACGTTCTGCGCCTCCACGCCTTTGTCTGCTTCACGCTCGATCCGGTTCGTATCCACCCGGTTCTTCTGAATCACCCTCGCGATCGTCAGCGCGCCCTGTGCGTCGAATACGTTCTCCGACGCTCGGAGGGTGTCAACCGCCGTCTGGTCCAGCAGGGAAATCGTCACCGACTCAAGCGTGAGCCCGTTTGCTTCGAGATCTGCCGAGACAATGGCCTGGACCTCTTTGGCAAAGTCGGCCCGTTCCGCGTGGAGCTCTTGCAGCGTTCTCGTTGCCGCGACCGTTCGGAGGGCCGACACCAGCTTCTCAAAGACCAGCTTCTTGATGTACACCGGTGAAAGCGACCGGTCGCCGAGCGACTTCGCTGCCGCCGCGACGCCTTCGTGGCTCTTGGTTACATGGATGTAGAATTCAGCATTCAGGTCGGCGCGCAGGTTGTCTCCGGTGATGAGCGCATCCGAACCCCGCCTGCTCACATCGAGCCGCATGGTTTCGAGGGAGACGAAAACAAGCTCGTGGATGACGGGGATAACCAGGGTGCCGCCGTCTACGATTACTTTTTGACCGCCCATGCCGGTACGGGCGAACGCCTCATTGGGCGCGGCCTTGATGTACAACCGCGTAATGGTGAGCGTAATAGCGCTCAGGACCAGAATAGCGGTTCCGAATAGGAGCATCACCAATTGCGCGCCGGCCAATTGCGCGACAAAGAACGGTAACACGATCAGGAGCATGCCGAGCAGGCTCATGCCGAGGCTGAACCCGGAGCCGGATTTTTTACGCCGCCTCTGGGGGGATTTCTCTGCCAATACCATTGCTTCGTGTGCTTCATCATGCTGGTCCATGTGTTCCTCCGTGAAGGGGTTGGTTATCAGATGGGTGTACTTCTTAGTCTTCCGTATAGACCTGCCCGAGGAATCGATGCGCCTCGGGGTCATAGTCATAGAGGAGTACCTTACTTCCCATTGGAATCGGTTGCTCATCTTTGTCAACCACGCAAGTCACGTCAACGAGGGTCTTGTGCGCATCAAGCACCCGTACACGGCCGAAGTGGTCGTCCATATCGTGTAGGGAGGTGCCGACCTGTCCGATCAGATCGTTGAAGGACGACGCATAGGTCTCGCTCAGGGGCAATACCCTGACCAGCACTTTTGAGAGCAGACTGACCAGCAGCAGCGACCCGACGAGCGCTACCGCAATCGAAAGAGCCGCATAGGCGCTTGAGGTCTGTATCAACGCCTCAAGAACCTTGTTTGCTGACCACCCCAGGGCGCCCCACAACAGGAGCAGGGCGATGATGGTAATAGACAGGGGAACCCGGCCTACCCCCAGAATGCTCAGCACCTTGAACATCCCGCCGGGCTCGAAGTCTTGGTCAACGTCTTGGTCAAGCGCGATGTCGTGGTCGATGTCCAGGTCGACGTCATGGTCTACATCGAAATCCAGATCGATAGGCAGCGCTCCGAACGACATGATCAGTAGATAGAGGACGGCGAGCCCGAAGGGCAGTATGAAGATGAGATTGTACCACAACAGCAGGTCTTCCATGCCTTCACCTGATCAAAAAATGATCGGCTATCTTCTAAATCGAGACATCCATCAATGCCCAGGTTCCATCAATGACAACTTAAGAACATAGGCTATTATTGGCTATTTTGTATAGAGACGGGGCTTTTAAACAGGTAGCATTATGGACTGGAAAACGGTAGTGTCCTGATCATCGGTCAGACGCCTCGCCCCGACCTCACCGCGAAGCATCGGCGGGGTCCGAAGAAAAAGCCTCCTCGACGGCACAGCCAGAAGACCGAGCCGCATGTGTCAACAGCCAGGCTTCTGGCCCAACGACGACCACGAAACCAAACACCTTGAAAGGGCTGGCCTCTTGCACCACTAGCCCCCTTCACTTACCTTATTTGAAAACCTTTTCATACTGACTCGTCGCTTCCATGGAAAACCGTCGTTATGTCACCAAGACCGCGCTGATCGTAGCCCTTGGCGGGTTCTTGATGGGGTTTGACGCCTCCGTCATCTCCGGGGTGATCAAATTCATCGAACCACAGTTCGACCTGACCAAGCTGCAGCTGGGGTGGGCGGTAAGCTCGCTGACGCTGACATCCACGCTCGCCATGATGGTTGCCGGCCCGCTCAGCGACCGGATCGGCCGGAAGCGGGTGCTGACGCTGGCGGCCATCCTGTACGCCGTATCGGCCATCGGCTCGGCCGTCGCGCCGACGTTCTGGTTCCTGGTGGTGGCCCGCATGATCGGCGGCTTCGGCGTCGGGGCCTCGCTGATCATCGCGCCGATGTATATCGCAGAGATCGCGCCGCCCCAGATGCGCGGGCGGATGGTGTCGTTCAACCAGCTCAACATCGTCATCGGCATCTCGGTGGCCTTCTTCACCAACTACCTCATCCTGCAGTGGGGGCAGTCGGATGCCACCTGGGCGCAGGCGCTGATGTTCGGGCCGTACAACTGGCGCTGGATGCTGGGGCTGGAGACACTGCCGGCAGTCCTGTATTTCTTCGCGCTGTTTGTAGTGCCGGAGAGCCCGCGGTGGCTGGTCATGAAAGGACGGGATGCTGAGGCGCTCGACATCATGAAGCGCGCCAGCGGTGAGGAGGAAGCGCTGAAAGAGATCGGCGCGGTGAAGGTGAGCATGAAGGCGGATACGAAGACGGAAAAGGTGTCGCTATCCGAACTGTTTGTCCCGGCCATGCGGCTGGTGCTGATGATCGGCATCGTGGTGGCTGTGATCCAGCAGATCACGGGGATCAACTCGGTGTTCTTCTACGCGCCGATGATCTTTGAACAGTCGGGCATCGGCACCGACGCCTCGTTCGTGCAGGCGATTCTGGTGGGCCTGATCAACCTGGTGTTTACCATCCTGGCGATGAGCCTGGTGGACCGGCTGGGGCGCAAGCCGTTGCTGGGCATCGGCCTGACCGGCATCGCGGTGTCGATGTTCGTCCTGGCCTTCGGCTTCTATACGGCCACCTACACGCTCACGGAGGCGTCGCTTGCGGGCCTGCCTGCGGAGGTCCAGACGGAGCAGCTCAACCAGCTCGAGGGCCGGACCTACCAGGGCGATGTCGCTTTCAAGGCGGCGATGCAGATCGTACTGGGCGAGGGGACGGCGAAGCAGTATGAGTCGGAGCTGATCACGGCCGCGATCAGCATGAATCCGCTGTTGGTCCTGTTCGGCGTGCTGGGGTTTGTGGCCTCTTTCGCCATCTCCATCGGCCCGGTGATGTGGGTGCTCTTCTCGGAGCTGTTCCCCAACCGAATCCGTGGGATCGCGATCTCTTTCGTGGGCCTCATCAACTCCGCCGTCAGTTTCGGCGTGCAGCTCGTCTTCCCGTGGGAACTGGCTAACTTCGGCAGCGCCCTGACCTTCCTGATCTACGGTGCCTTTGCGGCCATCGGGCTGGTGTTTGTCATGATCCTCCTGCCGGAAACCAAGGGCAAGTCGCTCGAAGAACTGGAAGCCATTCTCGTCAAGTAGTTGAGATTTGAACCCCTACCCTCATGAAACAGACCAGGCTTTTTGCACGCCTCCTGCTCGCCGGGTTCGCCCTGCTCTTTGTGGCCGCTTGCGAACCGGGTGCGGAAGAACCCGCCGCTCCGCCGTCGGAGCCCGTCAAGATGGAAATTCGACACGAGGACGGCCGCTACCGGCTGTACCGCGACGGGCAGCCCTACTACATCCACGGCGCGGGCCTGGAGCGGCAGCAGCCCGGGGCGGGCAGCATCGCTAAACTCGCCGCCCACGGCGCCAACGCCCTGCGCACCTGGCGCACCGATGAGGCCGGGCGGACCGGGCAGGAAATCCTGGACGAAGCCCTGGCGCACGGCCTGACGGTGACGATGGGCCTGGAGATCGCCCGCGAACGGCATGACTTTGACTACGACGATGCCGCCGCTGTCGCCGCGCAGTTCGAGGCGGTGAAGCAGGAGATCCTGAAGTACAAGGACCACCCGGCGCTCATCATCTGGGCCATCGGCAACGAGCTGAACCTGCGGGCCACCAACCCGAAGGTCTGGGACGCCGTCAACGAGATCTCCGTATGGATCCACGAAGTCGACCCTAACCACCTCACGACGACTACGCTCGCCGGGATTGGCAAGGACCTGGTGGATAACATCAAGGCGCGGGCGCCCGACCTCGACCTGCTCAGCATCCAGATGTACGGCGACCTGCCCAACCTGCCGCGTTACATCGACGAGACGGGCTGGGACGGCCCCTACATGGTGACGGAGTGGGGCGCTACCGGCCACTGGGAGGTTGCTACCACTCCCTGGAATGCGCCCATAGAAAACACCAGCGCCGTCAAGGCGGACTCCTACCTGGAGCGCTACAAGGCGGCTATCGCCTCGGACACGACCCAGTGCGTCGGTTCGTACGTCTTCCTGTGGGGGCAGAAGCAGGAGCGGACCCCGACGTGGTACGGCATTTTCATCGACGGGGAGACGGAGACCGAGGCGGTGGATGTGATGCACTACCTCTGGAACGACACCTGGCCCGACAACCGGTCGCCGCGCCTCGAAGCGGTTACGCTGGATGGGAAGACGGCTTATGAGGGGGTCTACCTGGAAGCCGGCGCGGCCTATCCCGCCGTCGCCGTGGTGACCGACCCCGAAGGCGATGCCCTCACCTATGTCTGGGACGTCAAGTCTGAGAGCACCGACCTGGGCGACGGCGGTGATTTTGAAACGACGCCGGAGAGCATCCCCGGCCTGAACTCGCCCTCAGGGGCAGCGGACGTGACGCTGACGGCCCCTGAAAAGCCGGGGGCTTACCGCCTGTTCGTGTACGCCTACGACGGTAACGCCCACGCCGCCCACGCCAACATCCCGTTCTTTGTCAACGAGTAACGAGCCGCAAGATGCAGCACAAGCCGGTCTACATCGGAGCGACCCCTGGGAAGGAAGACAACGGTGAGGTGACGGGCGCGTTTGTCACGCGGGAAGGGGAGACGTATTACCGGATGGCCGACGCCGACCGGATGCGCGCCTTCTTTATGTCCATCGTGAGTGACGCCGACCACTGGATGTTCCTCTCCAGCAACGGGGCGCTGACGGCAGGCCGGAAGAACCCCGACAACGCCCTCTTCCCCTACTCTACCGACGACAAGATCCACGACGCGCTGGACCTGACAGGCAGCAAGACGCTGGTCCTGGCCGAACAGGAGGGGCGCCTCTCGCTGTGGGAGCCGTTCTCGGATCGCTACCGGGGCGTCTACGACGTGCAGCGGAACGTGTACAAGAGCGTCTACGGTAACAAGGTCGTGTTCGAAGAGGTCAACCGGGACCTTTCGCTGACGTTCTCTTATGCCTGGAGCAACAGCGAGCGGTTCGGCTTCGTGAAGCAGTCCAGCCTCCGCAACCACAGGGCCGGCCCGGTGCGTGTACGTCTCCTCGACGGCATCCAGAACGTGTTGCCCTGCGGCGTGGAGCGGGCGATGCAGAACGAGCGCAGCACGCTGGTCGATGCCTACAAGAAGAACGAACTGCTGCCGGATACCGGCCTCGGCCTCTTCGTGCTGAGTTCCATCCTGGTCGACAAGCCGGAGCCGAGTGAAGCGCTGAAAGCCACCACCGTCTGGTCGGCCGGACTGTCGAAGCCGACCTATCTGCTCTCTTCTTTACAACTGGATCGCTTCCGCCAGGGCTTGCCGCTGGCGCAGGAAATCGACGTGCGCGCCGAGCGCGGCGCCTACTTTGTCCACACTACGCTCGATCTCGCACCGGATGCTTCGCAGGACTGGGTCTTTGTCGCTGAGGTGAACCAGGGGCCTGCAGAGGTGGTTGCCTTGCGATCGTTGTTGGAAGAAGCGCGCGATCTGCTTTCGCTCGTGGCGCACGATGTCGCCGAGGGTACCCGGCGGCTGAAACACCTTGTCGCGCAGGCGGACGGCCTGCAGGTGACGGAAGACGACCTGAGTACGACGCGGCACTTCTCGAACGTGTTGTTCAACATCATGCGCGGCGGCATCTTCGACGACCACTATGCGGTTGGAAAAGCAGACCTGCTCGCCTTTCTCACGCAGCAAGACCGTCCGGTGGCGGCGCGGCACGAGGCGTTCTTGCAGGCTTTGCCGGAGACGGCGCCTATCGGCGCGTTCCTCCATGCAGCAGCGGGTACAGGCGATGCGCAGCTACAGCGCCTGTGTTACGAATACCTGCCCCTCACCTTCAGCCGCCGCCACGGCGACCCGAGCCGCCCCTGGAATGCTTTCTCTATCGAGACGCGCAAGGAAGACGGCAGCAAGAACCTGCACTACGAAGGCAACTGGCGCGATATCTTCCAGAACTGGGAGGCCCTTGGCCGCGCTTACCCCGGCTTCACGGAGAGCATGATCGCCAAGTTCGTCAACGCCTCCACGCCCGACGGCTACAACCCCTACCGCATCACCCGCGACGGCATCGATTGGGAAGTCCTAGACCCGCATGACGCCTGGTCTTATATCGGCTACTGGGGCGATCACCAGATCATCTACCTCCTGAAGCTGCTCGAAATCTCCCGCGCCCACCACCCCGGGCTGCTGGCGCGGTTTCTCACGAAGGACCTGTTCGCCTATGCCAACGTGCCGTACCGGATCAAACCCTACCGGGCGCTGCTGCAGGACCCGCACGATACCATCACGTATGACAAGGGTGCGGAGGCGCATATCGCCGAGCGTGTCGCGGCGGTGGGAGCAGACGGGAAGCTGGTATGGGGCGACGGGGATGCGGTCTACCTGGTCAATCTCACCGAGAAGCTGCTGGTGTCGGTGCTGGCCAAGTTCTCCAACTTCATCCCCGAGGGCGGGATCTGGATGAACACCCAGCGGCCGGAGTGGAACGACGCCAACAACGCGCTCGTCGGCAACGGCGTCTCGATGGTCACCCTGTACTACCTGCGCCGTTTCCAGCAATTCTGTGCGGACCTGTTTGCAGGCGTGCCTACAACGGAGATTGCGCTCTCGGAAGAGGTGGCGGACCTGTTCTCTGCGGTGTCTGCTGTGTTCATGCGGTACGAGTCCCTGCTGTCCGGCCCGCTGTCCGACCGGGACCGCAAGCGGGTGCTCGACGCGCTGGGAGAAGCCGGCGAAGTCTATCGCGAGCGGGTCTATGCCGGCGGTTTCTCCGGGCGCCGGCAGCCCGTGCAGTGGGCCGATCTGCGAGCCTTTTTCACGCGATCCCTGGCCTTCATCGACCACACCATCCGCGCCAACCGGCGGCCCGACGGCCTCTACCATGCCTACAACCTGATGTCGGTGCAGGACGAGGGGGTGAAGGTTGAGACGCTCTACGAGATGCTGGAGGGCCAGGTGGCGGTGCTGAGTTCAGGGCTGCTTTCCGCCCGTGAATCCCTTTCGGTGCTGGCCGCACTGAAGGCGAGCGCGCTCTACCGCGAGGACCAGAACAGCTACCTGCTCTACCCGGATCGCCGGCTGCCCCGGTTTGTGGAGAAGAACAACATCCCCTCCGAGAAGGTCTCGGCCTCGCCCTTGTTACAGCGGCTGCTGGATGAAGGCGACCGGCGTCTGGTGGTTCGGGATGTGCGGGGCGGGTTTCACTTCAACGGCGCCTTCCACAACGCGACGGATGTGGCAGCGGTGCTGGATGAACTGAGCGTGAAAGGCCAGGAGCGGGCGTATGTGCTGGACCTCTTCGAAGCTGTGTTCGACCACCGGTCTTATACCGGTCGCTCCGGTACGTTCTACGGGTATGAGGGGTTGGGGTGTATTTACTGGCACATGGTCTCCAAGCTGCTGCTGGCCGTCGAGGAGACGTACGAGCGGGCTATTGAGGCCGGGGAGACGGCCGAGGTGCTGGGGAAGATGGTTGCGTACTACTACGGCATCCGGGCCGGGATCGGGCTGAACAAGACCCCGGCGGTCTACGGTGCGTTTCCTACCGATCCGTATTCCCATACCCCCGGCAACCGGGGCGCGCGGCAGCCGGGGATGACGGGGCAGGTGAAGGAGGATATCCTGGCCCGATGGGGCGAGCTTGGGGTACGGGTGTCGGAGGGCCGGATCCGGTTTGAGCCCGCGCTCCTCCGAAAAGCCGAGTTCCTGTCCGCCCCCACGACATTCGCCTACTTCGACCTGGCCGGGGCGGAGCAGGCGTTGCCGCTGGAGACCGGCATGCTGGCCTTCACCTATTGCCAGGTCCCCCTCGTCTACCGCCTCTCCGATCAAGCACGGATCACGGTCTCCCGCAGCGACGGTACTACTCAAACCCTGGAAGGCCTGGACCTCGATGCCGCAAGCAGCACCGCCATCTTCGAGCGTCAGGGTGAGATCCGAATGGTTGAGGTCGCGCTACAGCCGCGGGTGTGAAGGGGTGCGCTGTCATCACGGGCACACGTTGTCCGGCAAATCGACGTGGTAGCTGATGCGGAGTTCGCCGTCGACGATGGTGTCTCCGGTCACGAGGAAGGGTTGTGACACCACGTCACCGTCGTAGACGGTGTAGAAGGTGTAGGTCTTCGGGACCGTCATGCCTCTGATCAGGGCTTCTCCTTGCTGCATGGCAACAAAGGGGAGGGCGCCGGCGCTGTTGGGGTTTTCTGGATCGACATACCAGAAGATGAGCGACGGGCGGTAGACGATGTCCTGATCGCCCCGGCAGGTCCCACTCACCTCGATGCGTACATCCCGAATTTCCGTATTCGGCGGCGTGGACGGGTAGCTGACGGGCAGGTCCATCGGCGTCGTCGCGCACAGGTCGGCAATCGTCATCCGGCCGATCTCGCTACCGTCCGGCGCGATCGCCACCAGGACGAGCGGCACGCCTAGAGGGGCGCGTTGAAACTCGATGAAGTTGTCCGTGACGATCTGGAGCGAGAGCAGGGTGTTATCGGATCGCCGCAGTTCGACCA
>Ga0214472_10005516_pt1 | contig 13299 bp, 12 predicted proteins | sample RVTome_6_FD_207662 | JGI IMG/M metagenome (GOLD analysis project Ga0214472, IMG submission 207662) | Soil microbial communities from uranium-contaminated site in the Upper Colorado River Basin, Wyoming, United States - RVT140D175 | ecosystem: Environmental > Terrestrial > Soil > Contaminated >... | reverse complement strand
CCGCCGTTCGTCTTCTCCCGCCACTGCGGGCGCAGCGCTTTCACGGTATCGGCGTGGCCGTCCATGTACACGACGCGCTTGTCACGGGCGGGGATGCCGTCAGCCTCGTCCGCGACGGCCCAGACGAGGTTGCCGTAGGCGTCGAAGTCCACGTCCGCCGCGCGGCGCACGGCTCCCACCTCGACGACGGTCCGCTTCAGGTACTCCATCCGCGGACCCTCGTGGTTGCTGAGGCCGCAGAGCGGATCGCCGCCCTCATCGACGGGCTTGTCCACGTAGTCCGCGGGGATGCGGACGGCCTCTTTCAGGATCCGGGCGGCGAGCGGCCGGTAGCGCGCGGCGAGGGCCGCGACCTTTTCGTCGAGGGCGGGCATGGGCAGCACTCTACGGCGATGGGACCGTCGCCATCAATGGACCTCGTTGAACCACTCGGGCGATTGACTCAGGCGGTGTTCCTCTCTAGCTTGTTCAATGGGGCTCCGGTCGTCGATCCTCAGCCCGTCCGCAGGAGGTGGCGCCGTGCCGATCTACGAATTCCAGTGCCAAAAGTGTGGAAAGGAGTTCAACCTGATCCTCACCCTAAAACAGTACGAGCAGAAGCAGTTCGCCTGCCCGGCCTGCCAGGCCAAGGAGGTGGAGCAGCTCATCACCTCCACGCAGGTCGTCACGTCCAGGAAGAGCTGACAGGGCGGCGGGACGCCGGCGTTTGCCGTGGTCACGCCCCGAAAACAGGAGGCGAATGCTATGCCGGAGACGATCCGACGCGTCGAGTACTACTACGCCGTGGTGCCGGACAAGCCGGGATCCGGCGCGGGGGTCCTGAGCCCGCTCCAGGAAGCGGGCGTGAACCTCCTCGCCTATCTCGGCTTCCCAGCCGGCCGTGGCAAGTCCCAGATCGACCTGGTTCCGCAGGACCCGGCCGCGTTCAAGCAGGCGGCGCAGCAGGCCGGCCTGAAGCTCAGCCGGGCCAAGCGCGCCTTTCTCGTCGAAGGCGACGATCGCATAGGCGCGGTGGCCGACCTCACGCGGCGGCTCGCCGAGGCGAAGGTCAACGTCACGGCGGCCTGCGCCACGGCGGCGGGCAGCGGCCGCTACGGCATGATCCTCTGGGTCCCACCGGCGTCGTACGGGATGGCGGCGAAGGCCCTCGGCGTCTGACCCTCTCAGGAGGCGAGGGAGTCGAGGCGGGCGGCCAGGTTCTCGACTTTGGCCGCGGCCAGGAGCGCCATGATCACGTACACCTTCTTATTGGCCTCGCGGGCGACGTCTGCGCGGAAGCGCTGCATGACACCCGGGCTCACCTCGGCCCCGATGTCGGCCGGAAGGCAGTGCAAGTAGAGGGCGTCCTGCGTGAGACCCATCCGCCGCTCGTCGCAGATCCAGTCGCGGTGGCGGGCGTTGCGCTCGAGGGCGCGCTTCTCGATGTCGGCCATCGCGGCCTTGTCGCCCTTGCGGTTCGCGAGGACGCGCTCCTGCATCAGGTCCCACGGACCCCACGACTTCGGGTACACGGCGTGGGCCCCGGCGAAGGCCTCGTCCATCGACGAGACCGCGCGGAAGGAGCCGCCCGAGGCCTTGGCGTTGGCCGCGGCCGTGGCCATCGGCTCGTCCATCAGCCGGTAGCCCTCGGGCTGCGCGAGCGTGACGTGGGCGCCGAAGCGCGTGAGCAGGGTGACGAGCCCCTGCGGCACCGAGAGCGGCTTGGCGTAGCTCGGCGAGTACGCCCAGGACACGGCGATCTTCTTGCCCGCCAAGTCGCCCAACCGCTCCCGCAGCCACAGCAGGTCGGCGAGCGTCTGGGTCGGGTGGTCCACGTCGCACTGGAGGTTGACGATCGGAACCACGCGGCGGTCGCCCGTCGCCGCCAGGTAGTCGTCGATCCCCTGCTTCACGTCGCGCATGAAACGGTTGCCCTCGCCGAGGATCAGGTCATGGCGGATGCCGAGGGCGTGGGCGTTCATCCCGAGCATGGCGCCCGTCTCGGCCGCGGTCTCGCCGTGGGAAACCTGCGTCGAGGAGCCGTCCACGATCACGGGCTGCATGCCGAGGCGCGCCGCCGCCCCCGCCCACGCCGACTTGGTGCGGGTCGAGTTGTCGAAGAAGAGCGCGTAGGCGAGCGAGTCGGGGAGGAGGGCGGTCCGTGTTCCCTTCCGGTCCAGGGCTTCGAGGCCGGACGCGAGAGCCAGCAGCGAGTCGAGGTCCCGTGTGGACCAGTCCTGGGTCAGGAGCAGGCTTCGGCCGTGGAGAGCGGCGAGGGCGTTGGCATCGAGCGCACGAGTCATGACGCCGGCCATTATGCTCGCCCGTCCGAGGGGGTTGCTATGATCCATGTGGAGGATCGCGCGTGGCCGAGCTCGTCCCGGCGCCCTTCCCGCACCTGCTGCGGCGGATGCTTCGGGAGTGGGAGCAGGAGCGGAAGGTCTTCGACCTGCCTGCACGCCGCTTCTGGCGCGGGTCGGATGACCTCGACACGTCGGTCGTGGTGCACGGCCACCGTGCGGCCAACCCCGTGGGCCCCGCCGCCGGTCCCCACGGGCAGATGGCCCAAAACGTCCTGCTGTCGTGGCTCGCGGGGGGGCGCTTCATCGAGCTGAAGACGGTCCAGGTCAACGACCGCCTGACGATCCCCCGGCCCTGCATCGACATGGAGACCGTGGGCTACAACGTCGAGTGGAGCCAGGAGCTGCGGCTCGCCGAGAGCCTGCGCGAGTACGTGAAGGGCTCGATGCTCATCGACGTCGCACGGGCCACGGGGCTGCTCGGACGACCCGACGACCCCGCCCGGGACGACACGATCCTCGACCTGAGCCTGGGCTACGACCTCGCCGGGGTCCGCGCGCCCGCGGTGCGGTCCTGGGTGGAGTCGATGAAGGACGCGCGGGCCGAGGTCATGGCCCTCCGCGACGAGATCCCGGACGAGCACCGCCGCCTCCGAGACCTCGACTTCCGATGGACGCTCTCGGACCAGGTCACTCTGTCCACCTTCCACGGCTGCCCGGCGGGCGAGATCGAGGCGATGGCCGCGTTCCTGATGGAGGAGATGGGTCTCCACGTCACCGTGAAGCTGAATCCGACGCTGCTGGGGAAGGACGCCGTGGACGGGCTGCTTCACGACGTCCTCGGCTACACGGAGGTCGAGACGCGGGCAGAAGACTTCGAGAAGGACCTCCAGTGGCCGGAGGCGCTGGAGATGGCGGACCGGCTGACCGAGCGCGCGAAGGCGCTAGGACGGGAGTTCCGCCTGAAGCTCTCGAACACGCTGGTGGTCCGCAACCACCGCTCCTTCTTCCCAGCCGGAGAAGCGGCGATGTACCTCTCGGGGGCGCCGCTCCACGTCATCACCCTCCACCTCGTCGAACGCGTCCGCCGCGCACGCCCCGGGCTGCTGCTCTCCTTCTCCGCCGGGGTCGACGCCCGCAACTTCGCCGACTGCGTGGCCCTCGGCCTCGCTCCGGTGACCGTCTGCACCGACCTGCTCAAGCCGGGCGGTTACGGCCGGCTGCCGAGGTATCTCGGGAACCTCGAGGACCGGATGCGCCGCATGGGCGTGCGCACGGTGGGCGACTTCGTGGCCCAGTCCTGCGGCAGGGCCGAAAATGCGACGGCAGAGGCGGTGGCCCGGGCCACCGCCGATCCGCGCTACCGGAAGGGATCGCTGCGCCCGCCGCGCAAGATCGGCCGGCGCCTCGCCCTCTTCGACTGCATCAACTGCGACAAGTGCCTGCCCGCCTGCCCCAACGACGCCAACTTCGTCTACGCGGTGGAGCCGCTCGCGAAGGAATACGAGAGCTACCGGGTTGCAGGCGGTCGGGCCGTGCCGGTCACGGGCGGCCACTTCGAGGTGCGCGAGAGCCACCAGATCGCCACCTTCCAGGACTTCTGCAACGACTGCGGCAACTGCGACACGTTCTGCCCCGAAGACGGCGGCCCCTACCTCGAGAAGCCGCGCTTTTTTGGCTCGCTCGAGGCCTGGCGGCGCCGCGCCGACCGCGACGGCTTCTGCGTCGAACGGAGCCCGAGCGGCGACAGGCTATGGGGGCGCCTGCAGGGGGTCGAGTATCGGCTCGAGGTGGACCGCGACGCCGACCAGGCCGTCTTCACGGACGGGCGCGTCACGCTCGAGCTTCGCCATCGCGGGCGGACGCCGGTCGGCGCGTCCGTCGCTGCGGGCGCGCCCGACGGCCACACGCTGGACGTGGGCGCGTACCTGAAGATGGCCGTCCTGCTCGACGGCATCCTCGACCCGCGCCACGCCAGCCCGGTCAGCGCTTGAAGGCGACTCGGCGGGCCGTGCGGGGGGTTTACTCTAGTATGGAGGCTCGTGAACCACGGACGGGAGGCGACTCGACATGCGTCACGCCAGACGGCTTCTCCTCGGCGCTCTCGCCGCGGGGCTCTCGTGCACGACGGCGGGCGCCCAGCCGGCGCAGTCCGACGACTACACCCGCTACGAGCTGCTGGCGCCGGAAACAGCGCAGTTCAGGATCGTCTACGAGGTGACGGCCACGACGCCGGGCGCGGCCTATTACTTCAATCCGATCCGCAAAGGCAGCGAGGCGACTGACGAGGCCGTCTACGACCGGATGACCGGCAAGCCGCTGCGCTTCGAGGTCGTGAGCGGCGCCGAGGCTCGCGCGGCTGGCCAGGCGAACGCCGACCTCGACACCCGCCACATCAAGGTCCATCTGCCGCGGCCCGTGCCGAGCGGAGGCGAGCTGCGTCTCCGCATCGACAAGACCTACCGTGACCCGAAGAGCTATTTCGTCGCGGGCGACCGGCTCGTGTTCACGCGCTCGCTCGGCGTCCGGCGCAACTCGGTCGTGCTGCCGCCTAGCCACGAGCTCGTCGCCTGCAACGTGCCCGCGCAGGTGCTGCAGGAGGCCGACGCACGGATCAAGGTCAGCTTCATCAACCCTGGCCCCGACGCCGCGGGCGTCGTGGTGAAGGCGCGGAGGCTGCCGTGAGGGCCGCGCTCGGCGCGGCCGTCTTGCTGGCGGCATCCGTGGGCCTCGCGCAGGACCGGGCCGCGCGGCTCGGCGAGCGCGCGCGACAGGACCGCGAGATCGTCTACTTCCTGCAGCCGCCCGAGACGCACGCCTTCGACCTCTACCACGACCTCACCGAGTCGCGCGAGGGTGTCGACAAGTACCTGAACGTCGTGCGCGCGGGCAGCACGGTCGCGAACCCGAAGGCGGTCGTGCTCGACACGGGCGAGGCGCTCCCGGTCGAGACGTTGAAAGGCGAGGCGATCCGCGCGGCCGGCATCGACATCGGCGAGCCGGTGCGGCCGGAGAGCGAGGTCGTGGTGATCCGCTTCCCGAGAATCGCCGCCGGCCAGACGCTGCGTCTGCGAATCTCCGAGACGTACACCGATCCCGGCCGGTATCGCCTGGAGGGCGACGAGCTCGTCTTCGACCGCAGCTTCGGGCGGCCGCGCAACGCGGTGGTGCTGCCGTCGGGCTACTACCTGACCAACTCCTCGATCCCGGCCACGCTGTCCGAAACCGACGACGGACGCATCCGTCTCGACTTCGTCAACCCGCGCCCGGACGAGATCGCCGTGCTGATCACCGCCCGCAAGCGACGGGCTAGAACAGCCCCTTGATCCAGCCGCCGTCCACGGCGATCGACTGCCCGGTGATGTAGGACGCGCGCTCGGAGGCCAGGAAGGCGCAGAGCGCCGCGAGCTCGCGCGGCTCGCCGAGGCGCCGCGCGGGGATCTCACGCTCGAGGCGCTCGTAGAAGTCCGCGGGCGCGCCGCCGGTGCGGCTCGCCGTGGCCGTAGCCAGCTCGGTGAGCCGCTCCGTGCGCGTGTAGCCCGGGAGCAGGTTGTTGACGGTGATGCCGAAGGACGCCACCTCGTTCGCGAGCGTGCGTGCCATTCCCGTGACGGCGGCGCGCAGCGCGTTCGACAGGATCAGGTTGTCGATCGGCTGCTTCACCGTGATCGAGGTGACGTTCAGGATGCGCCCGAAGCGGCGTTGCTTCATTCCCGGCAGAACAGCACGGCTGAGCTCGATAGCACTCGTGAGCAGGATGTCGACGGCGGCCTGCCAGGCCTCCAGGGACGTGCTCTCGAACGTTCCCGGCGGGGGTCCGCCGGAGTTCGTCACGAGCACATCGACGCGACCGAACGCTTCGAGCGCGCGGCCCACGAGGTTCGAGACGTCGGCCGGTCTCGCCACGTCCGCGGCCACCGACACGACCCTGGCTCCGGTTGCCGACGCGATCTCGCGTGCGGCCTCGGCCAGCCGTCGCTCGTCTCGCGCGCACATCACGATCGCGGCGCCCTCGGCTCCGAGCTCGTGAGCGATGGCGTACCCGAGCCCACGGCTCGAGGCTGCTACGAGCGCGACCTTGTCGCGCAACCCGAGGTCCACGCTCAGCGGCCCCGCAGGTAGGCGTCCGTGCCGTCGAGCCAGTCCTGTCGCGGCGGGCAGAAGATGTCGACGTCCAGCGTGTCCTCGAGCGCCAGGGCCTTGTGCGGCAGGTTCGAGGGGATCGTGAGCACCTCGCCCGCGTGGACCACGACCTCCTCCTTCTCGTCCTCGCCCAGCCAGAAGTGGAGCGCGCCCTCCAGCACGTAGGTGATCTGCTCGTTCTCGTGCGAATGCCGCGGGACCAGGCAGCCCTTCTTCAGGTACACGTGAGCGAGCATCATCCGCTCCCCGGTCACGAGCCGCCGATCGAGCCGATCGTTCAGCTTCTCCTTCGGCATGTCGTCCCAGCGGTAGTGCCGAGCGGTCGTGGGCATGGTCTCTCCTGTTCTGACGGGCGGACGGGCGAGGCCGTCGGGCGCCTTGCCGGCATTGTATGGTGCCGAAGGCCGCTGGTTTCGTCGCGCCCGAGGGCGACGCTTTCCTGTCGGCCTGCCTTGCCGGACGGGTGCGGAAGAGGCGCGACGATTGCGGAATAAGATGACTGGCTGGGCGGTAACACGACGGAAGGAGAACGTCCCTTGACAGTGATCGTGGTGATGCTCGCCGCAGCCCTGGGGAGCCCGGCCGACGACGCCGAACAGGCCACCGCACTCCGCTTGGCCCAGGAGGTCTTGGGCCAGCAGCTGGGGGTCGCACCAGGAGAGCTCGTCGTCCAGAACGTCAGTGCCGCGGAGTGGGCCGATAGCAGCCTCGGCTGTCCCCAGAAGCAGACCCGCTACCTCCCCGTGCTCACCCCAGGCCACCGCGTCGTCCTCGAGTACGCGGGCCGGGCCTATGTGATGCACGTGGGGGCGAAGCGCGCCGTCCGATGCGAGCGTGGGAACGCCAGCCCCGAACGCGACAAGCGCCAGGGTGCAGCCGTGGTCGTGCGGCTGCTCGGCGAGGCGCGTCGGGACCTCGCCGGCCGGCTCGGCGTGCCCGAGCAGGATGTGAAGCCCAGCGCGCTCCGGCGGACCACCTGGCCCGACGCCAGCCTCGGCTGCCCTCAGTCGGACGAAGTCCACGCCCCAGCGGCAACCGCGGGCTTCGTCATCGAGCTCCTGGTGGCCGAGACCCGCTATCGCTACCACACCGACCAGCGGCACGTGGTCTTCTGCCCGGAGAAGGGCCAGCCGTAGACAGAAGCGTACGCATCGGGGGCGCGGGACTCCAAGGCCCCGCACCCCCGGGAACCACCGGCGGCTAGTGGACGACGTCGCCGTCGAGAGCCACCCGCAGCTTGAAGCGTTCCTTCCACGCGTTGATCTCGAAGCCCAACACCAGGACGAACCAGGTGCCCGCCGTTGGATTCGCGATCTTGACGACCTCCGGCGAGTTGAGGGAGGCGCCATCCTGGTTGGGCAAGAAGCTCGGATCGAAGATGACCATGTCCAGATCGCTCGCCGGATAGCGCGACCAGTCGTTTTCCCAGCGCAGCCGGAACTCGGCCTCGCTGACGCCGGCCGGAACCTCGATCGGGAAGACCGCCGCGTCTCCCTCGCGAAGCTTGCCGTGAGCCGTGACGCCCGGCAGCGCCTCCAGGGAGGGAGAGATCAATACGTCAGCAGACACCCGGCCGGCGTTCGTCCAGTCCCCGTTGACGGTGATCCGCAGCAGGCCGGGCTCGGGATCCTCGATCGTGAACGTGCCCCCCACCGTGAAGGTGAACTGCTTGTAGTCGCCCTCGCCAATGGAGGACGTCTTGGCGGAGTGGATCGCAAGGAGGACGTCGTCACCGAAGAGCTGGTTCTGCTCGTCGGGAGGCAGCTCGGCCTCGAACCCTGCCAGGGTCACGAAGACCTTGCGTACGTTCGGGCCCACCTGGTAGAGGATGTCGTGCCTCTCACCCGGCAGCAGGCCTCTCACGCGCTTCTCCACGTTGCCGTGTCGGATCCTGAGGTCCGTCCCGCGCTTCACGTTCACGGCGACGCTGTGAGTCGGCGGCCGGACGCAATCATCTATCAGGAGGGGCACGCGGCGCGCCGCCAGCCGGTTGTAGGCCGCGAAGGCGTCCACGAACCCATGGCCCTGGTCGAGCTCCGTCGAGCCATCCTGGACGATGCCCCGGTTTGCGCCGGCGATGATGGCATTGCGGATCTTCCAGGCGGCCGTCCTCGGGAAGGACTGCCTGAGCAGCGCGGCCACACCGGCGACGCTCGGGCTGGCGAAGCTCGTGCCGCTCCCGATGTCGATCGAGCCGGCCGTGGCGCCGAACCCCTGCCCGTAGTTGGCGAATCCGTTGGCGACGACGTCGGGGTCGGTGAAGCCGCTGGCGTTCGGGCCGCGCGAGCTGAAGAAGGCCGTCTGGGTGGCCCCGAAAGGCCGGTATAGCGACCCGACCACGGGCCCGAACTGCGCATGTCTCAGGATCCGCTCGTTGTGAGCCAGGCTCGCCGCACCGACGGTGACAACGCCGAGCGACGTGCCCGGGCTACCGACGGTCAGTGAGGAAGGCCCGGCGTTGCCCGCCGCGACCACGGGCACGATGCCCTTGAGCAGCATCACCGCGACCTCTTTGTCGAACAGGTCGAAGCCCGCGTGAAGCGTGGGACCCCCCAGGCTCATGTTGACGATCTCGATGTTCACGCCGCCCGGCTGGCCCGCGTCGAACTTCTCCTTGAGCTCGATGGCCCTCTCCACCGCGGCCAGGACCGTCGACGTTGGTGTGCCGCCGGTGGGCGGCAACACGCGGAGGGCATAGATGCTGGCGAGAGGCGCGCTGCCGATCATGGGAATCTGTGTGTTGGTCGGAGGGTTGAGAAAACAGCCGGGGCAATTCGCGAGCACGGCATTGCGGAAGGAGCTCGCGGTTGAGAAGCTGAAGACCACGTTCGCCGAGATCATTCCCGCCACGAAGGTGCCGTGGCCGTTGTTGGCGGCGTTGCTGCAGCCGAGCCCATCACCCACGAAGTCCTCGCAGCCCACGACCGAGCCGTCGAGCGCCAGATGGGGAAAGCCCGGCCGGATGCCCGAGTCGATCACGCCGACGATCACCCCTTGACCGGCGCGTCCCAGGGCGTGCAGTGCGCTCGTTCCCATGATGCCGTTGTTGATCAGGTAGGCCTCGGGATTCGCGGCCGCGATGCGCTCCAGCTCGCTGGCGCTGATCTCCTCGACCGAGTCGTAGGCCTCCTCCTCGATCGGGCCGCGGTCGGAGAACCCCGGGCGCCCGGCGAGCGTGTCCACAGGGGCGGGATTCGCGATCACGGTGTCCTTGGAGATGGCCGAGTCCCCCACCATCCCAGCGAGCGCGGCCAGGGACCCGCTCGGCACCTCGGCAGCAACAGCGTCGACGTACTTGTACTCGTGGGTGACGCGGCCCCCGAGCCCTGCGATCTGAGCTCGGACCCGGTCGTACGGCTTGCCGGCGCGAATCAGAACTCGCTCGGTGTTGTCGGCCGCCGCCACTCCAGCGTCGAGTGCGGTGAATGCCAGAGCAAGAAGCAGGGCAAGTGGCTTTCCCCGACGGACCATGACCATCCTCCTCGTGTTTTCGAGTTGGACGCGTCCCCAAGGAGCCCCTCCCAGGGGGGTTCAACCCTCTCGACGGAGGGCAAGGCTAGCACGACGTGCAAGGGCCGCGGCGCCGTCCGGGGGGTCGACGAGCGCCGGGGGCTAGCGAGCGCGAGACAGCCAGGCGTCGGCCATCGAGCCGATCCACAGCACGACGATCCCGAGCGTGGCCCAGAGGAAGAAGGCCGCATTGGCACGGTGGACCTCGACGGCCAGGCGGAAAGGCAGCGCGGGGTCGAGGAGCGCTTCAGCCTCCTCGGGGAGCAGGCGTTGGGTCTCGCGGACCACGCGCACGACCACGGCCACGAGCAGCGCCACGCTCGAGCCGCCGAAGCCCAGCGCGCGCCACGGGTGCCCGGTCACGAGCTGGCCGAGGCCGGGGAACACGAGGCCGGAGAGGAGCACCGGCCTCCACGGATGACGGGCCCCTGGCTTCTGCTCCATTGCGTGGCCGCAACTCTACGCCCACGGAGCCTCGGCGGAAAGCTTCCGGTCGACTCCGCTCATGACGAATGGACACCGGGTGGCCTCATGGCTCGCGTCGGTCTCGTCTCGTGCCTGGCGGCCGGGACCGTCCGTCTTCCGGCAGATGTACACGGCACTCCACAAGCGGCGAGTGGAGGCGCGCTTCGTGCGCTACCCCGACACGTACCACGGCAACTGGACGCCGTGGAACACGCTGCACCGCCACTACCAGGAGCTGCGCTTCTGGGACGAGCACCTCGCGGGAGGCTCGTAGCTCTAACGCGTCGAGCGCACGTGGTCCGTGAAGGGACCGATGATCGGCGCGATGTCGAAGGAATCCCAGCCGGGGATCTCGAGCGAGAAGACGCTGGCTCCGAGGACGTAGGAGTCGGCGCGCAGGATGCCGTCGTACCAGCGGAGCTGGTCCATGTACTGCCCGCCGCTGTAGCCGTTCTTCCACCCCGAGATGTCGCCATCGACCCCCGTCTCGGTGATCGCCAGCGGCAGCGTCTTGCCGGCGGGGCCGAGGAACTGACGATAGACCTTGCGGTACCGGCCGCACAGCCAGCCCTCGCCGCTCGCGGTGTCGAAGTACTGCTGCATCGGGGCGCCGTACTCGTGGAGCCCGAGAATGCCGCCGTTGGCGCGGGCGGCGTCGATCGCGGGGTAGAACGCCGGCCAGGCGGAGGGGTTCGTGACGTCGGGGGTGCCCATCGAGAAGTTGCCGATGCACGCCTTCCTGCCGTTCTGGGCCAACAGCCGGACGCGCTCCGCCTCGAAGCGCGCGTACCAGGCGATGCTCTCCACGCCAGAGGCACCCGGCTCGTTGTAGCCCTCCCAGTAGTCGACCGCCGGGTGGTCGAGGATTCGCTGGCGGTTGCGGCCCCACCACTCCTGCGCGCGCTGCTCGGGGCTGCCGTCGCTGGGCTGTGAGGCCTCGTAGATCCGGCCCACGATCAGCGTGCCGGGCGAAGCGGCCTTGATCTCCGCCGCCGGTCCGAAGTTGTCGAGGATCTTGACGAGCCCGGGCTTCGCATCGCGGATGAACGGCATCGAGAGCGGCCCCGTGAAGCCGGTGTGGATCGTGAGCTTGCTGCCGCTCGTCGAGCCTCCGCCGCTCGTCCTGGCCCAACCGAGCCGAGCCACCGCCCCGCCGCCGTTCTCGTAGTAGTCGAGGCGGAGCGTGTGATTGCCCGCGCTCAGCTCTACGTCCACCGCGTACGTGGTGGGGGCCTGGTCCTTCCAGGACTCGAGCTTCAGGCCTCCGTCTACGTAGAGGCGTGCCCCGTCGTCGACGGTGACCGTGAAGCGATAGGTCCCGCTTTCGAACGCTGCGGTGCGGGTGAAGCGTGCGGAGAAGCCGTCGGCCGGGACGGAGCAGGCGCTGCTGGGGCTCCCATTGCTCCAGTCGAAGTCGAGGCCCACTCCGCCGTCGTCGCGCACGAGCACGGGCGCGCCCGCGAGGTCGCGGTTCGAGAAGTACTCGCTTTTCCAGCGATCGGCGGGCACGGCGGTCAGGCAGGGATTGGCGCTCTGCGCTATCGGGAAGCTGCGGCTGTCCCCGAACCAGCTGACGAGCTCCTTCACCATCCGGACGGCGAGCACTGCGGCGCCGCTCGCGGGGGCGGTTACGTTGAACGCGAACTCCGCTGTCCCGCCGGGCGGAACCGCCTGGCAGAGATACGCCCGCGCGTCGCCCGGATTGCGCCAGAAGCCGTCACAGGCGAAGGCCGACCACGTCACGCTGTTGCCCGCGGCGGCTCCGAGGCGGTGCAGCTCCCCGGCCGTCCACGTCGCGCTGCCCGTGTTCTGCACCCGCACGACCACCGGCCGCGTCTCGCCGGGAGCCATCGCGGCGGGGACGCTGGTCGAGTCGAGAACCTGGGCGGCGAGCGGCGGGCTGCTGAGGACAGGCAGGCTCCAGGCAAGGCTTTCGCCGAACCAGGCGACGCCGTCCTTCACCATGCGCACCGAGAGCCGCGCCGTGCCGCCGGCGGGGGCCGTGACGCCAAAGGAGAAGTCGTGGCTCTCGCCCGGGGCGACGGACCGGCACAGAAAGACCCGGCCGTCGGCGACGCCGTTCGCGTAGCCGCCGCAGGAGAAGGCGGACCAGGGCACGTTGTTGTCGGCGCCGGTGCCGAGCCGGACGCCGTCCCCGGCGTTCCACGTCGAGGTGCCCGTGTTGCGCACGCGCACGCGAACCGCCCGGGTCTCGCCGGGTGCGACGCTCGTGCCGACCGCGCTCTCGCCGTCGACGACGTCGGCGTCGAGCGCCGCACCGGCCGGGACCGTCCAACGGTAATCGTTGTCGAGCGCCTGGCGGAAGTCGGCGATGACACCGCCCTTGCGCGTGATGTCCCACTGGTCGCAGCAGAAGCGGTAGAGCAGCAGCGAGCGGATCTTCTGGTGGCCCGTCCCGCGGTTCCACTCGTCGATCTCGCGATAGGCCGCGCGCACCCAGCCGCGATTGGCGTCTTCCCACGGGCCGACCTGGTCGGTCTCCGTGATGTAGACGGGCAGGCTGCGGGCCCACGCCGGGTGCGCGTTCAGGTAGTCGCGGTAGGCGCGGAAGTTGTAGTGGTAGGCCTCGTAGGGAGGGCCCATGTGCGCCTCGTCGACCACGAGCGCGGGGTCGGGTCCGTGGGTGTAGGTGTGGACGGCGATCGCGTCGAGTCCGCCGGCCCCGAGCAGCTCCAGCACGCGGACGTGGTACTGCACGAAGCTCAAGCCGCCGGCAGTGGGGGGCCCGTAGGTCCCGAGCGCGCCGGGAATCATCTGGTCGCCCGCGTGGCCGGGCAGGGCCTTGATCGCGCTTCGCAGCTGGCGAAAGGCCTGGACGTAGCGGTCGGGGGTGATCTCCTCGGTGATGCCTTCGTAGCGCGGCCATTCCTGGTCCCAGTTC
>Ga0214472_10005514_pt1 | contig 13301 bp, 11 predicted proteins | sample RVTome_6_FD_207662 | JGI IMG/M metagenome (GOLD analysis project Ga0214472, IMG submission 207662) | Soil microbial communities from uranium-contaminated site in the Upper Colorado River Basin, Wyoming, United States - RVT140D175 | ecosystem: Environmental > Terrestrial > Soil > Contaminated >... | reverse complement strand
CCCATCCGCTGCCGGTCTTCAGGCACATGGGCGAGTTTGCGCCGCCTGAGCGCGCCGGCGTCGGCGCCGTCGATCGCGGCGCCTTCGAGTTCGATCACGCCGCCGGTCGCGGGCCGGATCCCGGCCAGCACTTCGAGCAGTTCCGATTGGCCGTTTCCGGCGACGCCGGCAATGCCGACGATTTCGCCGCGCCGCACGGAAAACGAAATGTCGTCGATCACTGTGACGCCGCGGCCATCGACGACGGAAAGGTTGCGCACCGACAGCGCCGTTTCCCCCGGCGCCGCGTCGCCCTTGTCGACCTGCAAGAGAACCCGCCGCCCGACCATCAGTTCCGCGAGCCGCTCGACGCTGGTATCGGCTGTGCGCAGGGTTTCGACGATCTCGCCGCCGCGCATGACCGACACCCGATCTGTCGCCGCCATGATTTCGCGCAGCTTGTGGGTGATCAGGATAATGGTCTTTCCCTGGTCGCGCAGCACCCGCAGGATGCGAAACAGGTGATCGGCTTCCGGCGGGGTCAGCACCCCGGTGGGTTCGTCGAGAATCAGGATGTCGGCGCCGCGAAACAGGGCCTTGAGGATTTCCACCCGCTGCTGCAGGCCGACCGGCAGGTCGCCGACCACCGCGTCGGGGTCGATGCGCAGATCGTATTCGTCTTCCAGGCGCCGCAATTCGATCCGCGCCTTGGCCATCCCCTTGTCGAGGCGCGCGCCGCCTTCGGCGCCGAGCATGATGTTTTCCAAAACCGTGAACGGTTCCACCAGCATGAAATGCTGATGCACCATGCCGATGCCGGCGGCGATCGCCGCCTGGCTGTCGGCGATGACGATCGGCTTGCCGTCGACCTCGATCTGCCCGGAATCCGCATGATAGAAGCCGTAAAGGATCGACATCAGGGTGGATTTTCCGGCGCCGTTTTCACCGACAATCCCGTGAATGCTGCCCTTGCCGATTTTCAGATGGATGTTTTTGTTGGCATGGACCGGGCCGAAGCGCTTGTTTATGCCGATGAGTTCGATGGCCGGGCGGGCGGCGGCATCGCTTCGCGGTCCCGCGTCAGCGGCGGGCGCGCTCAGGACGGACACGGTCTGCCCGCAGCGCTGTCGGCGAAGTGATGTGGCGCCATGGTCAAATATCCCCGGTCGCGCGGCGCAGCGTACGGGACCGGCGGCATGGACCGCCGGACCGCCGCCGCGCCACGATCAGTAAGGGCAGGTCTTGTCGGCCATGTAATCGTGCACCTCGATCTTTCCGGCGATGATATCCGCTTTGGCCTGGTCGACGGCGCTTTTCATTTCGTCGGTGATCAGGTCCTTGTTGTTGTCGTCCAGGGCCCAGTCGACGCCATCCTCGGCCAGGCCGAGCACGTAGAAGCCGGCGGTCCATTTGTCGTCCATGGCGTCTTTGAAGGCGCTTGCGACCGCGACGTCGACCCGTTTGAGCATGGATGTCAGGACCGAGCCCGGATGCAGCCCGTTCTGGTTGGAATCCACGCCGATTCCCAGTTTTCCGGCGTCGGCCGCGGCCTGCAGGACCCCCATCCCGGTGCCGCCGGCGGCGTGATAGACCACATCGGCGCCCTGGTCGAATTGGGATTTGGCGAGTTCGCCACCCTTCGCCGGATCGGACCAGGCCGCGCCCGTCGTGCCGGTCATGTTCTGCAGCACCACCAGCCCGTCCCTGGTGGCTTTGGCGCCCTGGGCATAACCGCAGGCGAAGCGGCGGATCAGCGGAATATCCATGCCGCCGACGAACCCGACCTTGCCGGATTCGGACGCCATCGCGGCCAGAAGACCGACCAGATAGGAGCCTTCATGCTCCTTGAACACGATCGAACGCACATTCGGCAGGTCGACCACCATGTCGACGATGGCGAATTTCAGGTCTGGAAATTCCGTGGCGACCTTTTCCACCGCATTGGCCTGGGAAAAGCCGATGGCGACGATCGGTGACAGCCCGCGGCGCGCGAAATTGCGCAGGGCCTGTTCGCGCTGGGAATCGTTCTGGACCTCGAAATCCCGATAGTCGATGCCGGTTTCGGCCTTGAATTTTTCCGCGCCGTCATGGGCGGATTCATTGAAGGATTTGTCGAACTTGCCGCCGAGATCGTAAACGACGGCCGGTTGGATGTCTTCGGCGGAACTTTGGTTCGCAATCAACAGCGCGGCAGCGACCGCGGCAAGCAGGGAACGTTTCATCGCAGAGCCTTTGCCTGGTTGTTCATTCGGGTTTCACTCCGGCTTTCTCGCCGCGCGACGGACCCAATCCGATACTTTCGCACGGGTGCGGCGAGTTTGCATTGGTTTTTTGACCGTCCGCTCGACGGCTTGCGTCAATTCCCTGCGATGGGGCAGGACGCGTCGCTGGTGTAGTCGTGCACTTCGAGCGTCCCGGCGATGATCCGCGCCTCGGCCTCGGCCGCCGCCGCCCGCATGGCCGGATTGATCAAGGCTTCGTTGTAGGAATCGAGCGCCCAGCCGAGGCCGTTTTCGGCCAGTCCCAGGACCTGCACGCCGGATGTCCAGGCGCCGTTTTGAGCGTCGCCAAGCGCAGCTTCGACCGCCACGTCGACCCGTTTCAGCATGGAGGTGAGCATGGAGCCCGGATGCAGGTAATTCTGGTTGGCGTCGACGCCGATACCCAGCACGCCCGCATCGGCCGCGGCCTGCAGCACGCCGAGGCCGGTCGTGCCGGCGCCATGAAAAATGACGTCGGCGCCCCGATCGATCTGGGAGCGCGCCAGTTCCGCGCCGCGGACCGGGTCTGTCCACGCCGCGCCGGTCGAGCCCGTCATGTTTTGCAGGACCTTGACGGCGGGATTCGCCGCTTTCGCGCCCTGGGCATAGCCGCAGGCCACTTTGCGGATCAGTGGAATATCCATGCCGCCGACGAACCCGACCGTCCCGGTCTTCGACGCCATGGCCGCGAGCACTCCCACGAGATAAGATCCTTCATGCTCGCGAAACACGATGGAGCGCACGTTCGGTGCGTCGACGACCATGTCGACGATGGCGAAGCGGGTTTGCGGAAAATCCGGCGCCACCTTTGCCAGGGCGTTGGCGTGATTGAACCCGATGGCGATCACCGGATCGAAGCCGCGCCGGGCGAAGTTGCGGATCGCCTGCTCGCTTTGGCCATCGGTATGGATTTCGTAATCCCGATAGGCGATCCCGGTCCTGGCCAAAAAGTCTTCGGCGCCCTTATAGGCGGCTTCATTGAACGACTTGTCGAACTTTCCGCCGACCGAGTACACGATCGCCGGCTTGATGTCCTGCGCCGCGAGTGGCGCGGTCGCGCATGTGACGAGCACAATCAGACCCGCTGGTGCGGAAAAGCATGTGTTGAAACGAAGCCGGCGCAAGCCGAATCTCCCGAATTCTTTAAAAAAACCGGTTGATTTCGTCGCTTCCGACGTTTTCGCGCTGGCAAGTTGAGACATTTGATAGGACTCTGCTGTGGTTGGTCGTCGCCGTTAAGACTTTTTTAAGTATCGGGGAGGATCATCAATGCACACGAAGCAATCGCAGGCTGCGCATGAAGTTCCAGGCGGTCTCGCGGCAAGCGGCGGAACGGTGAACTGCCTCCACAACCGTCGCACGCCGATGATCGGCAAATTCATGAAATGTTGGCACATGCGGTGCGTAAAAGGCAATGCCATCGCATCGATTCACGATGACGGGAGACGGTAAGAGCGAAGCCATACGCGAAACGGGAGGACGCACTTCACCTGGTAATCTTATAAAGGAGAACCACGATGCGTCACTACCATTTGAGTATTTTCAGCCGGATCGCGGTCGGTATGGGCGCGATTGTGTTTTCAGCGACTGCGGCGCCGTCGCTCGCGCGGGCCTTCGAAATCGAGCCTGAAGTGGATGTGGAACTCGTCCTTGCCGTCGATATTTCCCAATCGATGGACGATGAGGAACAGGAAATCCAGCGGCGCGGCTATGTGGCGGCCATCACCTCCCCGCAATTCATGCAAGCCATCAGGCTGGGTCCCATCGGGCGCATCGCCATCTCCTACATGGAATGGGGCGGCGAGGGCGAGCAGTACATCATCGCGGATTGGCAATTGATCGAGAATGAAGCCGACGCGCTCGCCTTCGCGGCCAAGATCGCCGCTGCGCCGCTGCAGCATGTGCAACGCACGTCGATTTCCTCCGCATTGCTGCACGCGTCGCTTCTGATGCAGGACAACGGTTTCCAGGGGCTGCGCCGGGTCATCGACATCTCCGGAGACGGACCCAATAACCAGGGCGGCCTGGTGACCGCCAGCCGCGACCTAGTTCTGGCGTCCGGCGTTTCGATCAACGGGCTGCCGCTGATGCTGAAAAATCAGCGGGTCGGCTGGTACCATCTGCCCAATCTCGACCATTATTACGAAGATTGCGTGATCGGCGGACCGGGATCCTTCGCCATTCCGGTCAATTCCCTCGACGGCTTCGCCGACGCGATTCGTTTGAAACTGGTCCTGGAGATTGCCGGATTGACGCCCAATCCACCCGGAATCATGCCGGCTGTGGGGCGCGAGACCGTGCCCTGCAATATTTTCGAATAGGCCGCTTCTACCGCGATCCGCCTTTCAATTCCGCGTGAACGCGTCGGGCTGCGCCCAAATCCGGGCGCGGCGCGTTCGGCGCGCCTCTACCCTTCGCCCAAGAACCGCCATATCCTGTCAACTGCAAGTGTCCAGTTCCTGACGCCGCGTATCCCCGTCGAATTGAGGGTGCGCGGCATGCGAGGCAGGCATGACCTTTCCTGTAAAGGCCTTCCCTGTGAAAGCCGTTGCAACCGCCTTGGCGATCCTGTCCGTCGTCCACGAGGGCGGCGCCCAGGGCGTCGAGGAAGTCGATCTGGAACTGGTGCTTGCCGTCGACGTCTCCTATTCCATGGATGTCGACGAGCAACGGGAGCAGCGGCTCGGCTATGCGCAGGCGATCACCTCGCCGCAAGTGCTGTCCGCAATCCGTTCCGGGCTTCTCGGCAGGATCGCCGTGAGCTATCTGGAATGGGCCGGTGCCCTGAGCCAGCGCGTCATCGTCGATTGGCGCATCATCGACGACGAAGCGTCCGCCCAGGCCTTTGCGGATATCCTTCGCAAGGCCGGTCTGGTGCGGGTCTTCCGCACCTCCATCAGCGAAGGCCTTGTCGAGGCCGCCCGGATGATCCACGCCAATTCCTATGAAGGGCTGCGCAAGGTTATCGACGTTTCGGGAGACGGACCCAACAACCAGGGCCGGTTGGTGGAGACGGCCCGCGATGCCGTGGTCGCCTCGGGAATCACCATCAACGGCCTGCCCCTCATGCTCAAGCGTCCGGCGCTCAATTGGTACGATATTCCCAATCTGGACGAATATTACCGGCGCTGCGTCGTCGGCGGCGCCGGCGCCTTCATCGTGCCGGTGCGCGAACGCTCAGCCTTCGCCCGGGCCATTCGGCAAAAGCTGGTGCTGGAGATCGCCGGCCGTTCCCCCCTGGCGCCGCGTCTGGCGCCGGTCCAGTCCCTTTCCAAGGAGCCTTTGTGCACGATCGGCGAGCGCATGTGGGACCGCAGGCCCGGCGATATGGACTATTGACGCGGCCTCTGTTCCAAGGGGAATACGGGACTTCGAATCCGGGTTCGGCAGCCAAACGACGCTGAAATGCGCCTAACTGACCTCAATGCCCGAATTTGCCCACATGGCGATGCATTATGCTGACGTTTGTTGTCAGCATATGTTCTACAAGGGGTATGTCGCGCACTCATCGCCTGTTTGATCTTCTGCGGATGCTGCGCCGCCATCGCGGGCCGGTGAGCGGGGAAATTCTGGCGCGCGAGGCGGGCATCAGCTTGCGCACGCTCTATCGTGATATAGCCGCGCTTCAGGCCATGGGTGCGGACATCGAAGGCGCGCCGGGGTTTGGCTATATATTGAAACCTCGCTTCATGCTGCCGCCCTGGTGCGAATTGCGCGCCGATTTTCGGCATTTCCGCACTGATCGTATTGAGGCCTGCGAACCGTTGTCAGACCGCCTTCCCAAACGCCGCCGCGCGCTCCTCCAGCATTGGCGAACCGTGCTGTCAGAATCTGACAGGGGTATGGCGCATAAGAACGCCCCAACACTCAAAGAGGACTCTTTCATGACCAAAGAACTCATTTTCTACACCAATCCGCAATCGCGCGCGGCAATCGTGCATTGGGCGCTGGAGGAAATCGGCTGCGCTTATACTGTCAAAGTGCTCGACTTTGGCACGACGATGAAGGCGCCGGACTATCTGGCCATCAACCCGATGGGTAAGGTTCCGGCTATCAAACATGGTGAAACTATTGTCACTGAGGTGGCGGCGATCCTCGCTTATCTTGCTGATACATTCCCCGAAGCCGGGCTTGCGCCGGATGTGAGCGCACGCGGAGACTATTATCGCTGGATATTTTTCACCGCCGATTGCCTGCTGAATGCGGTCAATAATAATATGAGGGGCTGCAACCCGGCGCCAGAGCAATACGTTCAGGCCGGTTATGGCTGCTATGAACATGTGCTCGATGCGGTGAGCGGACTGGTCAAGGATAAAGCCACGATCGCAAGCGACAAGTTTACAATGGCGGACCTTCTGCTTGCGTCCTATCTGGATTTCTTCATGAAATTTGACATGATCGAAAAGCGCCCCGAATATGAAGCCTATTGCGCACCTCACATTGCCCGCCCGGCCGGTAAATGCGCGCAGGAGGCGGTAGCCAAGCTGATGAAAGAAAAGGCGTTTGCAGCCACATGAACGTCAACAGGCCCTAATTCGAGGCTATTAACAGAAGCGCGCGGGCTGGCGCTTCATCTCTACGCTCGTGTATGCTCCAGCGTACCCATATCCTCCATGAGCACCTTCATTTCCGCAGGAGGCGAAATGCACAAAGTTCTAAATGCTTCCAGGAACTCCGCATAATTTTTTACGCTGGTCTTTTTTCGCAAGACCGGACCCCGTTTTGCGCGACATGCTCTATTCTATACTAATGGCGCCGCCCGAGGGGCTGCGCGTGCGAACCCGGAAATGCCTTGAAACCCGATCCCTCCCCCGATCCGTCCCTCCGTATGGAGTTTCCTGTTCTTGTCGCCGATGTCGGCGGCACGAATGCCCGATTCGGCATGGTGCGCCGATCCAGCGCTTCGGCGGAAATCCTGGGCATCGCCAAGACCGCCGAATTCGACGGGTTCGAAGCTGCGGCCGCCTCCGTCCTGGCCGGCGAAGCGAGCCCGCCGGCAACGCTCATCCTGGCCTTTGCCGGTCCGATCCTCGACGGCCCCATGGCGCTGACCAATTGTCCCTGGACGATCGACCCGGCTTCCATTCTGGCGAAACTCGGCGTCGAGCGGCTGCTGCTTCTCAATGATTTCGAGGCGCAATCCCTGAGCCTGCCGTTTCTCAACGATGCCGATCTGCGCCTGATCGGCGCACCGGCGCGCCGCGGCGTCGGCGCGAAAGTGGTGCTCGGGCCGGGGACGGGCCTGGGCGTGGGCGGTCTCGGGCGCACGCGGCACGGCTGGCGCCCGCGCCGCTCCGAAGGCGGCCATATCGGTTTCGGCCCGGTGGGCGCCGAGGAAGCGGCCCTGTGGCCGGACCTCGAACGGAAATGCGGTTTCGTGACCGCCGAACATCTCCTCAGCGGACCGGGCCTGTTGCGGCTCTACCACGCCATCGTCGCCGACCGGGGGCGGGGCGGCGAAATCCTCTTCGAGCCGCGGGATGTTTCGGATGCCGCGCGCGCCGGCAATGCATGCGCCCGCGCCGCTCTGCAGCGGTTCTGTATCCTTCTCGGCCGCTTCGCCCGCGACATGGCCTTGACTTTCTTCGCCGATGGCGGGGTTTACATCGCCGGCGGCATCGCCCCGCATCTGGCTGGAGAATTGCAGAATGGCGGCTTTCGCCAGGCCTTCGAAAGCGGCGCCACCCATCTGGATTTTCTACGGGCCTTGCCGGTTTCTCTGATCACCGACCCGTTTCCGGCCTTTCGCGGCCTGACGGAATTGGCCCAGGCGCCGGACCGGTTCGATCTCGATCTTGCCGGACGGTTCCACTGCGCTGCGGACCGGCCGTGACGGCGCCGGACGCACCGGATGGCGGCCCTTTGCCGGTCGATGCGGTTCTGGACGAGATTCGCGCGGTTCTGCGCGATCACCGCACGGCGATCCTGGTGGCGCCGCCCGGCGCCGGCAAGACGACCCGCGTTCCCCCGGCCCTGCTCGGCGAGGAGTTTATGGCCGGCCGGGCGCTGAAGGTCATCGAACCGCGCCGGCTCGCCGCCAAGGCCGCTGCCGAGCGCATGGCCGAGTTGCGCGGGGAAGCGCCGGGGGAGACCGTGGGCTACCGCGTCCGTCTGGAAAGCCGGGTCTCGGCCCGAACCCGCATCGAAGTGGTCACCGACGGCGTCTTCCGCCGGCAGATCCTGGACGATCCGGAACTGACCGGGTGCGGCGCCGTGCTGTTCGACGAATTTCACGAGCGCTCCCTCGACGGCGATTTCGCCTTCGCGCTGGTGCGCGACGTGCAGGCGGCCCTGCGGGAGGACTTGCGGGTTCTGATCATGTCCGCGACCATCGACGCGGCAGACCTGTCGGGCCGGCTTGGCGGCGCGCCGGTGATCGAGAGCCTGGGCCGGCTTTATCCGGTTGAGACGCGCTACCGGCCCCGCGCCCCGGACCGGCATCTGGAAGAGGATATGGCGGGTGCGGTGCTCGAGGCGGTCCGCACGGAACCCGGGTCCGTTTTGTGTTTCCTTCCCGGCCAACGCGAGATCGCCCGCACGGCGGAACGCCTGGAAGGCCGGCTTCCGGCCGGCACCGAACTGCACCAGCTTGCCGGGGCGCTGGACCGTGCGCTTCAGGACCGGGCGATCCGCCCGCCCGCGGCGGGCCGGCGCAAGGTCGTGCTGGCGACCTCGATCGCCGAGACCTCCCTGACCATCGAGGGCGTCCGCGTCGTCATCGATTGCGGCCTGGCCCGGGTGGCCCGCTTCGATCCGGGCAGTCAGATGTCGCGGCTTGAAACCGTGCGCGCGCCGCTTTCCTCCGTCGATCAGCGCCGCGGCCGGGCCGGGCGGACCGGTCCTGGCCTCTGCCTGCGGCTTTGGCAGGAAGCCCAGACCGGCGCGCTGCCGGCCAAGCCCGAACCGGAAATCCGCCAGGCGGACCTGACGCAGGTCGTCCTCGATATGGCCGGCTGGGGCGTGACCGACCCCGCCGCTCTGCCCTGGCTCGATGCGCCGCCGCAAGACGCCTGGATCCAGGCCGTTGCGCTGTTGAAGCGGATTGGCGCGTTGGCCGCCGACCGCACGATCACCGCCCATGGTCGCGCGCTGGGCGGCTTGCCGCTGCATCCCCGCCTCGGCCATATGATCGTCGAAGCCGCCGATAACGGCTTTTCTGCCGCCGCCGCCGCCGAGATCGCGGCGCTGCTTTCGGAACCGGGCCTTGGCGGACGGGAGCTGGATCTCCAGTCCCGCCTCATTTCTTTCCGGTCCCGCAAATCCCCCGCCGCGTCCAATCTGCGCCGCCAGGCGGGCGCCTGGGCCCGGCAGGTGGAAAAGCGGCGCGGCAATACCGCCGGTTCCGCGCCGGAGGCGGCGCCCGGGCTGCTTTTGGCCTTCGCCTATCCCGACCGCATCGCCCAGGCGCGCGGCCGCGACGGCGGCTTCCGATTGTCGAACGGCAAAGGTTGCGTGGTGGATCCGGCCGAGCCCTTGTCCCTGGCGCCCTATCTGGTCGTCGCCGACACCGCCGGCAAGGCCGCCCATGCCCGCGCGCTGCTCGCAGCCCCCATCGATCCGGCCGATATTTTTCGCCATTTCAAAGGTCTGATCGTCCGGACCGAAACCCTGGCCTTTGACGAAAACCGTAAGGCCGTCACCCTGACCGGCGCGGACACCTTGGGCGCGCTGGTGCTGAAACGGCAGGTGCGTCCGGCCGCGGCCGGCGCGGCGACGACGGCGCTTTTGCTGAAGGAAATCGCCAAACGCGGTTTTTCCTGCCTGCCGTTCGAAACCCATGTGGATGAATTCTGCGCCCGCATCGGCTTTTTGCGCGAAAACGGCGGGACCGATCTGCCGGAGATCAGCTCGGATGACCTGCTGCACAGGCTTGACGGCTGGCTGCAACCGTTTCTCGCCGGAGCCGTCGCTCTGTCGGATCTGAGCCCGGAGGGTTTCGAACACGCCCTGGACCTCAGCGTCGGGCCGCAAGCAACGGCGGCGCTAGCCCGCCTGGCGCCCTTGACCTGCGGCCTGCCCGCCGGCGGCAGGCGCCGGATCGACTATCTGCGCGACGGCGGACCGGGGATCGCGGTCAAGCCCCACGAAGTGTTCGGCCCCGCGCCCCATCCCGCCATTCTCGGCGGCGCCTATCCGCTTGCGGTGACGCTTCTGTCACCGGCCGGCCGGCCGCTCCAGGTGACCCGCGACCTCCAGGGCTTCTGGAGCGGCACCTGGAAAGAGGTCCGCTCGGAATTGCGCGCCCGCTACCCGAAACATTTCTGGCCAGAAGACCCGGCGCGCGAAGCGCCTGCCCATTCGTCGATCAAGCGCAAATGAGCGCCGCCGGCGCGGCCGGACTTGCCGACGTTTATCTCCGCTTCGCGAGGGGCTATGCTGGTCCATGCGGCGGCGGAGCGTGCCACGGATTGGGGGGAGCTTTCGATGATCACGGTTTTCGGTTCGATCAACAGCGATCTGGTGGTCAGCGTCGAGCGCCTGCCGGGGCCGGGCGAGACGGTCAAGGGGCCGGATTATCAGGTGTTTCCCGGCGGCAAGGGCGCCAATCAGGCTTTGGCGGCGCGCCGGGCCGGCGCCCAGGTCAATTTTGTCGGTGCCGTCGGGCGCGACGGCTTCGCTTCGGTCGCGCTGGCCGGTCTGGAGGAAAACGGCGTGCATCTCCGGGGCCTGCATACGCTCGACGGGCCGACGGGCGTGGCGCTGATCGCCGTCGATGCGCGGGGCGAAAATCAGATCGTCGTGGCCAGCGGGGTGAATTCCCGCATCGAGGCCACGTGGATTTCGGCGCTTTTGAAACCGGAAGACGTGCTGCTGGTTCAGTTGGAAGTGCCTCTGGCGCAGACCCTTGCGGCGGTCAAACGGGCGCAGGATCTCCAGGCCGTCAGCATTTTGAACGCCGCACCGGCCCAGGCCCTGCCGCGCGCAGCGCTGGCGCCGCTGTCGATCCTCATCGTCAACGAACATGAATCAGCTCTGATCGCCGCAGCGCTCGGCCTGCCCGCGGCGCCGGCGGCCTTCGCCAGCGCGATTTCCGATCGATTCGAAACGAAAACGGTGGTCACCCTCGGCCAGGCCGGCGCGATTCTCTTCGACGGCGCCCATCTGCTTTCATGCGCGGCCCCGCCGATCCGGCCCGTTGACACCACCGGGGCGGGCGACGCCTTTGCCGGCGCGTTCGCCGCCGCCATCGACGGCAAGCGCCCGTTTGCCCGCGCGCTCGCCGAGGGCGTCGCCGCCGGCAGCCTTGCCTGCCTGCAGACCGGGGCGCAGACCAGCCTGCCGGACGCAGCCGCCATTCGTCGCATGGCCGACGAATTCGATGGTGCATGAGAGCAAGTAAGACCTTGATCCGGCGCACCTGAATCCTCATATATTTCGAACCCTGTCATCAAGGGCGACTCGCAGGCCTTGCGGCTTTCGGGTGCGCTGCGAAACGGAATGACGGATCGAATCAGGAGAATCCATGTCTATTGGGAAATTGGCTTTGCGGACTGTCCTTCCGGTTCTTGCGGGAATGGTCCTTCTGGCCGCCGGTGGCGCGGCGCAGGCGGCCTATGGTGATCGCGGCGCCGATCATCAGCGCGCGCCCGATGTCTCGCGTCCGGGCGGCATGCTTCTGGCGCAATTTCGCGACCCGGCATGGCGGCCGCCGCCGCATAGTGTGTTGGGACGCAATTATTACTACGGCCGTCGACCGCCGCCGTATCGGTTCGAGCCGGCTCCGCCGCCGCGCGACTATGAAGACGATCACATCAATTGGTGCCTGAACCGCTACCGCAGCTACGATCCGCGGACCGATCTGTTTTTCGGCTATGACGGGCGATACCACCGCTGCCGCAGCCCTTACTGGTAGAATGGGGGAAGCGGTTTCGGTTTGCACATTGTTTACCGCAATTGCAATTCCCGCCCGGAGCAAACCGAACCACAAGGTTTTCGGCCTATGGATGAGGCAGGTCTCATCCTGGGTGCGATATGCTGCGTATCTCCGTGTTTGTCTTTGTGGTCGTTTGCGCCGCCGCCGTGTTCGGTCCGGACTTTTTAAGTCGGGTTGCCGGCAGCCATACGGCCGAGTCGCGGTCCGACGGACGCAACGCGTCGGCTTTGAACAGCCGATCCGGCGCGGCGAGCAGCAGGAAAAGCCAAACCGCCGGCGGGCGCACGGTCCGTCTGAAAAAGGGACGCGGCGGGCATTATCACGCCGATGTCCGCGTCAACGGCCGCAAATTTTCCATGATGGTCGATACCGGCGCGTCGCTGATCGCGCTCACCGCCCGGGACGCAAGGCGCATGGGCGTCTATCCCGGAGCGGACAAGTTCATCTACGAGGCCCGCACGGCCAATGGCGTGGCGCGCATCGCCCTGGTTGAATTGAAGCAGGTTCGCATCGGCGGCATTCGCGTCGACAATGTCAAGGCGAGCGTGCATCAGGGAAAGGGTCTCGACACCAATCTTTTGGGCATGTCGTTTCTCAACCGGCTGCGCAAATTCGATTTCGAGGGTGACACGCTCACCCTGGTGAACTAGAGCATGTCATTGTTTGATGGAAACAATACCATGCTCTAGGTCTTTGTTTTCCGCGTTTCTCATCTGTTCAGACGATTCCGTCTAAACAGGAAAGGCTCTAAAAAAAACCTCCCCGAGCCTCCTCCAGCACTGGAAATTCCCATGGTTCAAAAGCCGCGCGCCGCGATTCGCCCGAACACGTTCGCATTCGAATCCGAGGCGCTGGTCAAACCGACGGGCTTTCGCGAATACGACGCCCGCTGGTGGTTCGGCCATCCGGGATCCGATCAGCCGCCGGAGCTGAATCTCAACGGAGTTCAGGCGCTCGGCATGGGCATGGGCACGCTGTTGGGCGAATACGGCGTCGAGCGCAAGATCATCGTCGGCCACGATTACCGCTCCTATTCCGCCTCGATCAAAATGGCCCTGATCACCGGATTGATGGAGTCGGGCTGCGAAGTCATCGATATCGGACTGGCGCTTTCGCCGATGGCCTATTTCGCCCAATTCGATCTGGACGCGCCGGCTGTCGCCATGGTCACCGCCTCCCACAACGAC
>Ga0214472_10005513_pt1 | contig 13302 bp, 19 predicted proteins | sample RVTome_6_FD_207662 | JGI IMG/M metagenome (GOLD analysis project Ga0214472, IMG submission 207662) | Soil microbial communities from uranium-contaminated site in the Upper Colorado River Basin, Wyoming, United States - RVT140D175 | ecosystem: Environmental > Terrestrial > Soil > Contaminated >... | reverse complement strand
ACAGCCAAGACTTCGCAGCCGTGTCACCGAAAAACTGGACATCATAGCCGGTATCGCTAACGCCCACCGTTACCGTGCCGTCAATCTGGACGGTGGCGTCAAGATTGAGCGTGTCCGCAGACTCGTCCCAGAACAGCTTCTGTCCGGCGGTGGCACCGTAGAAATTGACATCGTGCCCTGCGTCATTGACGCCGACCTCAATGGCACCGAGGAAATCCGACGCGCCCGTGACAATCATCTTGTCGGCGCTCTGATCCCAGAGCCAACTCTTGCCAGCCGTATCGCCAAAGAACGTTACGTCATGGCCCGTACCGTCAACGCCAACGACAACATCCGCGAGGATGGCGCCGAGGTCGGTCAGGGTCAGATCGCCGTGGGTCACATAGCCGAACTTGCCGACCGAGGCGTCATAGACGAGAAAGCGGTCAGCGGAGACGGTGGTGATTGCGTCGGCGAAGGTGTCGATATCGTGCGCCAGCTTGTTGAACAGGCGGGAGCGCGTGAGATTCTGATCAGCGGCCATGATGTGGCCCTTCCTATGGTTTCAGGCGAGGGAGCGCCTATGAATGAAAAAGAGGCGAGCCGAAGCCCGCCCCCTATTGGTGGTGGTGGTGCGTGTTGGGTGGGTCTACTGATCCGCGAAGGACGGGATCGTGGCGCTCAGCACATAGCCGCTGACGATCCACGTAGTGCCGTTGCCGCTTTCCACCCGGAGACGGGTTCCGGGTTCCGGCTTCACGACGGTCAGCTTGGAGTTGGAGTTGCCGTCGCCGTCGATGGGACCAACAGTGTCCCCGTCCTGATCGAGGAAGACCAGACCGCCGATGAAGAAGTTGGTGTCGGAACCGGTATCGATGATCCAGTCCTGAGCATCCGCCGCGTCACCGGCATAGACGAAGTCGAACCACAGCCCGGCTTTCGGTGAAGGCAGCGTGAACGTGCAGTTTCCGGTCAGGTCCAGCACATAGTGCGTGAGCCCGGAGTTGTTCTCCAGAACGGTGTAGGCGGTTGTGCCGATGGCAATCGTCACTGGAACGTGAGTTACAGGCATTTTTCCGCCCTCCTTAGCTTGAAGCCGAGATGCCATAGGTGTCGGCTATGACCCCATGGGCAGCTTCATTGTTGATTATCAGGGTATACTCGACGTTGATCACGCGCTTCTCAGCATCGCCGGTAATGGCGGGCTTGCGAACGGCGATGTCATCGAAGATGCCGACACTGAGCATGCGTGGATCGAGCAGATACACGTTGCGGGCAATAGTGGCGCCAGCACGGGTCATCTGCGTATTCGGCACTGTGGTGAGCAGTCCGAAGTCCGTCAGGTAGGCGTCAGCCGCCCCGACAATGGTGGCCTGGCCCTTCCCCAGTTCCTTGCGCAGCGGCACAACGTCCGCATCATCGAGGAAACGGGAGAACACAGTCTTGTTGTAGTTGCTCAGCATCAGAACCTTGGGCTTGCCGCCCGCGTTGGTGGTGCTCAGCATCACGGCATCGATCAGCGCCTTGGTAAGCGCGCGCTGGGTGCCGTTGGTCGCCGCCGCAAGCACGCCGTTGGAGTACGAGCCGGACGAGCCGCCACCACCTAGATCGTCATTGGTCTGTAGCCACGCACGCAGCCCGCCAAGAGTGCGGTTGGTTGCGCCGTTGCCCGAACCTGCGGAAGACGCCTGATTGCTCAGGCAAATGACTTCCATGTCGGTCTTGAGTTCGGTGGACTTCTTGACGGTTTCGCGAGCAAGTTCGGACTTGCGCCCGGCCTTGTCGGTGTGCTCCTGGGTACGGGAGATCAGGAAGCTCTTTTCGGAAATCTGCGTGCGATTGCCAACACGGGTCGTCGGCGTGATGGCGTCGTAGGACCAGTCGTTACCTTCCGGCTGGTTGTTGTCGGTGTCCGGAGTGGCAAGGGTATCGGTCTGCCACTCGGGGAACGTGGTAGTGACGTTCGTGCGTCCGGCGAGGGCAAGGAACGGGGTATCTTCCGGCGTAATCTGCCAGATTTTGTTCGAGAGTTCCTCGCGCAGACCTATGGCATCGAACGTTTCGTAGGTGTTGGCTACCTGAGCCATTTGGGGTTTCTCCTAGAGGTCAAAGTCCTGAAGCGCGGCAATGCCATCTTCAAAGCTGCCGCTGTTGCGAAGCCGCTCAGACCGAACCTGTCGTTCCTTGGAGATCGCTGCGTTTGGTGCCGCACGCTTGCCCGGTTTCATCGCGGGCTTTTGTGCGACTTGTGCCTGCACCTGGGGGGCCTTTGCCTTGATCCGGCGATACGCAAGCGCATCGCGCAGAGCCACCAGCATCCGGTGATCCCCAACGGTGTTCACTTCCTGTGCCGTGATGCCGTAGTGCTCGGAAGCCCCCGACACGATGGCGTCCCACGTTGCCTTGCCCTTTACCGGGTCCTTCAGAACAGGCATGGCCTTGAGCAGGGCGTCACGCTCGTGCGCAAACCGGGTTTTGGCCTGCTTCTGCGTTTCGCCGGTCTTTTTCTGCTCTTCGACCTGCTGTTGCTCTTGGAAAGCCTGGTAGGCTTGGGCGTGGGCGTTGTATTTATCCATCTCCAGCCGGTAGTTGTGCCAGCCGACAAAGTCGTCCTCGGTGGCGGGCGGAGTGGGCTGTTTGATGAGGAAGTTTTCGGCGTACCACGTAGCGTATTCTCGGAACTGGCTCAGTTGTTGAGCGTCCTGATCCACCTCAGACTTGAGAGCCGTGATCTGCTCGCGTTCGGCAGACAGCTCCGTTGTCTTTTTGGTGTAATCGCGCTGAAACAGGTTGTTGCGCTTCAGGTCCGCGACGGTGATCACGGTGCCATCTTCAAGAGTGACTTTTGCACTGTCGGGTGCAAAGCGTCCGCCCTTGATTTCAGGCTCTTCGGAGCCGTCCGGGTCTTCTGCGTCAGCCTCGTCAACGTCTTCCGCTTCCACCTCTAACCCAAGAGGATCGTCGTCATCCTCGGGCGTGGGTTTTGCGGCTTCGCTATCCTCAAGCTCTTCAACGGGGTCCGTTTCCGGGTCGTCCAGGAGATCGGATATGTCCTCAATCTGCTCATCGTAGCTTTGAGGAGTCGTGACATCAGGCCCCGGTTCCCCGGAGAGATTGTTGTCATTAGCCATGTGGTTAGGGTCCTTCTGGCGCCGTGGCGCTCTGGGATGGGCCGCGCATCACTGCGGGGCGAAAGCCGCGATCGATTACTCGGACGGCTTCATCTCGACCACCATGCCGCCATCGTTCTGCCCGGAGGCAGTGATCTTGGCATTGAGACGGTCAAGAATTTCCTGGGTGGCAACGATGCGCTGCTGTAGCGCAATGACTTCCATCACGTTGTCGGCACTGATCTTGATGTCCTTGAACTCAGCAAAGGCGTCGGCCATGATGCCGTCGAGGGCTTCCACTAGTAGCGGTTCGTTGAGCAGCCTGGCGGCTTCGACCGCGGTGCGTTCGGCAGGGGTCATCCGCGGTGAAGCCCAAGCTTGACGGTGAGGTCCGTAGCCGCTGCCGGATCGATGGACCCGCGCGCGACAACGCCCATCCAGATCGATGTGGAATCCGCGGCGCAGCCAATTACAAGGTCTTCCGCCTGTGTCGCGCTCTTGTTGTTCACGGCGTCGTCGTAGCTCGCCGCAAGCACGTTGACCGTCCCAGCATGAGTGGCTGCCACCGCGTCGGTAGTGGTATAGGCAGCGGACTCTGCCCCGATGCTGCCAGTTGCGGTGTAGAACACAAGATCAAGGGCAACTCCGCTGGCGGTCGCGTCGTTGACCGTAACGGAGACGATAAGCGAAGAACCGCCCTGCTCCTTGGCCCAATCGGTGATTTCCTCAAGCGCCGCAACAACATCGCCCGTAGCGTGCGCGTCGGTGTTGACCGATGGCGTAAAGGTGATCGTTCTGTAGCTCACTTTGTGGCTCCTGTGCGGGTGTATCCGTCGCTGGCATACATCGCCTTGCGATCATCGAAGGCACGCTTTACTGCGATGCTGCAGCCTTCCAGCCAACACCGTTGCAGCGAAAAAGCTGTCAGTATCAGTGTAGAGCGCCCCGGTGATATCCTGCGTGCTACCACCGGACGCCACGCTCGCAGCATAGAAGGTGTCATCGTCGCTATACAGGGCACCGGAGATAGTAACTGCGCCGACAGCGACCGCCGCCTGGTGGAATGTATCGTCGTCGGCATAAAGCGCTCCGGTGATCGGATACGACGCATTGACGGTAGCGGCAAAGAACGTGTCGCCGTCTTCGTAGAGAGTCCCGGTTATGCCAACAGCGCCGCGACCGATGGTTGCCGCGAAGAAGGTGTCTGTGTCGGTGTAAAGCGCTCCGGTGATATTTTGCGCGCCGGCGGCCACTTCGACGGTCTGCGTTGCAGAGACAACGGTGTAGCTACCACCAGTCGACGGCGCACCCGCCATGCGGATCGTGTAGGAACCGACCGAGTCGCACGAAACCGTGATCGAGTTTTGAGTCTGCGAATTCGAGTTGACTTCCGGGTTGGTGCCGGACGTGACCAGCCCCGTGCCGCTCGCAGCTATCGTCACATAGCCGCCGCCGTCATCAACCTCCCATTTCCAGTCGTAGCGCGCGACACCGCCGCTTCCCGTAAAACCAGGCGTCCCGGAAAAGGCAAAGGTGTCGTTTACAGAGGCGCTTACCGGTGCATCCGGTGCGTCCAGGCTGATGCTGGAGAGGGTTTTTGCCATTGGGCTACCACTTGTTTAGATGGTAAAAATCCCCGAGGCGTCCCATGTGATCGTGATGTCGCCGCCGTTGGGCGTAACCGGCAAACCTGTCTGCCCTGTGTCAATGTAGGCGACAAGCTTCCATGTCGTATTGGCGCCTGCGTTGTGGCGGTAGATGACCAATGCTTCCACTGTGGCGCCCGACACGGAGGTGAAGGTAAGGTTGTCGCCGTCAAGGGTGCCGTTGGCCACTGTTGGCGTCGTAATCCGCTGGTCGGTCCCTACAACACCAGAAAGGTCGCTGTAGAATTCGTGCGCGGCCGAATAGGTGTAGGTGCCGGTATCGACCAGTGCGCAGTACACACCGTCATCTGCCGTGTCCACATTGAGCGATACGTTCGCCGCCGCTGAGAGCAGGGATTGCTTATATTCAGGATAAATAGCGTTTGCCATTTAAGTCCTCTCTCACGTCACCTTGCGCGTGCCTACGGGCTCCGGCTTGGGTTTCATTGCTGCAACCTTGGCGGCATTCGCCATCTTGTCGCGCTCAAGGTCGTTCTTGGACTGCAATTCAATGGCGCGAAACGCCAGTTCGCGATCCTGCTTCTGAAGCTCGAATTGTTGCTTTTGCTGTTCGATGGCGAATGCGTTCCGGCGATCGGCTTCCTTGGTCGCCAGATCGGCTTCGAGTTGGGCTTGTTCGCGGCGCACCTGCACCTCAGAATCGATGCGCGATGCCTCAAGATGCATCTGGTTCTTGCCTTGCTCGACTTGCAGCGTGACCTGCGCATCCACCTGCTTCAGTTCCTTGGCAACCTCGCCCTTGGCCTCTTCCAGCGCCAGCGCCGGATCGGGCTGCGGCTGCTTGGCCTGCTCAATCATCTGCTGAAGTTCGTCGTCGGAAATGTCCGGGTAGTAATCGTCGGGGTTCTTCAGCCCCGAGCTTTCCGCCATCTCCACCGCGGTCTTTCTGATCTTGGGAATGAATTCGATGGCCTTGGCCTTCATGCCGAAATTGGCGAGCCTATCGGCCATGCCGATCTGCCCATTGAGGATCAGGTTCAGCATCGACATGTCGCGGTCGCGCGAGCCGGTGCCCAACCCAACGTTGATCGTGCAGGCCATGTCGTCGGACCAATGCTCGGGCTGGATGGTGCGGTACTTGCTCGTGTCGCCCGGTTGGCCCTCGCTCTGCCCTTCCTGCACATCGCCGTTGCGGGACGGGATTTTAATCGTTTCCTTGATATATTTCTTGGCCAGGTTGCGGCGCTTGGCGAAGAACTTGGTCCACCCGAGCTCGGCCTGGTTGCGAGCGATCAGTTCAATCTGCGAATAGCCGGCGTCCCGCTGGTTCTGGTTTGCCGTCGCCGTCTGGTTTTGCAGCGCTTCCGGGTCCAGGGCCATAGTGGTCTTGGAAATGCCGGTGCGCTTTGAATTGATCTCGTCCATGTAGGACAAGGACAGCATCAGCTTGTCGCCAATGAAGGGTATCGCATGCGAGACAATCGGGGCGGAGCCCTTAGTTTTCCAGATCAGCCCGCCAAACTTGGGGTTGATCAGAATGTCGGGATTCGTGACGCTTTTCTCTTCAACCTCACGCATCGGCATGCCGATCGCATAGGTATTGTCGAGCAACTGACGCAGTAGCACGCTCTTAACGCGCTGGATGTCGGCGGACCGATCATACATGCCCTCGCTTTCCCAGCGGTGCGGCACCGGATAGCAAGGAATGTCGGTGAATGGGACGTCATCTTCCCACTCATCCTCGCTCAGCACCAGTCCTGAGCCGGCGTTGCCGGCATACCAAACCTGCAACATCTCAGCGATGCCGTCACCATCGCGGTCAGCCCTGATGTAGCATTCGTAAAGGTCAATCGGATCGCCAGACGCGACCGGTGAATTGTCGTTCTTCGTTTCCGATGCTGCGCGGCGGCTGTCCGCAACCTGTGTATTGTCGCGGCGGCTATAAGCGGGCAATTCCTCGATAGCCGCTTTGTCCCATCCGTATTCGTCCGCCAATTCCAGCAGATCGGAGCGGGTCTTGTCGTCGTGCAGGTACCCGACGAAGCGCGCATCATCAATGGTTGTGGCATAGTTGTTGAGAAGCAGGTTTTCCGGCTTCAGCGTCATGTCTTTGATCTGGCCGCGCTCAGTGACCATTTGCAGCCGAACGGTGAAGGTCGGAACCTCAACCTCGATAACCTGCCCGGTCATCGGGTCTTCGACCTGCCCCGTTGTGGGCTTGCCGGGCTTGGGAGGCACGCCCATGCCCTGCCAGCCCTCTTCGATGAGGTAGGCTAGCTCCTCTTCGGTCTTGTCCTTGAAAAGCTTGGTCTTGGCTTCCTCGGGGCACCAGTAGGAACAAGCGGCGCCGTTGCCGAAGAGCAGGCTGTCATAAGTCGCGTTGTAGAGGACGCGATAACCTTCATTCTCGCGGAAGAACGAGTAGTTGGTATATTCGCTGGCCTCTTCAGCCCACTGCTCGCCACCCCCCTGGGTCGACTCGAACTGCACCATCTGATCTGACGCAGCGAAGACGCGCACCACGCCAGGAAGCGTCCACGAGATGTTATCGGCCAGCGTGCGGTCGGTCTGCGAGGAACCGTTGACCCGCGCCGGCAGGTCGCGCATTTCGCCGCGCATGTATTCGATGGCACGGGTGCGCTTGGTCTGGTCAAATGTCTGCGCCTGGCGGATTTCATCCGCGATGATGGCAGAGAGGTCGCTGTCCTCGACTTCGTTCTCAGCCACGATATACCCCGCGCTGCTTCGTCAGTGTCAGCATCAAACCACCCAACTGGTATCTATCTGCGGCATGACACCGGCACGATGAACCTCAGCGAACCGCAGCATCATCAGCGCGTAGCGAGAGGCTGAGAGCACGTCATCGCGTTCCTTGACGATCTTGCCGTCCTTGCGGTGATACAGGCGGCGCTCTTCAAGCCATTCGGTGCAGGTCGCGAAGACCTTCCAGCGGCCCGTCAGCATGCGGTCCAGCATTTCGGCTATACCCGCCTCAACGCCAATGCCACCCTCTTCCCACTCGGCATTCTCGGGAAGCATGTTGAGCCCCTGGGCCTTGTACTGCCCGGCAAGCTGCTCGCCGCTGCCCTTGTCATGCTGGAAGCCATCGTGAGGCCATGAGCACGGTATCCAGTCGCCCCACGGCTTGATTGCTGCGGCGTGAATGACCGGCGTCGTCTGGCGGCTACGGTAGTTCTTGCAGACGTAAACCACATCGGCGTCACGATCCCATGCGAGATTGGCTGCTGCGAACGGATGGTCGTAGCCAAAGTCCACGCCGTTGATCTGCGGCCATATCGCCGGAATGTCGAACGGCTGCACAATGATCTCGTCTTCGAGCACCGGGAAAATTAGCCCAGAGCCGAGGCTTGGAATGCCCTTGGTCCGCGCTTCCCGCTCATGCGCCGGATAACTAGCGATGATTTTGGCGCGCTCTTCTGGCGTATAGTGCTCGGCATCGTCAATGGTCATCGTGACCGTGCCGCGATCTTCAGCTCCGTCCGTGTTCGTTTCCATGAGGTAACGCGCCACCACGTTTGACATACCCATGAGCGGCGTGAACGTCACCGCTACCGACCCGCCCGTCGCGTTCGTTCTGGTAATGCCCTCAAAATACACGTCCTCGGGCGGCTCCTCGTCAAACCACACGTAATCAACCGTGTTGGCCTGCCATTTGCCCCGCCCCTGCTCATATGCCTTGAAGCCGAGCGAGCTGAGCCCACCGCTGATGTGATGGACCGTCACGCTGTCGAGAGCATTGGAAACGCCCATGCGGCGCGTCCTGGCCATGAGACAGTTGGCGGGGATCGACCCCGTGCCCCAATTCTCTTCCTGGTCGGGCGGGCCAACCATGAGCCGCTGAATGCCGTCTCGCGTCAGATCGTAAGTTTCGGACCCAGCCAGCATGACAACAGGACGGTCGAAGCGCCTGCCATCCCACCATTCCGGGTAAAGGCCGGTTAGGTGCATCGCTGCTTCCGCAGCACCGGCCCAAGTCTTGCCCACTTGGTTCGCTGCGATCAGCAGCCGCTCGCGAAATTCAGCGCCTTGCCGATGAAACTCACGCTGCTTGGCGTAGGGACGGTAGAACCTGAGCTTGTTAGTGCTTTGTCGATGTGCCTTCTCCCTCTCCATCCGGGTCAGCAGCGCCGATAGCTGCTCGGAGGAAAGAGATTCCGGCATCGAGGTCATCATCGGTGAACTCATCGAGCCTCTTGGTCACATCGGCTGTCATGGTGAGCGGCTTGCCCCAGCCACGGTCGAGGACTTCACGGGCAGCGGAGATGCGAACCTTAGGGTCATCGTCCTGCATGCCCTCGACAAGCACTTCCATGGCCCTGTCGGTGTGTTCACGAGCCTTTGCCGCAATGCCTTTTCCCCGAGGGCGTCCGCCTGGGTTGCCCGACACGCCGGGTTTGAACACCATTTGTTTTGGCCTTGTTCCTGAAGCTTGTTGGCTTGGGTGTGTTAGTCGCTTCGCGCCGTGGCGAATTTCACGAGAGATATAGCACAAGCTGCGTCGCCAAATGCCCATCCCCAATAGGAGCCGTCTGGGCGGTGGACATGCCATATGTCCTCGCCGTGGTATCTGATGGACCATTTCGGCATTGCTGCCTCCAAACCTACGCTTCGCTCGCCAACATGTGGTGCTGGACCCGAGCGAGGCCGCCGAGGATTGCGGACTGTGCATTGTTCTTCGTGAAACCGGTTACGGTCATGCCGTCCATGCATGAACCCGCGTATGCGATGCCTTGGAGTTCTCCGCTTTCGGCCATTTCAAGCAATTCCCGCAGACGCGTCACCACGTCGGCCCGCACTTCCTGTTTCCAGCTTTCGGGCTGGGTGATGATCCGCAACGGTTTTGCCATCTAATGTGCTCCCAACGAAAAACCCGCAACCGATGTCTCGGGAGCGGGCTGAACGGGATTCGGGCGCAAAGCGCCGAATAGCTACTTATCGCTGATCGGTTTCCCGGTTGTCAAGCTGCGTCTCAGGATGATCCAAAGCTGAGTAGAGAGCCGCCGCAAAACGGTCCGTGTCCATCCGGGCAAGCATTGGCACTTGCGCAGTCGGGATGATGCCAAGCACGGCCCTCCCCTCGTGGTAAGAGCTCGCCCACGGTTCGAATATCTCACTTGCCACGCGCACAATTTCAATTATGTCGGTCACGCTGCTTTTCCTTTTGTCCGATAGCCTCTGATTTCCGCCAGCGTATCCAGCGCATCGAGCAGCCGGTCCACCTCCCGCTCGATTGCCCTGCCGCTGGGCTTGCCAGACTTGCCCACATGCGCACTGTCGGCACAGGGAATGCCGAGCACCACGCAGGCGATGATGCGGTCCAGCGCGGCCTTGGGCATCAGGGGCGGCTCTTTCTGCGTGCCGAACAGTGCCAGCAACGCCTTGGCTTGATCGAGCCGCGCCACTGCCCCGTTGTCATGCGCCATGATCGATGTATCGACCCGCACCCTGCTCATGTCGATTGCCGGGGACATGCCGCCGTACAGTGCCTCATAGGCCGACTTGAACCACGCTGCGGCTTTCTCGTGATGCGAGAGCCTGCGGCGGATCAGCGCCAACCCGCCGATCAGCGTCACCATGTTGGTGGCTACCTGGACCTTGCCGATATTGGGCTTGGCTGGATTGCTGGTGCGTTCGTGGTAGTATTGGGAGGCCGTCATGGACGGGTCCGGCGCCATCCGGTGCACAATGGGCTCCAGCGCTTTGGTGGGCATGGTCTCCGGCACGCCGGTTGCCCCTGTCATTGCCCGATGATGCGCCACTGATGCTGCGACAGCCGCGCCCTGTTCGCCTGCCTTAACTTCTCTCCGAGTTTTCACATGTGCATCGTGCGGCTCGATAGCGAAGAACGCTTCAAGCATTTCGGCGCGAAGCTGGTTGGTTTGTTCAGTCATGCAAAAAACCCTGTTGTTGGCAGGGGATGACGCGAGATGGGCAGTCGGGACATGGGCAGGGTTGCACGAGCCGAGATGATTTGGAAAGGGTCATGCCCACGGTTTCCCCGAAAGAGCGGCGGCGCGGCGCGCATTGACGGCAGCAACCATCTGTTCCACGTCAGGCTGCAGCCCGATAAGTGCGTGCTTTATATCAGCGCCTTGCTGACCCTTCAGGTGTGGCGCGAGCGTATCGCAAACCTGCGCGATGGCCTTCCAAAACCCAACTTCGTAGGACTCGCGCATAACGGTTTCGAGCATCGCATGTAATTCTGTCGTGTCGCTCACTTCCCTTCTCCTTGCTGAGTAAGAGCGGCGGATATAGTCTGGTCCCAAGCCTCGTCAGGGTCGCCGTCGAGCATACCGTAGAGGATCAGCGCACCCCTCATCTCAGGCGTCATCGTCCGCATAGCCTCTATGGCTGCTCTGGCACGCCGGTCGGCAGCACGAAGCTTGCAGGGACACGCGAGGTCATCCGGGTTAGCCTTGCCCGAACAGGCGCACGCAAATAACGGCTCCGCGTTGTCGCTCTCAATGATCGCCTTCGCTACACGTTCCAGCATCGTCTCTGGCATGGGGTTAGTCCTTTGGGATTGAGTTGGGATTCCTGCATCCATTCGGTCCGCATGTCCATTTCCCGGCAAGCTCCGGCCTTCCCGTGCGCAGCGCTTCGAGGATGTTCACGCCGACTCCGAAACTGGCGGGCTCGCCGCACGTCTCGCACAAAAACACGAGGACGCGGTTGCCGTTGGGGATCTGATAGCTTTTGGCGGGCATCATGCGACAAGCCGATGCCGGCGGACCAGAAGCAATATTCCGGCCGCTGCCAGCGTCATCCACAGTTTGCCGAGCACCTGCCCCTCGATATGAGCGAGCGAACCGAAGGCCAGCGTGAGGAACACGGCGCTGTCGATGATCGACCCGACAAGGCCGCTGGCGAGAACGGCTGCGGTGAGATGGCGCTTGCGAAGCGGGGCATAGACGGCGAAGTCTGCCATCTCAGCCAGGGTGAATGCTGCGACGGAAGCGACCACCAAGGCCGGCGGCGCGACGAAGGCGGACAGCACCGCACCGGCAGCGATGGCAGCAAGCGCCCACATCGCCCCCAGGCGCTCATGGACGATATCCCGAAGCACCAGTGCCGCGCCGATCATCAGCACGCCGCTGGGCGCGTCGAGGCCGAAGCCCACCGGGATCAGGCAGGGCCCGTCAGGAATGCAGACGGTGCCTACATTGCCGATCAGCCAATTGGCGGCGGGGATGGTGAGCGCGAACAATGCGAAGGAGAGATATCCGATCATGCTGCTTCCTCAAAAAGGTCGGTTTGGAATTGCTCGGGCGGGAGGCTGACGACGCTGTTGATGGTCTCGACAAAGCGCATTGCCTCGCGCCAATCGTTGGCATTACCGCCGCGCTTCCGAGCTGCGAACGACCACGCCATGCTGTCGGCGGTGGCAAGCAGCCGTCGCACCCGAGAATGGAGAAGGGATGTCTGTTTGATACCAAATCCGTGCAGCCGCAGATCAGGGCGCATCAGCTTGATCGCGTTCAGGACCGTGACAATAGCGGCGGGATCGCCATTGCGCTTGCAGACGGAGCCGACGCCCACCCACATGCCACTGGTCAGCCGCGGGCCATAGGCTTCAACGTGCCGCACATAATCGGCGGGCGAATATCCCTGCAGCACCGGCATGACGGGGAACGGGCACTTGCCGTCGAACAGCCGATCCAGCTCGGCAACGAGTGCATCGTATCGCTCGATGGTGAGCCGCTGGTGCTGCTCCACCGTCATGCAGGTGATCGCCAGCATGAACGGCTCGCACATGTAGTCCTGCGCCACTGCGGCGACGATGTTGACCACGCCGGAAGTGTGGAGCCGGTATAGCTCGGCAGCGTAAACCTCGACGCTCTCCCTGTAGCGACCGTGGAGCTTCAATTCCATAAATGCGCCGCTGTCAACCAGCACCTTCACGTTGCCCAGCGGCTTCAGTCGCTTCCAGAGCCGGCGGATGCTGATGCAGGCCAGATCGAACCACTTGGCATCCGATGGCTGGTGCAAGCCGACGAAGAAGGCGACGGGTTCGCTCATCCTACCCAGCCTCACCATCAGGATCTCCGGCACTGTACCGGAAACCGAGACGACTCGCCGTTGCGGATGGCGACGGGTCGGGGGCGAAGCGCTCGTCGGTTCGCTCCTGAAGCTCTTGGCGGCGCTTGGCCGCTGCGGCATCGTCTGTGCGCATGACGCCGGCGAGGCGATGGACCGCCTGCTCCGTCAGCGCCCGGACCCGTTCCTGCGATTCCGGCGATTTCTCGATATCGCGTGGCGGCAGGCGGGGTCTACGGTCGCGTTCACGGTCAAGCCGCGCGTCCCTAGCCTTGTGGACGGCTCTGGCGAGCTGTGGCGCGGTCGGCGGATAGCGCCCGTCGTGTTCCCCGATCTCGCCGGCGACCAGCCTGCGGACGCCTTCCTCGATATCCTGCATGTCGTATTTTCCGACGGCTAGGACGTAGGCCTGCATCGCCGCCAGCGCCCCTTCAGGCGTTGCGGCTCCCTGCAGCGGCGGGAAGGTAGCGAACAATGTCGAGAGGGTCTGTGTCAGGTCGGTCATCGGGTTCGGTCCTCATGGGGACGGTGGCGAAAAGGTGGGAGAT
>Ga0214472_10005512_pt1 | contig 13302 bp, 11 predicted proteins | sample RVTome_6_FD_207662 | JGI IMG/M metagenome (GOLD analysis project Ga0214472, IMG submission 207662) | Soil microbial communities from uranium-contaminated site in the Upper Colorado River Basin, Wyoming, United States - RVT140D175 | ecosystem: Environmental > Terrestrial > Soil > Contaminated >... | reverse complement strand
TGGGAATCATCTTCAGTCAAGAATATTATCGGTATGTTGCAATCAGACTCTGAACTATCAAATAATCCTGACAACATATAAAAAAGCTTTCCCTTTTTGGGAATCGTAGCACCGCTAATCTCTGGTTGTTCCTCTGCATGCTTACCAGGATAGGTTAAAAAACTTATTATCTTATCTATCTTCATTACGTATCCTTTCTACGACAAGCGATGGCTGAGTGCATAACAATAATTAGATGGACCCGCCTAAGTCGCGGGCTTCTTCGTTCCTGTCCGTTTAAGACACCCTTGGAAATCCTGCTCCAAATGTGTCCACTCCTTGTTTGTCAATGTCTTGCTTCCAATCTTGCCACTTAGGTTGGCGTGTTTTGTGGATCAGCATAAGACCCCCCTCATAGACCGTCCATGGGGCTGCAGACTCCGTGGCCTCCTTTATTTAGCACATGCATATAGATCATAGTGGTTTTCACGTCCTTGCGGTCCAGGAGTTCCTGCACCAGCTGTAATGTATACTTGTCTTCCAAAAGATGAGAATTGAGCGGATGCTGAATTTGGCGCTAGTCGCCCCATATTTTTTCCTAAATCTGGTTGGGTTGCGAGTACGACCTCTACAGTCTCCAATCAGAAATCATGTTAATGGTTAAAGTTTCTGAAAATTAAATCATTTTTTATTCCGGGTCAATTTGATATTTCCAGATAACTGTTATTCCCATAATTTATGAATTACAGAATCTAATTTTAGATGAGAGTGAAAAGGATGAACTCCAAATGAGCTCTGTCTTCCCTTTGCAGATTATTAAAATCTCCTCGTTGATCCACTGAAACGGAGGCCCTTCTAAGGGTGGCGAAATCTAAGATAGCTGCAGGCCTCACTGCCCATCGGGCTAATTCCCCAATCATCGGTGTATGAAGCCCTTTGCTCCTGCTCTGTACGCCAAGACGTAAGTAGTTCGTTTTGTTTGCTTTAGAAAAACATCTCATGGATCAATTTCGATATCAAACTTGGGAAGAAGTACCTAAATAGTTCCCAGGAAGCCATTTTTCAGTTCAGTGAAGGGGTTAACGTACGTTTTCGTTTCGATGGTCTTCAAACCCCGTGGTCGGCAAACATAAGTCGCTCCACCCGCAAACATGGCTTTTCCGAGCCGAATGATTAAGATTCTATCCACGGATCCTATCTACCCAACGTCGATTCCCATAATGATGGGTCCATCCGGTGAGGGTAGTGAATCCCAATCTCTGGGAAAACCCTCTATGAAAGAAGGCGTCTCATCCCCAAGTTCCGATTCAATCGGATTTGCGATCTTGAGAGTGTGGTTTCGAACGGTTACCGCATTCAGTGTTTGGTCCACCGGCAAGAAGTCCTGCACAAGTTTGACTGTGATCCCTGAGGAACTCAATGCAGCCCACCGTGCCCGTGCTCGACGTTCAGCCCAAACGCCAATCCATTTTCCATATCCTCAGCGGTTCTTTACCAGGGTTTGGAATCCCGGATGGTGGCGGAGTGCCTGGAACCTTGGGTCTTGTGTGGCGAATAATCTTTGGTTGGGGTTCAGGTCCAATGCCAGTTCGAGGTACCGGAGGGATTCCTCAAGGTTAGCCTGGGCCGCTCGTAGTTGGGCGAACACGTAGAGACCGAAGGCGTGATTTGGATTTAATTCCAGCGCCAGCCGCAGCAATTCATCCCCTTCTCGTAGCTGTTTAACTCTTTCTGGTTCAGGACTTTGCTCTGCCAGAAGAAGGTGGCATCGAGCCAGGTTGATGTAACCGAGCGCATCTTTCGGCTTCAAGCTGATCGCATGGTGGATGGCCGTCATAGCGTGGCTCAATTCGTCGCCAAGAGCCTCTCCCGCTTTGGCCTTTTCGGCAGCTTGTGTCATCCAGGTAAGGCCCATTTGCCCGTAGGCTTTTGCATAGTTGGGACTCAAGGCAATCGCCATTTGAAAGTGGAAGATGGCCTGTTCGGCTTGCACGTCCCAAGGACAGGTTCGCTTGAGCGAGGCCAAGGTTTGGCCCAGGTGGTACAGGCCGCAGTTGTATTCGAAAATGGCATCTTCTTTCACCCAAAGTGCCTGGGAGGCCGCTCGTATGGCACCGCGAAAGGCGTGGAACGGGTCCTCGCCTTCTTCGTCCAGGTTCCTGCCCTGCTGAAAGTAGACTTGTCCCAGAGCATCCCAATATTCAGGTTGTTCCGGCGCGATGCGGGTGGCACGGTTCAGGTTCGCCAAGGCTTCCTCGATGGCCGCACTTGGGTTTTCGCCGCGACTGCGTTTGACATGGCTGGTGAAGATCAACACATCCGCCAGTCCCTGCAAGGCCTGAGGGGAATCCGGTACAACCTCGATGGCTTGAGTGAAGGCCGACCTGGCCGATTGGAGTGCCTCCTCACAGGAAAGGCCGCTGCGGTAACGATAAATGGCCTGGAACATATGGGCCGCACCCTGGATGCGGTAGGCGGCCAGGGCCCGCTGGTAGGCATAGTTCGCCCCATCGAGGTCACCTTGTTCGCGACGTGCCTGGGCCATGGCGAGGGACACATCCCCTATCAGCAAGTAACCCGGGTAAAACTGAGGCTGGTCTGCTAGCAACTGTTCCAAACCTGGCAAAGCCGCTTCAAAATCACCCGCTAGAAATTTTTGGAACCCTTTTAAATAGGCAGGTGCCGGGACAAAATCCTCCTCGGCTTGGTCCAGATATGTTGCCGCCGGAACCAAAAACTGGCGCTCTATTGCTGCCATCCGCTGGTCGTGACCCTTCGGTGAATCCATGGCAATCAAGGCCTGTTTCTCTTGCCAAAAATGCCCCGCATAAGCAAGGCCAAGGTAATAATTCATCAAGGGATCCTGGAACCCTAGACGTTCCGCTCTGCGCAGGGCATCCACGGCCATTTCGTTCTCGCCAACCAGAAGGTGGGTCCGGCCCAGGGCGAACAACAAACCGCCAGGGGCTTTGGTCGACCCCATTTCCAGCATCCATTGCCGCTGCAGATCACGCACCCGGGTTCGTTCTTCGGTAAGTTGGTGGATTGGCGCCATCTTCGCAGCCATGACGGTGCGGTCGAGGCGTTCCACATCGCGGACCAATTCGCGATCACGCATGGCAATCTTGCGCATGGCCGCAGCTTCCAAAAAGGTATGGCCCGCCATGAGGAACGCCACTAGAAGAAATGCCATGCCCACACCCATAGGCAGCCAATACTTTCGCCGCCGGGCCATCCATTTCGACATTCGATAGGACCAGCTTGGCGGTCCGACCGAAACGGCCTCCCCAGTAAGCAGACACCCAACGTCGGCTTCCAAGGTGCTGACCGATGGGTAGCGGTCACTTGGATCCTTGGCCAATGCCTTCTCAATAATCCAATACAATTCGCGGGGTAAACCACCCAGGGTGGTGCGATCGACGGTTCGGCGAGATTTTGCTCGTAAATGCTGCGGCGGTTCCTGCTGTATTTGCTGAAGCATGGTGGACAATGGCTGGCCGGGGTCGAAGGGCGCTTCCCCGAAAACCAATTGGTAGAGCACGGTTCCCAGCCCGTAAATGTCGGTTCGAAAGTCCACACTTTCGCCTCGGGCCTGTTCGGGTGCCATGAAACAGGGGGTTCCCATCAGGCCGCCCACCTTCGTTTCCAGGGTTTGCCGAATCGCTGGAAGGTCCACACTTTTGGCAATGCCGAAATCAATGATTTTGGCGCGAGGTGGACGAGCTTGGGTCACCAGGATATTGGACGGGTTCAAATCCCGGTGAATCACCCCCCTGCCATGAGCAAAAGTAACCGCCTGGCATACTTGCAAAAAGAGTTGCAAACGGACCTCGAGCGGAAACTGTCCACCGGCCTCGTCCAAGGGTTTTCCGTCGACGTACTCCATCACAAAATAGGGCCGGCCCGCTGGGGTAGTTCCTACCTCCAGAAGTTGGGCGATATGCGGGTGGGTCATGAGCGCCGCAACGCGCCTTTCGCGGTCGAATCGTGCCAGTGTCTCCTCGGTTGGCAACCCCGATCTGATGATTTTAATGGCAACCGTACGCGTGATCGGACCCGTTTGCCTGGCGCGATACACACAACCCATGCCACCTTCGCCAAGACAGGCCTCCAGGTAAAAATCGCCGAGCGTCTGTCCCACTTCCGCCGGTAAATAGCCATCGGGGCAGTCGGTCACCATAGGACCAACCGCAAGGTCGGCGGTGGCGGCATTGTCCAAAGTGAGCAAACGGGCCACTTGATCCGCGATTTGGGGATCCAACCGGAAAAGATTCTCAAGCCACTCTCTGCGGTTTTCGCCCTCGAGGTCCAGGGCTTCGGCAAATAGATTTTTGATGCGTTTCCAGCGTTCGGGTTCCATCTAAACACTACCTTGAAGTTTGCCAGTGAGCCAGGCTTTGGCCATGCGCCATTCCGTGTTGATGGTTCGTGTCGAAAGCGAGAGTACATCGGCGATTTCATGGATCGTCAAACCCAAAAACAGCCTGAGTTCCGCTACCTTGCACTGACGAGCGTCCAGCGCTTTCAATTCCAATAAAGCCTGGTCCAAGTCCAATAAATGGTAGGTTTCCGACCCGTCGCCATGTTGTTCCTCATTGAAGGTGACTTTAAATGCCTCGCCACCCCGTTTCTGGCGATTGCGGTGACGTGCCTGATCCACCAGAACGCGGCGCATGGTTTTCGCCATCAAGGCAAAATAATGTTCGCGATTGTTCCATGTCACCGAATCGCCCATTAAGCGGGTAAGGGTTTCGTGAATCAGATCCCCAGCTTCCAAAGTAAAGCGATAGTCTCCTCTCCCGAGCAACTGCCTCGCCATCACTTCCAGGTCAGCGTAAATTTCACAAAGAACTTTCTCACCAGCATCAAGGTCTCCGCCTTGCCACTGGTTCAGAAAATAGGTCACAGCACCTTGACTAGCCATAAAGCCTCCATGTTTTCCTGTCATCGCCAAAAGGGTTTCCAAGCATTGAAAACCATCGAATATATATAGAAAAGAATTCCACAACTCATTGCTAATAAAGTACTTGGATTAATTCATCGAAAGACTGGCTGCATTGGGGAACCAGCACAAGATCATTGGATTTTCCAATCGAGCCGCAATTTGGATGCCAATACAAATTGGGGGTTTCTACCAACTAAAACGATTGAGCGAACCACATGGTTCAACCAAGATTGCGCACTTTTTCCCTGCACAGCGCTGAAGAAAGTAGGCGAGGCAAAATGCCTCCCGGAAACGGGTCACTACCCGAAAATTTACTTTTACCTGAATGGAACGATTCTTAACGGCGAACTTGTCCAATCTTTTGGGCTGCAACGACTTGTGTGCCTCTTCCCCGTACCCACCGGGTACACCCGCGGGTCACCCAAGTCATTTCGCTCCAAAGCCATAGCCAGTTTCATCCCCACGGATCGCGGACTTCAGGTTTTAGAAAGGTCATGAAATGAAAGTATTTCTCACAGCGATGCTCGCGGCCATTGTGCTCTTTGCAGGATCCGCGTTCCTTTCTCAACCGGCGCAAGCCGAAGAACTCCCACCTTCGGTGCTTTGCGCCATGCAGTGCAACGAGAACTTTTTAACCTGCCAACTTGAATGCACCAACGGTGGCGGAATCATCACCATTGGTCCATTCCCTGATTTCCAACTATTGCAGTGTTGGAGTCAGTGTCAAAACCAAAGCAATGCCTGTCTCCTGGCCTGCGGCACCTAACCAATTTCAAACCAATCGAGCCGGTACCGTCACAAGGCGGTGCCGGTTTTCCTGCGAAGGAGGATCGCGCCATGTCTTACACGAAAATTCTCAGCATTTACAGTCTTACGGCTTCCTTTTTGGTGTTGGGATTGGCCTATCAGAATGGGAAACTCAAAAAGGGTTCGGGTCCTGAAGACGCCTTCCCTGTCTCCCGTCAACAACATCAATTCGATTATTCCGGGACACCGATTATTGGAGATCCCGACGCGCCAGTAACCCTGACCGTGTTCAGCGAGTTCGAGTGCCCCCACTGCGCCGAAACCGCCGTAACCCTCCACGCCATCGTCCGCGAATACCCTGACAAGGTAAGGGTTGCGTTTAAACACCTGCCGTTGAACCAACACCAACATGCCAAGTTCGCTGCGGCAGCATCCATGGCGGCCCATTCTCTCGGGTATTTCGAGGCCATGCACGAGACACTGTTCACCATTCAAGACACCCTGACACCAGATAACATCCGAACCGTCGCAGAATCTATGAACATGGACATGACCGCTTTCGATCAATGGGCCGATCCGGAGCTTTGGGAGCCCTTGTTCGAACGCGACCGGCGCGAAGCCATAAGCGCTGGCGTCCAGGGAGTACCGTATGTCTTCATCAACGGCGTCCACCATCGTTATCCGTCGTTCACCGCATTGAAGGCGGCCATCGACGAAATACTGGAGAAGCAAACCCCAGCCACTTAAGGGATTTGTGCCATGCGCCACCCCACATTTCTTTTTGGCTCAGACATTTCTTCCGGCGGCCTGACGAGGCAAGGCCGCCGGGAGAGGTCAGGATAAAATCTGCCACTCAGATTGCGGCTCGATCCCTCTGTGATGCTTCAGATGGCATTGGAGAACTCTGGAATTCGATTAGGAAGAGTCTCTCTTCAACTGTCTCTATAGACTTTACCTATATTGGATTTTTTGGCGCAACGGCCGGGAAAAGGAACGCATCGTCTGATTGAACGGTGGGTGCCCAATGAGGGTGGTATCGGGTTTGGGTTAGCATAATAAAGCGGCCAATTACACGACTTCATGTCAGTTGGCGGGACTTAGCTTACAATGATTCCCCTTCCCTGCGTTAACCTATCATTGGGAGGTACTTCGCTCTTTTGTGTACCATTTTTTTTGCCTATAAAGTAATCGACACCCTGCCCCTTTTGGTTGCAGCCAATCGCGACGAGTTTTACGCGCGCCCCACCCAGTCGATGCATTTCTGGAGCGAAGCGCCCCATCTCCTGGCAGGAAGAGATTTGTTGGCAGGAGGTACCTGGCTGGGTATTTCGACTGCGGGCAATCTGGCAATGGTGACCAATTTCCGCGATCCTGGCGAAACGATAGAGAATCCCCTTTCGCGTGGTCAAATCCCCGAGCGCTTCCTGAGAGAGGGACCCTCGGTTGAAGCCTATCTTCAGAGTCTGATGGAGGAACGGCAACGCTACCGCGGATTCAATGTGATTTTTGGTTCGGTGGAGACTCTTTATTACTATTCCAACAGAACGGGTAAGGCCCAGCGTCTGGAACCGGGATTCTATGGCTTGAGCAACCATCTCTTAAACACGCCCTGGCCCAAAGTAACCTTTGGTCTGGAAACCATGAAAAAAATGGGAACCCAACCTGATCGTTGGTCAAACAACGCGCTCCTTGGCCTGCTAAAAAACCAAGAGAAACCACCTGACCATCAACTGCCCGATACCGGTGTTGGGCTCGATTGGGAACGCTTGCTTAGCAGTATCTTCATTTCTTCTCCAAGCTATGGGACCCGCCAGAGTACGATTCTGAAATTCATGGAAAACGGTGGGATAACAGTTCAGGAAAGCCAGTGGAGACCGGGAAACAAAGAGTCACTGGAGAGTACTTTTAACATTCCGCCGCCGGCTTCTCCACTCTGAACATTTCTGGGGCTACCCTAAACCGCTTCTCGCAGGTAAACTTAGGGCGGAAGTGGATGGCGGCTGGTGCCGTTCGCAGTCTTCAAAACTGTTGGTGTGCCGCTTGAGCGGTGGACGGTGGGTTCGATTCCTGCGCACTTCCGCCAAATTACCTGGGAGCTAAACTTTGTTCAAACGCTGGGGTTTTGTCTTGATCCTGTGTGTGGTTGTCCTTATCGGGTGTGGAAAAAAAGCACCGCCAAAACCCATTAAATCCAACCTGTTATTTCTCCAAAGCCACCCATCCCTGCTTGCTTACGAGGCCTGAACGATCCGTACTTCCATAACGCTTCCTCACATCAGCCTTTGTTTGGCGACATCCCTCGATGGAAAAATCAGCCAGGCTCCTGGCGAGGGTCCCAACTTCACTTCGCGCTTTGACCGCGACAAGCTCTTTCGGCTGAGGGCTGAGGCCGACATCCTCTTGGTTGGCGCTCAAACCGTGCGGGTTGAGCGATTACCGCCATTGATCCGCTCTCCAGAGTATATTCAGAAGCGCCGCCTTAAAGGGTATCCTGAACACCCGGCTATTGCCGTAGTCAGCCAATCCCTTAACCTTCCATGGAAAAGCGACTTTTTCACCCAAGCCCAGCGTCCCTTCTTCCTCGTCACTGGGGTGGCACCCGTTCATGTTTCCAGTCTCGCCAAAGAACTAGATATGAATTTGATTGAAACCGGCACTCCCCTGAACTTGAAAGCTGGTTTACATCAACTTTATAAAAACGGCTTTCAACGTCTTCTTTGTGAAGGTGGCGGGCACTTGGTATCCTCTCTTCTGAATGAAGACCTCGTTGACGAACTTCATCTCACAATTGCACCCACGCTCATTTCAGGAATGGATACTCCCTCGCTTACAGCTGGCGAGAGGTTTGTTCCCCAGCGGCGATTCACTCTGAAGGATTGTCAAATTGTAGAATCCGAATTGCATCTTTGCTACCAGCGGGCGTAACCCCCACACGAAATCTTTTTACAGGAACCCACCATGGAATTTCACGGAAGTGATCGCTACTATCTCGATCCGCAGCTCAAGGCGATTGTCAACATGGCAATCGCTATGGAAAAGCCTCTTCTCATTACTGGGGAACCAGGTACCGGAAAAACTCAGCTTGCTTTCGAGATTGCCCGCAGTCTTGATCTTGATCTTGAAATATTGCGCGCCAAGTCCACTATAAAAGGTGAAGAGGCTTGTTATGTTCAAGACACTGTCTTGAGGTTGAATGATGCGCGCTTTGGAAGTGCTGAAACAGGCAGAGACGTTCAGAATTTTTTCGATTACGTCATTTGGGGACCTATCGGTCGAGCCTTTCGAGCACCCCTGCGACGCGTCCTGCTCCTGGATGAGATTGACAAGACAGAAACCGATGTTCAAGACAACCTTTTGGATGTCTTGGAAGATAAGCAGTTTGTCATTCGCGAAGTGAATCAGGTTATTCAAGCTCAGATTGCTCCCATTATTCTGATCACTTCAAATGCAAAACGGGAACTATCGGATCCTTTTCTTAGAAGATGCTTTTGTCACCACATTGCCTTTCCTACTCCAGAAGATATGCGTCATATTGTGGGCTTGCACTTTCCGGAGATCAAACCACAGTTATTAGAAGCAGGACTTGAAATATTCTACGAATTACGGGATGCGGGTTATGAAAAACCACCCGCAACAAGTGAATTGTTGAATTGGTTTGAGGCACTCATGCGGTCTAACCAGGAAGTTAAAGGCGGGAAGCACCTGCCCTTCCCGGGTGTGTTGCTGAAACGAGCCAACGATTTGCTGGAACATCATGGTTTGTCTAAAAAACCAAAGCCCTATGCGAGTCGTTACTGAGGAGTACCTGAAATGGTTCAGCCAGAAGCTGTCAAAGAGGACGTGGGTCTCCCCTTTCTGGATTTCTTCTTCCAACTCCGCGATGAGGGCTTGGAAATAGGCTTGCGAGATCTGTTGGATTTTTATCAGGGCCTTGAAAAAGGTCTGGCAAATGATTTAAACCATTTGTTCCTATTAGGGCGCCTATGTTTCGTTCGCAAAGTTGGAAATTACGATTTATATTACCGAACCTTTCAGAGATATTTTCGCGGAATTCATCTACCACCGGTGGCTGAGGGCGATCCTCGATTGCTTCAGACAAAAGCTTTTGCAGAATGGCTCTCGGAAGCATTTGCCCGTGGGGAACTATCCCAGGGCGACATTTGGCGTCTTTCCCGAGATGAGCTCATACGGCGTTTTTGGGAAACGGTTAAGGAACAGAGTGAAGCACATCATGGCGGCAATCGTTGGGTAGGCACTGGCGGATCATCCTCCTTTGGGCACAGTGGGTTTGCGCAAGAAGGTATTCGCGTCAACGGGCCTTCCAGGAGCCGCAGCGCGCTGCATGTTTTTGGCGATCGGCGCTATGTTGACTATGACTCATCGCAAGGTTTGACGGGTGAAAATATGCGTCAGGTGTTGGGTCAATTGCGCCACATGAAACGGACGGGTCTTGCGACAATGCTTGATATGCAGGCCACGATTGATAAGACGGCGCGGAATGGCGGGGAAATCGAACTGGTTTTAACTCCTGAACAGCGGGATCGCCTGCGCCTTCTTGTGTTCTTTGATAACGGCGGGAGTTCCATGCTTCCATTTGTTGCCATCACCCAGTTGCTGTTTTCTAAGATCCGCAGTAGTTTCAGGGATTACAGCGCCTATTATTTTCACAATACCCTCTTTAAAAATGTTTACAGCGATGCACAAAGACGTGCCCCTGTTCCTCTTGCCAAAATTCTCCAACAGCCATCTGATACTCGGGTTTTCGTGGTGGGAGATGCTTGTATGGCCCCGGAAGAGTTGGTTTCACCCTATGGAGCTCAGGCTTGGGAAGATTCGGATCCAGAACCAAGCCGTTGCTGGTTAGAGAGGCTCAAAGCCAGGTTTCAACACATGGTTTGGCTTAACCCCATTCCCCAGGACCAATGGAATCGAGTTCACGGTTCATGGACCTTGAGAGAGATTGCAAGCCTGGTTCACATGGAGGTCCTGAGCCTGGGTGGCATTCAGAGGGCCGTGGATTATCTGAGCCAGCCCGCGGGTTGATGTTCTCGCAATAATGCAACTGATTGGTCGTCTTTTTGCTATGATGCGCCGATGCCGGATTGCGGCAAGTTATCGCGTCTCTTCTTGCGGAGATTGAGGACGGGTGCTTTCGAACAATCCGATTGCGAGTTGAAACATGGCGTACAGGAAAACACTTCGAAAAATTCGACAAAATATTCTATACGCTAAGACACCTCCTAAAATCACGGCGCTTTCTTTGGCCCTGGGAATTGGAATCGCGCTTGGCCCCTTTCCGGGTCTTCATTTTTTCCTTGTATTTATCCTCCTGAAATTTTGTCGCCTGAACAATATCGTTCTCCTGGGTGGTGTATTTCTCCACAATCCTTGGACCATGATTCCAATCCACGCGCTAGGCTTGATGGTTGGCGACCTGATTCTTCACGGCCACCTTGCTTCCGTGGATACCCTTTCGGCAGTACCGTGGAAGGAGTTTGGGTTTCTTTCCCTCTTTCAAAAACAATTCTGGGACCAAAATGGCGAATCGTTTTTAAAATTGCTGCTGCCATTCGGCATTGGCTCCAGTTTGATAGGCGTCCTTTCCGGGATTTTTTCCTACCACACAGCGCTTCAATTTCTCAGGAGGAGGTTGCCAGATGAGTTTCGCCAGTCCCCACCTATTGCATAAGTTGCCCATTGAGGATGCATCCTTCTATCGTCAAGCTGGTATTACCCTTCTTGACTGGGCGACTGCTGTTCTGCGCAGGCACTCAGTACAGGCAAATATTCTGAATGCAGCACCTGGGTTGGCCAGATTGTTAAACCTGGTTGCCTGGCATCCCGATCATCAAATGGAATATCTTGATCAGGCACAGACCACCGGAGATTTAGTCATTCATGTTGCTTTGCATCAGGCTATCCACGAGTATTTTAAAGACGATGCTACCGAGTTCCGAATTGCAGGTGAAGCCTTAGCCAGTGCTTCCGACATTTATCTGGTAGGACTCTTTGCCCAGGCAGGTCTGGAGCCATCCTTCCTCTCAGAATCCCTGGAAAGCTATTCCTTTTACTACGAAACCTATGGCTCATTGCAGGAATTAGAAACGCTGCTTACGGAGTGGATGGCCAATCCTTACCAGAGCATGCTCCAATTGGCGCGCTACCTCTACCAATTCACCAGAGAGCTCTTGCTGGGTCAAAATACCCTTGCCCGAATAAAACCCTTCTCATCCTCGCGGTATTACCCTTTGGTGCACCATTACCATCTCACCAACTGGGTACTGATGTTGGGAAAAAACCAGCGACAAACCCCCGAGAACAACCAGGCTGTCGAATCGCTTTTCTCTATGCTCGGAGCCTCCGAAACAGCTTTTGAGGCACTTCTTGCTGGTCAGCAGACTCCCAACCTGGATTTGTAGGTGGAACCCCTTTTTGTTTGGCACATCAACTGCTAAGCCAGGTGTATGCGAATTGCGTATAGTATGCTTATTAAGTGAGACATCAAAAATTCAGGGGTTGGTTCATGATGATGGTTTTCCAAAAAGTAAAGCGAATGCCAAGGGTTCATAGCAAGCTGCTTATCTTAGGAGTGGCAGCGCTGTGTGTTTCGATGTTAACGGCCATGATGGCACCGCAGAACGGCGATAAAGTGAAAGTTTTTTATGGCCAGGATCGCAACATCAAATTTGTTATGTCGGGAAGAGCGGGTAATCTCACTCTTCTTGCAACGGACCAGGAAGAGGGCTTTATTTCTGCCAATTACCAGAAAGGCAGTGGTTATGTGCGCTTTGATCGACAAAACCAAACCATCGAATGTCGGTCCCGCATACCCTATACCCTCAATCGCCTTTCAAAGCATATTCAAACGGTTGCGCCGGTTGTCGAGGCACAAATACCCAAGAATGCGGAACTGGATGTCCACGTGAATGTGACAAGTATGGGTCTTGGAAGTCTTGATTTCACAGATTTAAACATTTCAAAGTTCAAATTCGATGTCAATTACGGGGATGTAGACATCAGTTTCCCCACTCAGAACACAAGCATTGTCCGTCATCCGGCCAAAATCCACTTAATGACGGGCGATTTAGAAATCAATGGTCTTGCCAATCTCATGGCTGACAAGGTCAATATCAATGGCGGAATCGGGGAAATTAGTATCGATTTTGGCACCAGGTTACACAAGGACATGGAAGTCAAGATCGATCATGATATCGGTGCTATGGAAGTTTTCATTCCCAAAGGCACCAAGGTCTTGGTGTTTGGAACCTCGCGCGATCTGGCCCCGTTTGGATTTATTAAGCAAGAGAAAGGCTGGCAGGCGGAAGTGTTCCACGAGCGCAGTCCTACTCTCACCCTGAAAATGAAGGGTCCTTTAGGGGATTTAAAGATTCATTGGCAGTAAAGTCCGCTGCGTTTTCCAGATGGGGAACACTTGACCGAGATTAAAACCTCTAGAAAAATTCGGTTTAGGATGGATGAAGATTTTCCCCATCTGGTATTATGAAGATCTCGTCACACAAAAATTTGCCAAACGCCTATGCACGGCAATTGTCTGGGGCTTACAAAACAGATCCCATTTTGGGGAGCATCTGTTTTTTATTTATGGATGGGTGAGGTTTTAATAAATGCTG
>Ga0214472_10005511_pt1 | contig 13305 bp, 11 predicted proteins | sample RVTome_6_FD_207662 | JGI IMG/M metagenome (GOLD analysis project Ga0214472, IMG submission 207662) | Soil microbial communities from uranium-contaminated site in the Upper Colorado River Basin, Wyoming, United States - RVT140D175 | ecosystem: Environmental > Terrestrial > Soil > Contaminated >... | reverse complement strand
CCAATCCTTCTTATGCGCCACCCCGTTATTCGTCAGCGGCGTGTCGTACTCCTCGAAGTACAGATCCTGCCCCTGCTCGTCGCCCCACATCCCCGAGAACACCACCGAGCCTTCCTCTCCCTGCTTGCCCACCCGCATCTTCCCCGCTCGACGCCCGAAGCTGCCCATTTCACCGGACACTTCCATTCCTTTGAAGGACTGTTTCGTCACGATGTTGATCACGGCGAACATGGCCCCGGTGCCGTAGAGCGCCGAGCCCGGCCCGCGCACCACCTCGATCCGCTCGACCAGGTCCAGGTCCAGCCCCAGCCCGAAATCGATAAAAACACTTCCGGTAGCGTTTTCGTTGAGGGTATGGCCGTTGACCAGGACCAGGATGCGGTTGTTGTAGTCGCGTAACTGGCCGAAACCGCGCACCCCGACGTATTCGATTTCGAGGTCGTCGCTCAGGTAGAAGCCCGGCACGCGGGCGAGCACATCCGTAAGGGTTTGGTCGCCGTAGCGGCGGATATCCTCAGCGGTGATGACAGAGACCGATGCAGGGGCCTCGCGGGCCGTTTGCTCATACTTTGACGCGGCGGAGACGCGGATGTCCAGCAGCGACTCAAGCGAGACGGCTTCGATATCTGTTTCGGCCTCCTGCGCGTGCAGGGAGTGCGGAAATACTGCGGCGGTGGTACAGAGCCACACACCTAAGAACCATCGTACGCCCATCGGACTGTACCGCTTCTAGTGGCTTCTCACCTGCTAATTGCAGACTTGTCTCCCTATATATCGGCTCAGACAGGTTTCAGTTAAGTCGAGACCACGAGGCGGACCAGCCCTTCCCGCTATTTCTCAAGAGCTGTATAAACGGGATAGGGCCGTTTAGCCTACCGGGGGGCATACGCCTCTATGCTGCCTCGCACGGCAAGCACGCGGCACGACCAACCATGGGCGATACGTCCCCACGCCTGCAGATCGGTCGCAGACACCGCCGCCCATGAAACGCCGGGCGACCGCCGGACAACCTCTGCCAACAACGCAGCCGTGAAGGCATCTCCCGCCCCGGTCGTATCCACGGCGTCAACCGGGGTAACCTTCACGTCCACGCGCTCATCAGGCGTTTGCAGCGTCGCGCCCAGCGCGCCCCGTGTCAACACGAGCATGGAGAGGCCCGAAGCCAGCACATCGGCCGGCGTCCTTTCCCCCATGAGGGCCGCCCAGTCGTCCACCTGCAGCTTCAGCAGGTCCACATACCGGAGCGCCTGTTCGAAGCGCTCGCGGAAGGGGCGGGGGTCGGGGATGTGGTCGAGGCTCAGGTTGGGGTCGAAAGACACGAGGGCGCCGTGTGCCTTCACCTTCGCCAGCAACGCCAGCGTAGTCTCGGCGGAGCGTGCGGCAAGCAGTGTCGTCGCACCGAAATGAAACAGCGTGCAATCCGCCAGGTCCCCCAGCGGCAGGTCATCCAGATCGATGGTGTCGTAGGCGCTCCGCATGTTGTGCATCTCAAAATCGGGCACGCCCCGCTCATCCAGCCCGACGAGTGCGATTTTGGTCGGGTACCGGGTGTCGGTCGCTACACCTGCGTCGGAGAGGCCATACGCCCGGAGTTGATGCCGCAGGAAGACGCCGTGCGAGTCGCGGCCGACTTTGCTCCACAGCCGCACGGGCACGCCGTGATGATGCAGGCCCACGGCCACGTTGGCCTGTGAGCCTCCGGCGTGCTTCTCGAACCGCTCCACCGCCCACAGCGGCTTCCCCGGCTCCAGGCTGATGTAGTCGGCCATCAGCTCTCCAAAACAGATGACAGGCATGGGCGGCGTTAATCGAAAGCGATGCCGGTCTCTTCAGCCATAAAGCGAAGATCTTCGACGACGGGGATGAGCAGGGGGATGCCGGTATGGCGGCGGCGGCGCTCGGCCTCGTGCTCGGGGTCTCCGGGGATGAGAGGGCCTTGGGTACCGGGGGCCGGGCGGGTGGCGCGGAGCGTTCGGATCCAGGCGTCCACCTGCGTCTTGAACTCGTCCGGGTCGATGAAACCGTCGATCCGGAGGGCGCCGAAAAAGTGCCCGAGGCCCCTGCCTACACTCCGGGAGGGGATCGCCTGTTGCAGCGAGAACGGCGGGGTGAACGGCCCCCAGTTGGCGCCGCTCAGCACGGCGCTCAGCATATCTACCATCGTCGCGAGGCAGTACCCTTTGTGCCCGCCATGGGCGTAGTCGGACCCCAGCGGCAGCTGCGCCCCACCGTCCACGACGGCATCGGGGTCGTTGGTATCCCGCCCATCCCGGTCTATAGCCCAGCCGTAGGGCAGCGACTCCTCCAGCCGCTGCGCCTGTTCGATCTTCCCGTAGGCCACGGTGCTCGTCGCCATATCGATGACGATTGGTGGTTCCTCCTTCCCCGGGAAGGCGATGGCGATGGGGTTGGTGCCGAGCATTGCCTCGGCGCCCCATAGCGGGGTTACGATGCGCGTCGTGTTCGTCATCGCCCAGCCGATCAGGTCGTAGGCGAGCGCCTCCAACACATAATAGCCGGCAATGCCGTAGTGGTTGCTGTTGCACACACTGACCCACCCGCTCCCGACCGCCTGCGCCTTTTCCATTGCTATCCGGTTCGCCTGCGGCCCCACGACAAGGCCCAGCCCGTTGTCGCCGTCGATGCGGGCTGTGCTGGGCGTTTCGCGGAGGATCTGTAGCCTTGGACGCGGGTTGATGCGGCCGACGGCCAGCAGATCGTAATAGCTGCGGAGCCGGGCCACACCATGGGAATCGATGCCCCGCAAGTCGGCAGCAGCCAGCACATCCGCCGCCACCTGTGCATCGGCTTCGGGGACGCCGAAATGCGCAAAGATGCGCCGGCAGAACGTATGGAGTTGCGCTATGGGGTAGGTACCGGCAGGTTCCGTGACGGCCATAAGCAGAGAGGGATAAGAAGGGGAAGAGGGTGAAGGTGCCCGGACAGGTTAAGGCTTCCCACCCATACTCTCAAACGCAGCGGAAAAACCACAAAGACAACGGCCAGGAACTTCAAGGTGTCGTAGAACTCGACCATGGTGACACCCTTACTGACGAAGCTGTCGAGCGCCTGTTTGGAGGCCAGCAGGATCACTACAACGATGCCGGTTGATAGCCGGCGTCTCATAATCCTTCACCAGATAGCCGAGCCAGAAGGTCAGCAGCGCGGCAATTTCGGTTGTCAAGCCGAGGCTTACGGCGGTCTCCCGGTAATACCCGATGCCGAACAGGATGAGCAACCCGCCAAACGTTATCAGGGTAAAAACGGGTTGGCCGAGCAACGCACACACAGCGCCGAGGAGAGAAACAAGGGTAAACGTCCGCAGCCCTGCGGACTTCTTCTCGCCGGGCTGGCGGTCTTTATAGCGTTCGACGCCTATAACAAGCCGACTGCCAGCGCTTCCGCAAAGGTCTTGATCAGTTGAAGATTTACCGATAGTTCCATCCTCATCACCAGTAATTGCTCTACGGTACGCGTCACCCTCGTCCCAGATACCGGTCCCGCCCCCGGACGAGGGCTTCGATCTTTCGGTCGGCGATGGAGCGTTGGAGCATCCAGAAGCCGCAGTCGGGGTGAACCCAGCGAACCCGCCCAGGCCCGAGCCGCCGCTCGGCACGCGCCAGCCGTGCCGCAACCTCATCAGCCGTCTCGACATGGTTGACCTTGACGTCGATCACGCCGAGGCCGATTTGAATGCGCGGGTCGATACCCGCCAGGGCGTCCAGGTCCGCCTCGGGCCGGTGGGCGAGTTCGAGGACGAGGTGGTCGACATGGAGGCTGTTCAGGAAATCCGTCAAGGCGGCCCAGGTCCCCTGTTGGATCGTCTGCCCGCCGTAGTTGCCGAAGCAGAAATGCACGGCACGCTCGCCCTCGAAGGCGTCGAGCACCCGGTTGAGGGCGCGGGCGGCGAGGGGGGCGCCTTCGGGATGCCCCGGCACGTTGGCTTCGTCGAGTTGGAGACAGGTACAGGGCAGGCCGCGCACCTGGGCCGCCAGCACATCCGCCACGGCCATCGTGAGCGCCTCGAAGTCACCGTAGTGCTGATCCAGCAGGGTACGGGCGAGCATGTAGGGGCTCGTGACGGTGAACTTAAACGGACCGCCGGCCAGCCCCGCCGCGCGGCGGCAGTCTTCGATGAGGTTGAGCCCGCCTTCTCCCAGCGGCCCCTCTACGACGCCCGCCGGCCGGGTGCGAAAACGCAGATGGTCCTGCGCCCGAAAAGCCTCATAGTCGGAACGCCCCATCCGGCTACGGACGCCCGCCATCGGCCCGATGAAATACTCGATCATGCCGTTGGTATCGGGGTGGTTGACATCGAAGCGGTACAGTTCGCCGTCGGTGGGCAGGTCGATACCGGCAGCCTGCTGGACCTGAAACACGACGCGCGTCGCGTCCACGAGGGCCTGTTCGCTTGGGAGGGCAACGAGCCAGCCGGGCACCGGGTAAGAGCCCACGGTCGTCGTCAGGATGGGGAGGTCGTCTGTGCTCATGGCAGGTATTTTAGATCCTGTTGCCTGGCTGATATATGTAAGGATAGGCATAAAGAGGAGGGAGGGGAGAAGAGAGAGGAAGGATTTTTCGAGGGTACATTTTGCTGTCTCCCCTCCCTCCTCGCCCCTCTCTCCTCATCATTATCCCCTTTCCAAAGGGCACCGGAGCAACAGAATTTTGTGTACTCATTATTAGAGCCGAGGCAGGGTGAGGCCGCCGTCGATGGTCAGGACGTGTCCGGTTGCATAAGAAAGATCGCCACGAGCCAGCAGGGCGACAGCCTTACCGACATCGGCAGGCAGGCCCCATCGGGCCTGGAGCAGCAGGCCCTCGCCGATCAGCCGGTCGTATCGCTCCGCTACGCCGGCCGTCATGTCGGTGCTGATAAGGCCCGGCCGCACTTCATAGACCGGGATGCCGTATTCGGCCAGCCGGACGGCCCACAGGCGGGTAGCCATGCTGAGGCCGGCCTTAGAGATACAGTACTCTCCCCGACTGGGTGAGGCCACGGTAGCTGAGATGGAGGAGATATTTACGATGCAGGCCGCGTAAGCGTCGTCCACCGACTGGTCGATCATCCAGCGGGCGACGGCCTGGGTCAGAAAGTGAGGCCCTTGCAGGTTGACTCGCAGCACCTCTTCGAAACTCGCCTCCGTGGCCGCCAGCAGGTCAAGCCGTACACGCGGCGCCATCCCGGCGTTGTTGACCAGCAAATGCAGCCGCCCGTAGTGTTTTTGCACCGCCGCAACCAACGCCGCCCTTGCAGCAGGCGAGGCGAGATCGGCCATGACATACAGCACCTCGGCACCCGTCTCCTGCAACCCCTCAAGGACTTCTTTCACGGCCTCGGCACGACGCCGGCCGCAAAGGGCCAGCGCATACCCGTCGCGGGCCAGCGCCTCCGCAATCCCCAGCCCGATCCCTCGCGTCCCGCCGGTCACCAGCGCTACTTTTTGCATGATGGTTCTTGGATTGGGCTCAAGGTTCAAGCGAAGGCACATCCATCCAGCGCCGCGCTTGCGACGAGGCATAGCCTTGTTCGGCCAGCTGCACGCCTCTGGCGCCATCCAGCAGGGTGTGAGGAAACGGTGCCCCGGCCACAACGTGACGCAGAAACTGAGCCCACTGCGCCTTGAAAGCATTGTCGTACGGCTCATGGTCCGGCACGGGCACCCACCCGTCAAAGAAATCGATGGGCTGCGGGACGTCGGGGTTCCAGACCGGTTTGGGCGTCGCGCCGTACGGCTGTACCCGGCAGTCGCGCAAGCCCGCCACGGCGGAGCCCTTCGTGCCGTCCACCTGCAACGTCAGCAGGTCGTCGCGCCGTACGCGGACGCACCACGACGCGTTGAACTGGGCCACGATGCCGCCTTCGAGTTGAAAGGTGGCGTAGGCGGCATCATCCGCCGTCGCGTCGTAGGGCCGCCCCTGCTCATCCCAACGCCGGGGGACATGGGTGGCTCCCAGGCACGAGACGGCTTGCACCGCGCCGAAAAGATGGTCCAGCACATACCGCCAGTGGCACAGCATATCCAGCATGATCCCGCCGCCCTCCTCCTTGCGGTAGTTCCACGAGGGCCGCTGGGCGGTGACGGACTCGCCCTCGAAAACCCAGTAGCCGAACTCTCCCCGGACGGACAGGATGCGGCCGAAGAAGCCGGTATCGCGTAGCATCTTGAGCTTCAGCAGCCCCGGCAACCACAGCTTGTCCTGCACCACGCCGTGCTTCACCCCTGCGGCCTCCGCCTGCCGGTACAACTCCATCGCCTCCGCCGTAGTCAGCGCCGACGGCTTTTCGCAGTAGATATGCTTGCCGGCGGCGATCGCCCGTTGTACCGAAGTCGCACGGAGCGCGGTCGTCTGGGCGTCGAAGTAGACCTGGCAGTTGGGGTCGGACAAGGCTTCATCCAACTCAGTGGTCCACTTGCGGACGCCGGTGCGGGCGCTGAGGGCCGCCAGCCGGGTCGCATTGCGGCCGACAAGGATAGGCTCAGGCAGGATGACGGTATTTTCGCCCACAGGAACACCGCCCGCCTCGATGATGGCCAGGAGGGAGCGGATCAGGTGCTGGTTGGTCCCCATCCGCCCGGTCACGCCGTTCATGGCGATGCCGACAGTATGGATGGTAGCGTTTTTCATGGTTTTCTGAAACGTGATTCCTGATACGTGATGTCTGATACGTGATACGTGATGTCTGATACGTGATACGTGATACGTGAACTCGTTATTGGGGTCTTCAACAATCGAAAACCGCTAAAAAAACTATTTCATGAACGTCAAAGACTATCTGGGTGGATCATATTAAGTTCACGTATCACGTATCAGACATCACGTATGCTGTGGTGCGGCGCCTTCGGGGAGGGAGGGTGCTTCGACGCCTGCGCGCGGGAGCGTGCCGGCCAGTTCCTGCCGCCAGTGCGCGACGTCGCCGGCCGGGCCGTAGCAGTAGAGCATCCGCAGCGGCACTGCCCCCCGGTTGGTGAGTTGGTGGTAGACACCGGAGGGAATATGGATCGTCTGCCCGCCATAGACGTTCTGCCGCTCCGCCCCCACACACATCTCCCCCATCCCTTCCAGGATGACGTAGACTTCTTCTTGCGGGTGGTTGTGCCACGGCACCTGACCGCCTTCGGGAGCCAGCTCGACGTAGCCGAGGCTGAAGTGTTCACACACGATAGGAGCCGCACCCCCCACCAGGTTCTGCGTCCGCCGCCGCGCCGGATAGACGCGGCCTTCGATCGTATTGAGGTCGGAGATGGTCATGGTTTTTTTCAAACGTCATCAGACCAGGCGAGGGAAGCGCGTGCCGCGCAGCAGCTCACCCTTGGCGCTGGTGATGGTGTCGGTGAACGGGTTGGGCATCTTGTCTCCTGCGGCATACGTAACGCCCTCGGGGATGAAAATAGCCACCAGGGCACGGCGGGTATGGGCAACCGGGCTCCCGCGAGGGCCAGTAGGGCTGGTCCTGATGCCAAGGAGCCGCCGCACTCGGCCCCGGCGCTTTCACTAACGCCTGGTGGTCGTACGGGGTCTCTTTGGGTGTCATCATTCGGGCCGGTCGGTGACGGACGGGGTGTTGAAGTCGAGGATGCGGCGCAGGTCTCCGTGGCGCATCTCCAAGACCCTGCTCCCCTGCTCCGCAACCAGAAACGGGCCTTCGAAAAGCGGCCAGCCGGCATAGTCCACGGGCACGCCATCGACAGATGGTGTTTCGCCGTAGGCGGCGGCCAGGGCCGTGCCGCGCAGGGTGGTGAACCGCACGTGCGGCGTGGGCATGGTTTCCGTTTCGAGGGGCAGCGCCCGCACGGCGGCCTGGAAAGCGTCGAACGAAGCGAAGCCGGCCGCCGGGGCGACCTGCACGACGGCGCCGTTCTTCAGGGCCGTGCTGTGCAGACGCCGCCCCCCACCGTCCAGGTCCATCCAGGTGTAGGGGGCAAGCGGGTAGTAGGCGATAAAGGCTTTCCCTCCCTGCATGAAAAGCCAGCCCGAGGGGTCTTCGACAAACCCTTCGAGGGTGCCGGAGAAAAAGCCGTCGATATGGGGGAAACGCGTGCCGGGCGGGATATCATAGAGCGCGATGACGGCGTCCTCGTGCTGGAAGACCTGCTCGAACGGAGAGCCGCCCGTCCACTTGTCCCATGAATCGTAGGTGTTTTTGGACCGCGTGACGGCCTCCGTCAGCAGTTCGGGCTCTTCAGGGAAATACATAGCCAGTTCGTGGCTATCCGAGTAGGGATGCAGGGTGAACAGCAGGCTGCCGTTGATACCAGGGTTGTCCTCGGCCCAGAAGACCTCCCAGGTGTGCTGCTGGATGGGCTGCAACAGCCCGCCCTGCATCGAAGCCACCGCATAGGCCTCGTGCATATAGGTGTACTTGTAGACCGGCGCGTTGGGGGGCGTACGGTACCGGATGCGGTCGCGTGTCCGTTTGCGCTCGCGGTGTACATACGGCCGGCTGCGGTCGGTGGCGATGCGGTGGAGCACTTCGGGCAGCCGGTAGCCGCTCATGGCCAGGATCATGGCCTCGGCGCGCGGCATGAAAGGGGTGTTGCCGAAGAGGAGCCAGGCAACACCTGTGCTGATGTTACCCCGGCGCTCGAAGAGCCGGTCCTCGTAGATGCGGCTGAAGCCACCCACATACAGCCCGTTCAGGCTTTCGGCGGCGAAATCGGCGAAGAGGTAGTCGAGCATCATGCCGGCCCGAAGCTTCATCTCCGGGTCATCGGCCCAGGCATACAGCTCGGACAGGGCGGCCACATACATGCCCATGTACCAGGGCGAGTCGAACTCCCCCTGCCCGATCGTCGTCGTCACGTCCATCCAGTGCAGCAGGTAGTCGCGCGCTTCGTCGAAGTTCTCCGTGGAGCTTTTCCCGTTAAACCATTGCTCGCCGGGTTCGCCGGGGTAGCGTTGGGTGATGAGGTACAGGGAGGTGTAATACATCGCCCAGTGGTTCTCGGTATCGCCCCGGTAGGGGGTATAGGTTCGCCAGAGGTCGCGCATCCGGGCCCGGGTAGCCTCGGGGAGGCGGTCCCGGCCGAGGTAGGTGACGAGCGTGAATGGATACATCCAGAACATGTCGCCCCGTGGATCGGCCATCAGGGTATCAAGCCGGGCGAGTACCCAGTCCAGGTCCTGCCCGCGGTACAGGCGTGCGGCCACATGAAAGTAGCTGCCCCTGGCCCGGTCGGCAGCGTCGATCTGGCCGGCATAGTAGTCGATGAGCGAGTCGACACGGGCCTCGTAGGCCGATTCGCGCGGCGTGAGGGGGCGATGCTCCGGAGCAGGGCCGCATCCGGTGACGACGGCGAGCATGCCGACCAGCAGCAGGGTGTAGAGAAAGGAGGAAAGGGGGAAGGGAGAAAGGGGGAAAGGGGAAAGGGGAAGGGAGAATTGTTCACCCCGTCCCATCCCGGCACCTGCGTAGAGGCGCATAGCCATGCGCCTTCCCGACCGAGGCAAAACGCCAGGGTATGGTTGCAAGGGAAAGGAGGAAGGGGGAAAGAGGGACGCGGGGACGCGGGGAATACGCCTTGCGGGTTGCTTGCTCATGGGGTCTCCTCCACGAAAACCAGGTCCATAATGCTCGCACCCTCCAGGCCGGCGGCCTGCCACGTCGCACCCAGGTCATCCGTATAGAAAATGCCGTGGCCGACGGTGCCGGCCCACAGGCGACCGGAAGCGACGGGGTCGAAGGCGAGGGCGTGCACGCTTATCCCATCGATAGCGCCGCCGGTCGCGTGCCAGGTCGCGCCGCCATCGATGCTGATGAAGACGCCGCTCTGGAAGCCCCCGGCCGCCATCCTACGAGCGTCCGCAGGATCGAGGGCGGCGGCATAGACCGTGCCCTGAATGACGGCCTCGCCCACCCGCGCCCAGGTACGCCCACCGTCGCGAGAGGCCAGCAGACCGGCCTTCTCTGTGCCCGCCAGCCACAGGTCGGGATCGGCTACACTTTGCTTTATGTCGCGCACCGGCACACCGGCGGGATCAGCCCGCTGCCACTGGCTCCCATGATCGTTTGAGACGAAGAGCCCTTCCTCGGTGCCGGCCAAGATCCGCCCGGTACGATGACGGTCCACAGCGACGGCGGCTGTGAAAGCAGGCATTGGCAGGCCGCGCCCGGCTTGCGCCCAGGTTTCAGCACCGTCTGAGGAGCGCCAGATCCCCCGTGCCGTTGCGGCATAGACAGCCGCCGGGGCGCCGGGGTCCACGGCGACATCCAGCACTTCGGTGACCCGCCACCCCGTCGTGACGCGCCACGTAGCACCGCCGTCGCGCGAGCGTAGCACGCCGTTGCCTGCGGCCATATACAGGCTTTGCAAAGGCCCTGCCGAAGGGGCAAGGCCGAACAGCCGGATGTTCGACCAGCCCAGGTGTCGCCATCCGTTCATTCCTTCATACCGAAAAAGCCCGCTCGGCGGGTTGGCGCTGCCGACGACGTAATCGCGGGTCTCCAGGACGGCAGCGAACAACGTTTTCGGCTGTGACTGTACCATCTCTGTGCGACAGAGGAACAGGAGAAGCAGGAAGAGCGTGGCTTTTTTCACAGGTTGCGTCAAACGGTTTGCGCAAGGCCGGTTTCGGCGGCCTGGTGGAGGGCTTCGACAACGGCCAGGGCCTGCAAACCTGCGTGCCCGTCTGTTTCGGGGGGTATCCGGGTCCGAACAGCCTCATCGAAGGCCGCCATCTGCCGGTCGTAGAATTCCAGGTCGTAGGCGGTAAAGTCATGGGCCTCGCCTTCTCCCTCGCCCCGGGCGTCCAGCCCCCGGACCGGTTGCAAGACACAGCGATGCGGCGTGCCGGTAATCACGCCGTCAGTCCCGGCAAGGCGATAGGAGAAAACGACGGGCGTGCAGTAGTTGCTAACGAGCGTCCCGAGGACCCCGTCGTGGGTTCGAAACGCTGCCGCCACGCTGTCCACCACTTCCGGCGGCGTCGTCACCGACGCGGTAAACACCTGCACCGCTGCCACCGGCCCCTGCCAGTAATGTACGAGGTCGATGGCATGGATGCCCAGTTGCATTACCGGCAGCAGGGGACACGCATCCGGTTGGAGGCGCCACGACGTGGGCGAGAGACGCGCGGCCGTGTCGGTAGAGAAATGCAGGTCGATGCTGACCAGCCGGCCGATACGGCGGTCCGAAAGCCACTGCTTGACCATCCGCGCCGCCCGGCCCCTGCGCATGTTGTGGCCGACCATCAGCAGGCGCCCGGCCGCCTCGGCCGCGTCCACCATCGCCCGCCCGTCCGCGACGGTATTTGCCAGCGGCTTATCGACAAACACATCCAGCCCCGCCCGAAACGCAGCCTCGGCCTGGGACCGGTGCAGCGCATTAGGCGTCACCAGCACGACGGCCTCCAGGTCTTCCCGCGCCAGGAGCGCCTCATAAGACGCCGACACCGCGCAGCCGAACAGACCGGCCGCCGCCTGTGCCGCCCCCTCATCCGGATCATAAACCCCCCGCACCTGCAAACCAGGCGTCGCCCGCACGGCGTCCCGTATGGTCAGCCCATGCCCCCCGACGCCCACCAGGGCAACCCGTACAACGCCGGCACAATCCTTCATTCGCCCTTCTCCCCTCCCCCCTCTCCTTTCGCGATTCCCGCCCCGAGGGAATCAAGCAGGCCGCGCACAAACGCCAGCCCCCGGCGGGTGTTGTCGATCAGCGGCTCACAGTGGGTTTCGAGGGTGGCATGTTCGAGGGGGGATTCGGCCAGGATCCAGGCCAGGATTTCATCCCAGGGGGTAGCGCCCTGCCCGAGCGGCCGCCAGGGCACCTGTTCGTCGTTCGGGGTGTAGTCTTTGAGGTGAAGGTTGGCCAGGTAGGGCTGGATGGCGAGGAAGTCCTCATAATCGGGTCGTTTACCGCCCCAGTGCAGGTTGGCGGGGTCCCAGTTGAGGCGAAGGGCCGGGTGGCCGAGTTCTTCCAGCAGGGCGCGTGCCGCCAGCGGGCGATCCACCCAGTAGCCCGGTTCGTTCTCCACGGCGACCGTCAGGCCGGCGGCGGCGGCGGCCTCTGCGACACGCTCGAACGTCCGGAGCACACGCACCCGGTTGTCGTCGGGCTCGCCCTCATAGCGTTCAAACCCGAACACGATGAGCAGGGGCGCCTGAAAGCGCAGCGCCCCCTCGATGCTCCTCGGCAGCACGTCTTCCAACTCCTTCCGCAGGCGGGCCTCATCCTCGACGGCGCCTTTCAGGATCCCGGGCGACACGGCCGTGACGAGCGCGCCCCGCGTCATCGCCCCCTCCACACGCCGCTCTTCGTCCGGCGTAAAGAACGGAAACCGCCCTTTCATGCCCATCCGCAACTCAAACCGCCGCACCCCCCACGCCTCCGCCTGCTCCAACGCCACCCGCAGGTCGCGCGACACCTCATCCGTGATGACCCCGATTTCCATTTTAGATTTTAGATTTTGGATTTTGGATTGGGTTCAGGATAAGCCAAAATCCAAAAACTAAAACCCAAAATCAGCATTGCTTTCAAGCAATGCGTCGATGTCTTTTTCAGCGCGTTGCAGCATCTCTTCGGCGCTCAGGTGACCGTAGCAGAAGCGCTCAAGATAGGCGCCCAGGAGTTCCGAGGCCCGGCCTACACGCGGGAAAGGTTTGATGGCGCGCATCTCCTGGTTCAGGAAGACCTGCAGCAGGGGATCCGCCCGGTATTCAGGCCGCTCGGCGACGGCGCGGGTCGTGGGGATGACACCGCCGATAGAGGCATAGCGCCCATAGACGTCGTCTCGCATCAGGAACGACACCACCCGCCAGGCCGCGTCCTTATCCGGCGCATCCTTGCTGACGACGTAGAGGTACGCACTGCCGGCACTGACGGAGGCCGTTTTCGCAGGAATGGGTGCAACGCCGAAGTCGAGGTCGGGGTAGTGCTCGCGCAGCCAGCGGATCACATGGACTTCGCGGACAAACATCCCCACGCGGCCCTGCCCGAACCCCTGCTGGTCGCCTTCGAGGTCTACCGAGTCTAGCTTCTTGTCGAACAGCACCGTGTGATACAGGTCCAGTGCCGCGCGGCCGGCGGGGGTGTTGAAGCGGGTACGGGTGCCGTCCTCGTTGAAGGCTTCTCCGCCGGCGGCATACAGGAAGGTGAACCACTTCTCGGCGGTGCCCGGCTTGTAGCCCGTCTTGCGCAGCGACAGCCCGGCCCGCGTGAGGCGCCCGTCCGGGGCGCGTAGGGTGAGGCGTTCAGCGTAGGCGAGCAGCTCATCCCAGGTTCGAGGCGGCTGTTCGGGGTCGAGGCCAACTTCTCGGAACAGGTCCTTGTTGTAGTAGAGCACCGTCGGCCCGGCATCGCT